>Ga0209062_1000097_pt1 | contig 323990 bp, 304 predicted proteins | sample Coa_R2_2_FD_187158 | JGI IMG/M metagenome (GOLD analysis project Ga0209062, IMG submission 187158) | Surface soil microbial communities from Centralia Pennsylvania, which are recovering from an underground coalmine fire - Coalmine... | ecosystem: Environmental > Terrestrial > Soil >... | reverse complement strand
CGCGGATCGTCCATCGATACGCCACGTGAGCGAAGCTCTTGCGCGAAGAACCGGATGCGGGAAATCTGCACGTCCGGGTCTGTGGGGGGCGAGGATGGCAACATCCTCGCCTACCCGGCGCTCGATCACGGCGGGCGGAAACGGAATGTGGATCGGCGGCCATGCGGGGGCGGGCGGCGACACAGCGACCGCGCGCATCACGGTTTCGACCTTCGACGGCGGCGTCACGAACTCAGGCACGATTTCGGCGGGTGGCGCCGGCATATTCGCTGGCGGAATTGCCAGCAGCGCCAGCTTGAACGATACCGCGTCCGTCATGATCTCGGTGTTTTCGGCGGGGATCACCAACGCGGGCACGATCGCGGCGAGTGGCCCCGGCATCTGGGTCGGCGGGATTGCCAGTTTCAGCGGCGGGCTCCTTGGAAGCGCATCGGTGACGGTGGGCACCTTTTCGGGCGGCGTCACCAATTCGCGGATGATCACGACCACGGCGGGCGACGGCATCCTGGTTGGGGGCAACGCCAACATCTCGGGCGGCGACACGCACACCGCATCGGTCGCGATCTCGAGCTTCGGCGGCGGCGTCACCAATTCCGGCACGATCTCGGCAACGGGCGGTGCCGGCATCCACGTCGGCGGCAATGCCGCGGTCACGCTGGGCAGCAACGATCACACGTCGTTCACGCTCGCGAGCTTCGGCGGCAGCATCGCCAATCTGGGCACGATCTCGGCCAGCGGGGCCGGCATCTGGGTCGGCGGCAATGGAAGCGTCGCCGCCGGCTCCTTCGGCACCAACACCGCATCCGTCACGATCTCGACCTTCGCGGGCGGCGTCACCAATTCGGGGCTCATCACGGCGGGCGGGGCCGGCATTTTGCTCGGCGGCACCGCAACCGGCGCTGGCGCCGGCAACACCGCATCCGTCGCGATTTCCAGCTTTTCCGGCAACGTCAGCAATGCGGGCACGATCGTCGGGCTGACCGGAATCCATGTCACCGGCGGCGTGACGTTCGTTGGCGGCGCCGCCATCGTCAACAGCGGCAACATCACAGGCACCGGCGGTACGGCGATCGACGTCAGTGCCGCCAGCAGCCCTGTAACCATCGACCAGAACGCCGGCACCATTTCCGGCGCTATCCGGCTGTCGGCGAATGCCGACGTGCTCGACGTTTCGGGCGGCGTGATCGCCGGCAACATCGTCGGCCAAGGATCAAGCGACACCGTCAATTTCAGTCCGGGCGCGGGCAACACCTTCACCTTTGCGGCGCCGTTCGGCTTTTCCGGCGTCAATCAAGTCAACATCAATTCCGGCACCGTGGTTCTCAACGGCACCAACAGCGCCACCACGATCAACGTCAACGGCGGCACGCTTGCGGGCACCGGCACGCTCAATCCCACGTCGCTCTTGTCGATCAATTCGGGCGGCGCCTTCGCGCCCGGCACGCCGGGGGCCCCCGGCACGTCGATGACGATCGGCGGCAATCTCGCCTTCCAGTCCGGCGCGCTCTATGTGGTCTACCTCAATCCGTCGGCCAGCAGCATGGCCAACGTCACCGGCACGGCCGCGCTTGCCGGCAGCGTGCAGGCCAACTTCGCTACTGGCGCCTACTCGAATAAGCGGTACGACATCCTGCATTCAGCCGGGCTCAACGGCACGACGTTCAACAGCCTGACCACCGTCAACCCGCCGAATTTCAGCGTCGACCTGAGCTACAGCGCGACCGACGTATTCCTGAATTTGACGGCGACGCTCGGATTATCCGGCCAATTCACCATCAACCAGCAGAACGTCGCGACCGCGCTCAACACCTTCTTCAACAATGGCGGGGCCCTGCCGCCCGGATTCGCGTCGGTGTTCGGGCTGAGCGGCGCCCAGCTCGCCAACGCACTCACCCAGCTGGATGGCGAGAACGCGACCGGCGCCGAAAAGGGAGCATTTTCGCTCACCAGCCAGTTTCTCAACCTGATGCTCGATCCGTTCGTCGATGGCCGCGGCGATCCGGGCGCCGGCGGCGGGCTCGGCTTTGCGCCCGGCGAGGCGAACAACCTGCCGCCCGCGGCCGCGCTCGCCTATGCGAGCGTGCTCAAGGCGCCGCCCCGATCGGCGTTCGCGCAGCGCTGGACCACGTGGGCGGCAGCGTTCGGCGGCACCAACCAGATGAAGGGCGACCCGATCGTGGGCTCGACCGACATCACGGCGAGCGCATATGGTCTTGCGGCCGGCGTGGACTATCACGTCACGCCCGACACCGTATTCGGCATCGCGCTTGCTGGCGGCGGCACCAATTGGGGCCTGGCGCAGGGGCTCGGCACCGGGCGAAGCGACGCGCTGCTCGCCGGCGTCTACGGCGTCACGCATGCGGGGCCGGCCTATGTGGCGGCGGCGCTGAGCTTCGCCAACAACTGGTTCACCACCAACCGCACCGCATTGGCGGACCAGCTGACCGCCAAGTTCGACGGGCAGAGTTTTGGAACTCGGCTGGAAGGCGGCTACCGTTTTGCCGTGCCGGTCGATCGCGGTTTTCTCGGGCTCACCCCCTATGCGGCGCTGCAGGCGCAGAGCTTCCATACGCCGAGCTACAGCGAAACCGACCTCACCGGGGGAGGCTTCGGCCTCTCGTACAACGCCATGACCGGCAGCGATACGCGCGGCGAGCTCGGCCTCCGCCTCGACGCCCCGACGATCCTCGGCGGGCGGCCGCTGATGCTGCGCGGCAAGCTCGCCTGGGCGCACGACTGGGTGAGCAATCCGGCGCTCAACGCCACGTTCGAGGCGCTGCCGGGCGTGGGCTTCACCGTGTTCGGCGCCCCGATCCCGCACGACTCCGCGCTCGCCTCGGCGGGCGCGCAACTCTTCCTTACGCCGAGCTGGTCGCTGGCCGCCAAGTTCGACGGCGCCTTCGCGCCCGGCGCGCAGACCTACGCCGGCACCGGCACGCTGCGCTATTCCTGGTGACCGCCAGCCGAGGACGCCGCAGCGGCGGTCTTCTCCGTCGCCTTGGCGGCATCCCACAACGCATCCATCTCGGCAAGCGAGCTCTCGCTCGGCGTCTTGCCGCGCGTGGCAAGCGCACGCTCGATCCAGGCGAAGCGTCGCTCGAACTTCTGATTGGTCATGCGCAGCATCGATTCCGGATCGGCGTCGAGATGGCGAGCGAGGTTGACCACGGCGAACAGTAGGTCGCCTGTTTCCGCGCCGGCATCGACCTTGTCGCCGGCATCGAGCGCCGCCTCGATCTCGTCCGCCTCCTCGCGGATTTTGGCCAGCACCGCCCGCGGATCGTTCCAATCGAAGCCGACCTTGGCGGCCTTCTGCTGCAGCTTGCATGCGCGCGTGAGCGCCGGCAGCGTGACCGGCACGTCGGCGAGCGTCACGGCGCGCGCGCTGTCGCGGGGAGGGCGCCCGGCCCCGGTGGCCTTGGCGGCTTTCTCGGCCTTCTCGGCTTTCTCCTGCGCCTTGATGTCGTGCCACAGGTCGGTCACCGCCCCGGGCGTGAGATCGCGCGCGTCACCGAAGACGTGCGGATGGCGGCGGATCAGCTTGGTCGTGATCGCCTCGACCACGTCGGCGAAATCGAACGCGCCCTGCTCCTGCGCCATGCGGGCGTGAAAGACCACCTGCAACAACAGGTCGCCGAGCTCGTCGCGCAGGTCATCGAGATCGTCGCGGACAATTGCGTCCGCGACCTCGTAAGCTTCCTCGATCGTATAAGGCGCGATCGTCGCGAAGTCCTGCGCGAGATCCCACGGACAGCCGGTCTTCGGCGTGCGTAGCGCCGCCATGATCTCGATCAGGCGGGAGATGTCGCGGGCAGGGGTCATAGCGGGAGTCATGGGCCGGTCCAGATGCGATCGGCCCGGCTTTAGCAGACGGATTGGCGGGGCGCGACGCCGCCGCGCTCGTCCACCGCAACTAAGCCCGGCGGGTGGCGGCGAACTATGTCGCCGCCCAGATCGCGAGGACGAGCACCACGGCGCCGGTTGCGGCCACGATCAGCAACGGGGCGCCAATGCCGTACCGTTGCGCAAAGGTCCGCCCCAGGTGAAGTGTGCCACCCGGACGATCTTCCATCAAATCTTACGAGGACCCCCTCCTCGATCGCCACTCGGCAGAGGAGGGGGGTGGCGGCACGATCGGTTTCAGTGCCCGCTCGAGTCCGCGCGGCGGCTCGCCTCGAACAGGAACCAGGTGCGCCGCTCGGTATCGTCGATGAACGTCTCCAGCAGGCTCGCGGTCGCGACATCCTCATGCCTGTCGGCGATCTCGTGCGCCTCGCGCATTGCCTTGGCGACGGATTTGTTGTCGCTCATGAGCTCGCGCAACATGTCGAGCGGCGCGACGAATTCCTCGTTGTTGTCGTCGATGGTCTGGAGCTTCGCGATCTCGCCGATCGAGCGCAGCGTGGTGCCGCCGATCTTGCGCACGCGCTCGGCGATGTCGTCGGTCGTGGCGAAGATCTGCTCGCCTTGCTCATCGAGCAGCAGATGGTAGTCGCGGAAATGCGGACCGCTTACGTGCCAGTGGAAATTCTTGGTCTTGAGGTAGAGCGCGAAGGTATCCGCCAGGATCGCATTGAGCGCCTGGGAAATCTCCTTCACGGCGTCCTCGGACAGATCGGTCGGTGTATCGAGCGCATCCACGGCTTTGTGGCGCGGCTCCAGGGCTCTGACTTTGCTCATGGGATGTCCTCGTGCTGGGGATCACGGATGGTCGCTTCCGGTACGGGTTAACGGCGCCGGATGCGGGGCGGTTCCCACGTCGAACTGGCCCGCGTTCAGCGTCCATTCGCATAAGACATATTATGGAATATCTCCAAATGTGCGCCAAAAAGGCCGATGATTTTTCGCGGCAGCGCGACGCCCTGTGCGCCGGCGCCGATCGTGCTAGCGTTGCGCCGTCGAGCCTCGGGGGCGGCCAATTTGGACGAGCCATGAGCAGCCCCGCCGCAAATCCCGCCGCAGCACCGACCGCCGGGCAGATTTACAAGGTCGCCCTTGCGAGCATCGTCGGCTCGGTGATCGAGCAATACGACTTCCTGGTCACGGGCGTGATCGCCGCCACCGTCTGGGGCGGCGTCTTCTTCAAGGAAAAAGGTCTGGCGGCGGTCGCCGGCGCGATCACGATCTACGGGCTCGGCATCGTGATCCGGCCGGTCGGCGCGTACATCTTCGGCCATCTGGCTGACCGCCACGGCCGCAAGGACGCGCTGGTCTACGCGCTGGTGCTCATGGGCGTGAGCACGCTGCTGATCGGGCTCACGCCGACCTATGACACCATTGGGACCTTGGCGCCGATTCTGTTGATCGTTTTCCGGCTGCTGCAAGGCATCAGCTTCGGCGCCGAGTTCGGCACGGCCTCGACCTGGGTGGTCGAGCAGGCGGCGCGGTCGAAATATCGCGCCTTCTGGGGCGCCTGGGTCGGCTTTGCGATCCCGCTCGGCCTGCTCCTCGGCTTCGGCTCCGTGATCCTGGTCAAGTCGCGGATGAGCCCCGAAAGCTTCACGGCCTGGGGCTGGCGCATCTTCTTCGTCCTCGGCTTCCTCGGCGCCATCGTCGGCCTGATCATCCGCACGCGCACGGCGGACAGCTTCGTGTTCGAGCAGCACCGGACGCAGACCGCGATCCTGGCGCATCCGGCGCGCCAGGTGTGGCGCGAAATGCCGGGCACCATCCTGCGCACGTCGCTGGTCAATGCGATGTTCGGCGGCGCGTTCTTCCTCTACTTCGTGTTCGGCACCGGCTACATGAAGGCGGCGGGCTTTCCGGGATCGGAGCCCGAGACCATCGGCCTGATCGCGGCGGCGTTCATGCTGGTCTTCATGATCATCGGCTCGCTGCTCGCCGATGCGATCAATCGGCGGATCATCCTGCTGATCGCCGCGGTCGTCTTCCTGGTGTTCGCCATTCCGTATTTCTATCTGGTCAACACCAAGAGCTTCGCGCTCGCCGCGGTCGCCGAGGTGATCGGCTTCGGTTTCGTGTTCGGCTTCGGCTACGGCGCGATCCCGACCTTCTACACGGAGAATTTCCCAACCCGCTACCGCGCCTCGGGCGCCAACGCCTCCTACCAGATCGCGCAGGTCTACGGCGGCGGGCTCATTCCGATCATCGCCGGACGCTTGCTGGAGCATTTCGGCATCCAGCGCGCCTACCTCTATATCGGCATCCTGGTGATGGTTTATGCGGTCGCGGCGATCTTCGCGATCGTCACCACGCCAGAGACCAAGAATGCCGATCTCGAAAACGTCGGCGGCGTTGCACCGGCGAGAAAGGCGCCGGGCTAGCCGGCAGCCTTGCGTGCGACCAGCCGGTGGATCGTCTTGCCGGACGACGCGCTGATTGATTCCTCGTCGAGCAGGATCGTGGCGCCCGCGAGGGCGTCGATGACGAGAGCGGCCGGGAAGGCGGCGTAGAGACGCCCCTGCCCGTCGCGCTGGTCGGCGCCTCGCGTGACGCGCCAGCTGAGATAAAGAACGCCGCCGGGCCGCAGGATCGTGACGAGCCGCGCGACCGACGGCGCGATCGCGGCGTGCGGCAGATGCATAATGACGGTCTCACACAGCACGTTGGCGAAGCTCGCGTCGGCGATGCCGGCAAGCTCGGGCAGCGCGGCTTGCCGGAATGGCAGGCCCGGATGGCGCGCGCGGGCCTCGCGCAGCAGGCCCTCGGACGGATCGAAGCCGGTCACCGCAAAGCCGTTGGCGGCGAGCCAGGCGACCTCGCGGCCGCTGCCGCAGCCGATATCCGCGGTCGAGCCGGGTACGAAGAAGCGCTGGACGACGGCATGGAGGTCTACGGGGGCCGGTTGTTCGCTCCAGTCGCGGGCGAAATCGGCTGCAGCAGTGTCATATGCGGCGAGCGTCGATCGATCCATTTTGTTTCAATTTTTCATCAATTTAGGGTCGGATTTCCAGGTGAATTATTGGCTCAACGATCGGAGCCAACCTCAACCGACATTCCGTCGAAAGCGGGCTCGATATGGCCGGGCAGGCGCGCCTTGAGCTCGGAATAATCGAGATCGGTGTGCATGTTGGTCAGGATGGCGCGCTTGGGCTTGATGCGCTCGATCCAGCCGAGCGCCTGGTCGACGCTGAAATGGCTCGGATGCGGCGTGTAGCGCAGAGCATCGACGATCCACAGGTCAAGCCCGGCAAGTAGCGGGACGCTCGTGGCGGGCAAGTCGACGAGATCGCTCGAGTAGGCGACCGATCCGAACCGATAGCCGAGCGAGGAGATGTCGCCATGATCCTGCAGGAAGGGCGTGACCGTGATCGCACCCCCCTCCCCGGAAATCTCGATCGGTGTGCCGGGGGTCACCCGGTGCTCGTTGAGGATGGGCGGATAGCCGCTGCCGGGCGGCGTCACGAAGCAGTAGTCGAAGCGGTGCGTAATGACGCGCGACGTCGCCTCGTCCACATACGCGTCGAGACGGCGCTTGCGGCGGATGAACAGCGCGCGCAGGTCGTCGATGCCGTGGGTGTGGTCGGCGTGCTCGTGGGTGTAGAAGATGCCGTCGACCCAGTCGACCTGCGCGTCAAGCAGCTGCTCGCGTAGGTCGGGCGAGGTGTCGACCAGCACCCGGGTCCTCGCGCCGCCCGCGCCATTTTGGCGCTCGACCAGCAGCGAGCAGCGCCGCCGCCGGTTCTTCGGGTTGTTCGGGTCGCAGGCGCCCCAACCGAGCGCCGGCCGGGGCACACCGCCGGACGATCCGCAGCCGAGGATCGTGACCCGGAGATTCATGCGGCCGCCGCCGCGCTGCGCGGCACTTTTGCGAAGAGCCGGAAGAAGTTCTCCGTGGTCTGGCGCGCGATCTCGTCGAACGAAACGCCGCGCACCTGCGCGAGCGTCTTCGCGGTCTCGACCACGTAGGACGGCTCGTTGCGCTTGCCGCGCAGCTTGCCGGGCGCCAGATACGGTGCGTCGGTCTCGACCATGATGCGGTCCGCCGGCAGCTCGGCCGCGATGGCGCGCAGGTCCTCCGACTTCTTGAACGTCAGAATCCCGGTGAACGAGATCGACAGACCGAGCGCGATCGCGCGCAGCGCCAGATCGCGCCCGCTCGAGAAGCAGTGCAGCACCGCCGGGAAGGTGCCCTTGGCGGTCTCCTCCTCGAGAATGCGCGCCATGTCGTCATCGGCCTGGCGCGCGTGGATGACGAGTGGCAGGCCGGTCTCGCGCGCCGCCGCGATGTGGGCGCGGAAGCCCCTCTCCTGATCATCGCGCGGGCTGTAGTCGTAGTGATAGTCGAGGCCCGCCTCCCCGATCGCCACGACTTTCGGATGGCGCGCCCGCGCCACCAGGTCGGCGGTGCCGATCTCGCGCTCCTCATGCGCATTGTGCGGGTGCGTTCCGACCGAGCAGAAGACATCGGGAAAGCGCTCCGCGATCGCGAGCAGGCCGGCGTGTTTGGCGACGCGCGTCGAGATCGTGACCATGCGCCCGATATCGGCGGCGCGCGCCCGCGTCACCACGCCGTCGAGGTCGTCGGCGAAATCGGGAAAATCGAGATGGCAGTGGCTGTCCACGAGCATCGTCAGTTCGCCTTATCGCCATTCGGTTCGACGTAGCGCGGGAAGACCGGCGCGGGCGGCGGCAGTTGTGCGCCGGCCGGCAGGCGCCGCGCCGGCCCGAGCCGGGCGAAGTCGCGCGCATCGGCCGGCACCGCCAGGAGATCGAGCAGCTTGCCGGCGGAGTCGGGCATGAAGGGCTGCGCCAGGATCGCGACCTGGCGGATCACCTCGGCCGTGACGTAGAGCACGGTGCCCTGCCGCTTCGGGTCGGTCTTGGCGAGCGCCCACGGCGCCTCGCCGGCGAAATAGCGATTGGCTTCCGCCACCACGGCCCACACGGCATTGAGCACCTGGTGCAGCGCCTGCGTCTTCATCGCGTCGCGCGCCTTGGCGACCATGGCGTCCGCCTGCGCCAGGATCGCCTGGTCGTTGGCGGAGAACTCGCCCGGCGCCGGCAACGTGCCGCCGAAGGCGCGCGCCACCATGGTGAGCGAGCGCTGCGCCAGGTTGCCGAGATCGTTCGCCAGATCCGCATTGATGCGCGCGACGATGGCCTCGTGGCTGTAGCTGCCATCTTGCCCGAACGGCACCTCGCGCAGGAAGAAATAGCGGAACTGGTCGACGCCATAGGCGTCGGCGAGCGAGAACGGATCGACCACATTGCCGACCGACTTCGACATCTTCTCGCCGCGGTTGAACAGAAAGCCGTGCGAGTAGATGCGGTGCGGCACCTCGATGCCGGCCGACATCAGGAAGGCCGGCCAGTAGACCGCGTGGAAGCGCACGATATCCTTGCCGATCACGTGCAGGTCGGCCGGCCAGTAGCGCTTGAACTGCGCGCTCGCCGTATCCGGGAAGCCGACCGCCGTGATGTAGTTCGTCAGCGCGTCGACCCACACGTACATCACGTGCTTGGGATCGCCCGGCACCGGCACGCCCCACGTGAAGGTGGTGCGCGAGACGGAGAGGTCCTTCAGCCCGCCGCGCACGAAGCTCGCGACCTCGTTGAGCCGCTCGCGTGGCAGCACGAAATCGGGCACCCGCGTGTAGAGATCGATCAGCTTGTCCTGGTAGGCCGACAGCTTGAAGAAATAGCTCTCCTCCTCGACCCACTCGACCGGCGTGCCGAGCGGCCCGAGGCGCTGGCCATTGTCGCCGAGCTTGGTCTCGTCTTCCGCGTAATAGGCCTCGTCGCGCACCGAGTACCAGCCGGAATATTTCGACAGGTAGATGTCGCCGTTCTTCGCCATGCGTTCCCAGATCGCCTGGGAGGAGGCGTAGTGGCGCGGCTCGGTGGTGCGGATGTAGTCGTCATTCGAGCAATTGAGCCGCTTCACCATCTTCTGGAAGAGCGCGACGTTGCGGTCGGCGAGCTCGCGCGGCGGCACGCCCTCCTTGGCCGCCGTCTGCAGCATCTTGATGCCGTGCTCGTCGGTGCCCGTAAGGAAGAAGACGTCGTAGCCATCGAGCCGCATGAAGCGCGCGATCGCGTCGGTCGCGATCACCTCGTAGGCGTGACCTATATGGGGCGCGCCGTTCGGATACGCGATCGCGGTCGTGACGTAGTAGCGAGGTTTTGCCATGTCGCAGCACACTCAGCGTCATGCCCGCGCATAGCCGTTCGAAGAACGGCGTCGCTTCGCTCGCCTACGGGCGGGCATCCACGTCTTTCTCGATGCGCACGCAAAGACGTGGATGGCCGGGACAAGCCCGGCCATGACGGATGAAACGGTCAGCCCCTAGGTATCAACCGCGGGCGGCCTCGGCAAGCAAGCTGAACACATTGAAAACCAACGGCTTGCGTTCGAGATTGTAGATCTCGGCGTCGCGCGCCGCGACGTTGAGGCGCTCCCAGGCCTCCGCCGTGCGGGCGAGCCGGCGAGCGTCGCCAGTGTGGTCGAGCCGGGCCGAGAGCCAGTTGCGCGCGGTCTCGATGAAGATCGCGTAGAGATCGTCGCCGCCGCGCTCGAGGCTGTCGCCGAGGCTGTGCAGCGCGCGCGGGTCGGTTGCAGGCAGGCGGTCGAGCAGGTCGATCACCTTATCGCGCAAGGCCAGTTGTGGCCCGCCGGCGAGCGCGATCGCGCGTGCGACGCTGCCGTCGGCCGCCGGTGCGACCTGGCTCAGCGCCGCAGCGTCGGCGCCCTCCCCCAGGGCCGCCACGGCAGCGCTGACCACGTCGACCTCGTCGAGCGGGCGCAGCATCAGGCGGCGGCAGCGCGAGCGGATGGTCGGCAGCAGGCGGCCGGGCGCATGGCTTACGACCAGAAACAGCGCACGGGGCGGCGGCTCCTCGAGCACCTTCAGAAGCGCGTTCGGGCCCTCGGGATATTTGAGCTCGTCGGCCGCATCGACGATGCAGACGCGCCACCCCCCCTCGCCTGCGGTCGAACCGAAGAAGCCGACCGTGCGCCGCACCTCGTCTACCGTGATCACGCTGCGCAGCGTGCCGCTGTCGCTCTCGGTCCGCTCGAGCACCAGGAGATCCGGGTGGGCGCGGCTCATGACGCAGCGGGCCGCCGGGCTCTCGGGCGCGACCGCGAGCGAGGTCGCTTTCTGCACGATGGCGGCCGCGGGATCGGGATGCGCGAGCGCAAAGCGTGCCATGCGATAGGCGAGCGTCGCCTTGCCGATGCCGGGTGGGCCCCCGATAAGCCACGCATGGGCGATGCGGCCGCTCTTGTAGTCGGCGAGCAGCTTCTGCTCGGCTTGCGCGTGGCCGAAGAACGCGAAAGTCGCGCGCGGATGCGGGACGGCGGGCTCGTCGCCGGCTGCCTTGGCGGGACTCACGCGCCGAGATCCTCGAGCGATAGCGGCGCCGAGGCCGGGTCGAGGCGCGCGTTGACGACCGACCAGATGTCGTCGGCGACTGCATCCGCCGAGCGGTCGGCGTCGATCAGCACGCAGCGCTGCGGCTCGGCCGCCGCGATGTCGCGATAGGCCTGGCGCAGCCGCGTGTGGAACTCGATCGCCTCGGTCTCGAAGCGATCGGCGCGCGCGCCGGCCCGCCGCCGCGCCGCGCGTGCAAGGCCGATCTCGGGCGGCAGGTCGAGCACGAAGGTCAGCTCCGGCATCGTGCTGGCGATGGTGAGCCGCTCGAGCGCGCGGATCAGCCTAGGATCGACCTCGCCGAGCGTGCCCTGGTAGACGCGGGTCGAGTCGATGAAGCGGTCGCACACGACCCATCGGCCCTGGGCGAGCGCGGGCGCGATGGTCGCACGCACGTGGTCGTCGCGCGCGGCCGCGAACAGCAGCGTCTCGGCCACCGGTCCGAGCGGTTTTGCGGCACCCGACAGCAGCACATGGCGCATGATGTCGGCGCCGGCCGAGCCGCCAGGCTCGCGGGTCACCACGACGGAGATCGCGAGCGCACGCAACCGCGCCGCCAGCCGCTCGGCTTGCGTCGACTTGCCGGAGCCCTCGCCGCCTTCGAGTGTGATGAAGCGTCCGTGCATTTGGGTTCGGATCAGGTCACTCGCGAATGGCGAGCAGCGAATAGATTCCGCCCAATTCGCTATCCGCCACTCGCTACTCGCCGATTTATATCTGCTTGGTCTTCGAAAGAAACAAGCCGATCACGAACTCGGCCACGGCATCGAGGGCACGCCGGGGTAGCCCGCCCCGCATGACGGTTTGCGCCGCGTGCAGCGGGACCTCGAGCACCATGTTGTCGCCGCGCCAGACGCGCAGCGTGCCGATCGGCTGGCCCTGCTGCACCGGCGCGCGCACCGGACCGGTGTAGACGATGCGGGCGAGAATGCGGTCAGTCGAGCCGCGCGGCACCAGCAAGCTCACGGCGCCGGGCGCCGCGAGCGGCACGCTGAACTGCGCGCCGCCATAAAGGCGCGCGTCGCCGATGCTCTCGCCCTCGGCAAAGAGCGCGCGATGGTCGAAGCCGCGAAAACCCCAGTCGATCAGCTTGCGGCCCTCGCTCGCGCGCTCGGCCGATGTCTTGAGGCCGGCGACGACCCCGATCAGCCGCAGGCCGTCATGCACCGCCGAGCCGACGAGGCCGAAGCCCGCCTCCTCCGAGCCGCCGATCTTGAGACCGTCGGCGCCGATGTCCATGCCGAGAAGCGGGTTCTGGTTCTGCTGGCGGATCTTGTTCCAGGTGAACTCCTTCTGGGCGAACATCGGATAGAGATCCGGGTAGGTCTTGATGATGTATTGGGCGAGCTTGGCGATCTCGCGCGGCGTCATCACCTCGGTCGGGTCGGGTAGCCCGGTCGAGTTGGCGAAATAGGACTTCTCCAGGCCGAGCTCGCGCGCGCGCTTGGTCATCATGGCGGCGAACTTGTCCTCGGAGCCGGCGATGCCTTCGGCGAGCGCGATGCACGCGTCGTTGCCGGACTGCACGATCACGCTGGTGAGGAGATCCTGCACCCGCGCGTGGCTGTGGATCGGCGCGAACATGCTCGACGTGTGCGAGGGCGCGCCGCCATGGCGCCAGGCGTATTCGCTCACCTCGAACTCCGTGTCCGGCGTGATGTGGCCGAGCTTGAGCTCGTGAAAGACGACCTCGGCGGTCATCAGCTTGGCCATGCTCGAGGGCGCCATCAGCTGGTCGGCGTTCTTCTCGAACAGGATCGTGCCGGTGTCGGCGTCGATCAGGTAGGCCATGGGCGCAGGGGTCTGGAATTCGTCCTTCTTGGGCGGCGCCGCGGCGTTGGGGGCGGCGAATGCCAGACCGAGCCCAATGCCGAGCGAGAGCGCCAGCGCGCCGCCAACGGCAGCGCGAAAGAGCGACCAGGCGCCCGGTTTTGCCGGCATGGCGAGGCGTCTCCAAGGGGATGTGGAGTGGCTTAGCAAGCGTCGGGTCCCCGAACAACGGCCATGCGGCTGCGAAGCGCCCGACACCCAGACCTACCTCTCGCCGCCGGTCGAGCGCCGGACGCTCGTCATCGAGAAGAAGGTCTACGTCCGGGTCACGCTCAAGAAGAAGGTCTACGTGCAGGTTCCGGTCGACGGAAGTAATCGATCTCGGATTTTCCCGACCATCTGCGTGACCCGGCCGGTTTTCGCCGCTCGGGCCTTGTCGTTTCTAGTAGAGCCCGCGGCCCGTCATGATCGAGGGCGAAGCCTGCGGCGCCGCGTAGGCGGCGATCGGCGATGGGTTCTGCAGCGAGTTGCGCGGCGTCTCGGCGATCACCGGCGGCACGCGATTGGCGGCGATACGATCATCGAATGACGGGGTCGCGCGCTGGCGCGTCCGGGCGGCCGCCATGTTCGTGCCCGGTGTGGGCTCGGCGATCGAGGAACCCTGGTCCTCGCCGAGGTTGTACGGGCGATCCTGCGGCATCGGCACGCCGCCGCGCGCCGCCACGCGCGTCCCGAAGCTGGAGGGCAGGAACGGCCGCGACGAGGCGAGCAGGATCGGCGACGGCGACGGCGCCGGTGAGCCGACCCGCAAGGTTGCAAGCAGCACGTTGTCGTCGGTGCCCTCGAGTGGCGCCGGCGAGACATATTCGACCCGCACCGGCGCAAGGCCGTCGCCGTAGAAGTCGAGCAGATGCGCCGCCTTGGTGGAGAGATCGATCAAGCGGTTGCTGTGATAGGGACCGCGATCATTGACCCGCACGATGATCGAGCGGCCGTTCTTGAGGTTGGTGACGCGCGCGTAGCACGGCAGCGGCAGCGTCGGATGCGCGGCCGAGATGCCGTGCATATCGTAGACTTCGCCGTTCGCGGTCAGCCGGCCGTGGAAATCCTCGCCGTACCACGACGCAAGCCCCTCGGCCCGATAGTGTGGATCGTTCGTCGGCACATAGGTGCGACCGCCGACGACGTAGGGCGCGCCGACCTGATAGTGGCCGCCCCCCTTGGGGATCGGTTGGCCGGGCTCGACGACGCGCGGGCTCGACGAGACGCCGAGACGCGGATCGAGCTTGGCGAGATATCCGGGCGACGAGGAGCAGTTGGCGAGCGCGCAGCATGCAAGCGCAGCGATGCCGGCCCGCACCCCCTGCCCCGACGCAATCCAACTTAACGCCGTGCGACCCCGCCGCATCGATCCCCTGTCCGCCGACACGCCATTACGCCCGCGCAAAATAACGAGCGCGGGGCGCAAGCTTCACAGCGTGTTGTCGATCCGCCCGGCAGATCCCCTTCACCCCGGACCATACTCCGCCGAACCTTCGGCGAGAACCGTTGCCGGTTGAGCATGGTAAATGAAATTGAAAAAAGCCCGCCAAATCAGGCGGTTCTACGGCGACTGAGTGGCGGATGCCGCAATTTGCCGGTGGATGGCGATGTCGCCGGCATCAGGGTGCGGGTCGCGGCGCCTCCTCTCCGCGTTCGCGATTCGGAATTCGCGGCTGGTGGAATTTGGCTTCGTTTGCTCGCGCGTGGATGCGACTTATGCATCGCAGGCTGGATGCCGTCATCGCACATGCCATGATCGCCGCTACTGCCGCGGCTAAATGACCGTCGTTACCCGCAACGTGCCCGCGGGCTCCTCATGAAGCGCGGTCAAACTCTCCGACGCCGCGACGCGATGGCGGCGCCGGGCGGCCGGCTAGTGCGGACTTTGCTCAGTCGACGGCGGCTTCGCGGCCGGTCCACTCTTGCTTCCCGGCGCTCCCGGAATCTTGGCGGAGTCTTGCTCGCGGATTCCCTGACCGGGTGCTTGAGACGAGGCGGCACCCGCACCCGTGGTCGCCCGATTTTGCGCCGGAGGACCATTCTTATTCCCCGGTTGACCGGAGATTCCCGCACCCGAATTCTGTCCGCTCGGAACCGTCACCCCAGAGGGAGCGGTCTGCGACATTGCGGGTGGAACGAGGGCGATAAGCGCCACCATCGCGGCAGCAAGCCTCGGCATGACGACCTCCTGGTGATTGTTGATTGACAACGTGGCCCTGCGACGAATCGTTCCTGTAGGGATGCCGGTCGCTGTGGCCCCTGCGCTCTGGCGGATTTGTCCCCTCATCGCCCGCTCGGCGCGACCGGAAAACACAGAACGGTTCGCGATCCCGTTTCCATCTCGACGAATTCGACCCGTCCCTGGATTTGTTGCGCCAGTGCTTCGACCAGGGTGAGCCCGGTCCCTTTGCGCGGAGGAACCTCCATCCCGCGCCCATCATCCTGGACCGAGACACAGCCCTCCGTGGCGTTGCCTACGAGCGCGAAGGAGATGTCGATGCGCCCGGCGCCGTTGCCGAACGCGTATTTGATGCTGTTGGTGACGAGCTCGTTGACGACGAGACCGGCAGGCACAGCGCGGTCGATCGGCACTCTGGCGGGTTCGGCATCCACCTGCAGGCTGATGTCCGGGCGGCCAGGATCGACGTTGGTGCACAGCGAGCGCAGATATTGCGCGAAGTCGACGCTGCCGGTCGACGTGCTGAGCGAAAGCAGGTCATGGGCGAGCGCCACGGCCTGGATCCGGCCGATCACGGCTGTCAGCTTGTCGCGAACCTCCGGCGAGCCTTCCCGCATCTGCAGGCTGAGGAAGGCAACTATGATCTGCAGGTTGTTCTTGATCCGATGCTGCAGCTCGCGAACCACAATGCCCGATTGTGCCTTCTCGCGGGCCCTCTCGGCGCGCTCCTCGATGATGTTCTGCTGTGCTTGGTGGAGCGCCAAGCAGGTGCCCATGACGTTGGCGAGCGTGCTCAGGAAGCCGATGTCCCATTCGTCGAACGACGTCGGCGTCGTGCTGTCCACCTCGAGGATGCCCCACGTCGACCCGTCGATCATCACCGGCACGTTGATCAGCGAGACGATACCGTGCTCCTCCAGGATGCGTGGGAACGTGAATTCCCTCGCTTCATCCGGATTGTTGATGACCACGGGTGCCCCGGTCTGGAAGGCATGTCCGGCAGGCGAACGATAATCGATGGACAGGACGGTGTTGCCCACGACTCCCGCCTGCCAGCCGACGCCGGCCTCGACCAGGAGGTCGCCCGTTTCCGGCCGATGGCGCATCACCTTCGTGTGCTCGATGTGCGTGACCCGCGAGACCTGCGCGGCCACATAGTGCATCAGCCGGTCCGGCGGCATCGCTTCCGGGCCGATCCGGCTCAAGCCTTCCAGCACGCGTTGGTACTCCCGAACGCGCGCCATCGTTTGCTCGATGGCTCCGGAACTCTTCATGCCGAGCTAACGAGTGGCGCACAAAGGCCGTTCCTCCCGGTCGTCGGAGGCCCGTAATCGATGCGACTCTACGCCTGACGGGCTGCGCATTCGCATCGGGGAAGCAGCAGCGCCGCCGCTTGGGATTATCGTCGTGTCTCGATTTGGCCGGCGCCGCTCCGCTGCGCTCATCTTTCGCTTCGTGAACGCAAGCTCATGCTTTCACAAACAGCAGCAATCCGCAGACCGCAAGACCGGCGATGACCAGGAGGGCAGCCGACAGTATCCAGCCGTGACCGCGTCTCGCTCGCATTTGCGGTGCTCGGCGTCTGCTCGTTTCCGCACTGTGCGCGATGGCGCCCGCATGGGCGGTCATCGGGGTGCCGGCTGCCTCCTCGTCGGTGCCGAGCGGCGCCGCCGCCGGATCGGGGAACGCGACCTTTTCGCCGGTGCGGCCACTATCGATCTCGTCACGAAGTCGGGCCGGATAGGACCGCTCCGGACTACTGCCGTTCCTCACGCGAGCACCTCCACTTTCAAGAGAGCGCGTTGGCGTCGATCGACCTGCTGAGCCGATCGCGTCCTGACCGGCAGGTGGGACCTGTGAGGTCGCTCGACGTTCGCGCACCCGCTTCTACAACGCGGTTCCGAGAGCGGTCGGCGCCGACGCCGGGCCAACGCGCGGGTGGAAACAAGGTTCGTCTCGTGCGCGGATCGAGCCAACCAGAGCAGCGGCGCGAATCTGGCTCTTGAGTCGACGATGATTCTCTTTGCAGGAATCGAACGTGCGCTTGCGTGCGATGGGCGCGCTTGCGACAGGCGCGCGCGACGATTTTCTCGCTCATGCCGCCGCGCTTCGCTCCGCCGTGCGGCGCAGATGGCTCGCACGGTGTTTGCCCACCCGCAGGAACATAGCCCGGCGCGTGAGGTTGGAGTCTTACTCACCCCGTGACCGTCTGGTGTTCGCATGTATCATCACGTCAAGAAGCTCATGTATACGGTGCGGGTGGACGAGCCCGACCCGCGTGTCAAACGCCATCCGGAATTGCCCCCTTTGCGTCATGAAGAACTGCCCCCACCCTCGGGTTCATGATCTCGGTTGAAGGTTGCTTTCGCCGGGGAGGGGCCGGAGGGAGGCGGAGCCGACCGGAGGCCCGTCCCCGGCGAGCGGCTTGACGAGCCCGCTCTTGCGCTTGGCGCGGAGCCGATAGCTGTCGCCACGGATGGTCAGCACATGGCTGTGGTGCAAGAGCCGGTCCAGGATGGCGGTGGCGACGACCGGATCGGCGAACACCGTGCCCCATTCGGCAACGCTCCGGTTTGACGTGATCAGCATGGCGCCTGTTTCGTAGCGTCGGCTGACCAGCTGGAAGAACAGGTGCGCCGCGTCGGGTTCCAGCGGCAGATAGCCGAGCTCGTCGACGATGAGCAGCTTCGGTTTCGACAGCGCCAGCAGTTTCTCGTCCAGGCGCCGCTCGCCGTGCGCCTTGGCGAGGCCGGCGACCAGCGTCGTCGCGGTCGTGAACTGCACGGTGTATCCGGCCAGGATCGCCTCCCGCCCGAGCGCGATCGAGAGGTGGGTCTTGCCGACGCCTGGCGGCCCGAGCAGCAGCACGTTCTCGCCGTTGGCGATCCAGCGTGACGCGGCCAGGTCGCGGATCTGCTTCGGATCGATCGAGGGCTGCGCCTCGAAGTCGAAGCTCGCAAGCTCTTTCACCGCCGGGAAGTGCGCGAGCTTCAGGGCCATCTCGATGCGGCGGTGATCCTTGCGGGCAATCTCACGCTCGCACAGCAGGATCAGTGTCTCCCGCGTCGACAAGTTTGCGCGCGAGGCCTCATCGAGCAGGCTGTCGAGGCGCTCGCGGATGCCGGAGAGCTGCAATCGCGCCAGCATGGCGTCGAGCGGATCGGACGAGAGTTCGGTGGCCTTCTTTGCCCGCGTCATCAGAAGCTCCCCCCGATCGCTGCCTCGTATTCGACAAGAGGCCGCAACAACGAGGGCGGTGAAGCCGACGACGACACTGCCGCCGCGGTCTCCGCTCGGCAGACCGCGCCATCGCGACCAGCAACTCCGTCGAGGTGGGTGGAATCGACGATCCGCTCACGCCGTCCCCCCGATTGCTTGTGGACCGCAACCTCGTGCATGCCGTGGCGCACGCGCACCTCGCCGGCCGCCACCGTCACCGCCACGCGCTCCCCGATCAGCCGCCACGGCACCGAGTAGCTGTTGGTGTCGATCTCGACCGCACAATCGTTGCCGACGACGCGGGTCAGCTCGCGCAACGATCCGAACGATGGTCGCCCGCCGAGCGGCTTCAACCGATGCGCTTCGTCCCGCTCGAAGCGGGCGATCGGCATCTCCCCGGTCGTGCCGTGGATACGCACGTTCGCTACCTCACGCTCCCACTTGGCGAGATGCGCCTCGAACGCCTCCCAGCTCGCGAAGCAATGCCCCGCGATCGCGTTCTTCTTCACGTAGCCGACGCCGCTCTCCGTCTTGCCTTTCGTGCGCGCCCGATACGGCGCGCAGGCACGAGGGGCGAAGCCCCAATGCTTCGCGAATGCAATGAGCTTGTCGTTGAACACGACCGACCGGCTCACCGCGTCGTGGCGCACGACGAGTGCGCGCGGATTGTCCATCAACACGTCCTGCGGCACGCCGCCGAAGGTCGTGAACGCACTCTCGAGCCCCGCGAACCAGTGCTCCTGCTTCTCGGCTCGGAATGCACGCACATGCAGCCGCCGCGAATGCCCGAGCGTCGCCACGAATACGAATGCCTTGATCTTCGCGCCGTCGATCTCGACCGGCCGCTCGCCAAAGTCGATCTGCAGCTGTCGCCCCGGTGGTGTCTCGAACCGCGTCGTCGCCAGCGCCTCCGCCCTCAGCGCTTGACGGTAGGCCCGCACGGCGCGTTGCAGCGTTCGCCGGCTCACCGCCACGCCCTTCTCGCCCAACAGGTCCTGGCGCACCACATCCGCATTGCCACGATGCCGAAGGAACCGCTCGCGCAGCCAGCCCTCCAGCCCAGCGAGCCGTTTCGGCCGATCAGGCGACCGGAACGGCTTCACCCCGCCCGCCGCGACGTACGCCCTCACGGTGTGATGGCTGCAGCCCAGATGCCGCGCGATTCGCTTCAGCCCCCACCCGCACGCCTTCAGTCGCAACATCTCCGCGATGTCGTCCGGCGTCTTCATCGCCTGCCCCCGTGGATCGCTCCACGATCGGCTTGCCCTGATTCGTTCCTCGTTCATTCGCTCTCTCCTCGGTTATCCAAGGAGGGGGCAATTCCTCGTGACGCCGAGGGGGCAATTTTCCATGGCGCGCGACACCGCGTTTCGGCAACATGCTGCTCGAGCAGTTTGGTGGCGCGAACGGCGAGCTCGCCGCCGCGATGCAATATTCGATCCAGGGTCTCAACTGCGAAGATCCGGCGCGTAAGGATCTCTTGATGGACATCGGCACCGAGGAATTGAGCCATCTCGAGGTGATCGGCACCCTCGCCAGGCTGCATCTGAAGCCCCTGAAGTCCGTTCGCGACGCAGCCGAAGCCGATCCCCTCATCGCGATTGCGGGCGGTGGTGGCCTGAACCTGTTCAACTCCATGGGCAATCCGTGGACGGCGGATTATCTCAAGATCACCGGCGAGCTCGATGTCGACCTGCGCAACAATATCGCCGCGGAAGCGCGAGCGAAGATCACCTACGAGCGTCTCATCAATTTCTGCCGAGATGCCGGCTCGAAGGATGCCCTGCAGTTCCTGATGACGCGTGAGATCACGCACATGCGGGCGTTCGCCCTCGCGCTGGAAAGCATGGGCAAACCTCCCTTCAGCATCGGCAAGATCGCGCCGACCCCGACGCTGGTGAACCAGTTCTTCAATGATTCGACCGGTGAGGGCGATCACGGCGAGGTGGATACCCGGGGGCCATGGAACCAGGGAGGAGAGTGGGAGTTCGTCGAATCCCCGGCGCTGCAGGCCAGCCAGGATGGTTCGTCTTCCCCGATCCATGCGCAAAGCTCCGACTCGTCCGAGCCGGAAGAAATCCAGGAGTTGCTCGTCACCGAGCTGCGCGACATCCTGCATGCGGAGAAACAGCTGCTCAAAGCGTTGCCGAAGATGGCGAAGGCGGCGCGTTCGACCCAGCTCGCCTCCTTGTTCGAGGTGCACCTCGCCGAAACGGAGAAGCAGGTCGAACGCCTCAATGAAGGCCTCCAGCTGCTCGGAGCGCCGGCCCGCGCCAAGACTTGCAAGGGCATGGCGGGCCTGATCGAGGAAGGTGAGGAGGTCATGGCCGAGGGGAAGGAAAAAGATGACGCTGCCGCCGACCTCGCGCTGATCGGCGCGGCGCAGCGGGTCGAGCACTACGAGATGGCGGCTTACACGACGGCCCGCAACCTTGCGCTCCAGCTACGCCAGCCTGCGATCGTGCAGCTTCTCACCCTATCGCTGGGTGAAGAGCAGAACGCCGGCCAGCTTCTCGACCAGGTAGCCCAGCCGCTGATGTCGGTGGCGAGAATGCCAGCGAGCGTCGAGTAGGCCTGCTGCTGGGCTCGGGCCGTGCGGAAAATCCGCGGCTTCGCCGTATCGTGACGTTCTCCGCGCACCCTGGCGCGCCGCCTGTGATTCGGACTGCTCAATCCGTGGCGTCACGCCCTCAGCATCGAGTCGGCATTGAATCAGTCTTGCAGGAAGCGAATGTGCCCACTGCGGCGCGGTCGGCGCCCGGAACGCTGCGATTGCCTCCGGGTTGCTCGATCGAGGCGTCCACAGGAGCTGTGATGATGCGTTCGGCAAAATGCGTGGCGCTCGTCGTTTCCGCCCTGCTTGCGCTGACGAGCGTCACGTTTGCGCAGCGGACCCCTGATCCGAACAGCACTCACGGATCACCGACGAACGGCCAAAGTGTTGGCAACCAGTCGGGTGGGGCCGGCGCTCAGACCACTGGCTCGGACTCGGCAACCGGCGGCGGGAACGAGAGTGGCACCGGAAGCGGCGCTGCCTCATCGGGCCCAAGCGGCGGTGGGAGTTCGGGCAGCGGCCGCTAGCTCGAGGGCCTTTCAAGGGAAGTGTTGCTTCCTCCGCTTCCCTGAAGAGCCCGGCCGTTGCGGCCGGGCTCTTCTCTGCGTGACCTCCGATTCATCGTCGCGAGAAGGTCGCAACGGCATCAGCTCACAGGTTCGAGCGCTCGCGCACGACCGAGCCTTTGGCACGATCTCCCGGCCCTCTCTGTTCGCCGAGGACGCGGCCGAGCCTCGATGCAGGCTACTCGCCCGGCGAGTTACTTTTGCGACGCCCGACAGCGCGCGCGGAACGCGCTGCGTGCTTCGCCGTTGCCTTGTCGAATCCCAAGGGAGAAAGAATATGGCCCAGGAAAAAGCACGCGATCTGCTCATCGTCGGACTGCGCAACGCACATGCCATGGAGGTGCAAGCGCGCGAACTGATGGAGCGGCAATCGGGACGGCTCGACGATTTCCCCAAGGTCAAAGCGCGCGTCCGTCAGCATCTGGACGAAACCAATACGCAGATCAAACGCCTTGAGAAATGCCTGTCCGGATTGGGTGAGAGCGCATCTACGGTCAAGGACACGGCGATGTCCTTCGTTGCCAACATGGCCGCGCTCGGACACGCCGTCGCCGCCGACGAGGTGCTGAAGAACACGTTCGCCAACAACGCCTTCGAGCACTACGAGATCGCGGCCTATAAATCGCTGCTCACCCTCGCCCGCCAGGCGGGCGTCGCGGCGGCGAGCGACGAGTTGGAACGTTCGCTGCGCGAGGAGGAGCAGATGGCGCAATGGATCGACGACAACATCGCCGATGTCACCCTCGGCTATCTCGCCAAGGAGGAACGCGCGGCTGCGTGATCGCGCGACTCATCCGGCCCGGGCTGTGCGCGAGATCATTGCGACCGTGCCGACTCACGGGAGGCGCCTCCCCACACTCCCTTCCCTGTGATGGAGCGAACCGACGGGCGCTTTTGCCAAGCTTGCCGTCGCGACGGGTGAAGTACGATGACCGCCGTGGAAAACGCCTGAAGGCAAAGCTTGGCTCGAAACTGGCCGATCCGAACGGGGCGGCGTTGCGCAGGCAGGCCCTTTTTACCTGTTTGGACCATGCAAGCACCTCATGCACGCTGGTAGCTGCCGATCAGGCATCCTTTTGCAACGACCCGACCACGCAGCTCCTCGATAAGGCGCGCCCGCCCCAGTGTCTCATCGAACGATGGACGGTGCGCGAGCGCGAACACCTCGAACGCATAGCGATGTGGGCCGTGGCCAGGTGGTGGGTCCGGCGGCAGATATTGGGCAGTGAAAAACGAATTGCGCCCCATCGCGGGCCCGGCATCCGCTTCGCCCGTCGCGCCCGGCAGCGCTCCTTCGTTGAGGCGTCGCACGTCGGGCGCCAACAGGACGATACCGTGCACGAGCGGATGCATCGTTGGGCTGTCGGCGTCCTCGATCAGCAGGATCAGGGCTCGCGCGGCCGATGGCGCGTCAGACCATGCGAGCGGTGGCGACAGCCCGGGACCATCCGCCGTGTGGCGGCGGGGAATTGCCCCGCCGTCCGCAAAGGCGGGGCTGGTGATCGTGATCGCGGCCACGTCCGAGCCGACGACCTCGCGATTGTTGAACATCAGCGCTTCACAGCCCGGGCGCACTGCCGCGAGGGCGCGTCCCAGGCTAGACGGTAATTTTCCCAGCATGGCGCTCCTCGCTCGCGCGGCCTTTCCGCGTTGCGCCGGTGACACGCACTTATTGCGGCGCCGATCGGGCGCTCACTGGACGATCTCGCCGCTTTCCACGGCACGCACGCGGCGCGACGGCATGCGGCGGGTGCCGCGCGGTGTCCGCGCCGACACCATCGCGTCGTCCGTCGCGATCTTCAGGGCGAAATAGTCGATGGTGGTGCGCAGGCCACGCTGCAGGGCGACGCGCGGCTTCCAGCCCATGAGGTCGCGCGCCAGCGCGATCGATGGCCGGCGCCGGCGCGGGTCGTCCTTGGGCAGCGGGTGATATTCGACGCGCGAGCGCGAGCCGGTATGACCGAGCACCAGATCGGCGATCTCGCGGACCGAACGCTCGTCCGGATTGCCGAGATTGCACGGGCCGGTCACGTCGTCGGCGCTCTCCATCAGCAGTTCGATCCCTTCGAGCAGATCGTCGACGAAGCAGAACGAGCGGGTCTGGCTGCCGTCGCCATAGACCGTGATCGGCTCGTCCTTGAGCGCCTGCACGATGAAATTGGAGATGATGCGGCCGTCATTCTCCAGCATGCGCGGGCCGTAGGTGTTGAAGATGCGCGCGACCTTGATGCGGACACCATGCACGCGCTGATAGTCGAAGAACATGGTCTCGGCGGCGCGCTTGCCCTCGTCGTAGCAGGCGCGCGGCCCGATCGGATTGACGTGGCCGACATAGGTTTCGACCTGCGGGTGGATTTCCGGGTCGCCATACACCTCGCTGGTCGAGGCCTGCAGCACGCGCGCGTTCTTCGCGCGCGCGAGCTCGAGCACGTTGTACGCCCCGAGCACGCACGTGCGCAGCGTGCCGATCGGGTCGCGCTGGTAATGCCGCGGCGAGGCCGGGCATGCGAGATTGTAGATGCGGTCGACCGGCCCGAGGATATTCAGGGGCTCGCGGACGTCGTGCTCGATGAGGCGGAAGCTGGGGTGGTTGAGCAGCGGCTGGACATTTTCGAACGTGCCGGTGAACAGGTTGTCGACGCAGATGACCTTGTTGCCGTGCCGGATCAGACGGTCACATAGATTCGAGCCGATGAATCCCGCGCCTCCGGTCACGACTACGGTCCGCTTCGAGACGCCACCCATCGCAATCTCCTTGCACTGTCCCTCCGCTCCATCAACTTCGCAGGCGCTAGCGAATTCGTTGGCCGATCTTCAAGGTACAAACGATCCTGCCGTTGCCCTGTTCCGATTGCACGCGTTCGCCGCGATGAGACTCGTCGACAGGTCAGACGATGAATCAAACGAAGGTTCGAAACACGACAGTGGATGCTCGCACGCGCCGGAGACGACGTGCTCGGTGAGATTCGCAATCGCGACTGCGTGCCGTGATGCGTCAGGCCACCGCCTCCACGCCGTCGTCGAGCTTGCGGCACGCCGCCCGGCCCGCGAGCGCCTCGCGGTGATAGCCCTCGAGCTGAATCGCACGATGCGCGGCCGTGTGCGCTTCCAGCACGCGCTGGCGTGCCGCGACACCCAACTCGCGGCGGCGATCCTCGGGCAGCTCGCAGATCGCCTCGACGACGTTCTCCGTGGTGTCGGCGATCAGCAGCTCGCGCCCGAGCTTGAAGAAGGTCTCGATGCCGGGCCAGCGATCACTGATGACGGGCGTGCCGCAGGCCGCCGCCTCGAACAGGCGCACGCTCGGCGAAAAGCCGGCCACCGCCATGTCGCGGCGGGTGAGATTGAGGGTGTAGCGTTGGGCGCAATAGAACGCGGCGTGCCGCTCGGGCGCGAGATGCTCGATGCGGTCGACATTGGCCGGCCAGCCGATGTCGGCTGGATATTGGGCACCGGCGACGACGAACCGCCGAGTGGGCAGCCGCCGCGCCGGCTCGATCAGCAGGCGCTCGAGCGCCGCCTGGCGATCCTCGCTATAGGTCCCAAGGTAGCCGAGCTCCCAGGTCGGGATCGAGATCGGGCTTTCTGCCGGGTCTGCGGCGACCGGCGCGTGCATCTGCGGGTCGACGGCGCAGTGCAGCGCGCGGGCACGTGGGCTGCCGTAGAGGTCCTCGATCAGCGCGAGCGTCGGGCCGCCGGTGAACGACAGGTAGAGGGAGAAGCGCGGAATGGTGGCGGCGCGCAGGTAGTCGCTCTCGCCGCTGTCCAGCCGCCGCAGCGTCACCGGCGTATCGATGTCGTAGAACGCCGTCACACCCTTCGCGCGGCTCGTGATCCAGTCGGCGAGCACGGCGCCATCCGGCACATAAGAGCCGAGGATCACGAGATCGGCGTCTCTCACTTGCTCGCCGAAACGGCGCGGCACCTCGGCAAGGGTTTGGTAGAGCTCGACCCGGGCATATGGCAGCTCGTCGACGTCGCGATTGTCGCGATACCACGGCTTGTCGCGCTCGAGGAACGTGACGGCGTGGCCGCGTGCCGCCAGCGCCTTGGCGAGCGCGCGGTAGGTCGAAGCATGCCCGTTGCCCCAGGACGATGTGATCGACAGGCCGAAGATGACGATGTCGAGATTCATTCTGCTGCCTCGCTGTTGGATCGTCCCGCGTCGAGCAACTCGATCACCTGCCTCGCCCGATGCGCATAAGTATGCCGCGCCAGCACGCGGGCCTTCGCGGCCTCCCCGATCCGTCGCGCGTCCCGCGGCGTTAGCGCGCCGAGAAGGCCGGCGACGTTCGAGCCGTCGGCGGCGACGAGGATCTCCTCGTTCGGCGCGAGGAAGCACTCGATGCCGTCCCAGGCGTCGGTGATGATGCAGGCCGCGGCGCCCGCGGCCTCGAAGATGCGAGTGGGCGGCGAGAAACCGTAGCGCGCCATGCTGGCGCGATTGATGTTGAGCGTCGCAAGGCCGGAGCAATAGAACGCATTGTGGGCGCCGCTGCCCACGTGGCCGGCGATGCGCACGTTCGCGGGCACGTCCTCGGCGCGCCAGCCGGCACCGCCGAGCATGAACGAACGCTCCGGCAGGCGTTGCGCGGCGCCGAGAAAGAACTCGCCGACACGCGCCTCCCGGTCAGGCAGCCGATTGCCGAGGAAGCTCAGGTCGCAGGCGAGATCGGCGCGCGGTGCCACCGGGTGATGGGTGCGCGGATCGAGCGCGTTGTAGATCGGCACGCAACGGCGGGCACCGATCCGCTCGTATTCACCAACGACCGGGTCGCCGCCGCCATAGGTGAGGACGAGGTCGTAGCGCGGGATCACCTGGCGCAGGTGGTGGCCCGGATCGGCCGCGATCGCCTCCAGGGTCGCGGGCGCGTCGACATCCCAATAGACCGTGATGGTGCCGGCGCGCGCGAGCGCCGGAACGGCGAGCTCGAGCTCGCGGTCGAACACGCCGACGCCGCTCGCCTTGGCGATGAGGTCGGCGCCGCGCACGGCCTCGTCGAGCGCACGGCGCCAGCCGTCCTCGGTCGCCGGGTAGACCACGACGCGCGCCCAGTCCGGATCGTCCATATCGCGGTGCTGCTGGCGCTCGAATGCGTCCGGCTCGTAGAATGTGATGGCGTTGTGGCGCGCCGCAAGCTCGCGCAGCAGCCCGCGATAATAGGTGGCGGCGCCGTTCCAGTAGGACGAGACGAGACTCGAGCCGAAGAACGCGATCCTCATTGTGCCGCCCCGTGGTGCGCTTGAATTGGTGATGCGGCCGGCACGCGGGCCGGGGTCGTGAGGCCGGCGATCACCGCCATGAGCTCGTCGGCACGATGCTCGCAGGTGTGGCGCGCCTCGATGGCGGCCAAGCCGGCGCCCGATACTTCCTCGGCGAACGAGGGATCGAGCACCAGCGCACGCATCGCCGCAACCACCTCGGCGCCGTCGCGGGCCTTCAGGTAGCTTCCGGCAGGAAACAGGTTCTCGGCGTCCGTCCAGGGCGCGCTGATCAGCGGAATGCCACAAGCGAGCGCTTCGAACACCCGAATGGTCGGAATGCCCGGCAGCGCGGCGACGTACGGCCGGCGCGGAACGTGGATCGTGAAGCGTGCGGCAGCGAAAGCGGCAGGTGCGCGGTGATTGGGCAGCCAGCCGCCGAGCGAAAAGCCATCGGCGCGCAACTTGTCCTGCACTGCCACCGGATAACGCACGCCGTGCAGCTGCGCTGCCAGACCGGCAGTCAGCACAGGCTCGATCAGGAAGCGCTGCAGCTCGGCATCGCGCTCGCCGTCGCCCCAGTTGCCGATCCAAATGAGATCGGTGCCCTTCTCGATCGACGGCCGCGGCCGAAACAACGCGGCGTCGGCCGCCTCGTGCCAGGTCACGGCGCGTCGCCCCCAGCCGCGGCGGAGATAGACCTCGCGCAGCACCTCGCCGAAGACGAGCACGGCGTCGAAGGCGTCGAGCTCGAACCGGTCGAGCTCCTCGGGTGCGCTCACGGCGCGGTGGTGGGTATCATGGAACAGAAGGACGAAGTGGCCGCCGCGGCGCCGCGCGCCGAGCCGCGCGATCAGAGCGGGATCGTTCCATTCGTGCGCGACCACGACGTCGGCATGATCGAGAGCGCGATCGAGATCGAGCGTCTCGGGTCGGTAGAAGTGGACCTCGACTCCGGGAACCAGGCGGGCGCATTCGGCCACGGCCTGGGCGCCGCCCTCCTCCAGCAAGGCATTCTGGCGGCTCCAGCCGTCGATCGGCTCGTAGGTCGCGACGCTGTGGCCGCGCGAAACGAGCGCGCGCGCCATCCCGCGCAGGAAATGCGCGTTGCCGTGATTCCAGCACGACACGAAGGAATGATAGAACAGCACGAACCTCATGCCCGCGCCTCGATTTGCATGCGGCGCCGCGCTATCGGCGCCGCCGGGCGCACGCCCATCATTTGGCCGTAAAGCGTGCAGTAAGCCTCGCACATCCGGTCGAGCGAATAGCGTCGTGCCCGGACGCTAGCGCGCCGCTGCAATGTGCGCCGCAGCCGCTCGTCACCCGCGACCCACTCGAGCGTCGCCGCGAGCAACGTCTCGTCGCGCGGGTCGACGAAGAGCGCGGCGCCCTCCCACAGCTCACGGAACGTCGGAATGTCGGCGAGCACCAGGGCGCAGCCCGCGGATGCGGCTTCGAGCACCGTCAGGCCGAATGGTTCGTAGACCGCCGGTGCGGCGAAGATCGCGGCATGGCGCATCTCGGCGAGCAACTCGTGCCGTGGCAGCGGGCCGAGCCAACTCACCTCGCGCGCGAGGCGGCGGCCGCTGGCGCCGGCCGTGCCGCCGGCGAGCGGGCCGGCGATGCGCAGCCGCCAAGCCAGGCGCGGCGCGGCCGCGGCGAGCGGCGCAATGTTCTTCGCTTCGTCCCACAAGCGGCCGGCGGCGAGGATGATCGGCTGCTTCATCACCCGGCGGCGTGCGATGGTGAGCCCGTTCGCGATCACCTTCCCGGCCCGCGCGGGCGCGTACAGCGCCGCGACCTCGTCGCGAAACGCGGTGCTCGGCGCTACCCAGCGCTGCGCCGCCGCAAGGCCGGCACGCACATTGGCCGCATAGGTCGACCAGCACGGCTCGGAAGGGTCGCAGCCGCGGCAGGCACGCCACCATGACCATACGCACGAGTGTGCCACGAGGAGGACGGGCGCATTCCACGTCGCCGAGGCTTCGCGAAATCCGTTGAGATGGACGATGTCGGGCGCGACGCGCCGCTCGAGCGCCGTCAGCCGCCGGCAGGCGCGGGAAAAATCGGCGCCGGCCGGGTCCATCCACTCGAGCGCCAGGTCCGTCGTCACCACATCGAGGCCGGCGACATCCTCGACGTCGCGCATTTGCGCGGCCTGCGGCCTGGGGCCGAGGGTCACAAGGGTCACGCGATGACCGCGCGCCGCAAGTCCGCGCGCGAGCGCCGTCGCGTAGACCCATACGCCGCCGACGGCGTCGGCCGTCATCAAGATGCGCAACGAGGGCGGGCTCATCCTCGCGCCTCCAGCTCGAGCTCGCGCAGGCGGCGCGGCCGGCCGTCCTGCACGTCGCTGAAGTCGTCGAACTGGCCGAGGTAGTAGTCGTGTGCGCGTTCCCACGCGTGGTCGTCCGGCAGGCCCCACAGGCGGCGATAGTCGGGTGAGCCCGGATAGGGGAACAGCGGCACCGGATCGTTCGCCCAAATGCCGGCGTCGCGCATCTGCGCGCGCCAGCGCTGCACGCTCGCGTCGTCGTCCTGCGGCATCTCGATCAGGTTCGCCTGCACGAATGGCACGTGGCGCTTGGTTGTCACCAGGCGATCGGCGAGCTCGTCGGTCGTGAGCTTGCAGCGCTTGGCGAGCGCCTCGCGGCCTGCGGGGCTCAGGCTCTCCACGCCCGCCTCGACCGAGACGCAGCCGGCGCGGCCGAGCAGCTCGATCATGTCGTCCTTCCAAAGATCGATGCGCGTCTGCACGCCGAACTTCAGCCCGCGCCCGACCAGGCCGGCCAGCAGCGGACGGTTGGGCAGGAAGATCTCGTCGATGAAATAGACGTATTCGACGCCCTGCCGCTGCAGCCGGGCGATCTCCTCCAGCACCACCTCGGCCGGCCGGCGCCGATAGGCATCGCGGAAATTGTCCTTGGCGCAGAACGTGCAGCTATAGGGGCAGCCGCGCGAGGACTCGACCTCGGCGCCCGGGCCGACCGGCTCGGCATCGAAGCGGTGGTGATGGTGGCGATGGCGCGTCACCATCTCGTCCGGCCAGGCAAGCGGCGGCTGATCGACGAACCTGGCGGCGAGCGGCACGCCTATGACCCGGATGTCGCGATGGTCGCGATAGCAGGTGCCGGCAAGCCCCTCGCGCTCGCCTCCCGCGAGCCGCACCAGGGTCTCCTCGCATTCGCCCATCACCACGACGTCGACGCCCAGCTTGTTCAGCGCTGCGCGCGGCGTCGTCGATCCGTGCGGCCCCACGGCCGCCAGGAGCGGCGAGAGCTCGCGTACCGAACGCACGACCTCCTGCGGCACCCGCAACTCGGGCTGCGCGCAGCGCCAGAACAGATAGGTCGGCGCCGTCGTCACCACGATCATGTCGGGAGCGAACGCGCGCGTCGCCGCGGCGATGTCGGACAACGACAGGCCGAACAGGTGTGCGTCGATCAGGCGCACCGCATGGCCGGCAGCTTCCAGCATGCGCTGGGCGACGCCGAGCTCGAGCGGCAGATGCGGCGCGCGGCAGCCGAAATAGATGCTGCCATCGAACTGCCAGTTGGGATTGATCAGGACGATCTTCATGCCTGCGCCTCCTGCAATCGGGCAGCGGCGTCGGGCTGGGCGGGGCCGGCCGAAAGCCAGTCATCGAGCGCGCGCAATCCCTCGCGCAGCGGCGTAGATGGCGTCCAGCCGATGGCGCGGGAGAGCTTGCGCACGTCCGACACGTACCAGGGCTGATCGCCCGGCCGCCATGCGTCCATACGCACGTCGGGCCGGGCGCCGTGCAGCGCCTCGATCCAGTCGAGCAACTCGCGCAGGCTGAGCGAGCTCGCGGGTCCGCCGCCGAGATTGAACACCTGCCCGCGCGTCGTTTCGATCGCGTCGAGCGTGCCGAGCCAGGCGTTCACGGCGTCGCCGACATAGAGTGCATCGCGCACCTGGTAGCCGTCGCCATAGATGGTGATCGGCTGTCCGCGCAGGGCCTGCAGCAGGAAATGCGCGATCCAGCCCTGGTCCTCGGTGCCGAACTGGCGCGGGCCGTAGATGCAGCTCATGCGCAGCACGACGGTGCGCAAGCCATGCACGCGCGCATAGTCGTGCACATATTGATCGGCCGCACCTTTGGAGCAGCCGTAAGGACTATGGAAATCGAGCGGCGCATCCTCGGACACGCCGGCCGCGAACCGTCCTTCGTCCGGCGCGTAGCGGCCGTCGACGCGATGCACCGCGCCGCCGTCGAGCAGGCGGCCATAGACCTTGTTGGTGGACGCGAAGATGACCGGCGCCGCCGGATTGTGCCGGCGGACCGCCTCCAGCACGTTCAGCGTGCCGCCTGCGTTGATCTCGAAATCCTCCACCGGCTCGTCGAGGCTGGTGGTGACGGCGACCTGGCCGGCGAGATGCAGCACCGCGGCCGCGCCGCCGACGAGATCATCGACCGCGGCGCGGTCGCGCACATCGACGACGGCGATCTCGACGAGATTGCCGAAACGCCGCCGCAGCCAGCCGGCATTGATGCGGGCGCCGGCGCGCGACAGGTTGTCCGCCGCCACCACGCTGCGGCCACGTGACGCGAGCGTCGCCGCGATGTTGCAGCCGAGAAAGCCGCAGCCGCCGGTGACCAGCACGGGCGCGTCGTCGCGTTTCGTCGCAAGGCGGGTCACCGTCATGCTACCAGCCCTCGGCTTTCCAGCTCGGCGGTCGCGGCATCGACCGAGTCCCGGGCCACCTGCCCGGCGACCCACGCGGCGAGCTCCTCGAGGCCGTCGCGAAAATCGACACGCGGCGCAAAGCCGAGCTCAGCCCGGATCTTGCTGCCGTCGGCAAAGCAGTGACGGATATCGCCGACGCGATACTTACCGGTGATGTGCGGCGCGAGGCCCGGCCGGCCGAGCACCTTGGCGAAATCTTCGGCGATCGACGTGATGGTGCGACTCTGTCCCGAGCCGACGTTGAAGACGTCGCCGCTGCCGCGGGCCGCCTCCAGCGCGAGCGCGCAGGCGCGCGCGACGTCCCGCACGTGCACGAAATCGCGGCGCTGGCGGCCGTCCTCGAAGATCAGCGGTGGTCGATTGTTGATGAGGCGGGCCGCGAAGATCGCGAGCACGCCGGTATAGGGGTTCGACAGCGCCTGACGCGGGCCGTAGACGTTGAAGAAGCGCAGCGCGACCGTCGGGATGCCGTAGGCTTTTCCGACGATCAGGCAGAGGCGCTCCTGGGTGTACTTGTTGAGGGCATAGACGGAGCTGAGCGACGGCTGTTTGCGCTCCGGCGTCGGTACCGGCGTGAGCGGCGCGCCGTCGACGTCCTGAAGCTCCCATTCCCCGCGCCGCAGCTGCTCGCCCGGCCGTTCGGGCGGCGCGACCTCGGCGCCGTCGATCGTGCGCGCCAGGCCCTCGCCATAGATGCTCATCGACGACGCGCAGACGAGCCGCGCGACCGGCTGGCGAGAGAGCGCCTCGAGCAGCACCGCGGTGCCGAGCTCGTTCGCCGCGGTGTAGCGCACGATCTCGTACATGCTCTGGCCGACGCCGACCTCGGCGGCGAGGTGAACCACCGCATCGACACCGGCAAGCGCCCGCTGCACCGTCGGCGGATCGCGCAGATCGCCGATCATGAGCTCGGCGTCGCGCGCGAGATGAGCGGGGCGCGCCCGTCCGGGATGAACCTGCTCCGACAGGCAATCGAGAATTCGAACCGACCAACCGATGGAGAGGAGAAGGTCTGTCAGATGCGATCCAATGAAGCCGGCGCCACCCGTGATCAACACATTTCGCTGCATCGTCCGTCGCTTCATCGTTTGAGGAACTCAACAACGCGAACGCGAACGTACAAACGTTTGTTCCTATTCCGGCTGGGAGCGCGCGCGGCGTGTGCGATTTGTGACTCGCTCAGACCGTGACGACGAAGCGACGGTCGCGGTGTCAAAGCGCCTCGAGTCAGATCGTCGACATCAGCACGACGACCGAGCGATCGGTCAGAACGACACCCCGTCGCGCGGCGGCGCAAGGTCCAGCCGGCGGGCTACCGTTGCGCCCAGATCCGCAAAGGTCGAGCGCCGTCCGATCGAGCCGCATGCCAGCGCCGGATCAAAGGCGAGGATCGGAATCTGCTCGCGCGTGTGATCGGAGCCGCGCCAGGTCGGATCGCAGCCGTGATCGGCGGTGATCATGAGCAGATCGTCCGGCCTGACCGCCGCCATCATCTCGGGAAGACGCGCATCGAAAGCCTCGAGCGCGGCCGCATAGCCGGCGACGTCGCGGCGGTGGCCGTGGATCGAGTCGAAGTCGATGAAGTTGGAGACCAGGAGCCCCCCATCTTTCAGCTCGCGCATGGCTTCGCAGGTACGATCGGCGATCGCCGCGTTGCCGTGCGCCTTGATGACGCGGCCGGTGCCCGAATGCGCGAAGATGTCGGCTATCTTTCCGACCGAGATCACGTCGCGGCGGTCGGCGGTTGCGAGGTCGAGCACCGTCGGGCCCGGCGGCATCACGGAGTAATCGCGCCGGTTTCCGGTGCGGACGAAATCCTCCGGGCCGCCGCCGACGAAGGGGCGCGCGATCACGCGACCGATGCGCAGTGGGTCGATGAGCCTGCGCGCGACGGCGCACACCTCATAGAGGCGCTCGAGCCCGAATGTCGACTCATGCGCCGCGATCTGAAAGACGCTGTCCGCCGAAGTGTAGCAGATCGGCTTGCCGGTGCGCATGTGCTCCGCCCCGAGCTCGGCGATGATCGCGGTTCCGGAGGCGTGGCAATTGCCGAGAATGCCGGGCACCGCCGCCTGTTCGCACAGCGCGTCGGTGAGTGTCTTGGGAAAGCACGGAACCTGGTGCGGGAAATAGCCCCAGTCGAAGCGCACCGGAACGCCGGCGAGCTCCCAATGGCCCGACGGCGTATCCTTGCCTTTCGAGACTTCGACGGCGCAGCCGTAGCGGCCGAGATCAGGAGCGCCGACGTCGAGCCCCGGAGGGATGCGGCCGGTCGCCAGGCGGCAGGCTTCGCCGAGCCCGAGCCGCACCAGGTTGGGCAGCCGCAATGGCCCGCCGCGCAGGCCGTCGCGGTCGGCGGCGCCTCGCGCGCAGACCTCGGCGATGTGGCCGACTGTGTCGGCGCCCTCGTCGCCATAGCGGGCCGCGTCGGGCGCGGCGCCGACGCCGACCGAATCGAGGACAAGGACGAACGCGCGCGGCATCAACGCCTCCCAGCGGGTGACCGATCGGGGCCTTCACGCGCCGGCTGGCGCCAAGCTGCGCAACCTCGGCTCGCGCGGCAGGCCGCCAGCATAGCGTGCCACCATGGTGGCGCAGAACGCGGCGAATTCCTCCGGCACCTGCGGCGCACTGGTATGGTGCGGGGCGATGCCGCGATGCTCGGGCGTGAAGCAGAACGTCAACGTGACGTCGAAATCCGCGAGCGCGTGCATCTGCCGATCGAACCACGCCTCCGCGCCGGGGCGAAAGCTGTCCGCCCAGGAGAGGCCGGTGCGCAGATGGCGCACGCCCAGCCGCTTGAGCCAGGCGACCGCCGCATCGAGGCGATGGTCCTCGAAATGAAACCACTGACAGATGCCGAGCGCCGGCGTGAAGTGCGCGAAGCTCTGCGCGGCGAGCTTCGGCGTGCCGTCCTCGCGCAGCAGTCCCATGTGGAAGTGCCGGTAATAGGACGAGCCTTCCGCTTCCTTGTGGCGCGTCGTCGCCGGCCACGCGCGCGGCAGGTCGTACAGGCTGTACCAATGGACGCGCGGCGCCTTGCCGGCGAGCAGCGCAGCGGTGCGCGCGAGGCCCCAGGCCTGCACCTCCTCGGCGCCGAAGCTCGAGACGCCGACCTCCGACACCCAGATGGGCAGCCCGGTCACCGCGCGTATCTCCTCGATCTTCGCCGGCCACTCGTCGATCGCCCACAGGTTCCAGTCGAGCGGAAAGCCGTGCACCGCGACGGCTTCCAGGTGCTCGAGCACGCCCTGCCCGCCCAAGTTGGCGATGAACATCGGATCGATCGGCGAGATGCCGCCGAGCACGCGCGGCAGCGTCGGATGCACGGCCCTGATCGCCTTGCCGGCCGCGATCGCCATGCAGGCGAACCGCGACCAGTCAGGATCGACTTGCGGATCCCAGTGCGACTTGTTGTTAGGCTCGTTCCAGATCATCGCAGCTTCGATCATGGCGGCGGCTCCGGCTTCGGCCGCGCGGGATAGACCGCCTCTGCGCCGCGCGGCGCCGCGATGCGCCGGCAGAAGTAGACCTCCGTCTCGGGATGGCTGGTGATCTCGAACCCGGCGCTGCGCAGCATCGCCTCGGCACAGGCGCGGTTCGGGATCCACCAGTTGGTCCAGTCGCCGGCGTACTCGCGCTCGACGAAATGCAGCTTGGGATAACCGGGGCTGTTGAACTGCGCCGTCTCCCAGAAATCGTAGTCGTCGTTGAGCGCGTCGACCTGCTCGCTGCCGCGCTGCATGGCCTGAAAGACGAGAATGTCGCGCGCGACGTGCGCGTGGATGAGGTCGAGCGCCAGCAGCGGGTATCGCAGGTGGTAGAGCACGCCCATGAACAGCACGATGTCGAAACGCTCGCCGAGGGCAGCGACGTCGTAAACCGAGAGCTGGCGGAACTCGATGTCGAGCCCGCTCACCTTGGCGGCGAAGCGGGCCTGGGTGAGATAGCTTTCGTCGGAATCGATGCCGACCACGCGCGCGGCGCCACGCCGCTTCATCTCGATCGCGTAGAAACCGGCATTGCAGCCGATGTCGAGCACGGTGCGGCCGGCAAGATCGGGAGCGATCCGGTCGGCGAAGCGGCGCCATTTCACCGCCGGATAGTCGCCGAGGAAATGTTTGGGCGCGGTGCGCACGCCATTGAGATCGAGGTTATGAAACCACGGTCCCAACGCCTCGACGCGGGCGCGGATCTCTTCGGGCGATAGCCGGTTCATCGGAGCGCCTCCGTACCGCCGCGCCGGGCGCGAGGTGCGCGCCACGGCGACGCGGCCACCTGCAGCTCCGCCGAACGTCGCGCGTAGCGGGCCTCGGTGAGCAGCCGCATGGCGGCGCGGTAGCCGTGCAGCGTGCCGACGTCGACATAGGCTTCGCCCGCACGCACTCCGATCGCCTCCCCGCCCGCCGCGAGCCAGGCGTTGACCAGTGTGCCGAAATACTCGTCGGCGCGCTCGCGCGCACGCCAGAGAGCGTGCAGGTCGGCAAGGACTCGGCCCGGCATCTTGAATGCGCCCCAGATCCAGCTCGAGGCCGGATCGATCTGCTTCACCTGAATCTCGCGCACGCGGCCGTCGTCCGCGGTCACGACCGCATCGAAGAACTCGGGACGCTCGACCGGAAAGAGCAGGAACGAGAGCACGTCGTCGGGCAGCTCGGCGAGTGCGTCGGCCGGGAACCAGACCGTATCGGGCAACCCGACGATCACCGCCTCGTCGCGCGCGAGCGCCGGCTCGCTGCGAAATACCGCGTCGCAAAGACCGGCCGGCTCTGGCTGCAGCACATAGACGATCGGCACCGCGCCGTAGCTCGCGCCGAAGTATTCCATGATGTCGGACTTGCCTGGCGAGATGACGAAGCACAGCTTATCGGCGCCGCCGAGAATCATGCGCTCCAGCAGATATTCGCTCACCGCGCAGGGGCGCTCGATGCCGGCCTCGGTGCGGCTGCCGACCGGCAGCAGCTCCTTGGAAAATGCCAGCGGCTGGATGCGGCTGCCACGGCCCGCGGCCGGTACGATACCCCACATGGTTTCAGGCTCCGACGGCGGCGGCGAGCGGCGCGCGTGCGAGCCGCAAGGCCTCGATCAGCTGCTCGGCGCGCCGGTCCGAGGTGTGCTCGGCGAGCACGCGCTCGCGCGCCGCGGCCGCGATGCGCCGGATTTCCGCATCCTCGCGGTCGAGCGCCGCGAGCACGTCATCGGTATCGCGTGCGGTCAGGATCTCGGCGTCAGGCGCGAAGAACGTGTCGAGTCCTTCCCAGCGGTCCGACACGACGGCGGTCCCGCAGGCGGCGGCCTCGAACAGCCGGCCCGAGGGGCACCACCCCATCTCGGCCATCGGCTGGCGCGTGACATTGAGGGTGAGACGTGACGAGGCAAAAAAGGCAGGATGCTCATCCGGCGGCAGATGGCGCACGAAGAACATGTTGTCATGCCAGGTGAAACCTTGCGGGTATTGCGCACCGGCGAGGACGAAACGCCGCATACCGCAGCGGCGCGCCGGCTCGACGAACAGTGCGCGCAACCCACGCTGTCGGTCCGCCGAATAAGTCCCGAGATAGGAGAGATCGGCACGGTAGTGCGGCCGCGGCGACACCGGGCGATGGACGTCCGGATCGACGTGGCCGTAGAGCGGCGCCACCACGCGGGCGCCGAGCCGATGCTGGAGATGATCGAGCGCCGCCCCGCCGGTGTAGCTCAGCACCAGGTCGAAGTCGGCGAGCCCGCGTGCGCCGATGTAGGGCACGGGCTCGCCGCGGTCGAGCCGCGCCAGCGTCACCGGGGTATCGAGATCGTAGAACAGCGTGATGGCGCGCGACGAGCACAGCAAATCGGCGGCCGCGATCGCGTCGGCGCAATAGGAGGTGACGATCGCGACGTCGGCGTCGACGAGCTCGTGCGCTGCCTCGCGCCGCACCGAGTCCCAATCCTGATAGAGCACGAGCCGGCCGGCCGGCAGCTCGAACAGGTCGCGATTGGACGCGTAATAGGGCAGATCGTGCTCGAAAAAGACCACGCGATGGCCCTGCCGCCCCAGCGCTCCGGCAAGGCCGCGCCATAGGGTGGCATGGCCGTTTCCCCAGGACGAGCTGATGGTCAGGCCGAAGACGACGAATTTCATGCGGCCACCGCCTGGTTGATCGCGACCACGTCGGCACCGGTCGCGCCGAACGCGATCGTCGTGATCGAGGCCGGCGCTATATCGATCTGAGCAAAATCATCCAGCGCCATGCCGCGGACATGCAGGATCGCGGCCCGGATCGGCTCGGCGTGCGTCACGGCCACGATGCGGGCGTGCGGCCAACGCGCGGCGGTCGCCGCGAGATGCCCGGCCACGCGGCACTGCAGCTCCGCCATCGTCTCGCCGCCGCCCGGCGGGCGCGCCGCGCTGCGTCGCGCGTTCCAAAGGTCCCAGTCCGGATCGAGCTTCAGCGCCGCGAACGACCGGCCGCTCCACGCGCCGACGTCGATCTCGTCAAGCGCCGGCTCGATCGCGATCGGCAGCGACAACGCTCGCGCCATCGGTGCCGCAGTGTCGCGGGCACGCCGACGCGGGCTCGACTGCAAATGCGTCACGCCCTGCCCGGCCAGGCTTTGCGCAAGATCCGCGGCCTGCCGTCGTCCCGTCGCGTCGAGGCCGACCCCCGGCGTGCGGCCGACCAGGACACGGCCGAGCAACGCGTGGGTGGCATGTCGCACGAGAAAGAACGTGGTCACGATCAGGGCTCCGCCGTCACGCCTCTCCCTCCACGAAGTCGACCGTGCGCTTGCGCGCCTCCGCGTCGGTGAACTGCTGCGGCGGCGACTTCATGAAATAGCTGGACGGCCCGATCAGCGCCCCGCCGATGCGACGGTCGAGCGCGAGCTTGGCGCAGCGCACCGCGTCGATGACGACGCCGGCCGAGTTCGGCGAATCCCAGACTTCGAGCTTGAGCTCGACATTGAGCGGCACGCCCCCGAAGGTCGTGCCCTCCATGCGGATATAGGCCCACTTGCGGTCGGTGAGCCACGGCACGTGATCGCTCGGGCCGACGTGGATGTCGCCTTCGCCCAGCGGCATGTCGAGCTGGCTCACCACCGACTGCGTCTTCGAGATCTTCTTCGACTGCAGCCGCTCGCGCTCGAGCATGTTCTTGAAATCGGAATTGCCGCCGAAGTTGAGCTGATAGGTCCGATCGAGTCGCACGCCGCGCTCGCGAAACAGGTTAGCGAGCACGCGGTGCACGATGGTGGCGCCGACCTGGCTTTTGATGTCGTCGCCGATCAGCGGAAGGCCGCGCTCCTCGAAGCGGCGGCGCCACTGCGCGTTGGCGGCGATGAACACCGGGATGCAATTGACGAAGGCGCATCCGGCCTCGAGCGCGCGCGTCGCATACCACTCGGTCGCCTGTTGTGAGCCGACCGGCAGGTAGGACACGACGACGTCCGTGCGCGTGCGCGCGAGCCGCTCGGCCACATCGACGGGCGGCGCTTCGGACAAAACGATGTCATCGCGCAGATAGCGGCCGAGCCCGTCGAGGGTCGGGCCGCGCTCGACCACCACGCCGGTCGGCCTCACGTCGGCGAAGCGAAACGTGTTGTTGGGTGCGGCGCCGATCGCCTCGGCGACGTCGCGCCCGACCTTGGCGGCGCTGACGTCGAAGGCGGCCGAGATCCCGACATCAGCGACATGGTAGCCGCCGAGGTCGACGTTCATCAATCCCGGAACGGGCTCATTGGCGCGGGCATTCGAGTAATACGAGAGACCTTGGACAAAGGAGGAGGCGCAATTGCCGACACCGACGATCCCGACGCGAATGTCGCGCGTGTGCGAATGAGTGGAGGCGTCCATCCGACTTATCAACCTCCGTCACGATGCTGCCGTCGTTGCATGGTCCGAACGCGACGCAAATATTCTTTGTTCCTGCGTTCCGGGAAAATCTACCAAGAGTCGCAGGAAGATGATGTTGATGAAGAAGATGATGATGAAGCTGCGCAGCGGCGACACCGCGATGATGAAGATGATGAAGAGGAAGATAAGCGAGAAAGACGAAGCCACACCCCCTGCGTTTGTCCGATCGAGATCAGAACCCGGAACGCTTGATCATTGTTTTGCATTTAATTTTCACATGGCCTCCGAGGCGATTTGGTCGCGCGGGTGTGCCGACGGGCGAAATTGCGGCAGGAGAGCGGAAATGTCGGAAGGACAACTCACGACAGACCACGACAAGATCCGAAAATGGGCGGAGGAGCGCGGCGCCGTTCCGGCCACCGTCAAGGCGACCGAGACGAAAGGCGAGCCGGGAATTCTGCGTCTCGATTTTCCGCCGCGGGACAAAGCTCTGGAGCCCATCGCCTGGGAGGATTTCTTTGCGAAGTTCGATCACGAAAAACTCGCGTTCCTCTACCAGGACCGTACCAAGGACGGCTCGATCAGTCGCTTCCACAAATTTGTGAACCGATGATTCCCCGCTGGAACGTGGAGTCGGGCTGGCGACTGTGGGTCAATCGACCGGTCTGATTGCCGCTCTCTGAGGGCGCATGGCCGGCGCTGTCATTCGCGACGCGGGCGCCGAGCTCGTCTTCGCGTCGGCATCGAAGGCTCGCGAGGATGTCGCGATCGCCACGGCAGTCAGGCCTTCGCGCCGCCGCGTCCGACGGGACGCTGCGGCATTTCCGCGAGGCGGTGCTGCTGGCGATGCCGCAGCGCCAGGCGATCGCGATCGTCCTTGCGGTGACGCTGGCGCTCGCCGCCATCAATGCGGTCGAGCCGCTGGTCATCAAGTCGATCTTCGACGAGCTCACCGGCCCGCGGCAGCTCACGCAGCTTCTCGCCTTCCTGACGGTGCTCATATTGTTCGCCGTCGGCCGGGAGCTCGCGACCGGAACCAGCAACTGGCTCACCTGGCGCACCCGCATCGCCGTGCAATACGCCCTGCTCGAGGCGACCATCGGCAAGCTGCACACCATGCCACTGCGCCTGCAGCACAGCGAAGGCGTCGGCGCGATCATGACCCGGCTCGACCGCAGCATCCAGGGTTTCACCGGCGCGGTCAGCCTGCTCCTGTTCAGCGTGCTGCCGGCGGTGATCTTTCTGGTCGTCGCGATCTGGATCATGCTCGGGCTCGACTGGCGGCTGGCGCTGATCGTGCTCGCCTTCACGCCGCTGCCGGCGCTGATCTCGCTTCGTGCCGGGGCCGAGCAGACGCGGCGCGAGCGAACGCTGCTCGATCGTTGGGCGCAAATCTATTCCCGTTTCAACGAGGTGCTGTCCGGTATCGTGGTGGTGCGCAGCTTCGCGATGGAGGACGCCGAGAAGGCCCGCTTCCTGCGCGAAGTGGCCGAGGCCAACCGGGTGGTGATCCGCGGGGTCGCGACCGATACCGGGTACGGCGCCGCCAGCAACCTCGTCGTCGCGCTGGCGCGGGTCGCGGCGATTGCGCTCGGGGCCTATCTGGCGCTGCGCGGGGAGGTCACGATCGGCACGATCGTCGCGTTCCTCGGCTATGTGGGCGGGCTGTTCGGGCCGGTGCAGGGGCTCAGCGGCGTCTACGCCAACCTGCGCAAGGCCTCGGTGTCGCTCGACGAGATCTTCGGAATCCTGGAGATGCAGGAGCACCTCGGCGACTCGCCGGATGCGGAGGAGCTCGGCCCCATCCGTGGGCACGTGGCGTTCGACGATGTGAGCTTCCGCTACGAGCAGGCCGGACGCCCCGTGCTGGACCACGTGACGTTCGACGTCGCGCCCGGTCAGACCATTGCGATCGTCGGCCGCAGTGGCTCGGGCAAGACGACGATGATGGCGCTGCTGATGCGCTTCTATGACCCTTTGTCGGGGCGCGTCTTCGTCAATGGACACGACCTGCGCAGCGTTAGGCAGAGTTCGCTGCGGCGGAAAATCGGCGTGGTGCTGCAGGATCCGCTGCTGTTCAACGACAGCGTGCGCGCCAACATCGCCTATGGGCGGCCGGAGGCAAGCGACGAGGAGATACGGGCGGCAGCGCGCGCCGCCAATGCCGAGGAGTTCATAGCGCGGCTCGCGGACGGCTACGACACGGTCGTCGGCGAACGCGGCAGCCTGCTCTCGATCGGGGAACGCCAGCGCATCACGATCGCACGCGCGCTGCTCAAGGATCCGCCGATCCTGATCCTCGACGAGGCCACCTCGGCGCTCGACGCCGAATCCGAGGAGGCGGTGCAGAACGCGCTGGACGCATTGGTGAAAGGGCGCAGCACCTTCGTGATCGCGCACCGGCTCGCGACCGTTGTCAAGGCGGACCGCATCATCGTGCTCGGCGAGGGCCGGGTGATCGAGAGCGGCACGCATGCCGAGCTGATGCGGCGACGCGGCTACTATGCATCGCTGGTGCACCGCCAGAGCCGCGGCCTGATCGCCAACGATGCCACCGGCCAAGAGGATGGAACCGGCGGCGGGCCGACGCCGCCCGGCAGCGATTGAGCGATCGCGATTGCGACGCGACTTACTTGCGCCCCATTGCGGCGCGATGACCGCGGCGGCCACAATGGACTTCCCCCGCGATGAAGTCGCCCATTTCGCCACGCGGCGCCGGCCGTCTGTTGGCGCTTTGCGCCTGCCTTCTCGCCCCGGCCTGCCTCGCCGCCCAATCTGCGGTGCACTTTCGCACCGACGGCGGCGATGCGTGGACCTTCGACAAGCGCATCGAGGCTTCGGTTCTGACCGGCCGCTGCGACGAGGTGGTGATCGCCTCCGACGCCGGCACCGTAAGAGCCCGGCCGCACCGCGGCGAGATCACGGCGCGGGTTCGGCTCGGCCCCGGGAATAATGTGATTGCGGCGCAGTGTCGCCGCGACGGTGTATCGAACGGCCCGCCGGCGCACCAGCGCTGGCGGGTCCGCCTGAACGACGTTCCGACGGCGCGCCCCAGCGTCGAGGCCACGGCGAGCGGGCTGGTGCTCGCCGGCAATGACAGCGAACCCGCGCCCGTGGCCGGCGCGCCGATCGTCACCTATGCGTGGCGTGGCTCGGTCGAGAATCCCTCCCGGCTTGCCGGCTTGCCGGCGCAGGGCGCGCGCGTGGCGCTGCCAGTCCCGCGGCGCGAGGGCGAGTATCGCGTCAGGTTGCGCGTGGTCGACGCGGTCGGTCGTGCGGACGAGGGCACGGTCGTGTTTCGGGTCGCGCACGGAAGAGTGGAGGCGATCGATCCGCTGCGGGTCCATCCGGCCTGGATCGACGACGCGGTCGTCTATGGCGTGGTGCCGGCCCTGTTCGGCTCGCGCGGGATAGCCGACGTCACCCGCCGCCTCGACGAGCTCGCGCGGCTCGGCATCAATACGTTATGGCTTTCGCCGATAACGCCCGCCCCGCCCCGCGATTTCGGCTATGCAGTGACCGATTATTTCGGCGTACGGCGCGCGTTCGGCAGCGCGGCCGACCTGCGCGCGCTCATCGCCGCCGCGCATGACCGCGGGATGCGGGTGGTGCTCGACTTCGTCGCCAATCACCTGTCCGATCGCAACGGCTATTTCGCCGACGCGGCGGCGCACCGGCGCGCGTCACCTTATTTCGATTTCTTCGCGCGCGATGCGGCCGGCCACGCGACCCACTATTTCGACTGGAAGAACCTCGAGAACCTCAACTACGACAACGCGGAAGTGCGACGGATGGTGATCGAGGGGTTCGCGCATTGGGTGCGCGATTTCGACGTCGATGGCTTCCGCGTCGATGCCGCTTGGGGACCGCGCGAGCGGGCGCCCGCTTTTTGGGCGCGCTGGGCAAGCGAGCTTCGGCGCATCAAGCCGGACCTGCTGCTGCTGGCGGAAGCGTCCGCGCGCGATCCGTACTACGCGCTGCATGGCTTCGATGCGGCCTATGATTGGACCGACAAGCTCGGCCAATGGGCCTGGGGCGGAGCGTTCGAGGACTGGCCGCATGCGGCGAGCCAGCTGCGCGGCGCCGTCGCGGCGTCGGCAAGCTCCGGCACCATGGTCTTCCGCTTCATCGAGAACAACGATACGGGCGCTCGGTTCGTCACCCGCTATGGTGCCGACCGCACGCGCCTCGCCGCCGCCCTGCTGCTGACGCTTCCGGGACTGCCCGCGCTCTATACCGGCCAGGAGGTCGGCGCCGAATACCAACCCTACAAGGCTGACGGCCCGATCAGGTGGGACGACCATTACGGCTTGCGCGCCTGGTACGCCCGCCTGATCGCGTTGCGCCATGCGGAGGCGGCGCTGCGCTCGCGGGCGCTGCGTTTCATCGACGCCGGCGCGTCCGGGCAGATCCTCGCCTATGTGCGGCCGGGCGCGACGTCGCAGGATGACGTCGTCGTTCTTCTGAACTTTGGTGCAGATCCGGTGCAAATCCCGTGCGAGCGCCTATTCGTCACGACGGGCAAACGGCAATTCGTCGACCTCGTGAACGATCGGAATGTTGTGCTTGCGGGCGCAAACCCGACCGTATCTGTCGCGGGATACGGCACGCTGATCTTGCAGGCACGCTGACCCGGGAGCGATCATCTATCGAGTCGAGCCGGGACCGTCGCCGTCTTCCGCGCGCCGGCGCTTTTTAATGTCATCGATTTCCTCCTGCGTCAGGTCCTCGATGCCGGCAAGGCCGCTGCGCGGCGAGACCGCGCGCAACAGCTCGTCGAGCTTTGCCTGCAGCGCAGCGCCGTCGCGGTTCTGCGAGTTCTGCAGCACGAAAACCATGAGGAAAGTCACGACATTCGTCACCGTATTGGCGAATAATTGCCAGCTGTCGTTCCACCCGAACAGCGGACCCGTGATGACCCACACGAGCGTCGTGAGGCAAGCCGCCAGGAATACGACCGGCATGCCGAAGACGGCGGCTGCGTGGTCGGCGATGCGGCTGAAAAACCGCGGAAGATCCATGGTGCGCTCCTCAGTCGGAACCTGGCGCCCGCAGTCCGCGGAACTTCGCGGCGGCGCCTCAGGTCGGACAGTTTGATGACGGCTTGCACTTCGTGCGGGTTCCGGCGATTGCGTTAAAGCGGGTAACCGCAATCAGCAGCCGAGGTGCGTCCCGGACGACCTGACTACCGGACGAACGACGATCTTTCTGTTCGTTGCTCCAGATGGACATGTACGCGCTTTTTGACTCTCGTCGGCGTCTCGGCCTCACAGCCGATCGCGTTTCCGCTGGTCGGCAACTACGTTGGGAGCTGGCTCGTTCTCGACCGACGTTCGTTCGATTGGCAAAGCGCCGCGACTGTCGCGACGTGGATCATGACGCTGTTCTCCAGCGCGCCGAGCATCGCGATAGGCTCGCTATCCACGCAAATGAGACGAACTCCTGCGCGCCGAGGGTCGCGCGCGGAACACTCTGACCACGATCGATGCGAATGAGCCGGAGGAGATCGAGGCGCAGCGCTCGACCGGTGGCGTTCGCGCGAGGAATGAGTGCGACCCAGCATGTTGCCCGGGGCGGCGACGTCACGCATCTGACGGGTGTCTGCTCGATAGCCGACTCGCCTCGCGCAACGACAGGGAATTGCTTTCTTACGACTGAACCCTTGTCGGGCGAGCCGCGTTCAACCGCTGGCTGAGGAGCGAATCAGGGCGGCCGGCGTCCAGGAATTGCAACGTGTCCATTGCCATGCAAACCCCCGCCGACGGGCGCAATCGCCCAAAGTCTTTGGACGACCAAGCCAAACCGGCTTTGCCGGATTGGCGGCTTGTCGGCCTCACCGTCGTTGCGGTGGGGGCTGCCGCGGGCACGGTTGTTTCGATCGTCGACTACGTGTCGCCATCGAGCGGAATTAAGGGCGCCGAGGGCGCCATTCTGGTCATGGCCAGCACGGCTATTCTGGCGCTGCTGGCTGCGGCGTTGTTTCGGATCCCGCCGCAGCGGCGGATCCTGCGTGGTCTCGTCTTCGCCGCGGCACTCCTCGACATCATCGGCAGCGGGGTCGCGGCCTATTTTCTCGAGAGCAATGCGCTCGTGGCCCTGCTCGCAATCGCGCTTGTCGGCTGGCTGATTGCCGTCGCGTCGCGCCGGCCGGTGCATGCATGACGGGCTCGACGGTAATGAACTTATCACGCATCACGGTGCGCCTGCTCGCCGCGCTCGCGTTGGCCTCGTCATTGGGGGCCGCTTCGCGGGGCCAGACTTGGCAGGAGTTCAACGGCGACCTGCAGGCGCGCAAGTATTCGCCGCTGACGCAGATCACGCCCGCGAACGTGAAAGAACTCGAGGTCGCGTGGAGCATGCATACGGGCGATGTTTCGGACGGCAACCGTCCGGTGCCCGGCACGTACGCGCGCGACATGCCAGGCGGCAGCGAGAAAGCGCCCGCGACGGTCTGGTCGGCGACGCCGCTGTTCGTCAACGATACGCTCTACCTCGGCACGCCATTCTATCGCATTTTTGCGCTGGAGCCCGATACCGGCAAGGTCAAGTGGACTTTCGATACCAAGTCGAAGATCGAGGCGCTTACCCAGCCCGAGCTCAAGAATCGCGGCGTTGCCTACTGGCAAGCCGACAAGGTCGTCGCCGGGCAACCGTGCCAGAAACGTGTCTATATCGGCACGATGGACGCGCGGCTCTTCGCGGTCGATGCCGATACCGGCAAGGCGTGCGAGGACTTCGGCGACCACGGCGTGGTCGACATCAACAAATGGAATACCGAGAACGCCAAATGGCCGCTCTCGGTGCTGCAGCCGCCGATCGTCTACAAGGACATGTTGTTCCTGGGCTGGGCCGGCAAGGACTGGGAGGACGCGCAGGCGCCGCCCGGGACCCTGTTCGCGCTCGACGCCCGCACCGGCGCGCGGCGATGGACCTTCAATGCGATTGCGCCGGACGTTGCGCCGCGCACCGGCACCTCGAACGTATGGGCGAGCATGTCGATCGATCCGCAGCGCGACCTGCTCTACATCCCGGTGAGCTCGCCGAGCCCGAACTTCTATGGCGGCGAGCGCAAGAACGCCGTTCCCTACGGCACCTCGATCACCGCCCTGCACGTCGCGACCGGCGAGGTCGCCTGGTCGCGGCAACTGGTTCATCACGATTTGTGGGATTTCGATACCAATTCGGCGCCGACGCTCGTCGACATCGACAAAGATGGCAAGACCATCCCGGCGCTGGTCGAGACTTCGAAGCAAGGCTTCATCTATGTGCTCGACCGCACCATCGGTGAGCCTGTTTACCCGATCGAGGAGCGCCCCGCGCCGCCGTCCGATGTGCCGGGCGAGCAGGCCGCGCCGACGCAACCCTACGTGCCGGTGCCGAAGCCGGTCGTGGACGACCAATGGCCGGGCGTCTATCCGCTCGCGGACGCGCTCAGCCTCGGCTACTGCAGCCGCACCGCCAAGAAGCTGAAATATGCCGGTCGTTTCACCCCGCCGAGCCTTGCCGGCACGCTCACCTATCCGGCGACCATCGGCGGCACCGAATGGGGCGGCGGCGCGGTCGATCCCCGCAGCCAGACCTTCGTCGTCAACAGCTCGAGCGCGGTGCAGATCTATCAGCTCATGACCCGGGCCGATTACGACAAGGCCAAGTCGAATGGCGGCACCGAGACGGCCGGGTATTTCCCGATGCTGGGAAGCCCTTACGGCATCAAGCTCACCACTTTTCTCAATCCTCTCGGAATGCCGTGCTGGAAGCCGCCCTACGGCACGATCGCGGCCTACGATCTCAAGACCGGCAACCAGTTGTGGAAGGAGCCGTTCGGCGAGGTGCAGAAGTGGGGTTTCTACATGCCTGACGCGTGGGGCTCGATCACGATCGGCGGGCCGGTGATCACGGCGAGCGGCCTCATCTTCATCGGCGCCTCGATGGACTCGCGCGTGCGGGCGATCGATCTCAAGACCGGGGCGGTTCTGTGGAAAGCGCTGGTCGCGGCCCCGGCCGTATCGTTGCCGGCGGTCTATTCCTACAAGGGGCGCGAATACGTCGCCTTCGCCGCCGGCGGCAACTCGATCCTCACCCCGCGGGTCAGCGACCAGGTCGTGGCGTTCGCGCTGCCGCGCTGAGCGGCGCATTTGCCGCGATTGATCCATCCGACGATCGGTCAACAAAAAGGCCCCGGCGTGCGCTCGCCGGGGCCTCCATCGCGGACTTCGGGGCATCAAGGGGCTCCCGCGACGTCGAGAGAAGCGCCGACAAGACTAGCCGGGTCTTGCGTCATGGTCGGTCCGAACTCGGACTCACCGAACGGGAATGGAATCCCGGACCTTGCCGATGAATTCAAATCGGAATCGGACGCAAACGCGCGCGAACCTTCACTACTGAATGGCGTTTCCGCCAGGGGGACGAAGCGCCGGCGCGGATTGGCACGTGAGTATCCTCGATTTCGTTCTCGGCCGCAGGCTGCTCAATCGCGAATACCGGCGGCGCAGGATCGGCGCGTTCGAAGGCGTGCCCGCGATGGGCCTCGACGGCATCGGGTCCTCGTCCTACGGTCCCGAGGCCGCGCTCGCGATATTGATTCCGCTGGGTGCACTTGGTCCCGGTTACATCGGCTGGATCATGGCGCCGATCGTGCTGCTGCTGCTGATCCTGTTCGCTTCCTATTGGCAGACCATCCGGGCCTATCCCAACAATGGCGGCTCCTACATCGTCGCCAAGGACAACCTTGGACCCTATGCGAGCCTGCTCGCCGCCGCCGCGCTGATGATCGACTACGTGCTCAACGTGGCGGTGGGCATCTCGGCGGGCGTCGGCGCGCTCGTGTCGGCCATTCCGACCCTGCATCCGTACATGCTCGCTCTTTGTCTCGGCGTGCTGGTGCTCATCGCCCTGGTGAATCTGCGCGGCACTCCCGATGCCGGCCGTCTGTTTGCACTGCCGACCTATGTCTACATCGCGAGCTTGCTCGTGGTGCTGGCGATCGGCATCGTCAAGGCGCTCACGTCGGGTGGCCATCCGCAGCCTGTGGTCGCGCCGCCACATCTGCCGCCGGCGACCGAGGCGATCGGCATCTGGCTGGTCCTGCGCGCCTTCGCGAGCGGCTGCACCGCCATGACCGGCGTCGAGGCGGTGAGCAACGGGATGAGCGCCTTTCGCGAGCCGCCGGTCCGCTATGGGCACCGCACGCTGAGCGCGATCGTGCTGACCCTGGGCGTCCTGCTCGTCGGCATCGCGTATCTGGTGCAAGTGTTCGGCATCGGGGCGATGGACCAGAGCAAGCCCGAGTACCGCAGCGTGCTCTCGCAGCTTGCCGCCGCCGCGGTCGGCCAGGGCGCGCTCTACTATGTCGCCATCGGCTCGCTGTTGTGCGTGCTGACGCTGTCGGCCACCACGAGCTTCGTCGATTTTCCGCGGCTCTGCCGGCTGATTGCCCAGGACGACTACTTGCCGCGGCCCTTCGCGATCGCGGGCCGCCGGCTCGTCTTCTCGGTCGGCATCATCTACCTCGCGGTCACGGCGGGGCTGCTGCTGTTCGCCTTCGGCGGCATCACCGACCGGCTCATTCCCCTGTTTGCGATCGGCGCCTTCTTGACCTTCACGATCTCGCAGTCCGGGATGATGGTGCACTGGCGGCGCGCCATCCGGCAGGCGCAATCGGCGCGCGAGCGGTCCAGCCATCAGATGCACTTCTGGATCAACGCGACGGGCGCCACGACGACCGGAGCGGCGCTCATCGTCATCGTGATCGCGAAGTTCACGGAGGGAGCCTGGATCACGATCCTGATGATCCCTTGCGTGATCGCGCTGCTGCTCGTCATTCACCGTTACTATGCCCGCATCGCCGCCGAGACGCGCGCCGATCCGCTCGATCTGCATGATACGCGACCGCCCGTCCTCCTCGTCGCCGTGCAGGAATGGAATCGGCTCGCCGAGAAGGCATTGCGCCTCGCGACGACCCTTTCACCGGACGTCATAGCGGTTCACCTGAGCGAGCTCACCGGTCCGCAGGCGGAGGAGCGCGGCAAGTTCCTGAAGGCGCGATGGCGACGCGACGTCGAGGAGCCCGCCGCTGCGGCCGGCGTGCCGGCGCCGCAGCTGATGGTGCTGCCTGCGGCGCGGCGCGCCATCCACGAGCCGATTCTCAAGCTCGTCGACAAGCTGGAAGAGAGGTTCGGCACGCGGCGCGTCGTGGTCCTGGTGCCCGAGATCGTCAAACGTCGGTGGTACCAGCACCTTCTGCACGCGCATCACGCATGGCAATTGCGCCGGCAGCTCGTGCTCCACGCCGGATCGCGCGTCACCATCATGAACGTTCCCTGGTACGTCGACTGAACGAGCGTATCAGCGCGACCGCCGTCGGCCAACAGCGACGAGCGACGACAATGGACCGGACCATCATCGAGGCACATCTGGCCATGGTTGATCGACATGTCGCCGATGGCGAGCGGCTGGTGGCCCGGCAGCGCGAGCTGCTGCGCGGGCTGGAGCCCGGGGGGCACGGCGCAGTCATCGGCCGCGCGCTGCTGGTCCAGTTCGAGGAATTGCTGGCGCAGCACATTGCCCACCGGGACCGATTGCGGCGCGAGCTGCTGCAGTGTCGTTCCTGATTCAGGATTTCCCTCGGCGCTCATGCTGCGCTTTCGCTTCGCCTAGAGCACCCGAGCGTGATGTAGACGGTGGCGTCGCTGGGTTGTTCTATGCGCAGCGCGTGCTAAGTGACTGACCTTGCGCGTGCGGAAAGGTGGCCGAGTGGTTTAAGGCACCGGTCTTGAAAACCGGCAGGGGGTTCCGCTCCCTCGTGGGTTCGAATCCCACCCTTTCCGCCAGTTCTCGCCGGGAGCCGCCTAGAGCGGCGGTTGAGGTGAAATGCAAGATGTGACCGCGCCGATCTCCCCATTCCTCGCGCCGGGCGCCTTCGTCGACAGCGGCGCGCCGGCGATCGTCGCGTTGGCGCAGCGCACCACTGCTGGTGCCGCCGATCCGCGCGACGCTATCCTTCGTCTTTACGGCACGATCCGCGACACCGTCACGTACGACCCCTACGTCGATTTCACCGATCCGGCGAGCTACCGCGCGAGCGCGGTGCTGGCGGCAGGGCGCGGCTTCTGCGTCGGCAAGGCCGCGCTGCTCGCGGCGACGGCGCGCGCCATCGGGGTGCCGGCGCGCGTCGGCTATGCGGACGTGCGCAACCACCTCACCTCGCCGCGGCTCTACCGGCTGATCGGCACCGACGTGTTCACTTGGCACTCCTATGCGGACATCTTCATCGAGGGGAACTGGGTCAAGGCGACGCCGGCGTTCGACCGCGCGCTGTGCGAGCGGGTCGGCATCGATACGCTCGCGTTCGATGGGCGCAACGACTCGCTGTTCCATCCATTCGACCGCAGCGGCCGGCGGCACATGCAGTACCTGCGCGACCGCGGCACCTTCGCGGACGTGCCGTTCGAGGCCATTCAGACGGACTTCCGCCGCGACTACCCGAACCTGATGAAGGGTGGGCGCGCGGACGGCGATTTCCGCGCCGAGGCGGTGGCGCCCGGGGGCGATTGATTGCTGCAGGTGCCGGCCCGCCGCGGGGTGTTCACCCTGGCGATAAATGCGAATCTCAGCGAACGGGTCTAAACCCTTCCTCAACCAGGATTGCTTACTCTTTATACCGACGGGGACGATGCCTGGTCGCGCAGGCACCGTGCGGGTCACTTCAGTTGGCGTATCCGCAGCTCGATGCCCGCGGCCTTCGAGCCCCCGCCCCTCCCGGAATTACCTCCACACGGCGTCTCGCCGAGGACGAGCCACCTCTGATCGCCTCCCGGTCGCCTTGGTCTAGTCGATCTGTAGCTCAGGCCGGCGCGGATGACCTCGGCGGACAGGCGACCGTCGAATGCAAATGTCGAGGTGCCCCCACGGTGGATGTCTGCTCGAGAGTCGATCTCGAGGCCGCCGACCAGTGCGCCCCGCTGCCAGTTGGCGCCCGCCTGGAATCCGCCGAAGCCGCCCTCCCCGTTGATGCCGGAAATCCGAAAAAGCGTGATCGCGTCATGCAGGGAGCCGTAGCCGCGTACACGCCGGCGTAGAGACCGGTGCAACCCCAAGGCGTCGGCACGCCGCCGGTGAGGCCCAATCGTAAGCGGCCCCGTAGGCTGAGGTCGCCGCCGGCGTCGGGCCGCCGAACTTATAGCTCAGGCCGGCGCGGACGACATCGACCGTGAGGTCCCCGGAGGTGAGGACAAGCGCCCCCCCGGCGCTGCTGGTGGAGATCGCGCTGCCGGCGTCGCTGAAATCGTAATGCAGATATTCGAGGCGGGCGAGCCAATGGTTATCGGCGAGCCGCATCCGCCGCCGGCGCCCACGACCCACCCGAAGCGATAGTTCGGCCCGGCGATGCTCACAGTCGATGCCGGCGCAGCGGTCTCGTTCGTCGACTGGCCTAGGTCGGAGCGGGACCAGGCGGGTCCGCCGGTGGCATAGAGGAGCAGGTCGGGCCGCGGCAGGTAGCCCAGCCCTGCCCCATTTCGGCGGCAAGGATAGTCCGCTTTGTCGCCGCGCGCTGTTGCGCACGCGCTACACGCAGCGAAAAATACAGGCATGTCGCTGCCGCCCGGGAAAACGTCTACGCGGACGGCGCGATTGCGCGACAAACCGGAGACCCTGCCGCGTCCGCGCCTCCGGCTCAGGGTGGCTCATCCACAGGGCTCCCCTATGCCCTTTCCGCCCCGGCGCGCGCCGCGAGCAGCTCGCGGTTGATGTCGCGCGCGACGCTCCATCCGCGGTAGATGAAGGCCGAATAGATATCGACGCAGGCCGCACCGGCACGCAGCATGGCGAGCGCAGCCGCGCCCGTGCTCACCCCGCCGTTGCCTTTGATCGGAATGCGGCCGCGCGCGATCTTCGCGGCGCGCTCGACATTGGCGATGGCGCGCTCGAAGATCGCGCGGCCGTGCAGGGTGCCCTGCTTCACGCCGAGCCGAGGGTCCGCCACCGGCTTTCCGCCCGCGATCTTGAGGCCGGCGACACCCGCCGCGACGCAGCGCTCGATCAATTCGGCCAGACGATCCGGCACGACCGCCGTATCGTTCGGCACGCGGACGATCGCAGGCTTGCGTCGCGCCTCGATGCGGGCGAGGACCTCGCGCAACAGCGCGAGGTCGTCGAACCGCTCGCCCGGCTGCACGTTCGGGCACATCAGGCTGATCTCGACAGCGTCGACGTAAGGTTCGACCGCAAGGAAGCTCGCGGCGATCTCGGCCGCCGTGAAGCCGCCGATATTGGCAACGAGCGGCGTCCTGGTGTGTCGGCGGGCGCGCAGGCGCGCCACGCAATAATCCCGTCCGTGGCTCGGCACGCCCATCGCGTCGGCGAGCGACTGCGTCTCGCGATAGCGTACCAGCCGCGGAAACGGATTGCCGTGGCGCGGCGCCGGCATGATCGAGCCGACGGTGAGGAAGCCGAAACCGAAACAGTCGAGCGCATCGATCAATTCGCAATTCTTGTCGAAGCCGGCCGCGAGCCCGACCGGGTTCGGCAGATCGAGGCCGGCGAACCGCACGCGCAGGCGCGGGTCGTCGTTCCGCCAGCCGCCGAGCGCCGACGCGGCCCGCCACGGCGCCGCAACGCGAAGCGCCGCGTGCGCAAGCGCATGGCTGCTGTCGGGGGACAGACGAAACAGAAGCGGGCGCGCGACGGATCCGTAGAGTGACATGAGAGGCCGAGGCAGTAGCCGGGAATGACCGCAGCGAGCAACGGCTTCGGTGCTCCGGCCCTCGGATTGACATCATTTCATTTTTGGGAATAAATTTCATTTATGGAAGATAACACAGATGGTTCGGCCGACCGGCTGGCCTCTCGGCTCAGGGAGCTTCGCGTCGCCAAAAACCTGTCGCTGCAGGAACTCGCCGCACGCAGCGGGGTGAGCCGCGCCACCCTCTCGCGCATCGAGAACGGCGAGGTCAGCCCGACGGCGGAGACGCTGGGCGCGCTTGCGTCCGCCTATGCGATGACGATCTCGCGCATTCTCGCGCCCGCGGAGCGGCCGTTTCAGGCGCTGATCGCGCGCGCCGAGCAGAGCATCTGGCAGGATCGCTCGCACGGCTTCACCCGGCACATCGTCTCGCCGCCGAGCGGCGCGCTGTCGGTCGAGATCATCCGCTGCGAGCTCGCCGCCAACCAGTCGATCGCCTACGAGAAGGCGTCGGTCGCCGGGCTCGAGCATCACCTCATCATGCTCAAGGGCGCGCTGAGCGTCACGGTCGAGGGCGAGATCCATTCGCTGAAGGAAGGCGACTGCCTGCGCTATCGGCTATTCGGCGCAACCCGTTTCGAGACGCGCCGGTCGGCGGCGTCCTACCTGATCGTGCTCGCCTAGAGGCAAAGCCCATGGACAACATCCGCATCAACGTGGTCGCGCCGCAGGATTTCGACGCGGTGGCGAAGAGCCTCGCCGAGATCATGGCGGACGGCGTCAACGGCGGCGCCGCGATCAGCTTCATGCAGCCCTACTCGCTCGACGACGGCTGGCGCTTCTGGGTCGACGAGGTGTTTCCCGACGTCGCGCGCGGCGCCCGGGTGCTGTTCGTCGCCTATCTCGACGGCGCCGTCGTCGGCACGGTGCAGATGGATATCGGCCTGCGGCCCAATCAGCCGCATCGCTGCGAGGTCGCAAAAATGGTCGTGCATTCGCGCGCCCGCCGCAAAGGCGTCGGACGCGCCCTGATGCTGGCGCTCGAGGCGCACGCGAAGTCGCTCGGCAAGACGCTGATCACGCTCGACACCCGCACCGGCGACAAGGCCGAGACGCTCTACGCCTCGGTTGGCTTCCAGCGCGCCGGCGTGATCCCGAACTACGCCTTCGATCCGGACGGCCGCGCCAAGCACGCGACCACATATATGTACAAGGAGATCTAACTGCGCCCTTTCTCCTTGTCGGTGAGGGTCTATTCCCGCCGTGGTCAGCGGTCGTTGCAAGCCGCGGCCTCACGTCCATTTGGCGCTCGCCTTGAGCGTCTCGACCGATTGCGCCGCGGCGGCGAGCAGCTCGGGATAGTCGAGCGTCGTGAACTCACTCTTGCGACGCAGGATCCGACCATCCACCACCACGGTGTCGACGTCGGAGGGCGCCGCGAGCTGCACCAGCGCGTCATAGGGATCGCCGATCTCGCCGAGATGCGGCGCGTCGGTGCGCACCAGGATGAGATCCGCGCGCTTGCCCGGCGTGAGCGAGCCGGTCTTCTCGGCAAGGCCGAGGTCCTCGGCGCCGCCGAGGGTCGCCATCTGGACCAGCTTGCGGGTGGTGAGCTTGAACTTGCCGCCGGTGCGATGGCGGTTGACCGCCTGCAGCATATGCATGCAGGCGAACATGTCGCAATGCTCGGCGGTGACATTGTCGATCGAGATGCTGACCGGCACGCCCGCCTGCATCATCTCGATGAACTGCATCTCGCCGCTGCGCGCCGCCTCGCCGAGCGGCGAGGTGCTGTAATGCGCGCCATGCTTCGCCAGCGCCTCCCAGTCGGCCGCTTCCGTGTTGAGCGGATGGACGAGCTGCAGGTCCGGCCCGAGCAGGCTCGCGCCATTGAGCAGCTGGATCGCGCCCGAGCCCGACGTGTGCAGCGTGATCGGCAGGCCGAGCGCGCGCACCGCGTCCCACTCCCTCTTGGCCATGGCGGCGTCGATCGCGCCGCGCGTGCCGCCGGTCGAGCCGTCGACATTGCGCGAGCAGATGCCGAGCGTGAGCATGTCGTCGCCAGCGAGATCGTGCTTCATGCGCGCGAGGTCGGCGAGATCCATCGGCTTGTCGTTGGGCATTCCGAGCGGGCAGCCATAGGCGAAGCGGCCGCGCAGGCCGCTCTCGCGCATGGCCCGGACCTCGGCATCCGCGTGGGCGGGGCTGCGCACATTGTGCGCCCAGTTGTGCGTCGTGGTGACGCCGGCCGCGAGCGCCTGGGCAAGGCTCAGCCGCACGCTGCGATAGCTGTCCTGCGGCGTGTAGTGCAGGCCGAGCGCGAAGGTGACCGGGAAATAGGTTTTCTTCGGATCGTCGGCACGCAGCACCGGGCGCAGGAAGGTGGTCCAGTGGTGCCAATGGGTGTCGACGAAGCCGGGCATGCAGATCATGCCCTTGCCGTCGATCACCTCGGCGCCCGGCGCCGCGACGCTCGCGCCGACCGCGACGATGGCGCCGTCGCGCACATGCACGTCGCCGGCGGGGAAGTCCCCCACCCGCTCGTCCATCGAGAGCACGTGCGCGCCGCGCACCACGAACTCCCGGCGCGAGGGGAGGCTCGCGCCCGCCCTCGACGCACTCGTTTGCGCCGATGCTCGCGCCCGGATGAGGGTGGCGGCACCGAGCGCAGTCGTTGCGGCGAGAACGGTCCGCCGGTCGAATTTTTCTTTGGGCATCGTCTCCCTCCCGGATCATTGCGTCGCCTGGTAGCGCGCAAATTTGGGCCGCGAGGCTAACGCCGATCGAGGTATGCGGGCAACGAGTCTCGCGCGACGTCAGTGCTTGAGCTTGAACGTCGTCCCGTTGATGCCGGTCGCGACTCTGGGGGGGCCGCCCAACGTGCCTGGGCCAGTGCCCACATGCCGCACCATGGTCCCGTTGATGAGGCCGCGCGGCGGCGTGGGCACGTCCTGCGCCGGCGGCACATGGACCAAACGGACTGCCGGATTGGCGATCCCGATCGTCCCACGGCCGGGAGCTGCCGGGACGGCCGCAAGGTGGGTCGTGCGGCCGTGCGGATCGACTGCGATCACGCCGATTGCGTTGCGCGCCGGTCCGGTCGGCGATATCGGGCCGGCCTGATGCGGACGGTGAATGGGCGCGAGCCGCACTGCCTCGATTTTCTTGAACAGGCGATCGCGCGCTTGGCCTCTGGGCGAGAGCCGGGGCACAGCGACGTCGACCGTGTCGACGCGCCTGTCGCCGGATTTGTCGCCGTGCTGGACGCCTGGCTTCGTACCGCGGTCGTCGTTGCCTTCGCGCGCCTTATCGAGCCTGTTGGTCTTATCGCCCTTATCTGCGTTGGGGTCGCGCGCATCAGGACGCGGCCCGAAATGATGTTGCGTGCCGGGGTCGGGTCGCCTGGTCGGTGAAATCGCGGGCCTGGCGTCGCCGGCCGAATTCGCCACCGTGCTCTTCGCGTCATGAGCGCTACGGGATGCCGAAGCTGGCTTCTCGGCCAGCACCACAGACGTCGACAAGAGGGCGAGCAAGGCGGCCGTGGCCAAGCGTCGAGCGATCCGGCCGCAAGCGTCGTCAATACGCAGGGCTGCCATCAGGCCAATCTCATATCTGTCGATCTCGCCGGTATTGGACGTAATATAGAGCAGCATCGGGGCGGGTGCGAGGCCGGTGGGCAGCCCCCGCGGCGTCGAAGGAGACCGGACATGACTGTGCTCGACACCTTTTCGCTGCAAGGAAAGGCGGCGCTGGTCACCGGCGCCGCCTCGGGCATCGGCCGCGCCGTCGCGCTCGCGTTCGGCGAGGCCGGTGCGCCGGTCGGCTGCGCCGACATCGACGCGAGCGCGGCGCGCAAGACATCAGAGGCAATCGCGGCCGCGGGCGGCAAGGCCGTGCCGATTGCCTGCGACGTCAGCCAGGAGGCGAGCGCGACGGCGGCCGCCAAGGCGGTTGCCGATGCATTCGGCGCGATCCACGTTCTCGTCAATGCGGCAGTCGCGACCGACCCGAGCGGCAGCGTGCTCGACTATGCGCGCGCCGAATGGGACCGCGTCTTTTCCATCAACGTCACGGGGGTGTTCCTGATGAGCAAGGCCGTGCTGCCGGCGATGATCGCGGCGGGCGGTGGCAGCATCATTCATCTCGCCTCGCAGCACGCCCGCGTCGGCGCGCCGGGGCGCGCGGTCTACTGCGCCACCAAGGGCGCGCTGGTGATGCTGGCCAAATGCATGGCGATCGACCACGCGGCGCAGAAGATCCGCGTCAACACGATCTCGCCCGGCGCCGTCGAGACGCCGCGCATGACCTATCGCTACGGCGACATGGCCGCTGCGCGGGCGGCGCTGGGGCCGAAGCACCTGCTCGACCGGCTCGCCGCGCCCGACGAGATCGCGCGCGCCGCGGTGTTTCTGGCGAGCGATGCGTCGAGCTTCGTCACCGGCTCGGACCTGCTGGTGGATGGCGGGTTTACGGCAGTGTAAGGGCCCGGCCCAAACGGGCATCGCACTTATGGGATTCCTATAAGGAAGCCCCGCGCCTCATCTCGAAAACCTACGCGACCTCGCGCCATTTTCCGGCGACGCGATCGCACGTCGATTCGTATGGAGCATTCCATGATGGACGCCATCATGCTCGCGATTGGCCTCGCCTTCTTCGCCCTATCGGTCGGCTACGTCGTCGCCTGCGACCGGCTGTAGGAGCTCTCCATGACCTTCGACTATTCGCTCGCCGCCCTCGTGACCGTGGGGCTCATGATCTACCTCGTCTACGCCCTGCTGCATCCCGAGCAGCTCTGAGGGGCCACACCCATGACCATCATCGGCTGGATTCAAATCGCGCTCTATTGCGCGATCATCGTCGCGATCACGCCACTCCTCGGCGCCTACATGACGCGCGTCTTCAACGGTGAGCGCACGTTCCTCTCGCCCGTGCTGCGGCCGGTCGAGGCCGCGATCTACTGGGCCGGCGGCGTCGACGATCGGCGCGAGCAGAGCTGGGTGATCTACGCGGTCGGCATGCTGCTCTTCCATGTCGGCGGCTTCCTCATTCTGTATGCCATCCTGCGCTTCCAGGCCCTGCTGCCGTTCAATCCGGCCGGGCAAGCGGCGGTGTCGCCGGATCTGTCGTTCAACACGGCGGCGAGCTTCATCACCAACACCAACTGGCAGAGCTACGGCGGCGAGACGACCCTGTCGTATCTCACGCAGATGCTCGGCCTGACCCATCAGAACTTCCTCTCGGCCGCGACCGGCATCGTGCTTGCGATGGCGCTGATCCGCGGCTTCGTGCGCGCCTCCGCGCGCACGGTCGGCAACTTCTGGGTCGATATCACGCGCTGCACGCTCTACATCCTGCTGCCGATCTGCGTCGTCTACGCGCTGTTCCTCGTCTGGCAGGGCATGCCGCAGACGCTCAGCGCTTATGTGGACGCGACCACGCTCGAGGGCGCGAGGCAGACCATCGCGGTCGGCCCGGTCGCGTCGCAGGTCGCGATCAAGATGCTCGGCACCAACGGCGGCGGCTTCTTCAACGCCAATGCGGCACATCCGTTCGAGAATCCGACCGCGCTGTCGAACTTCGTGCAGATGATCTCGATCTTCGCGATCGGCGCCGCGCTCACGAACGTATTCGGCCGCATGGTCGGCAACCAGCGCCAGGGTTATGCGATCCTAGCCGCCATGGGCCTGCTGCTCATCGCCGGCGTCGCGGTCTGCTACTGGGCCGAGGCGCACGGCAACGACATCCTCAACGCCATGGGTCTCACCGGCGGCAACATGGAGGGCAAGGAGGTCCGCTTCGGCATCGTCGGCTCGGCGCTCTTTGCCGTCATCACCACCGCGGCCTCGTGCGGCGCCGTCAACGCCATGCACGACTCGTTCACGGCGCTCGGCGGCATGATCCCGCTGATCAACATCCAGCTCGGCGAGGTCATCGTCGGCGGCGTCGGCGCCGGCATGTACGGCATGCTGCTGTTCGTCATCATCGCGATCTTCGTGGCCGGCCTGATGGTGGGCCGCACGCCCGAATATGTCGGCAAGAAGATCGAGGCCAAGGAGGTAAAGATGGCGATGCTCGCGATCCTGATCCTGCCGCTGATGTATCTCGGCTGGACCGCGATTGCGGTCGTCACCAAGGACGGCCTCGCCGGCATGGCCAACCCGGGCCCGCACGGCTTCACCGAGGCGCTCTATGCCTACACGTCGGCGACCGGCAACAACGGCTCGGCCTTCGCGGGGCTCTCGGCGAACACGCTCTTCTACAACATCACCCTCGCGATCGCGATGCTGGTCGGCCGCTTCTGGATGATCATTCCGGCGATGGCGATCGCGGGCTCGCTCGCGGCGAAGAAATCGGTGCCGCCGTCCGCCGGCACCTTCCCGACCGCGGGCGGGCTCTTTGTCGGCCTCGTCGTTGGCGTGATCGTCATCGTCGGCGGCCTCACCTTCTTCCCGGCGCTGGCGCTCGGCCCGATCGTCGAGCACCTGGCGCAAATCGCCGGCACGACATTTGCCGCGGCGAATTGAGTAGCCCGGACGGAGGCGCGAAGCGCCGTAATCAGGGGAAATCCCATCGGCGGTGAGGCTTTCCCCCCATTCGGCTTCGCTTCGTGCGAGCTACGATTTCGGAGTAAGACCATGGAAACCACTCAGATACGCAAGCGCATGCCGACCTCGGCCCTGCTCGATCCGAAGATCGTCATGCCGGCGATCGGCTCGGCCTTCGTCAAGCTCAATCCGCGCGCCCTGATCCGCAATCCGGTGATGTTCGTGCTCGAGGCGGTGTCGGCGCTCACCACCGTGATCCTCGCACGCGACCTGATCACCGGCGGGCAGACGCTCGCGTTCGAGTTCCAGATCGTGCTGTGGCTGTGGTTCACGGTGCTGTTCGCGAACTTCGCCGAGGCGATCGCCGAGGGCCGCGGCAAGGCGCAGGCGGATGCGCTGCGCCGCCAGCGCACCGAGACCAAGGCGAAGCTGCTCAACGGCTCCGACCGCGCGAGCTACAGGATGGTCGACAGCACCTCGCTCACGGTCGGCGACGTCGTGCTGGTCGAGGCCAACGATTTCATTCCCTCCGACGGCGAGGTGATCGAGGGCGCCGCCTCGGTCAACGAGGCGGCGATCACCGGCGAATCCGCGCCGGTGATCCGCGAGTCGGGCGGCGACCGCTCGGCCGTCACGGGCGGCACCCAGGTGCTGTCCGATTGGATCCGCGTGCGCATCACGGCGGCTCCGGGCTCGACCTTCCTCGACCGCATGATCCGGCTGGTGGAGGGCGCCGAGCGGCAGAAGACCCCGAACGAGATCGCGCTCAACATCCTGCTGGTCGGCCTCACCATCATCTTCGTCTTCGCGACCGTGACGATCCCGAGCTACGCTCGATATGCGGGTGGCGCGATCTCGGTGGTCGTCCTGGTGGCGCTGTTCGTCACCCTGATCCCGACCACCATTGGCGCCCTCCTCTCGGCCATCGGCATCGCGGGCATGGACCGGCTGGTGCGGTTCAACGTGCTCGCCATGTCGGGCCGCGCCGTCGAGGCGGCGGGCGACGTCGACACGCTGCTGCTCGACAAGACCGGCACCATCACGCTCGGCAACCGCCAGGCGACCGACTTCAAGCCGGTGCGCGGCGTCACCGCGCAGGAGCTGGCCGACGCGGCGCAGCTCGCCTCGCTCGCCGACGAGACCCCGGAAGGGCGCTCGATCGTGGTGCTGGCGAAGGAGAAATACGGCATCCGCGGCCGCGACGTCGCCGAGATCGGCGCCAAGTTCATTCCGTTCACGGCGCAGAGCCGCATGAGCGGCGTCGAGCTCGGCTCCTCGTGGGTGCGCAAGGGCGCGGTCGACTCGATCCTGAGCTTCCTCAACGGCCCGTCGACCGCCGCGGTCGCAGCCGCCGGCGGCGCCGTGCGGGTGCTGACGCCTGCGGTGAGCGCCGAGACCGCCCGGGAGCTGCAGGCGATCGCCGAGTCGATCGCCAAGACCGGAGGCACGCCGCTCGCGGTCGCGCGCGACGGCAAGCTGCTGGGCGTGATACAGCTCAAGGACATCGTCAAAGGCGGCATCCGCGAGCGCTTCGCCGAGCTGCGCCGCATGGGCATCCGCACCATCATGATCACGGGCGACAACCCGATGACCGCGACCGCGATCGCGGCCGAGGCCGGCGTCGACGACTTCCTCGCCCAGGCGACGCCCGAGGACAAGCTGCGACTGATCCAGGGCGAGCAGGCCAAGGGCAAGCTCGTCGCCATGTGCGGGGACGGCACCAACGATGCGCCGGCGCTCGCCCAGGCCGACGTCGGCGTCGCCATGAACACCGGCACGCAGGCGGCGCGCGAGGCCGGCAACATGGTCGACCTCGACTCCAACCCGACCAAGCTCATCGAGATCGTCGAGATCGGCAAGCAGCTCCTGATGACGCGCGGCGCGCTCACGACCTTCTCGATCGCGAACGACGTCGCAAAATATTTCGCCATCATCCCGGCGATGTTTGCGACGCTCTATGTGCCGAAAGGCGCGACCGTCGGCCCACTCGATGCGCTCAACATCATGGGGCTGCACAATGCGCAGAGCGCGATCCTGTCCGCCATCATCTTCAACGCGCTGATCATCATCGCGCTGATCCCGCTGGCCCTGAAGGGCGTCGCCTATCGCCCGATCGGCGCCGGCGCGCTGTTGCGCCGCAACCTGCTGATCTACGGCCTCGGCGGCATCATCATCCCGTTCATCGGCATCAAGGCGATCGACCTTCTAGTCACCGCCTTGCACCTGGCCTGAGTGTCGGCCGAAGGAGAAACACCATGTTGCGCGAAATTCGCCCGGCGATCGTCCTCGTCATCGCCCTCACGCTGATCACCGGCCTCGTCTATCCGTTCGCCATCACGGGGATCGCCGAGGTCGTCTTTCCCCGGCAGGCGCAAGGCAGCTTGATCGAACGCGACGGCAAGGTGATCGGCTCGGCGCTGATCGGCCAGCTGTTCACGTCAGACAAGTATTTCCATGGGCGCCCGTCGGCGACCAATACGCCTGACCCGAAGGACCCGAACAAGACGATCGACGCGCCCTACAACGCCGTCAACTCGTCCGGCTCTAATCTCGGCCCGACCAACCAGGCGCTGAACGACCGCGTCGCCAAGGCGGTGGCTGACCTCGAGGCCGAGAATCCCAACACGCCGGTGCCAATCGACCTCGTCACCACCTCGGGCAGCGGGCTCGATCCCGACATTTCCCCTGATGCAGCGCTCTTCCAGGTGCCGCGCGTCGCCAAAACGCGTAATATGTCGGAAGAGAATCTTCGCACGCTGGTCGCTGCGCATACCGAGGGGCGGCTGCTGGGCCTCCTCGGCGAGCCGCGCGTCAACGTTCTGCAGCTCAACCTCGCGCTCGACGCGGCCGTGAAAAAATGAGGCGGCGGACCTTGGGGTCCGCCGGAGGCATCCGACGCGATGGCTGACCAGCGACGCGATCCCGACCAGCGTCCCTCGCCTGAAGCGCTGCTGGAGGCTGCCCGCCGCGAGGAGAAGCGCGTCGGCAAGCTGCGCATCTTCGTCGGCGCAGCCCCCGGCGTCGGCAAGACCTACGAGATGCTGACCCAGGCGCAGGCGCGCAGGCGCGACGGCTACGACGTGGTCGTCGGCGTGGTCGAGACCCACGGCCGCAAGGAGACCCAGGCGCTCCTCGATGGCCTCGAGGTGGTGCCGCGCCGCCGCATCCCCTATCGCGGCCAGTGGCTTGAGGAGATGGACCTCGACGCCATCCTGGCGCGCCGCCCGCAGATCGTGTTGGTCGACGAGCTCGCCCACACCAACGCGGAGGGCAGCCGACACCCCAAGCGCCATCTCGATGTCGAGGAGCTGCGCAACCACGGCATCGACGTCTACACGACCGTCAATATCCAGCACATCGAGAGCCTCAATGACGTGGTGGCGCAGATCACCCATGTGCGGGTCCGCGAGACGGTCCCGGACGCGGTGTTCGACCGCGCCGACGCGGTCGAGCTGGTCGATCTCACGCCCGACGACCTGATCCAGCGCCTCAAGGAAGGCAAGGTCTATGTGCCGCGCCAGGCCGAGCGCGCGCTCGAGCATTTCTTCTCGCCCGCAAACCTGACGGCGTTGCGCGAGATCGCGCTGCGCCGCACCGCCGACCGTGTCGACGACGAGCTGCGCACCGAGATGCAGGCGCGCGCGATCTCGGGCCCGTGGGCGGCGGGCGAGCGCATCCTCGTCTGCGTCAGCGAGGACCCGCGTGCCGCCGGGCTCGTACGCTACGCCAAACGCCGCGCCGACCGGCTGCACGCGCCTTGGACCGCGCTGTACGTCGAGACGCGGCGCAGCCTGCAGCTCACCGAGGAGGAGCGCGACCGGGTGGCCGACACGCTGCGGCTCGCCGAACGGCTCGGCGGCGAGGCCATCACGATCCCGAGCGGTATCCGCCACATCGCCGACGACGTGATCGACTATGCGCGCGAGAACAACGTCACCCAGATCGTCATCGGGAAATCGACGCGCACCCGCTGGTTCGAGATCCTGCACGGCTCGGTCGTTCACGACCTCGTGCGCCGCTCCGGCAACATCAGCGTCAACGTGATCGCCGGCGAGGAGCTCACCGGCGAGCTGATCGCGAAGAAGACCGTGCGCGCCGCTGAGACGCCGTCGAGCTTCGACGTTGTTCCCTATGGTGTCGCAGTCCTCGCGGTTGCGCTGGCGCTCGGCGTCGGCGCGCTGATAAAGCCGTATTTCGGGGTCGAGAACGTCGATCTCGTCTTCCTCACCGCGATAGTGGGGGTCGCGGTCCGCTACGGGCTCCTGCCCTCGCTGTTCGCCAGTGTAATCGCCTCGCTCGCCTACAACTTCTTCTTCCTGCCACCGATCTTCACCTTCACGATCGGCGATCCGACCAATGTGGCGGCCTTCATCGTCTTCATCCTGGTGGCGCTGATCGTTTCCAACGTCGCGGCGCGCGGGCGCACCGCCGCGGTGATCGCCCACGGGCGGGTGCGCTCGATCGAGTCGCTCTACTCGTTCAGCAAGAAGCTCGCCGGCGTCGGCACGATGGACGACGTGCTGTGGGCGACCGCCTATCAGGCGGCGCTGATGCTCAAGGTGCGCGTGGTGCTGCTGCTGCCCGAGTCCGGATCGATCGTCGTGAAGGCGGGCTATCCGCCCGAGGACACGCTCGACGAGGCCGATCTCGCGGCGGCCAAATGGGCCTGGGACAACAATCGCCCGGCCGGCCGCGGCTCGGACACGCTGCCTGGCGCCAAGCGCCTGTTTCTGCCCATGCGCACCGGCCGCGGCGCCATCGGCGTCGTCGGCATCGACAGCGACAAGCCCGGCCCCCTGCTCACCCCCGACCAGCGCCGCCTGCTCGACGCGCTGATCGATCAGAGCGCGCTCGCGATCGAGCGCGTGAGCCTGGTCGAGGACCTGGAGCGGGCCAAGCGCACCGCCGAGACCGACCGGCTGCGCTCGGCGCTGCTGACCTCGATCTCGCACGATCTCAAGACGCCGCTCGCGGCCATCCTAGGCACCGCCGGCACCCTGCGCAATCTCGCCGGCCAGCTCGGCGAGGCGCAGAAAGCCGACCTGCTCGCAACCATTATCGACGAATCCGAGCGCCTCAACCGCTTCATCGCCAATCTGCTCGACATGACGCGGCTCGAATCCGGCGCCGTGGTGCCCAACACCGCATTGCTCGATCCGGGCGAGATCGTCGGCACCGCGCTCAGCCGCGCCGCCAAGATCCTTGCCCGCCATCGCGTCGAGGTCGACCTCGCGCCCCGCCTGCCGATGCTCGCGCTCGACGCGGTGCTGTTCGAGCAGGTGCTGTTCAACCTGCTCGACAACGCGGCCAAATATGCCGCGCCCGACACGACGGTGACGATCCGCGGCTGGCACGACGGCGTCGCGGTCTATCTGCAGGTGATGGACGAGGGTGATGGCATTCCGCCTGCCGACATCGAGCGCATCTTCGACAAGTTCTACCGGGCGCAGAAGGGCGACCAGGTGCGCGCCGGCACCGGGCTCGGGCTCGCGATCTCGCGCGGCTTCATCGAGGCGATGCACGGCACCATCACGGCGGCGAACCGCACCGACCGCAGCGGCGCGGTGTTCACCATCCGGTTGCCGATCCCCGCCGCGCGCAAAATGCTGGATACCGCCGCATGAGCGCCGCTCCGCTCAAAGTGCTGGTGGTCGACGACGAGCCGCCGATCCGCAAGCTCCTGCGCCTGGGCTTGGGCACGCAGGGTTACGAGATCCTCGATGCGCCGAGCGGCCGCGTCGCGCTCGAGCTGGTGGCGCAGAAGCCCGACCTCATCATCCTCGACCTCGGCCTGCCCGATATCGACGGCCTCGAGCTCTTGCGCCAGATGCGGCAGAAGAACGAGGGCGTGCCGATCGTCGTGCTGTCGAGCCGCGGCGAGGAGGCCGCCAAGGTGGCCGCGCTCGATCTCGGCGCCGACGACTACGTCACCAAACCGTTCGGCATGGACGAGCTTTTGGCCCGCATCCGTGCCGCCCTGCGCCACCAGCTGCAGGTGCACGGCGAGCGCCCGGTCTTCCGCGTCGGCGACCTCTCGGTCGATCTCGTGCGCCGCATCGTCCGGTTGGGCGAGAAGGAAGTGAAGCTATCGCCCAAGGAATACGACCTGCTGCGGATTCTCGTGCAGCATGCCGGCAAGGTGCTGACCCACCGGTTCCTGCTGCACCAGCTGTGGGATGATTTGACCGATGCGCAGTATCTGCGGGTCTACGTGCGGCAATTACGACAGAAGATCGAGCAGAACCCGGAGCGGCCGCATTACATTTTGACGGAGACTGGGATCGGCTATCGCCTGCGCGCGCCAGAATGAGCCGCCGACGCATCGATTGATGCGACGAATGCCCGGCCGATCCATGGCCGGGCATTCGGTAGGTGAGAAACCGGTCGCGTCAGTCGTTGCAACCCATGCGCCGCTCGAGCCGCACGATCTCGTCGATGCGGTAGCGGGCATCACGCGACAGCGGCACGGCCTGGTTGCCGAAATAGGCAATGGCGCGGTCGGTCTTGAAGCAATAACCGGCGTCTTTGTAGAAGCTGTTCCGTTCGACCCAGAGCTGCTGGCAGCTCTGCGCGCTCGCATACGAGGTCATCGCCAGTGTGCCCACGATGGCGGCGGCGGTGCCGATCGCCCAGCGGCGCAGGGCGTAGGCCGAAGCCTGCGGTGCGACATGGCAGTTCATTTGGAATCTCCTGTTTGATGTTACGCGGGCATTAATGTCGTTACGGCGACATCAGGCGCCTTGATTTGCATCAAATGCGGCGACGCGGCCGCTGGTCAGTATCAATTCGCAGGTGTGCCGCATTGGTGCCGCGTCGTCCGGGTTGGTTTATTGCCCAACCGACGTGGATCCCGTAAGTACGGGCAAATCAACGGGATCTGTTCCATGAGTCACAACACCCCCCGCCTCTGCTTCATCGGCTTCGGCGAAGCCGGGCAGGCCTTTGCGGCCGGCCTGAAGACGGCTGGCGTCACCACCATGGCGGCGTGGGACATCCTGTTTCCCGATCCCGCGGGCGCCAGGCTAAGGGCCGCCGGCGAGCAGATCGGGGTGCGGCTCGGCACCTCGGCTGAGGACGCGATCCAGGGTTCCGACATCGTCATCGCGGCCGTGACGGCAGCCTCGAGCCTCGATGCCGCGCAACAGGCAAAGCCGCATCTGCGGGCCGAGCAGCTCTACCTCGACATCAACTCGGTCTCGCCCGGCCGCAAGCAGGCGACCGACCGGCACCTCGCGGGCGCGGCTCGCTATGTCGACGTCGCCGTGATGGCGCCGGTCTATCCGGCGCGCCACCAGACCCCGGTGCTGCTCGCCGGCCCGCACGCGCCGGCGATTCAGTCGGTGATGCAGGAGCTCGGCATGAAAGCAGCGATCGCCGGGCCGGAGATCGGCCAGGCCGCCGCGATCAAAATGGTGCGCAGCGTGATGATCAAGGGCATGGAAGCGCTCACCGCCGAATGCTTCCTCGCCGCGACTCGCGCGGGCGTCACGCCGCAGATACTTGCCTCGCTCTCCAAAAGCTTCCCGACGCTCGATTGGAGCAAGATCGTCGCCTACAACCTCGAGCGCATGGCCAATCACGGCACCCGGCGCGCCGCCGAGATGGAAGAGGTCGCGGACACCTTGCGCGAGCTCGGCATCGATCCCCATATGGCGAATGCCACCGTGCAGCGGCAGCGCCAGATGGGCGCACTCGGCAAGGGCAAGGATATCCAGGACGCGATCGCGCAGAGCGGCGACGCGGCCTTGAAGGCCGTGAGCGCCGCGCTGGCGAAGAGCGAACGAGCGCACTGAACGAATTTGGATCAACGCGTGCCGACGAAGCCTGAAGAGCAGACGCGCGCGGAAGCGCCGACGGCACCGAAAGTCAGCTTCGTCTCGCTCGGCTGTCCGAAGGCGCTGGTCGATTCCGAGCGCATCATCACGCGGCTGCGCGCCGAGGGCTATGAGCTCACCCGCACGCATCAGGGCGCCGATCTCGTCATCGTCAACACCTGCGGCTTCCTCGACAGCGCCAAGTCGGAGTCGCTCGACGCCATCGGCACAGCGCTCGCGGTGAACGGCAAGGTGGTCGTCACCGGCTGCATGGGGGCCGAGCCCGAGAGCATCACCCAGCGGTACCCCGGCGTGCTCGCCGTCACGGGGCCGCAGCAATACGAAAGCGTGCTCGACGCCGTCCATCGCGCCGCGCCGCCGCAGCACGATCCGTTCCTCGATCTGGTGCCGCCGCAGGGCATCCGGCTCACGCCGCGCCATTACGCCTATCTGAAGATTTCCGAGGGCTGCAACAACCGCTGCAGCTTCTGCATCATCCCGAAGCTGCGCGGCGACCTCGTCTCACGCCCCGCCGCCGATGTGCTGCGCGAAGCCGAGAAGCTGGTCGCGGCCGGCGTCAAGGAGCTGCTGGTTATCTCGCAGGACACCTCGGCCTACGGCGTCGATATCAAATATGCGGCCAGCACCTGGAAGGACCGCGAGGTGCGGGCGAAATTCCTCGACCTCGCGCAGGCGCTGGGCGAGCTGGGCGTGTGGGTGCGGCTGCACTACGTCTATCCCTACCCGCACGTCGACGAGGTGATCGCGCTGATGGCCGACGGCAAGGTGCTGCCCTATCTCGACGTGCCGTTCCAGCACGCCTCGCCCGACGTGCTGCGCCGCATGCGCCGTCCGGCCGCACAGGAGAAGACGCTGGAACGCATCGCGCGCTGGCGCGAGATTTGCCCCGACCTGACGCTACGCTCGACCTTCATCGTCGGATTCCCGGGCGAGACCGAGGCGGATGTCGCTTTCCTGCTCGACTGGCTCGATGCGGCCGCGCTCGATCGGGTCGGCTGCTTCAAGTACGAGCCGGTGCGCGGCGCCACCGCCAACGACCTCGCTGCCGCGGTGCCCGACGAAATCAAGGCCGAGCGCTACGACCGCTTCATGCAGCGCCAGCAGGCGATCTCGGCCCGGCGGCTGAAGCGCAAGGTCGGAACCCGCCAGCAGGTGATCATCGACGAGGTCGGCCCAAGCATCGCCAAGGGCCGCAGCAAAGGCGACGCGCCGGAGATCGACGGCGCCGTCTATGTGGCGGCGCACCGGCCGCTCCGGGTCGGCGAGATCGCCACAGTGAAGATCGAGCGCGCCGACGCCTACGATCTGCACGGGACCGCGGTCGGGTTCTGAGCCCCCGTTCCGACTCATCCTGAAGGAGCCGTGCGCGTCTTCGCGCGAGGCGTCTCGAAGCGTGTGCGGGCCATGGTTCGAGACGCGCGGCCGCAAGCGCGGCCGAGCTCCTCACCATGCCGAGTGGTTGTCGAGCTCGCTGACCACCCTCACGACGGAGCCGACCAATCGTTCGAGGTCCGTATCGGTGATCGTGAATGCCGGCGTCAGGTAGACGATCGAGCCGAACGGCCGGATGAAGACACCGGCATCGACAAAGCGGCGCCGCATGGCGTCGAGATCGTCGATGCGATCGAGCTCGACCACGCCGATGGCGCCCGTCACACGCACATCCTTGACGCGCGGCAGCCCGCGGCAAGGCTCGAGCCCCCGCGCGATTTGTCGCGAAATCGCCTTCACCTGCGCGAGCCGCGGCTCGCGCTCGAACACGTCGAGCGACGCATTGGCGGCCGCGCAGGCGAGCGCGTTCGCCATGTAGGTCGGGCCGTGCATCAGGGCATGGCGCGGATCGTCCGACCAGAACGCCTCGAACACGCGCCGGCGCGCAACCGTGGCGGCGAGCGGCAAGGTGCCGCCGGTCAGCGCCTTGGACAGGCAGATGATGTCCGGCACGACCTCGGCCTGTTCGCACGCGAACATCGTGCCGGTGCGGCCGAAGCCGGTGAAGATCTCGTCGAAGATCAGCAGCAGATCGTAGCGATCCGCGAGGTCACGCAAGCGGCGCAGCACGGCGACGTCATGGAACAACATGCCGCCCGCGCCCTGCACCACCGGTTCGACGATGATGCCGGCGAGGCTCTCGGCGTGCCGTTCGAGTGCCTGCTCCAGCGCGTGTGCGCTTGCATCGTCCATCGGCAGGGCGACGTTCACGTGCTCGGGCAGAATCCCGCGAAACAGCGCGTGCATGCTGTCGTCGGGATCGCTCACCGCCATCGCGCCCGTGGTGTCGCCATGGTAGCCGCCGCGGAAGGTAACGAAGCGCGAGCGGGCCTCCTGCCCGCCGTTGCGCCAGAACTGGATCGCCATCTTGAGCGCGATCTCGACCGCGACCGACCCGGAGTCGGAGAAGAACACCCGGTCGAGGTCGCCCGGCAGCATGTCGGCCAGGCGGCGGGCGAGCCGCAGCGCCGGCTCGTGCACGAGGCCGCCAAACATGACGTGCGGCATGATTTCGGCCTGGCGGGTCAGCGCGGCGCCGATATGCGGATGATTGTAGCCATGGCAGGCGGTCCACCATGACGCGATACCGTCGATCAGCTCGCGCCCGTCGGCGAGCACGATGCGGCAGCCTTCGGTGCGCGCCACGGCGAGTGGCGGCGCCGCCGTCTTCATCTGCGTATAGGGCAGCCAGACATGCGGCCGGCCGGCCGCATACCAGTCGGTCGGCACCGGGTGGGCTCGGGATCCAAGATCGTCCATGAGCATATTGTGCCCGCAAGCGCCGGCCCGGTCACGTGGATGGGTCAGGTGATCGGTTTGTGCGAGAGGACGGCGGACGCGAAAACGGGTGCCGACGCAGTCGGCACCCGTTGCGTGGTCAGGTGGGGTGGTCGGCCCTCCCTCGCTCAGGCGGCCTTCGCGGTCGGCTTGGCCGGCTTGGGGGTCTCGATCGCCTGCATGTAGAGGTCGAGGAGCGTTTCGTGCTCGTCGCGCTCCTGCTTGTCTTTCTTGCGAACGCGGATCACTTCCCGCAGAATCTTGACATCGAAGCCGTTGCTCTTCGCTTCGGTGAAGATCTCCCGTTTGGCCTCGTTGAGCTCCTTGATCTCCTCGTCGATGTGCTCGATGCGCTCGACGATGGTCCGCAGCTGATCGCCTGGAATGTCAGTCGGTCCGCTCATGGTTTACTCCTGGTCAACACGACCGCAGAAAACTCGGGCATTCTCGACGATGCATCAAGGCGAGCCGGCGGATGTGGTAAGCAAATCGTAAACACACTCATGACGGCCGAGGAGGAGCCCAATGAAGCGCACATGGACGATCATTGGCGTGGCCGACGTGCCGGCGAGCTTCAGATGGTATCAGTCCCTGCTTGGCCTGCCGGAGACGGCTCCCGCCCACAGCTACTTCGGGCAAATCGTCGACGCGGATGGAACGGTCTTGCTGTGTCTCCACGCATGGGGCGCGCACGAGCATCCTTCATTGACGAGCTCCGATCGCGCCACCCCGGGCAACGGCCTCCTCCTGTTCTTCCGCGTCGATGATTTCGCCCACGCCCTGCCCCGAGCGCGCGGGCTCGTCAGCCAGCTGGAAGAGGAGCCGCATGTGAATCCCAATACGCGAACAATGGAGTTCTCGCTGCGCGACCCGGACGGATATTACGTCACCATCAGCGCATTCGATCCGTTTTGAGCGGCCTACCCCGCGGCCGTTGCGTCCCGCAAACTGCCGCATCCCAGCCCGTCGTGGCGGAGCTCGCCTTTGATCCGCCGTCATTAATGGCCGCATTGTGTCGGGGCATGCGGCCCCGGTCACGCCGGATGGAGGCCAATTGTCCGATGCAATCGCTTGATGCGTTCGCGGCCGCCAAGCTCGCCGCGCTCGAGCGCGGCGGGCTGCGCCGTGCGCTCGCGGACACGGCGCGTGGAGCGCTCTACGTCGAGCGTAATGGGCGCCGGCTGTTGTCCTTCTCGTGCAACGACTATCTCAATCTGTCTCAGCACCCGGCCCTCAAGGCCGCCGCCGTCGCGGCGACCGAACGCTATGGCGTCGGCGCCGGTGCCTCGCGGCTCGTGACCGGCAACCATCCACTCTATCGCGAGCTCGAAGTGCGCCTCGCCCGGCTGAAAGGTACCGATGCGGCCTGCGTGTTCGGCTCCGGCTTCCTCGCCAACACGGGCATCATCCCGGCGCTGATCGGGCCGGATGACATCGTGATCCTCGACGAGCTCGCCCACGCCTGCATCTGGGCCGGCGCGCGGATGGCGCGGGCGAGCGTGCTGACGTTTCGGCACAATGACGTGGCGCATGCCGAGGCGCTGCTGCGCACCCATCGCGCCCGCCATCCGCGCGCCCTGATTGCGACCGATGGCGTCTTCTCGATGGATGGCGACCTAGCCCCGTTGGTCGAGCTGGGCGACGTCGCGCGCCGCCACGACGCCTGGCTGCTGTCGGACGACGCGCATGGCATCGGCGTGGTCGGCGGCGGCCGCGGCTCGACCTATGCGGGGCGCACGCCCGCCGACGCGCCGCTGCAGATGGGCACCCTATCGAAGGCGATCGGCGTCTATGGCGGTTATCTCTGCGCGTCGCACCCCGTGATCGAGCTCATGCACAACCGCGCCCGCAGCCTGGTTTACTCGACCGGCCTCCCACCGGGCACGGTCGCCGCCGCGATCGCGGCGCTCGACCTGATTGCGCGCGAGCCGGACTATGTGGCGTTGCCCCTCGCCAAGGCGCGCGCCTTCACGCGCCGCGCCGGATTGCCGCAGGCGCAGAGCTCGATCGTCCCGATTGTCATAGGTAAGGCGGCCGACGCGCTGGCGGCCAGTCGCCGGCTCGAGCAGGCGGGCTTCCTCGCGGTCGCGATCCGTCCGCCGACCGTGCCGGAGGGCACCGCGCGCCTGCGCCTCGCCTTCACGGCCGGCCATCCCGATGAGGAGATCGAGCGGCTCGCCGATCTGGTGCGCGAGTGGGCGCCAAGGGTGCAAGGGGTGCAAGGGGTGCAAGGGGTCGGCGCATGAGCGCCTTCTTCATCACCGCAACCGGCACCGACGTCGGCAAGACCTTCGTGGCGCGCGGCCTCATCCGCGCATTGCGCGCGCGTGGGCGTGTGGTGGCGGCGCTCAAGCCGATCGTCTCGGGCTTCGAGCCCGCCGAGGCCGCCGGCAGTGACGGCGGACTTCTGCTCGCGGCGCTCGGCCGCGAGCCGACTCTCGAAGCCATCGCCGAGATTTCGCCGTGGCGTTTCCGGGCGCCGCTGTCGCCCGACATGGCTGCGGCGCGCGAGAAGCGCAAGCTCGACTATCCGAGGCTGATCGAATTCTGCCGCGCCGCGATCGCGGCGGACCACGATTGTCTGCTGATCGAGGGCATCGGCGGCCTCATGTCGCCGGCCGACAGCGATCACACGATGCTCGACTGGATGAAGGCGCTCCGGTTGCCGGTGATCCTGGTCGGCGGCAGCTATCTCGGCACCATCAGCCACACGCTGACGGCGCTTGATACGCTGGCGCGCCACGAGCTTGCGGTGACCGCGTTGGTCATCAGCGAAAGCGCCGGCAGTCCGGTGCGCCTCGACGAGACGAGGGACACCATCGCGCGCTTCGCGCCGAAAATCGACATCATCACGGTCCCGCGCCTGCCCGCCTCCACACCCGAGCACGCCGGCTTCGATCGGCTCGTGCAGATGATACCGTAAGGCATCGATCCGCACTTTTTCACGTCGATATACGTGTAAATGCCTAGCAATTTTGTGCAGTCTTTTCCTGCGCCGTTGAGGCATTGCTCACTTTTCAATGCAACCATTCGAGCCGCTCCGACGACGTCCGTCTTCGGGGGCTGCGACCGATCCATGGGCCCGGTACCGACCAGTGAAACCGATTTCGAGGGCGCGACCGCGACGGCGGGCCGCGCGCTGCAGCTCATGTCCGAGCACAACGTGCCGGCGACGCCGCAGAACTTCGAGACCTGGTTCACGTTCGCGCTCGGCACCGCGCCCGAGCTCACGCGGATCATCAACATCCTTGTCGCCAACAAGCGCGCGTTCGATGCGGAAACGAACCGCAGCCTGTTTCTCTCCTATGTGGGCGGCGAGGCGCACTGGACCGCCAAGCAGGTGAAGATTTCCGAGGAGCTGCACGGGCTCGTCGACACCGCGCGCAGCTATCTGGCGACCTCGATCGCGGACAGCCGCGACCATGTGGCGGCGCTGGGCGGCGTCGCGTCGCAGATCAAGCGCGACCTCGAGTCTCGCGAAATCATCGAGGGCCTGGTGGCCGAGCTGTCGCGCTCGCTCACGCGGGCCACGAAGCTCGAGGCGAATTTCAGCGCCTCCTTGCAGGAGCTGGACAAGATCCGCGGCACGCTGGCCACCGTAGAGCAGCGTTCCCGCACCGACGCCCTGACCGGGCTCGCCAACCGCCATGCGCTCGATGACTTCCTGCGGCTGCGGCAGATCGCGGCGATGGAGAGCGGCCAGTCGCTGAGCATTTTTCTGGTCGATGTCGACCACTTCAAGCAGTTCAACGACAGGTTCGGCCATCAATTCGGCGATCAGGTCCTGCGCCTGATCGCTCAGGTGCTCCAGGGCGGGATGCGCGACGAGGATCTGGCGGCGCGGTACGGCGGCGAGGAGATGATCGGCATTCTGCCCGGCATCGACATCGGCGCCGCCGTCGCGATCGCGGAGCGCATCCGCCAGCTCATCGCGAGCCGTGAGATCAAGCGGCGTTCCACGGGCGAGCTCCTCTCCCGGATCACGGTATCGATCGGCGTCGCGCAATTCGTGCCCGGCGAGACGCTCGCGAGCCTGTTCGAGCGCTGCGACCGCGCGCTCTACGCCGCCAAGCGCGGCGGCCGCAACCGCACCGTCACGGAGTTGGAGCTCGCCCACGGCAGCGCCGCGGCCTGACCTGGGGATCAGCCCCCCGACCAGCCGACCTTCAGCGCGACCTCGACCATGCCGACGAGGTTGACCAGCATGTGCAGGGCGATCGTGAGCAGGCACGAACCGCTGCGCCAGCGCAGCCAGCTGAGCACCAGGCCGATGAGGAAAACCTGGCTCATGCCGAACCAGTCGTATTGCAGGTGCATCGCCGACCACAACACCGGAATCGCCACCGCCCCGATGGGGCCGCCCCAGCCCGGCGTGACCCAGCCGCGAAACAAAAAGCCGCGAAACAGCACCTCCTCGCCGATCGGCCCGACCACAACCACGGCAATGATCACGGCCGTGAGCCAGCCTTCGGCGCGGCCGCTGGTGAAGATATCGGTCTCGAACGGCGTCACCGTATCGGAGCGCACCAGATGGCTGATGCCGTCAAGCGCCGCCACGACGGCGATGATTGCGACCACGCCGATCAGGAGATTTCCGAAGGAAAACCGTGTCAGCGCCAGATAGTCGAACGCGCGCGCGCCGAGCCGCCATCGCGGGATCTCGATCAGCAGCGCCACCTGAAGCGCGTTGATGACCAGCGTTGTGAGCGCGATCTGGGCGCCGTCATAGCCCGAAATGGCGAGCGCTTCCACGCCATGCGCCACGTTCCAGACCGCGAGCGCGATGATGCCCACCGCCTGCGTGACCGCAAAGACGAGCAGGCCCCAGCCGAGCGTCGACCAGACGCCCAGCCGTTTGGGCAACAGATCGGGTTCGTCTCCGCGAGCCGGATCGCTGGGCGTCGCGGAGGCGATGTCGGTCATTCTGGCCTGACGTTACGGCACAAGGATCGATGAACCCGTCGTGTGTCGGCTCTCCAGGTCCTTGTGCGCCTTGGCGGCGTCCTTGAGCGGATAGGTCTGGTTGACCGGGATCTTCACTTTGCCGCTGCCGACCACGTCGAACAGGTCGTTGGCGATGGCGATGAGGTCGGCGCGCTTGGCCGCATAGGTGTTGAGCGTCGGCCGGGTGGCGAACAGTGAGCCCTTCTGCTGCAGCAGGTTGATGTCGAACGACGTGATCGGGCCGGACGCGCTGCCGAAGCTCACGAACATGCCGAGCGGCTTGATGCAGTCGAGGGAAGCCGGGAACGTGGTCTTGCCGATGCCGTCATAGACCACCTCGCACAGCGCGCCGTTGGTGATCTGCTTGACGCGGTCGACGAAGTTCTCCGACGAGTAGAGAATCGTGTGGTGACAACCGTTCGCCTTGGCGAGATCCGCCTTTTCCTTCGAGCCGACGGTGCCGATCACGTTGGCGCCGAGATGGTTCGCCCACTGGCACAGGATGAGGCCGACGCCGCCGGCCGCCGCGTGCACCAGCACGTTCATGCCCTTCTCGACCTTGAAGGTGCGCTTGACCAGGTATTCGACCGTCATGCCCTTGAGCATCATGGCGGCCGCCTGCTCGTAGCTGATCGAGGACGGCAGCTTGACGGCGCGGTCGGCCATCAGGTTGCGCTCCTCCGCATAGCCGCCGAGCGCCACCACGTAGCCGACGCGGTCGCCGACCTTGAGGTCGGTCACGCCCGGGCCGACGGCGGTCACCTCGCCGGCGCCCTCGTTGCCTGAGACGAACGGCAGCCCGACCGGCGAGGGATAGAGCCCGCTGCGGAAATACGTGTCGATGAAGTTCACGCCGGACGCATGGTGTTTCACCCGCACTTGGCCCTGCGCGGGCGCCGGCAGGTCGAACTGCTCGTAGGTCAGGACCTCCGGACCGCCGTATTTGTGAACGCGTACACCTGCCACCATGGCAATCTCCTCAGGCTGGGCTCGAAATCGGGTGAATTCGGCTGAATTCGTTGCGCGGCGGGGCTGCCGGCGGCCGGATCATAGGGTTAGATCGTGTTGACGCAAGGGCGTTGGTCTGCGCATGTCCCGGCGAAGTGGAATCCGGTTCGCCGATAAGGACATGCGCCATTCTTAACGTCCACCTGCGACGCGGAGAACCACCCCCGACGTGAACGTCGAGGCGTCCGAAAGCATGAATATGACGGCTTCAGCTACCTCCTCGGCGGTGCCGACGCGTCCGAGCGGCACGGCGGCGGCGAGGCGGTCGAGCCGGCCGGGCGGATGGATGTCGGTCGCGATCGGCCCGGGCGCGACCGCGTTGACGCGGATGCCCTCGGCAGCGAGCTCGCGCGCGAGCCCGAGCGTGAGCGTGTCGATGGCGGCCTTCGACACCGAATACATCACGTAGTCGCCGGCACCGCCGAGCGTCGCCATGGCGGAGGAGAGGAAGACCATGCTGCCGCCTGCGCCGCGATGCTTGGTCGAAAGGCGCGGGATCGCGGCGCGCGCCGCGATGAAGGCGCCGAGCACGTTGACGTCGAGGATCTCCTTCGCCTCCTTGGTCGGCAGCGCCTCGACGCGGGAGGCCGGGCCGATGATGCCGGTGTTGTAGACCAGATGGGTAAGCCGCCCGAGCTCGCGATCGACGGTGTCGAACATGCGGATGATCTCGTCCTCCCGCGCCATGTCGGCCTGGACCGCGACCCCGCGCCGCCCCGCGGCGTTGACGTCGGCGACCACCGCATCTGCCGACTTGCGGTCCTTGAGATAGTTCACGGCGACGTCGAATCCGCGCCTGGCGCCGAGCCGCGCAATCGCGGCGCCGATGCCGCGGCTCGCGCCGGTGACCAGCAGGATGGGAGATGAGGCCGCCATGAGAGCCTTTCAGGAGTTGCGGTTGCGCTTGGCCGCCCGACGGCGCTGCGCCAGGACATTGATCGCCTCGACGGCGCCGGCAAAAGCCATCGCGAAATAAATATAACCGCGCGGCACATGGAAGTCGAAACCGTCGGCGACCAGCGCGACGCCGATCAGAACCAGGAATGCGAGCGCCAGCACCTTGGTGGTCGGGTGCGCCACGATGAAGGCCGAGACCGATCCCGACGCCACATACATGATGGCGATCGCAATCAACACCGCCAGGATCATAATGCGGATGTCCTGCGCCATCCCGATTGCGGTGACGATCGAGTCGATCGAGAACACGAGGTCGATGAGGATCAATTGGCCGATCGTCAGCCAGAACGCGGCGCCCGCCGCGCCAGTCGAGGACGGTTCTTCATCCTGGCCCTCGACCTCGCCATGCATCTCGAGCGTGGCCTTGCCGATGAGAAAGAGGCCCCCGCCGATCAGCACCACGTCGTGCCATGAGATCGATTGTCCCAGCACGGTGACGACCGGCGTCGAGAGCGCGGCAAGCCTGGTCAGGCCGAACAGAAGGGCGATGCGCAAGATGAGCGCGAGCAGGAGCCCGACTTGCCGCGCCTGTCGTCGCCGCGCCGGATCGAGCCGAGTCACCAGGATGGAGATGAACACGACATTGTCGATCCCGAGCACGACCTCGAGCGCGCTCAGCGTGACGAGCGCAGCCCAGGCCTGCGGATCGGTCAACAGCGCCATCATCCGCGCACAGATGACTTCACAGTGGCGCTAAACGTGCCGATGAGAAACATGTAGCAAGCGATTGCGCATAGCGAGGCCGTGACCCACAGGCCCGGGTGCAGGTCTCGGGTCAGTGCAAATGCGGCGAGCACGCAGGCGGCCGCCAGCAAGAGCAGGGTGAGCACGCGCAGACGCACCACCCGCATGGGGTGCACGAACCGGAACGGCACGAAGGTCAAAACGGCGAGCGCCGCGACGGCGGCTGCGGCAAGCCACGGCGCAGGGCGCATCAGCAGCAGGTAGAACGCGATGCAATTCCACAGCGCCGGAAAGCCGCGGAAATAGTTGCCCGGCATCTTCATCTCGCGGTCGGCGAAATAGAGCCCGCCCGTGATCGTGATGACTAGGCCGGCGACGACGTCGAACGGCGGCGTGAGCAGGCCGCTCGCCGCGATCGCATAGGCGGGCACGAACACGTAGGTGACGAAATCGACGACGAGATCGAGCGTCTCGCCCGACCAGCGCGGCAGTTTATCGGCGACCCGGAAGCGGCGGGCGAGCGGCCCGTCGACCGCGTCGACGACGAGGGCGACGCCGAGCCAGGCGAACATCGCCGGCCAGTGGTGCGCGACCGCAGCCCTCATGGCGAGCAGCGCCAGCGCGGCGCCGGAGGCGGTGAGAACGTGGATCAGGAACGCCGCGTGGACGCGCGGCATCAGCTGCCCCAATCGAGGCGGCAAATCTCGGCGGAGCGGCCGGCAAAATTCCAGTTGCGGCCGAACGCGCGCACGCGCGACTTGTCCGCGCGGGCGATCGTGATGTCGGGCGCGATCCAGTATTCCGAGTTGCGCACCACGACCGGCTCGTCCTTCTTTTTGCCGGTGATCGGCGTGACGGCGCCGTCGATGATCTTCTCGACCGAGAAGACCCGCGTCTCGCCCTCGGTACGGTAGACGATCGGCGCCTGCTGCACGCCGAGAAAATGGCTGACCAGGATCGACAGCAGATGGGTCGAGCCGCCGGCGCGGCCTGTGAAGATACGGGTGAGCGCCTTGACGGCGTGGATCGAGGCCTTGTCGTCGACATACATGCCGGCGGTCCAGTTGCCGCGCGACATCAGGCCGGGGATTTCGATGATGAGCCCGACCTTGACGCCCGCAAGGTCGGTCTCGTCGAAGCGCCCTTCGTCGATGCGGATACCGGCCCAGGTCTGGCAATAGCCCTCGGTCGGCGGCGCGAGACCGAGCGACAACGTGCAAGGGCAGAAAACAGTGCAACTGCATGACAGGACGAGCTCGCCCCGCAGACTCCACGCTCCCGACACCCATCAGCTCCCTTGCCTGCGCCGCGGCGCCATTATAGCAGGCTCCAGCTCAAGACGCTTGCGGCCAGTGGTTCCAAACGGACAGTGCGATGAAGGCGATGCCGATCATCGTAAACGCGACCCCGATCACCCGGCTGAAGCGGGTCGTGAGCGTCAGCTTCTCCGCCGTCATCAGCAGGCCGAGCGCCGCCATCCACACGACGTTCATCAGCCCCACCGCGAACATCGCCAGCATGGTGGCCCAGCAGCAGCCGAGGCAGTAGAGACCCTGGCGCAGGCCGAGGCGAAAGATGGCGGCACGGCGATCCGACCAGTTCGCGAAGAAGAACGGAAACGGGCGCTGGCAGCGCGTCAGGCAGGCATGCTTGAGCTCGGTGAAGTGATAGGCGCCGGCGCCGAGGAAGATCGCGCCGGAGAAAAGCGGGCTCGCGGACGCCATGGCGGGATCGATCAGCGCGATGCGCGCGAGCGCGGCCTGCAGTGCGGTTGCGGCGAGCGCAAAGCCGAGCCAGACCACGATGTAGCCGAGGGTCAGGATCAGCGGCGAGACAGCCGGCTCGCCCTTGCGGGCCGCCGTATCGGCGATCTGCGCATAGGTGACGATCATGCCGGCCGCGGTCGGAAGCATCATGGCGAGCGTCATCGCGGCCCACATGACAAACACGAGCACGGCTTGGCCGGCGCTCTCGCCGGACGCGCCGAAGCTCGGCCGACACAGCACCTCGACAAGCGCGCCGCCGGTGAGGTCGTGGCCGGCACCGCGGGTCAGCAGATCAAACAGGCCCATGCCGGGCCCGAGCGCCGCCGCATGGCCGCGCCCGGCCCATTCGGCCACCATGGTGGCGAGATAGAGCCAGCCGAGCCCCGCGAGCAGCGCCAGGCAGGTGACCGCGATCGGCATCGGCCGAGCCAAGACATGACCGAGCCGCGCCGCCGCGGGCGGCAGCCGGGTCAATCTCGTTTCATCGGTCGTACCGCTCATTCCAGTGCTGTTGACGCCTCTTCGGTCATCTCGGATAACACCTTCATATCCCAACCGAAACCACGACGGAAACCGTGGGCGCTGCAGACGGCCGATACGAGGCGGAGGTGGCGGTGGTCGGCGGCGGGCCCGCTGGCCTCACGGCCGCGGTCGCGCTCGCCAGCGCCGGTGTGCCGACCGCGCTGGTCGCCCGTCCCGCGCGCGGCGACAACCGCACAACGGCGTTGCTCGCTGGCTCGGTCAGCGCATTGCAGGCGCTCAACGTTTGGACGGCCTGCGCCGGCGAGGCCGCGCCGCTGCGCACCATGCGGATCGTCGACGACACCGACCGGCTGTGGCGCGCCCCTGAGGTGCGCTTCGAGGCCGCGGAAATCGGTCTCGAAGCCTTCGGCTGGAACATCGAGAACCGCCATCTGGTCGCGGCGCTGCAGGCGCGCGCCGACGGGATCGCGCAACTGCTGCGCATCGACGACGAGGCGCGCGCCGTTGCCATCGCGGACGATGATGTGACGGTGACGCTTGCGGGTGGCGGCACGCTCAACGCGAAGCTCGTCGTCGCAGCCGATGGCCGCCGCTCCGTCTGTCGGGCGGCGGCCGGGATCGCGACCGAGAGCCGCAGCTACCCGCAGACCGCGCTGACGTTCAGCCTCGGCCATGCGCGTCCGCACCGCGATATCTCCACCGAATTCCATACCGCGCAGGGTCCATTCACGCTGGTGCCGTTGCGGGGCGAGCGCTCGAGCCTCGTCTGTGTCGTCGCGCCCGAGGACGCCGAGCGCATCGAGCGGCTCGATCCCGCAGGCCTCAATATCGAGCTCGAGCGGCGCGCCCACTCGATCCTCGGCAAGGTCGCGGCCGAGCCTCACCATGGCATCTTCCGCCTCGGCGTCGAGACGGCGCGCCATTTCGCGGCGCGCCGTGTTGCGCTCGTCGGCGAGGCCGGGCACGTCATTCCGCCGATTGGTGCGCAGGGCCTCAATCTCGGCCTGCGCGACGCCGCGATCGTCGGCGAGCTCGTGGTCGCGGCGCGGCGCGACGGCGCCGACGTGGGCGGCGCCCGGCTCACCGACGACTACGACCGACGACGGCGCGCCGACGTGAGGAGCCGTGCCGCCGCGGTCGACCTGCTCAATCGCACCCTGCTGACCGACTTCCTCCCGGCGCAAAGCGCGCGCGGGCTCGGGCTCTACGTGCTCGACCGGATCGGGCCGCTGCGCCGGGCGATGATGCGCGAAGGCATCGCGCCGCGCCTGGCCGAGCCGCGACTGATGCGCGGCGAGGCTTTATAGCTCAGGCGCTGGTGCGAGCGTGCTGTTGCGGACCGCGACGGGCTGGGGCTTGCGTGTAAGGTGCTCCGCCGCGCGCAAGATCGGCGATACCAATCCGCCCGTCACCGTATGCGCCTCCGCGCCCTTCGGCTCGACGCCGAAGTTGATCTGCTGCCGCCGCTTGCTCGGCATATAGAGCGTGCCGAACATCCAGTCCCACACTGCGAGGAAACTGCCCAGGTTCTTGTTGAAGTGCCGGGGATCGGTCGAGTGGTGAATCTGGTGATGCGCCGGGCTCAGGATGATGCGCCCCCAGACGCCCGTGAAGGCGATCCAGAAATGGGTGTGCTGCAGGTGGCCGATCAGAAAGAAGAAGACGACCACGAAGACGTTGCTGTTCGCGATCGTGAGCGGCGCCGTGCCGTGCCCCAGACCATAGTGTGCAAGCCCGGCCGCGACGCCCATGACGACCGCGAGGATATTGTTGAACACGATGGTGTCGACCGGATGGACGCGGAAATTGGTGAGCGGCGAGAGCACCTCGGCGGTGTGATGGACCTTGTGAAATTCCCACAAGAACGGAACGTTGTGGCTGAGATAGTGATCGATCCAGTAGCCGAGCTCGTAGGCGACGAAGAGGACGACGGTCATCAGCCCCGCCCCCGCCCAGCCGGACAGCCGCGCCGGTTGGGTGCCGAAGGTCGCGACGAGAAGCTGGTTGGTGGCGTTGTCGATCACCTGCAGCGAGAGCACCGCCCAGCCGAACAGCGCGCCGACCAGGAAGAAGCTGAAGAAGAAGAATGCGATGTCGGCGCGCGTCGAGCGGCTGCGGCGCAGGCGGCGGGGAAACAGCGCACGCAGCAGCACGCGCGGCCGCACCGGCCGTCCCCGCCGCTTGCTCGCGACGAAGATCGTCGCGATGGAGAGCGCGCACAGCAACGAGGCGACCGAGAAGGTGCCTGGCGAGAGGACGAGTTGCATGAGCTTGCCAGCGAGGAGCGACAGGATGGCGCCCAGCATCTGCACGACGTACGACGGATCGAACAGGCTCACGCGCGTCTCCGGCTTCTGCGGACTCCCCTGCGGGACGGACACCTTAGCCGCGCATGCTGAATTTCCCCTTAAACCAACCCCTCAAGATGGATCTTCCCCGAGCGCGGGGCTCGCCTTGCGGACCGTACCGTCGCGGAATGCGGGTGCGATCGGCAGCGGCAGCGCCGCGATGACCCGGCCCTCGCTGCTGGCGGCCTCATGGGTAAAGAGGCCGCGTTCGACGAAGTGCGGATCGCGCATGGCCTCTTCGAGCGACGCGACGATGGTGGCGCAGCAATCGGCCTTGGCGAGGATCGGCCGCCACTCGGACGCGGTCCGGCCCGCGATGATCGCCGCAATCCCGGCACGGGTCGCGGGCGGATCGACGCCCTCGTCGATCAGCGCCGGCGCAAGCCCGATCGCGGCGCAGAAGTCGAGCCAGAATTTCTGCTCCAGCGCCGCGCAAGCGACGAGCGCGCCGTCGCGCGTCGGATAGAGCGCGTAGCGTGGCGAGCCGCCTGCCGTCCAGGCTTCGCGCGGTCCCGGATAGCGGCCGGTCGCCTGCCCGATCGCGAGCGCCTGCCAGGCGAAAGTGAACATCGCATCCGCCATGGCGATATCGAGGTGGCAGCCTTCGCCGGTTTGCTCGCGCTGGCGCAGCGCCAGCAGAATGTTCATCACGGCCGGGAATGTGCCGCCGCCGATGTCGGCGACCAGCGCCGGCGGCACGGTCGGATGCTCGGGTGCGCCCGGATTGAGCGCGAGCAGGCCGGTCGCGCTGATGTAGTTGAGATCGTGCCCGGCCTCGCCGGCGCGCGGTCCGCTCTGGCCATAGCCGCTGATCGAGCAATAGATGATGCCCGGGTTGAGCTGCCGCACGGCTTCGTAGCCGAGGCCGAGGCGGTCCATCACGCCGGGCCGGAACTGCTCGACCACGACGTCGGCACAGCGCAGCAGCGGCGTCAGCGTTTCGTGGCCTTCCGCGCTCTTGAGATCGACCACCAAGCCATGCTTGCCGCGATTTAGCAGCACGAAGGCGGCGCTGGTGTCGCCCATCGGGGGCGGGCGGCGGCGCATGTCCTCGCCGCCGGGGCGCTCGATCTTGATCACCTCGGCGCCCGCCTCTGCCAGTATCAACGTCGCCAGCGGCCCAGGCAGCAAGGTGGTAAAGTCGAGCACCAGCACGCCGGACAATGGCTGCGGCATGACAACTCCCTGGGCATTTCGAATCTTGTTGTCTTTCCAACCAGCGAACGAGACCGGCGCAGCGCGCAAGAGTCAATGGATTAGTCGCTGGCGAGTCGATCGAATAAATGCGACCGCAAGGGGGGTGCCTGCAAATTGGGCTTGGCGGCTCAAAAGCGTTCCACCACCATGGGCTGATGACCGCGAAAGGCATGCTGCATGAAACCTCCGCGCAACTTCTTCAAGCCGCTGGCGATCGGCGCGCCGGCGCCGCTGCGCGAGCTGCCGGTGCGGCTCGAGCGCATGATCCATTTCGTGCCGCCGCATAACGACAAGGTCCGCGCCAAGGTGGGCGAGCTCATCGCCCAGGTCGACGTGGTGCTGGGCAATCTCGAGGACGCGGTGCCGGTCGACGCCAAGCTAGCGGCGCGCGCCGGTTTCATCGCGATGGGCCAGGCACACGACTATGGCTCGACCGGATTGTGGACGCGCATCAACGCGCTCAACTCGCCCTGGGCGCTCGACGACGTGTTCGAGATCGTGGCTGCGATCGGCAACAAGCTCGACGTGATCATGCTGCCCAAAGTCGAGGGCCCCTGGGACGTCCACTATCTCGACCAGCTGCTCGCGCAGCTCGAGGCGCGGCACGAGGTCGATAAGCCGATCCTGATCCACGCCATTCTCGAGACGGCCGAGGGCGTCGACAATGTGGCGGCGATCGCGACCGCCTCGCCGCGCATGCACGGCATCAGCCTCGGCCCCGCCGACCTCGCCGCCTCGCGCGCGATGAAGACGACGCGGGTCGGCGGCGGCCACCCGGACTACGTCGTGCTGACGGACCCCGCCGGAGATGCGCCGCGCGCGCGCTTCCAGCAGGATCTGTGGCACTACACGATCGCAAAAATGGTCGACGCCTGCGCGGCCGCCGGCATCAAGCCGTTCTACGGTCCGTTCGGGGATTTTTCCGATGCGGCGGCCTGCGAGGCCCAGTTCCGCAACGCCTTCCTGATGGGCTGCGCCGGTGCTTGGTCGCTGCATCCCTCACAGATCGCGATCGCCAAACGGGTGTTCTCCCCGGATCCCACCGAGGTGGCCTTCGCCCGCAAGATCCTCGACGCGATGCCGGACGGCAGCGGCGCCGTCATGATCGACGGCAAGATGCAGGACGATGCCACCTGGAAGCAGGCCAAGGTCGTGGTCGATCTCGCCCGCCTCGTCGCCGCCAAAGATCCCGAGATGGCGGCGCGCTACGGATTGTGACGGGGGTCCCGAGGGCCTTTTCGCGAGGCTTGTTCCGCCGGTCGGTACTGCGCTATTGATCCCGCCGCCATGAGCAAGATACGCATCGCCAAATACACGCTCGGACAGGTCGTGCGGCACCGCGTTTTTCCGTTTCGCGGCGTCGTGTTCGACATCGATCCCGTGTTCAACAATACCGAGGAATGGTACGAGGCGATCCCCGCCGACGTGCGGCCGCGCAAGGACCAGCCGTTCTACCACCTCTACGCCGAGAACGCCGAGACGGAGTACATCGCCTATGTGTCGGAGCAGAACCTGTTGCCCGATACATCGAACGAGCCGATCCGCCATCCGCAAGTGGCCGAGGCATTCGAGCGCGATGACGGCGGCAGTTACCGGCTGCGCAACGCCACGCTGAACTGACAGGCACCGAGATATCACCACGTCATGCCCGGCGAATGCCGGGCATCCAGTCTTTGCAAGCCGCAAGACGTGGATGGCCGGGAAGAGCCCGGCCATGAAGGCTTTATGAATTCGGAAAAAGCCGCTAGTGCTGCGCCGGCGGCGCGGCTTGCGGTTGCGCGCGCTTCTGCAGCTCTTCCTGGAGCTTCTTCTGCTGCTCTTCATACGCCTTGGGATCGGTCGGCGGCCCGTCGATCGCCTTGGCGAAGTTTTCCAGTGAGAGCGGGAAGTTCATCGGCGCGTTGTTGAGATTGACAGCCTGCACGTTCAGGGTCTTGCCCTTCTTCATCTTGTCCTGGAGGTCGTCGCTGACCTGGTAAAAGGTGATGCAGCCTTCGAGGCACGTCACGAACTTGGCCGTCGCATACGGCTGCTGCGTCTGATCGATCAGGATACGCGTGCCATACTCGAGCAGCATGCCGAGCGGCAGCGTGATGCGCAGGATTTTCGGCGAGCCCTCCGGCTCGGCGAATTCGGCGAGCGCCGCCGGCGCGCCCTGCGTCGTGCGCAGCAGCGTGCGCGTGACGCAGATCTTCTTCGGCTGCGCCTCGCACAGCTTCACCCACGGCGTCGAGACGAATGTGGGGATCGCGGCGGCGACCGGCGCCTGCGCAGGCGGCGCCTGGGCGGGCGGCGCGGGCTGTTGGGCCTGCGCGGTGGGTGGCTTCGGCGTCTTGGGTTTGGGCTTGGTTGCCGGTGCTTGCGCATTCGCAGCAGCCACGAGCGAGACCGCCGCAAGGGCAGCGGCCGCCATCACCAAGGTCCGGCGCCATCCGGCAGACACGCTGCCGACGCCGCGAGAGAAGAACTTCGCCATCGCAATCCCCGTGATCATTTCGGCGCCGCCGCCGGCGCGCCTTGTTGTTGCTCGAGCTTCTTGCGCGCTTCCTCGGCCCGCTTCTGCAGCTCATCCTGCAGTTTCTTCTGCTGCTCCTCGTAAACCTTCGGATCGGTCGGTGGCCCCTCGTTCGCCTTGGCGAAATCGTTGAGCGGCAGCGGGAAGCTGATCTGGACGCCGGCGAGGTTGATCGCCTGGATCGTCAGCATCTGCCCTTTCTTGAGCTTGGCGATGAAATCGGGCGTGCCGGGGAATTCCGCGAGGCAGCCATTGGAGAAGCACGTCACGAACGGGGCGCTGATCGGTTCCTGCGTATCGATGATGAGGCGGGTGCCGAACTTGAGCTGAAGCGGGCTCGGCAGCGTCACGCGAAACAGCTTCGTCGGCTCTCCATCCGGCTCGATCAGCGCCGCGGCGACGACCGGCACGCCTGCCTCGGTGCGCGCGTCTTTGCCGGTGAAGCAGACCTGCTTGGCATCGGCCTGCTGGCCCTTGCCGCAGAACTTCGCCCACGGCGAGTAGATGAGTTGCGGCATTTGCACCGTGCCCGGCTGCTGCGGCGGCGCCGGTTGCTCCTGCGCCTGGGCGGGTGGCGGGGTCGGCGGCTTCTTTGGTGCGGTCCGGGGCGGGGTTTTCGGCTTGGGCTGAGGTGCGGGCGCCTGGGCATGGACACCAGCGACACTGACAAGACCGAGGATCAGGGCGGCGACGGTCGTGACGAGCGACCAACGCACCGGCCGGGCCGGCGCGGACACGATCCGATCAAGCATATTGAATCCTCTCAATCGCCGTTCCCTGGCTGAAGCCGATGGGACGGACGCCCCCCTCAGGATCGGCTGTCTCGACGTGAAATAAGGCAGGACAGTGACATCCGCGGCCGGCCGGCCGAGCGCAATGACGCGCCCCCGGGCACGCTTTATCCGAAATGATGGTGATAACTTCAAGGCGCCTGCGTGCGGTCGCGCCGGCGCCGCTTTGCGCCCGCAACACCATGCTAATTCTACGTCGATGCCGAGAGGAAAAATCCCAATCGCGACGATGAAGCCGCGGCGGGCGCTCGCGCGCTGGCTTGGTTGCGCGCTCGCGATGCTCGCCGCGTCGTGTGCCCCCTCCGCCTGCGCGGGCGAGCCCAGCTTCGCCATCGCGATGCAGGGCGCACCGGCCATGCGGCCGGGATTTTCGTCCTTTCCGTACGTCAATCCCGAGGCGCCCAAGGGCGGCACCCTGGTGCAGGGCGCGCTCGGCACCTTCGACAGCCTCAATCCGATGATCGTCAAGGGCTCGCCCGCAATCTCGACCCGCAGCTATGTGATCGAAAGCCTCCTCGCGCGCGGCTACGACGAGCCCTTCACGCTCTATGGCCTGCTGGCGCAGAGCGTCGAAACGGACGCGGCGCGGAGCTACGTGACGTTCACACTCGACCCGCGCGCCAGATTCTCCGACGGGCAGCCCGTCACCGCCGCCGACGTGATCTTCTCCTGGGAGCTGCTGCGCGACCACGGCCGGCCCAATTTCCACTTCTACTACGCCAAGGTCGCGAAGGCGCAGGCGCTCTCCGATCGCGTCGTGCGCTTCGACCTCGCCGGCGCGGGCGATCGTGAGCTTCCGCTGATCCTCGGCCTGATGCCGATCCTGCCCAAGCACGCCGTCGATCCCACGACCTTCGAGGAGACGACGCTCAAGCCGCCGATCGGCAGCGGGCCCTACGTGGTCGCGCAGGTCGATCCCGGCCGCAGCGTGACGCTGCGTCGCGATCCGAACTATTGGGGCCGCGATCTCGCGGTCAATCGCGGCCTGTGGAACTTCGATACACTGCGGTACGATTTCTACCGCGACGACAATGCGGCGTTCGAGGCGTTCAAGCGAGGTCTGATCGACGCGCGCGCCGAGACCGATCCGGGGCGTTGGCAGACGGCCTACGATTTTCCCGCCGCGCGCGCCCATCGCGTCGTCCAGGAGGCGTTCCCGAGCGGGCTGCCCAAGGCGATGCTCGGGTTCGTATTCAACACGCGCCGGCCAGTCTTCGCCGATGTCCGCGTGCGCGAGGCGCTCACGCTGCTGTTCGACTTCGAGTGGATCAACAAAAACCTGTACTACGGCCTCTACCGCCGCTCGGCGAGCTATTTCGCCGATAGCGAGCTGTCCGCCTACCAAAGGCCGGCCGACGCGCGCGAGCGGGCGCTGATTGCCCCGTTTCCCGACAGCGTGCGGCCCGATATCCTCGACGGCACCTGGTCGTTGCCGGTGAGCAACGGCACCGGGCGCGACACCACGATCCTGCGCCGCGCGCTCGCGCTGCTCGCCACGGCCGGATACCAACTCCAAGGTACCGAGCTGCGCAACCGCGCGACCGGACGGCGGCTCGAGTTCGAAATCCTGGTCGATACGACCGAGCAGGAGCGCCTCGCGCTGGCGTACGCCCAGACGTTGCGGCTCGCCGGCATCACGGCCCGTATTCGCGACGTCGACGCCGTGCAATATGATCAGCGTAGAATCACTTACGATTTCGACATGATCCAGTACCGCTGGGATGAATCGCTCTCGCCTGGCAACGAGCAGGCGTTCTACTGGGGCTCGGCCGCCGCCGACCAGCCCGGCACGCGCAACTACATGGGCGTGAAGAGCCCGGCCATCGATGCCATGATCTCCGCCATGCTGGCCGCCACCGGACGCGAGGATTTCGTCGCGGCCGTGCGTGCGCTCGACCGCATGCTGATGTCCGGCAGCTACGCGGTGCCGCTGTTCTACCCGCCGCAGCAATGGGTGGCGCACTGGGACCACGTGCGCCATCCCACCAAGACGTCGCTGTCCGGATTCCTTCCCGAGACCTGGTGGCACCAGGCGCCAGGCCAAACAAAATGACCTGCCAACCGGCCCTCGAAGTGAGACCCGCATGATCATCGGGCAGTCCTCCCCGCAGCAGGCCGCGCTGCTCGCCAAGGCCGGGCGCTCGACCCTTGACGACGTCTTCCGCCGTTCCGTCACCCGCCGCGCCGACGCGATCGCGCTCGCCGATCCGCCCAATGCGGCGGCCGTCACCGGCGCCGCGCCGCGCCGCCTCACCTTCGCGCAGGCCGACCGCATGATCACGGCGGTCGCCGGACGGCTGCGCCACCTCGGCCTGCAGACGGACCAGATCGTCGCCCTGCAGATGGCGAACACAGTCGACGCGGTCGTCGCCCTGCTCGGTATCCTGCGCGCCGGCCTGATCGCCATGCCGCTGCCGCTGCTATGGCGGCAGGCCGATTGCGTCGCCGCCCTCAACCGGGTCGGCGCGCGCGCGCTCATGGTCAGCGGCCGCATCGGCGGGGTCGATCATTGCGAGCTCGCCATGCACGTCGCCGCGGAGGTCTTTCCGATCCGCCAGGTGTGCGGCTTCGGCCCCGGCGTCGGCGACGGCGTGATCGGGTTCGACGAGCTCTATGAGGCGCAGGTGCCGGAGCCGCCGCCCGCGATCACGCGCTCGGTCAATCCCGCCGCGCATGCGGCGATCATCACCTGGGACGTCGGCGCCGAAGGGCCGGTGCCGGTCGTGCGCAACCATTTCGAGCTGCTGGCCGCCGGCGCGGCCGTCACGCTGGAAAGCCGCATCGAGCCGAGCGCCGTGATCCTCTCCTCGCTCACCCTCCCGTCGCTCGCCGGCCTCGGGCTCGGCCTCGTCCCCTGGCTGCTCATCGGCGGTACGCTCGCGCTGCATCATCCCTTCGACGATGCGGCGTTCATGGCGCAATGCCGTGCCGAGCAGCCGACCGTGGCGGTCGTCCCGGCGCCGCTCGCGCTGCGTCTCGGCGAGACCGAGGCCTTGAGCCGCGATAATGGATTGAAGACCGTGATCGCGGCATGGCGCGCACCCGAGCGCATGGCCTCGAGCCCGAACTGGATCGAGCCGGCGATCGGTTTCGTCGACGTGCCGGTGTTCGGCGAGGCCGCGCTGTTCGCGGCGCGGCGCGGCGGCAACGGCCGCCCGGCACCGCTCGCGCTCGGCCCCGTCACGGCGCCGCGCAGCGCGCCCGGTGCGCTGCAGGTGATCGAGCTCGACCGCACGCCGGCCGGCACGCTGGCGGTGCGCGGGCCGCAGGTGCCGCGGTTCCGGTTGCCGTTCGAGCTCGATCCGGCCGCCAAACCGGCTTTCGCGGTCGGCCCCGACGGCTTTGCCGATACGGGCTATCCGTGCACCGTGGATCCGGCGAGTCACGCTGTTGCGATCGCGGGTGCGCCTGCCGGCAGCGTCGGTGTCGGCTATCGCTTCGGCGAGCGGGCGCTCGCCGAGCTCATGGCCGGGACGCCTCGCAAGCTCGCGATGGGTGGGTTTTAGCGCCGGTCATTGACGAGACGTTAATGGCGTTCGCCTAGGGTGGCACGCTTCTCTTTTGCGCTCGTCACCAACCGCGTGGCTCCGATGTCGTTGCAGGGTCCGATCGTCGTCGTCACCGATCAAAAGGATGCCGATCTCGTGGCCGCGCTGGCGGCCGAGGGCGCCTTCCCGGTCGTCGAGGCCTCCTGGCGCGACGCCCCCAACGCGATCGCCCGTATCGAGCCATCCGCGGTCGTGGTGGCGGGCCCAGCGAAATCGCCCAACGATATGGCCGCTCTGGGCAACGCGATCGAGCAAGCCGGTGACACCTATCTCCCAGTCGTCGCCCGCGTGGGCGATGCGGCTTCGCCTCCGCTCCTTGGCGCGCTGCCGGTTGCCGTCAATGCGTCGCCGGCGCGCATCGCCGTGCGCCTCGCCTCGGCGCTGCGGGTGCGCACCCTGCATACGACCGAGCTGCGCCGCTCGGCCGCGCTCGCGCCCGAGTGCGACGACCTCCCCGTCATGGCCACGACCGACCCGATCGAAGATGCGACCGTGATCGTCACCGGACGGGGCCGCGGCTATCCGGCGCTTTCGACCGCGGTCGGTGAGCGCGTCGGCCTGATCGGCGCGCTCAGCGTCGAGACCGCCGCGAAATATCTCAACGCCCGCGACGTCGACGGCATCGTGATCGGCGAAGGGTTCAACCCGCGCACCGTCGAGGCGTTTCTCACCGTGCTCGGCGAGGACACGCGCTTCCGCGACATTCCGATCGCGCTCCTGCCGGATCTGCCGGCCGCGATCAACGCCGGCAAGCTGCCCAACCTCGAGCCCGTCGGCGGCGATCCCGCGACGATCGTCGAGCGAATCCTGCCGCTGGTGCGCCAGCACGCCTTCGAGGCGCGCCTGCAGCGCCAGCTCACCGCCCTCGAGGCCAAGGGCATGCTCGACCCGGAGACCGGCCTCTTTACCGTCACGGCCTTCCTGCGCGATCTCAACCGCGCCGTCGAGGAAGCCAAGGTGCGAGGCAACGCCATGACGCTCGCGCGCTTCACGTTCCCGATCCCGGTCGACCGCCGCGTCAACATGGACGCGGCGCGGCTGGTGAGCCGCCTGGTGCGCAGCGCCGATTTCGCGTGCCGGGCGAGCGACGGGTCGATCCTGCTCGCCTTCTCGGAGACCGCGCTACGCAGCGCCCACGTGGTGGCGCGCCGCATCGCCAATGTGCTGCGCCACACCATGCTCTCGGCCGAAGGCGACGATGGCAAGCCGGTGCGGGTCGACCCGACCATCACGCTCGCATCGCTCAAGTCGAACGACACCGTCGAGACCCTGCTCGCCCGGGTGTCCGAGCCGGTCGCGGTTGCGGCGCAGTAGGCGCGCGCTTATCTTTGGCGTTCCAGGCCAACGGAGCGCGCCCATGACGGACACCAAGGAACCGCTCAGGATCGACGTCGTCTCCGACGTCGTCTGCCCGTGGTGCTTCATCGGCAAACGCCGCCTCGAAAAGGCGATCGCATCGCGGCCCGACCTGTCCGTCGAGGTGCATTTCAGGCCCTACTTCCTCAACGACTGGGTGCCGCGCGAGGGCGTCAGCCGCACCGAGTATCTCACCACCAAGTTCGGCTCGGTCGACCGCTACAACCACAACGCCAAGCGCATCGTCGCGGTTGCGGCGGGTGAAGGCCTCACCTATTCGCCCGAGAAGATCCAACGCCAACCCAACACGATCGATTGCCACCGCCTCATTTATTGGGCGGACCAGCATGGCAACGCCCCGCGCATGAAGCAGCGCCTGATGTCGCTTTACTTCACCGAAGGCGCCGACCTCACCGACCGCGAGGTGTTGGTGAACGCTGCGGCCGATTGCGGCCTCGATCCGGCGCGCACGCGGGAGCTTCTGGCGAGCGACACCGACGTCGACACCGTGACGCGCGCCGCCGAGTCCGCCAAGGCGGCCGGCATCGACGGCGTGCCCATGTTCATCTTCGGCGGCCTGCTCGCGGTGTCGGGCGCGCAATCGCCGGAGTATCTGGCCGCCGCAATGGAGCGCGCGGTCGCCGAGCAGCAGAAGAAGCGCGAGGCTGAGACCACGGGCGTAGCGACCGCGTAGGAGTCGCTTTCATGCAGAGCGGATGCACGCGTCTGCCATTTTCGATCGCACCGGCGCGGTCCGACGGCCGCCGTCTTTCGTGAGACCTACTCGCATCTGACCTACTTCCCGCCCCTGCCCAGCCATGCCGATGTGCCGCCCGGCAATGGCCACGTGGTGCTCGCGATCCCGGGCTTTTTCCGTCACGACCGCACCACGCGCCAGCTGCCGGCCTATCTCGATCAGTGCGGCGTGCTGCGGGCGGTCGCGATGAGATTGGGTTCGGTGTTAAAGCCTGCGTAGGGTGGGCAACGGCGGCCTCGCCGTTGCCCACGCGTTTCCAATCGCCGATCCGCGCGTGGGCAAAATCGCCCCGCGATACATCGAAAGTGGACGGAGTGTTTTGGGCGATTTTGCCCACCTACGCGGCTTTCGCGCGCCCCGCGATCCGCACCAGGTCGCGCAGGATCTTCTCCGTCCCCCGCAGCCGCTGCTCGGGCTGCTCCCAGTCCTCGAACAGCACCACCTTCATGTCGGGGCGCACGCGCGCTGCCGGGCCCTGGTCACGAATGTAGCGCACCAGCCCCTCCGGATTGGCGAAGCGGTCGTCGCGGAATGAGATCACGGCTCCCTTCGGGCCGGTGTCGATCTTGGCCACGTTGGCGCGCCGGCACAGGGCTTTGATCTTCACGGTGTCGAGCAGATACTTGACCTCCTCGGGCAGCGCGCCGAAGCGGTCGACCAATTCGGCCGCGAAGCTGTCGATGTCGTGCTCGTGGTCGAGATCGGCGAGCCTTCGGTAGAGCGCGAGGCGCACCGATAGATCCGCCACATAGTCCTCCGGGATCAGCACCGGCATGCCGATGGTGATCTGTGGCGACCAGCGATCGGCCACCGGCTCGGCAATGCCGGCCTTGAGGCTCGCGACCGCCTCCTGCAGCATCTGCTGGTAGAGCTCGTAGCCGACTTCCTTGATGTGGCCGGATTGCTCCTCGCCCAAGAGGTTGCCGGCGCCGCGGATGTCGAGGTCATGCGAGGCGAGCTGGAAGCCGGCGCCGAGGGTATCGAGCGATTGCAGCACGGTGAGCCGCCGCTCCGCTTGCGGCGTGATCTTGCGGTTGACCGGGAGCGTCAGCAGCGCGAAGGCGCGCGCCTTCGAGCGCCCGACGCGTCCGCGCAGCTGGTAGAGCTGGGCGAGGCCGAAGCGGTCGGCGCGGTGCACGACCAGCGTGTTGGCGGTCGGGATGTCGAGACCCGACTCGACGATCGCGGTCGAGAGCAGGATGTCGTACTTGCCGTCATAGAAGGCCGACATCACGTCCTCGAGCACGGTCGGCGCCATCTGCCCGTGCGCGGTTGCGACCTTTGCCTCGGGGATATTCTGCTCGAGGAACGCCTTGGCCTCGCCGAGATCCTCGATGCGCGGGCACACGTAGAACGTCTGCCCGCCGCGATATCGCTCGCGCAGCACCGCCTCGCGCACCGACAGCGGATCGAACGGTGACACGAAGGTGCGCACCGCAAGGCGATCGACCGGCGGCGACGCGATGATCGAGAGCTCGCGCACGCCGGTGAGCGCCAGTTGCAGCGTGCGCGGAATCGGCGTCGCGGTGAGCGTGAGCACGTGCACCTCGGCGCGCAGGGTTTTCAGCCGCTCCTTGTGGCCGACGCCGAAATGCTGCTCCTCGTCGACCACGATCAGCCCGAGGTCCTTGAACCTGATGTTCTTACCGAGCAGCGCATGGGTGCCGACCACGATGTCGATCGTCCCGTCGGCGAGGCCGGCGCGCACCTTGGCGAGGTCGGGCGCCGGCACGAGCCGCGAAGCCTGCGCGAGCTTGACCGGAAATCCCTTGAAGCGGGCCGTGAACGTCTTGAAGTGCTGGCGCGCCAAAAGCGTCGTCGGCACCACGACGGCAACCTGCTTGCCCGACATGGCGGCGACGAAGGCGGCGCGTAGCGCGACCTCGGTCTTGCCGAAACCGACGTCGCCGCAGATCAGGCGGTCCATCGGCCGTCCGGACGCGAGGTCGGCGAGCACCGCATTGATGGCGGTGAGCTGATCTTCGGTCTCGGCGTAGGGAAATCCGGCACAGAACTCGTCATAGGCACCGGTCTCCACCGTGAACTTCGGCGCCTCGCGCAGCTGGCGCTCGGCCGCGATCTTGATCAGCTCGCCCGCCATCTCGCGAATGCGGTTCTTCATCCGCGCCTTGCGCGTCTGCCAGGCCACGCCGCCGAGCCGGTCGAGCTCGACCGCGGTGTCCTCCGACCCATACCGCGACAGGAGCTCGATGTTCTCGACCGGCAGATACAGCTTGTCCTTGCCGGCGTAGTGGATCTCCAGGCAGTCGTGCGGGGCACCCGCCGCTTGAATTGTCTGCAGCCCGACGAAGCGGCCGATGCCATGGTCGACGTGCACCACGAGGTCGCCGGTCGTGAGACTCGTGACCTCGGCGATGAAATTATCGGCGCGCTTCGCCGCCTTGCGCGGCCGCACCAGCCGATCGCCCAGGATGTCCTGCTCGGCGATGACCGCGGCATCGGCGGTCTCGAAGCCCGCCTCGAGGCCGAGCACTGCGAGCGCGACCTCGGGGCGCGGCCGCGCTTGTGCGTCGCGCCAGTCGGCGACGTTGACGAGGTTGAAGATGCGGTGCTCGCTCAGCACATGGCTCATGCGATCGCGCGCGCCGTCGCTCCACAGCGCGATGGTGACGCGCTTGCCCGCCCCTTGCAGCGCCTCCACATGCTCCCGCAGTGCATCGAACACGTTGCCGTCCTGCTGTTGGCGTTCGGGCGCGAAATTCCGCCCGGCCCGCGTGCCGGTTTCGAGCGCACTGCCGCTTGCATCCGGTGACGCAAACGGCGTCACGCGCACGAGCCGGCCCGCGTCGAGCCGCTGCTGCCATTGGGTCTCGGTGAAATAGAGCCGCTCGGGCGGTAGCGGCAGATAGGGCGGGCCACCCCCATCCTGGTCGAGCGCTTGGCGACGCGCCTCGTAGTAGTCCGCGATCTGGGCGAGCCGCTCGCGCACCGCATCCTCGACCAGCGGCTCGAGCGCGATCACACTGCCCGGCACGTAGTCGAGCAGCGTGTCGAGGCTCGGATGAAACAGCGGAAGCCAGTGCTCCATGCCGGGATAGCGGCGGCCCTCGCTGACGGCCTGGTAGAGCAGGTCATCGCTCTTCGCCGCACCGAACGCCTCGACATAGCCGCGGCGGAAACGGCGGATAGTGTCGCTGGTGAGCTGGAACTCGGCCACCGGCACGAGATCGAGCGCGCGCAGCTGGTCGGTGGTGCGCTGCGTCTCCGGATCGAACGAGCGGATCGACTCGAGCGTATCGCCGAAGAAGTCGAGCCGCACCGGCTCGGCCATGCCGGGCGCGAACAGGTCGAGAATGCCGCCGCGCACCGCATAGTCGCCCGGCTCGCGCACCGTCGAGGCGCGGATGAAGCCGTTGAGATCGAGCCATTTCACGATCCCGTCCATGGCGAGCATGTTGCCGGGCGCGGCGGCGAGCGTTTGCGAGGCGAGCAGCGCCTTCGCGGGCACGCGCTGCAGCGCCGCATTGACGGTCGTGAGCAGGATCGAGGCGCCCTCACGGCCCTTGAGCCGCGCGAGGCGCGCCAGCGTGATCATACGCTGCGCGACGAAGCCCGCATGCGGCGAGACCCGGTCGTAGGGCTGGCAGTCCCACGCCGGGAACTCGAGCACGCTGATGTCGGGCGCGAAGAACGCGAGCGCGCGGGCGAGCTGCGCCAGGCGCTGACCGTCGCGGCAGACCACCACGAGGCTGGTCGCGGGCGCCTGCGGCCCGGCCGCGATCGCGCGCGCGAGATCGGACAGCACCAGCCCCTCGGCGCCATCGGCGACGCTCGCGAGCGTCAGCGGCCGGCCGGGCCGGAGGCCCTCGATCGGCGAGCGCGACAGAATGTTCATTTACGGCCGTCCCGCGCAAAGCTGCGCAACTTGCGGAACAGGGCGGTGTCGCAGTCGGCCGGCACCGGCCGATCGCCGGTGATCCAGGCATAGAGATCGGGTTCCGGCTCATCGGACAGCCGCTCGAACTCGGCGATCTCGCCTTCCGTCAGCGTGCCGATCAACGCATCGGCAAAACGCCCCATGATCAAATCCATTTCCCGCGTCCCGCGGTGCCACGCGCGATAGAGCAACCGCCGCCGGCGGGCATCCAACCCTTCGCTCGATCGCGTGATTCCGGTCACCGCTGCCTCCAAACGCCAAAAGCCCGGACGGGCCGGGCGATGTTCATATAACGTCGCGAAGGTCCGAAGTCAGGGTCACGACGCCAGTTTTCGTCGTGGCCGGGCTTGTCCCGGCCATCCACGTCTTCCACTTTGCGCGACGGACGAGACGTGGATGCCCGGGACAAGCTCGGGCATTGACCGTGTAAGCGGCACCGCATGCGCCCTGCTCTACTCAACCCACTGTTTGCCTCAGTCACCACCCTTCCGGGCGTGGGCCCGAAGGTCGGCAAGTTGCTCGCGCGCCTGACCGGCCGCGACGACGGCGCGCGCGTCGTCGATCTCTTGTTCCACCTGCCAACCGGGTCCGTCGATCGCCGTGCGCGACCGAAGCTGCGCGACGTCGAGCCCGGCACGGTCGTCACCGTGGCGGTGACCATCGACCGCCATCGCGCGCCACCGCCCGGACGTAGCCGCGCGCCTTATCTGGTCTATGCGAGCGATGACACCGGCAGCCTCGTCATCACCTTCTTCAGCGCCCACACCGACTACATCGCCAAGCTGCTGCCGGTCGGCGAGGTCCGCTACGTCTCGGGCACCACCGCGCTCTACGACGGCATGCTGCAGATGGTGCACCCCGACCGGGTGGTCGATGAGGCCGGGCTCGCCAAGCTGCCGCTGATCGAGCCCACCTACCCTCTCACCGAAGGCCTTTATGCCAACCAGCTGCGCCGCGCCATCGAGGGTGCGCTCGACCGGCTGCCGGAGCTGCCAGAGTGGCAGGATCCGGCCCATCTGGCGAAGACGAGATCTCCCGGCTTCGGCGATGCCTTGCGCCGGCTGCATCGGCCGGAAAACCCGACGGATCTTTTGCCGAACTCACCCGGCTGGTCGCGCCTCGCCTACGACGAGCTGCTCGCCGGCCAGCTCGCGCTGGCGCTCACCCGCGCACATCTGCGCCGCATCAGCGGCCGCCGCACGTCCGGCGACGGAAAATTGCGCAAAAAGATCATTACGGCCCTGCCCTATCGGCTCACCGCCTCGCAGGAGCGCGCGGTGACCGACATCGCTGTGGATCTCGCCGCGCCCCACCGCATGCTGCGCCTGCTGCAGGGCGATGTCGGCTCCGGCAAGACAGTCGTCGCCCTGCTCGCCGCCGCGATCGTGATCGAGGCCGGCCGCCAGGCCGCCCTGATGGCACCGACCGAGATCCTCGCGCGCCAGCACCTCGCCACCATCGCACCGATCGCCGAGGCCGTCGGCCTGCGGGTCGCGCTGCTGACCGGGCGCGAGCGCGGCGGCCCCCGCAACGAACTGCTCGCCCGCCTCGTTGCCGGCGAGATTGATCTTCTGGTCGGTACCCACGCGCTGTTTCAGGAGGCCGTCGAGTTCCGCGATCTCGCGCTCGCGGTCGTCGACGAGCAGCACCGTTTCGGCGTGCACCAGCGTCTCGCTTTGGCGGCCAAGGGCGAGGCCGTCGACATGCTGGTGATGACCGCGACGCCGATCCCGCGCACCTTGGTGCTCACCTTCTTCGGCGACATGGATGTCTCCGAGCTGCGCGAGAAACCGGCCGGCCGTAAGCCGATCGATACCCGTGCGGTCCCGCTCGGCCGCATCAACGAGGTGGTCACCGCGGTCGGTCGCGCCATCGACGAGGGCCGGCGCGTCTACTGGGTCTGTCCGCTGGTCGAGGAATCGGAGACCAGCGACCTCGCCGCCGCGCAGGACCGCTTTGTGTCGCTCAAGGAGCGCTTCGGCGAGCTGGTCGGCCTCGTGCACGGCCAGATGAAGGGCGCCGACAAGGACCGCGCCATGGAAAGCTTCGCGGCGGGCGAGACGCGCCTCCTCGTCGCCACCACGGTGATCGAGGTCGGCGTCGACGTGCCGGCCGCGACCGTGATGGTGATCGAGCATGCCGAGCGGTTCGGCCTCGCCCAGCTGCACCAACTGCGCGGCCGCATCGGCCGCGGCGCCGAGCGGTCGACCTGCCTCCTGCTCTACCGCGCGCCGCTCGGTGAGACCGCCAAGGCCCGCCTCGGCGTCATGCGCGACACCGAGGACGGCTTCCGCATCGCCGAGGAGGACCTCAAGCTGCGCGGCGAAGGCGACGTGCTCGGCACCCGTCAGAGCGGCGAGCCCGGCTTCCGTGTCGCGCGCATCGAGAGCCATCGCGAGTTGCTGCAGGTCGCGCGCGACGATGCCGCGCTGACGCTCGCGCGCGATCCCGAGCTGACAAGCGAGCGCGGCGAGGCGCTGCGGGCACTGCTCTATCTGTTCGAGCGGGATGAGGCGATCAGGCTATTGCGGGCGGGGTAACGTGCGTCATTGCGTAACGAAGCGAAGCGATCTCGGTCCACGAATGCATGCGCCTGTGGGACGAGGTTGCTTCGTCGCTTTAGGCTCTTCGCAATGACGAGGACTCACTCCGTCGCCACCCTCTCGGTCTCTTTCCGCATCGCCTGCGCGGCGCGTGCCGTGTCCGCCATCGCCTGCAGCTTCTTCTGTGTCTCGGCACCACCATTCGGCTGGATCAGGCCGGCGGTCATGATCAGCTTGGCGGCGGCCTCGACCGGGATGTCGAGCTCGATCACCTCGCGGCGCGGCACGTAGAAGAAGAAGCCGGTGGTCGGATTGGGCGTGCACGGCATGAAGGCCGAGACGTACTCGTCCTGCAGCGGCAGCCGCACCGTGATCTCGCCGCCGGGTGGCTGCGACAGAAACACCAGCGACCACATCCCGGGCGCCGGGAACTCGACCAGGCCGACCTTGCGGAAGCTCGAGCCCGACTCCGAGAACAGCGTCTCGAACACCTGCTTGAGGCCTTTGTAGATCGAGCGCACCAGCGGCATGCGATCGAGCAGGGTCTCGCCTGCCTCGACCAGGGTTCGCCCGACCAGATTGGCGGTGAGGAAGCCGAGCATCGTGATGGCGAAGAACGCGACCACGAGGCCGGTGCCGGGCACCCGCCATGGCAGGTAGGTCTCGGGGCGGTACGCGACCGGAATGAACGGCCGCACCAGGTCATCGACCCAGGTGACGAACGACCAGGTGAGGTACACCGTGATGGCGAGCGGTCCGGCCACCACCAATCCGGTCAAGAAATAGGTGCGCAGCCGGTAGGCGGCGCCGCGCTGGTGCGTCGGCTCCGGGATGATCGGCGAGGCGGCGGGGTCGGACGCTGGCTCGGTGAGCGACATGCGCGAAACGATCTCGCGGGGTTGCCGGGGACGCGCCGGCGCGCGGCCCGATTCACCGTCAAATATAGGGGAAGATTGTGGCGGTTCGCCAGTTGGCGCCGCGTCGCGGCCCTATTCCACCGTCACGGCCTTGGCGAGATTGCGCGGCTGATCGACATCGGTGCCCATGATGACGGCTGTGTGATAGGCGATCAGCTGCACCGGGAGCGCATAGACGAGCGGCGTCACCGTCGACGGCATCTCGGGAACCGTCAGCGTCACCAGTGAATCGACCGTCGCCTCGCGCGCGCCCTGCGCGTCGGTGATCAGGATGATCCGCCCGCCGCGGGCCGCGACCTCCTGCATGTTGGACACCGTCTTCTCGAACACCCGGTCATAGGGCGCAATCACGACCACCGGCATCCTTTCGTCGATCAGGGCGATCGGACCGTGCTTGAGCTCGCCCGCCGCATAACCTTCTGCGTGGATATAAGAGATTTCCTTGAGCTTGAGCGCGCCTTCGAGCGCGAGCGGGAAGCTCGTGCCGCGGCCGAGGTAGAGCACGTCGCGCACCTTTGCGAGGTCGCGCGCGAGCCTCTCGATCTCGGGCTCGAGCGTGAGCGTCTGCGTCATGTGGCGCGGCACCTCGATCAGCGCCTGCACCAGCTTGTGCTCGTCGTCCTCGCTCAGCACGCCGCGGGCGCGGCCGGCCGCGATCGCGAGACAGACCAGGGTGGCAAGCTGGCACGTGAACGCCTTGGTCGAGGCGACGCACACCTCGGGCCCGCCCAGCGTCGGCATCACGACGTCGCTTTCGCGCGCGATCGTCGAGGTCGGAACGTTGACGATGGAAACAATGTGCTGCTTCGCCTCGCGCGCATAGCGCAGCGTCGCCAGGGTGTCCGCGGTCTCGCCCGATTGCGAAACGAACAGCGCGAGATTGCCGGGATCGAATGGGGCCTCGCGGTAGCGGAACTCGGAGGCGACGTCGATCTCGACCGGCAGCCGGGCAAAGCGCTCGAACCAGTACTTGCCGATCAGACCCGCATAATAGGCGGTGCCGCAGGCCGAGATGGTCATGCGCTTGATGTCTTTGAAGTCGAACGGCAGCGGGCTCGGCAGCGCGATGCGCCCCGCCGCCATGTCGATGTAATGGGCAAGCGTGTGGCCGACGACCTCGGGCTGCTCGTGGATTTCCTTCGCCATGAAATGCCGATGATTGCCCTTGTCGATCAGCCCGGCGCTGGCGATCAGCTTGTGCACCGGCCGCGTCACCACGTGGCCGGCGGCATCGCGCATCTCGGCGCCTTCGCGCCGCACCACGACCCAATCGCCGTCCTCGAGGTAGCTGATCGAGTCGGCGAAAGGCGCGAGCGCGATCGCATCCGAGCCCAGAAACATTTCGCCGTCGCCGAAGCCGACCGCGAGCGGCGGACCATGGCGGGCGCCGACCAGCAGGTTCTCCTCGCCCTCGAACAGGAACGCGAGCGCGAAGGCGCCGCGCAGTTGCGGCAGCGCGGTCGCGACGGCCTCCGCGGGCTTGCGGCCCTTCTTGAGCTCGCTGGTGACCAGGTGGGCGATCACCTCGGTGTCGGTCTCCGTGGAGAACTTGGCGCCCTGCTGTCTGAGCGAGGTGCGCAACTCCTTGAAGTTCTCGATGATGCCGTTGTGCACGACCGCCACCCGATCGGTCGCGTGCGGATGCGCATTGGTCTCGTTCGGCCGCCCATGCGTCGCCCAGCGCGTATGGCCGATGCCGCTGTTACCGGCGAGCGGCTGCTGGCCGAGCCGCTGCTCGAGGTTGCGCAGCTTGCCTTCCGCCCGGCGGCGCTCCAGGCGGCCGCTTTCGAGCGTGGCGATACCGGCGCTATCGTACCCGCGGTATTCGAGGCGCTTGAGCGCATCGACGATGAGCGGTGCGACCGGCCCGCGACCCAGAATGCCGACGATCCCGCACATTGAGAGTGCCCCCTTGATTGGCCCCGGCTTGCTCAACCCTTTAAGCGGCCGGCACAACCGCATGAAATCACGAAGTATTTCGCATTTTTGCGCTTCGTGACGCGGGCCGCTAAGCCGTTAGGACTATGGGCATATATGACTATTCGGCTTTCTTTTTGCTCGTGGAGGCGAGCGCGCGCAAGCGCGCGGCCCAACCTTGCTTAACGACTTGCTGGCCGCGCCCGATCGCAAGCGAATCTGCCGGTACGTCGCGGGTGATCACCGACCCCGACCCCACATAGGCACCGTCGCCAATCTTGACCGGGGCGACCAGAGCCGAGTTGGAGCCGATGAAGGCGCGCTCGCCGATATCGGTCACGTGCTTGTTGTGGCCATCATAATTGCAGGTGATCGTCCCGGCGCCGATGTTGGTGCCGGCCCCCACGCGGGAGTCACCGATATAGCTCAGATGGTTGGCGCGCACGCCGGCGCCGATATCAGCCTGCTTGACCTCGACGAAGTTGCCGATGCGCACGTCGGGCCCAAGGCGCGCGCCCGGCCGCAGGCGCGCATAGGGGCCGACCGTCGCGCCCTTGCCGACATGGGCGCCCTCGAGATGCGAGAAGGAGCGGATGGTCGCCCCCTCCTCGACCGTGACGCCCGGCCCGAACACGACATAGGGCTCGATCGTCACATCGCGGCCAAGCCTGGTGTCGGCCGCAAGGTGCACCGTCTGCGGCGCGACCATGGTGACGCCCGCATCCATGGCGGCTTGGCGCAGGCGCTGCTGCAGGACGGCTTCGGCTTCGGCCAATTGGGCCTGGCTGTTGATACCGCGCACCTCGTCCTCCTCGGTTTCGATCGCGACCGCATCGAGCCCCATCTGGTGCGCGATCGCGACGGCGTCGGTCAGGTAGAATTCGCCTTTGGCATTGCGGTCGTCGACGCGATCGAGGATCGCGAGCGCGACGTCGCCGCGCAAAGCCATCAGTCCGGCGTTGCACAGCGTGATGGCGCGCTGGTCCGGGCTTGCGTCCTTCTCCTCGCGAATGGCGACGAGCACGCCATCCCGCTCGATCAACCGGCCGTAGCCGGTCGGATCGGCCGGGCGGAAGCCGAGCACGACCACTGCCTTGCCGGCCGCGAGCGGCTCGCGCAGGCGCGCGAGCGTCTGCGGCCGCACCAGCGGCGTGTCCGCAAACACGACCAGGACATCGTCGGGGCCCTCGATCAAGGCCGCGCGCGCCGCCAGCACCGCATGCGCGGTGCCACGCCGCTCCGCCTGCACGAAAATCGCCGCCTCCGGGAGCGCCGCCCGCGCCGCCTCTGCGACCCGGGTCTGGCCCGGCCCGATCACGACGGCGGCGCGGCCGGCGGTTTCCCCTACGGTCGCCAGCACATGCCCAAGCAGCGTGCGGCCGCCGATCGCGTGCAGCACTTTAGGGCGCGAGGCGCGCATGCGCGTCCCCTCGCCCGCGGCAAGTACGATCGTAACGCAGGTTCTGGCGCCCACCGCCGTCAAATCCTTGTCTCAGCGTGATCTTTTTCGAAGATCGGTGTCCACCCTGCGGGATCACGCCCTATCAGCTATTAATTTCGCTCGACCTCGTCGCAGCGCCGTCATAACCTGCGGGGACAGAACGGAAAAGGCGGGGACCGCAGGACGCGGGGCAACTGGCAGCGGGCGGCAGCGAATCTGCTAGCATCCCGGCACCGGCGTTGGGTCGATTCGACCACGCAAATGCTTCCCACGGTGCGCCATGGCCCGCTATCACGACGACGATGACGAGGATCACATTGATATGCGTCCGTTGTTGCGTTTGACGGTTTGGGGGTGCGGCGCGATCATCGCGGTCGGCGCGACCGTCCTGGCAGGCCGCACGGACGTGGGCACCGCCCGCGCGCGGGTGGCGCTTGCCACTTTCCGCACCGCACCGGTCGATCTCCTCAAGCATCCAAACGACATGCTGGCGAGCCGGCCGGTCGGTCCCGACGAGACCGAGAAGCGCCTGGCGGAGGAGGTCCGTGCCCTGACGGCGGATCGCGACCGGCTGGCGGAGCGCGTCGCGAGCCTCGAGCACAATCTGAGCGATCTCACGGGATCGATTGCTCGGGCTTCCGCTCCCGCCGCGAACGGCGCCCCCACCACAGTCACGCTCAATGCCCCGCCCACCGTCGCGCCGGCCGCGCCGCGCGACGACAGGACGGATGCGGCGCCGCCGGCCGCGCCCGCCGCGACCGCTGAGCCGCAGGTGCCGCCGATCAATTTCACCGGCAGTAACGACGACCAGGCGCGCGTCGCGGCCGCCGCGCCCCCGCCTTCCCAGCCGCAGCCAGGTGTCGGCCATCCCGTCGACGTGCCGCTGCCCCGGCCGGGGCCGCTCGCGACCATCCAGTCCTACGTGTATTCGGCCTCGCCGCCCGCCACCCAGCCGACCCGGCTCGCCTCGACCAACGCGGACACCCCCCCGCCGCCACCCGGTGACAAGGCCTACGCGCTCGACCTCGGCACCGCGACCAACGTCAACAGCCTGCGCGCCCATTGGGGGTCCGTGCGGGCTGCGCACGGGGCGCTGCTCGAGGGCCTTCAGCCACTGGTATCGGTGCGCCAGAGCAGTCGGCCGGGCTTCACCGAATTCCATCTCGTGGCCGGCCCGGTCTCCGATCCGGATGCGGCCGCGCGCCTCTGCTCGGCGCTGGCCTCGGTGCGGGTCGCGTGCCGGCCGACGGTCTATAACGGCCAGCGCCTCGAGCTGCGCTGACCGAAGAGAAAAGTCAGAGAGCAAAGCCAGGCACGCGCATGACGCCCCGGTTCGTCCCGACCGCGCGCCAGACGAACTGGCTGCTGTGCATCGGCTTTGTGTCGGTCGGCTATGCGATGTATCTGCGCTATCGCGCGCTCGAGTTCGCCGACGTGTCGCTTGCCTGCCAAGCCGGTTTGCAGACGTGGCTGTGCGGCACCTTCCGGACCGTGATCGTGCTCTACAACCACTACGTCTTCGGCGCCGTCGCGCTCGGCGCCGCCGTGATCCATCTGCTGCGCCCGGCATTGCCCATCTTTGCGATTTCGCTCGCCGCTGCGGGCTTTGGCATCGTGCTGCACAATCCGGGCCTGTCCGCGCTTGCCGGCGCGGTGCTCATCGTCAGCCTGGCGCGGCCCGCACCCTTGCCAGAGTAAGCGCCAGCATCAGGAGGCCGGCGCAGGTGAGCAGCGCCTGCCAGTTCGCGAACGTCTCGTTGATCGCGATGTAGACCGCGCAGCCGGCCAGCACCGCCGCCGCGAGCTTCTCGGCCGCCGGGCGCGGCCCCTTGTCGGCCGGCAGCATCCATGAGAGGGCGAAGAACGGCACGGCTGCCGCCAGCAGCGGCGCGAACGGAAAATCGACGTAGCGCGGGTCGAACACCAGCATCAGCGAAATCTGCAGGGCGAGCAGGGTGAGCACGATGCGCGCGACGCCGCTCACGATCGCGATCGGCGCGCAGGGCCGCTCATCGCGGCGACCGAGCAGCGCGCCGAAGGGGGGCGCCGGCACGCCGACCGCGAGGCTCGCACCCGCCGCGATCGGCCCCACCAGCGCGGCCACGCTCCAGGCGATGCCCTCCATCCATCCGCCAAACCCCAAGCTTTCGATCGCAATGTTCTCGAACGCCCAGCCGACGAAGATGCCCGCGACCGTCGCGATGACGGCGAGGCCGATCCAGCGATCTGTCGACACGGCGACTCTGCGGCGTCGCGCCAGTGCGGCCGCGAGTGCGAAGACGCCGATCGCCAGCGCGGCGCCGCCCGCCGCCTGCCAGCGCCAGGCCGGATGGTTCGAGACCGGCGCGCCATAGACGAACTTCGGCTCGCGTCGGAACGCATCGAAAACCCCCCAGTAGCCGCCGACCGTGCCCTCGAGCGCGCGCTTCCAAGGCTGATCGAACGCCTCGATCACGTTAGCCCGGTAATGGCCGGCGCGCGCATTGGCGGTCACTTGTTGCAGAAACCGCGCCTGATTCGCGGGCGATGGCAGCGCCCCTTCGCGCATGCGCCCGGCGCTCGGCCAGCCGATCTCGCCGATCAGCACCTCCTTGCCGGGAAAGCGCGTCACCATCTGCTCGCGGATTGCCTCCACGTGCGCCGGCGCCTTCTCGACCGGGATCGGGACATCCTCCCAGTAAGGCAGCATGTGCACTGTGACGAAATCGACCACGCCGGCGAGCTGCGGGTTGCGATTCCAGTATTCCCATACGTCCGCATAAGTGACGGGGCACGCCACCGCGGCTTTCACCTCGCGAATGATCGCCGCAAGATCGGTCGCCGACATATCGCCGCGCAGCAGCACTTCGTTGCCGACGACGATCGAAATCACCGTATCGGGATAAGCTTTCGCGAGCTCGACCGCTCTGTCGATCTGCGCCCGCGTGCGCGCCGGCTCCGGGCTCACCCAAATGCCCTGCATCACCTTCATGCCGAGCTTATGCGCGATCACGGCGATCTGGTCGTCGCCATGCTCGGTCGAATAGGTGCGCACGCAGTCGGTGATTTGCTTGAGGCGGACCAGATCCGCCTCGATGTCCTTCGGGTCGACCCGGGTGCTGTCGTCGAGCGGATTCTGGTTCGCCCGGTACGGCGCATAGGAGACGCATTGCAGCTTTCCATCGTCGCCCGGGCCGGCCGGTGGCATGGCGATCGGCAGGCCGAGCCACCACCAGGCCGCAACGATCGCCGTGATCGAAGCTGCAAGCAGAGCCAAAGGCAGTTTCATCGGACGTTCATCTGCTGTTCAGAACCCAGACAAGAAAACCGGGCAGAGCTGGCTGAGGGATTACCGCGCCGGCGGCGGTACGCCAACCCTTTCGCGTCTTAAGCAATCTCACCGCCCCTGCTGGACAAGACGGCTGCCTTCGTTGCATGTCTCCCGGGTCCGGCGGGGCGCCGTATTGCCGACCCATTCGGATGGTGCAAACCGGGCACCGAACACCAACTGCAGCAAGGTCATGTCATTTCTCGGTCTGCGTAGCCTCGCGTTCTTTCTCCTCGCTGCATTTGTCGCCGCGTGCCCTGCCGTTGCCCAGGCGACCGGCGACGCCAAGCCGGACCAGCAAAAACCTGAGCCCAAGACCGAAGCGGTCCACATTGCCGAGGCGGCCAAGGCGATCCCCGGCCCAGCCGGCTTTCCCGAATGCGTGCATACGGGCGAGCTCACCATCACGCTCTGGATGAAGAACGATATGGATACGGCGGCGCGCCATCTCGCCGTCTACGATCGTTTCGGGTGCCCGGGGGCGCATTTACGGGCAAGCTTTCGCTGCCTGCTCCGTTTCGGGATGCCCAACCAGAAGGACAAGGTGACCCTGGAAGATCGCGTTCGCGATTGCTGGCTCACGCCCGAGATGACGGCGGCGACGGCCATACCAGCCGCGCCCGCCGCCGCTGCTGCTGCTCCTCCTGCCCCTGCCGCCGTTGCCGCCCCTCCCGCCCCAGCTCCCGGAACCGCCGCACACTAAACGCGTTGTGTAGTGGGGTTTTGGCAATTCCCTCCGCCTGATTTTGCGATGTGGCAGCATCGCTGCCATTGAATTGCCATGTGGATCGACTACATGTGTAACTGCCTCTCCCGGGAAATGTTTGCCAGGAACGTGTCCCGGTCGGGCCTAGGGGACAGGCCCGGGTCCGCGCCCTCCCGCCCCATACGGTTCTGAGTCAATGCGTTCCGTCGCAGCCGTGGTCGCGCTTGCAGCGTGCCTGCATGCGGGCCTGTGGGCATCCCTCCGGGACACGGCCAATCCTGCGCCCATCAATTCATTCGCCAGCGTTTCATACTCTCCATTTGCCGGCGCGCGCGATAACGCCGACAGCGCGCCGATTCCGACGCCCGACCAGGTCCGCGCCGACCTGACTGCGATCAAGCCCTACACGGGCGCGATCCGCACCTACCGGTCGACACGCGGCATGGAGGTGGTCCCGCAGATCGCCGCGGATCTCGACATGAAGGTGATGCTCGGCATCTACCTCGACACCAATCTCACCCGCGACGGCAACTACGACCTCGTCCCTGATCCCGACGACAAGGACAAGCGCATCAGTCGCAACGAGCTGGAGATCCGCACCGGGATCAAGCTCGCGCGCCGCTATGGCGGCACCGTCAACGCCCTAGTGGTCGGCAACGAAACGACGCTGCGCCGCTCGATGGTCGAGGCCGCCGAGGCCGATGAGGCCTACGACGCACTCACGCATCCGGGCTCGCACGAAGATCCGGCGACGCATCAGAAGATGACCTACCCCGACTTCCGCACGGCGCTTGCCGCCATCAAGCGGGAGTGGGACCGCGGCATCAGTGAGGAAGCCGCCAAGCAGAACCGCACCGTCGACGACGTCAAGGCCGAGTGGAACGTCGGCGAGCTGATGAAGGTGATCCAGCGCGTCCGGCAGCAGCTGCCGCAGGACCTACCCGTCACGACCGGCGAAATCTGGGACATCTGGGTCAAGTATCCCAAGCTCGCCACCGCCGTGAGCTTCGTTGGCGCTCATATCCTGCCGTATTGGGACAAGGCTCCCGCCGCGACGGCCGTCGACCACACGCTCGAGATCTACGACACTTTGCAACGCATGCTGCCGGGCAAGCGGATCGTCATCGCGGAGTTCGGCTGGCCGAGCGCCGGCTACAATCGCGGCGCATCACAGCCGGGCGAGCTCGAGCAAGCGACGGTGCTGCGCGATTTCGTCGCCCAAGCCAACCGGCTCGGCATCGATTACAACATCATCGAAGCCTACGACCAGCCATGGAAATCGTTCGAGGGTAGCGTCGGCGCATACTGGGGCGTCCTCGATACGCAGCGGCATGCCAAGTTCACCCTCGATGGCCCCGTCGGAACCGCCAACTATTGGAAAATGGCGCTGCTCGCAGTTGCGGTCGGCTTCCTGATCTCGCTGCCAATCCTCGGGATCGCGGGCGCGACGCTGCGCCAGTCGATCCTGCTCGCGATCGCCGCCCATGCGGTCGGCGCCTGGACCGCGACGGTGTTCAACTATTGGAATGCCCATTATTTCGTCGTCGGCGCCGCGATCGCGCTGGGCCTCGGTCTCGCATTGCTGATCCCACTCGTGATCATCGCGCTCGCTCGCATTCAGGAGATCGCCGCCGTCCTGTTCGGGCCGGCGCCGTCTCGCCTGCTCGCGCCCACGACCGCCGTCCCGACGACTGCGTCCCCTTCCCTGGTGCCGGCGCAGATGCCGAAGGTGTCGATCCACATCCCGGCCTACATGGAGCCGCCCGAGATGCTGCGGCAGACCCTCGATGCGGTCGCCCGGCTCGATTATCCCAACGTCGAATGCGTCGTCGTCATCAACAACACACCCGATCCGGTCTTCTGGCGGCCGATCGAGGAGCACTGCGCCGCCCTCGGCCCCCGCTTCAAGTTCGTCAATGCCGAGAAGATCGACGGCTACAAGGCGGGCGCGCTGCGCCTCGCACTGACCTACACGGCGCCCGACGCCGAGATCATCGGCGTGATCGACGCCGACTACGTGGTGCATCCCGACTGGCTCAAGGACGTGGTGCCGGCGTTCGCCGACCCGAAGGTCGCCCTCGTGCAGGCGCCGCAGGACCATCGCGACGAGACGACCCCGCTGCACTGGGCGATGAACGGCGAATATGCCGGCTTCTTCGACATCGGCATGGTCCAGCGCAACGAGGAGAACGCCATCATCGTGCACGGCACCATGTGCCTGATCCGCCGCTCCGCGCTCGAGTCCGCCGGCGGCTGGTCGAGCGACACCATCTGCGAGGACACAGATCTCGGACTCACCATCATCGAGCAGGGCTGGCTCACACTCTATACCCGCCGCCGCTACGGACAGGGCCTGCTGCCCGACACCTTCGAGGCGTACAAGAAGCAGCGCGACCGCTGGGCCTATGGCGGCCTGCAGATCGTGCGCAAGCACTGGCGGCGCTTCCTGCCGCGCGCGAGCCGGCTCACCAGCGACCAGAAGCGCGAATTCGCGCTCGGCTGGCTCAACTGGCTCGGCGCCGAGAGCGTTGGCGTCGTCGTCGCGATGTTCAACCTGATCTGGGTTCCGGTCGTCGCCTTTGTCGGCATCGCGATCCCGGACAAGGTGCTGACCCTGCCGATCATGGTCGCCTTCGCGGTCTCGGTCGCGCATTTCGTCGCGCTCTACCGCCGCCGCGTCGCCATCAAGCCGAGCCAGATGGCGGCCGCGATGCTCGCCGCCATGTCGATGCAGTGGACCGTCGCGCGCGCTGTCGGATACGGCCTCGTCAAGGATCACCTGCCGTTCGTGCGCACCGCCAAGGGCGGCCACGCGCGCAAGAAGCGCGTCACTTTCCCGGCCTTTTACGAGGCGCTGATCGGCTCACTTCTGATCGCCGGCGCCGGCGTGGTGTTCATCACCAACCACGAGGGCGTACGCGAGATCAACCTGTTCGGCGGCGTGCTGATCGTGCAGAGCCTGCCGTTCCTCGCCGCCGCCGGCCTCGCGCTGATCGAGGAGACGCGGCTCAACGATTTCGCCTTCTGGCGTGCCGCCGAGACGCGCCTCGTTGGCGCGCTGCGCGATGCCGAGGCCCGTCTCGCGGGTGCGATCGCGCCGCTGCTGCCCCGCCGCGCCCGGGTCGCGCCGCCCACTGCTGCGCCGGTGGAGAACCGGCAGGTCGAGGCCGCGCCGTAGGCGCCGCGTGGTGGGCAACGGCGCCTTCGCCGTTGCCCACGTGGGCCCGATCGTCAATCTGACGCGTGCGCAAAATCGCCCGACCGACATATCCAATCTCAATCTTGAGTCGCCGGGGGCGATTTTGCCCGGTTGCTCCTCACCCGGGCATCGCCGTCTCGACCAGGCGCGCCCAATACGAGGTGCCGACCGGAATGGCCTCGTCATTGAAGTCGTAGGCGGGGTGGTGCAGGCCGGCGGTGTCGCCATTGCCCATGAAGATGAAGGCGCCCGGCCGCGCTTCCAGCATGTAGGAGAAATCCTCGGCGCCCATCACGTGCGGCGCCTCCTTGTTGACTCGCTCGCTGCCGACGATCTCGCCCGCGACCGCGGCCGCGAAGTCCGTTTGCCGCGCGTGGTTCTTGAGGACCGGATAGCCGTGGCGGTAGGCGAGCTTGGCGGTCGCGCCGTAGAGCCGGCCGGTGCCTTCCACTACTTCGTGCAGGCGCTTCTCGACCAGCTCGCGCACCTCTGGCAGCATGGCGCGCACGGTGCCGGTGAGCTTTGCGGTCTGCGGCAGCACGTTGTCGGCGTTGCCGGCGTGGAACGTGCAGACCGACACGACCGCCGCATGCAGCGGGTTGACGTTGCGCGACACGATCGACTGCACCGCATTGATGATCTGCGCGCCGACCAGCACCGAGTCGATCGCGAGATGCGGCTTCGCGGCATGGCTGCCCTTGCCCTCGATGTCGATCTCGATCACATCGGCCGAGGCCATCGCGGGCCCGGGGCGGATCGCAAATGCGCCGATCGGCATGCCCGGGTGATTGTGCATGCCGTAGACCTCCTCGATACCGAAGCGGTCCATCAGCCCGTCATCGAGCATCGCCTTGGCACCGGCACCGCCCTCCTCGGCCGGCTGGAAGATCATCACCGCGGTGCCGGCGAAGTTGCGCGTCTCGGCCAAATATTTGGCGGCGCCGAGCAGCATGGCGGTGTGGCCATCATGGCCGCAGGCGTGCATCTTGCCCGGCACGGTCGACTTGTACGGAACGTCGGTCGCCTCCTCGATCGGCAGCGCATCCATGTCCGCGCGCAGCCCGATCACCTTGCGGGCGCCGCCACCCTTGCGGTTGCCGCGGATCACACCGACAACGCCGGTGCGGCCGATCCCAGTGACGACCTCGTCGCAGCCGAAGGCCTTGAGCTTGTCCGCGACCGTCGCGGCCGTGCGGTGCACCTCGTATCGCAGCTCCGGATGCGCATGGATGTCGCGCCGCCATTGGGTGATCTCGGCATGCAGGTCGGACAGGCGGTTGACGATCGGCATTCGGACGGTCTCCTTTGCGTATCCATTTGGCGGCTCCGGGTCGTGAACCTAGCAGAACCCCGCGAGGGGGTGAAACGCCTCCAGCCCGCTCCACTGCCGACGCGCGCCGTGGACACCCCATCTGCCCAGGCGATAAGTTCCCCCCATGCAGGACGATCCGCGGGCGCCAACGCGGCTGATCTTCGACATCGGCTTCAACAACGGCGACGACACCGCCCACTACCTCGCGCGCGGCTTCGACGTCGTCGCCGTCGAGGCGAGCCCGGAGCTCGCCGAAGCCGGCCGTCGTCGCTTCGCCGACGCGATTGCGGCCGGTAGGCTGCGCCTGCTGGGCGTCGGCGTCGGCGAGGCGCCTGGCAGCGCCACGTTCTACATCAATCGCACCGAGGACAAATGGTCGAGCTTCATCCCTGAGCTCGGGCAGCGCGGCGGCAACTTCTCCGCCGTCGCCGTGCCGATCACGACGATGTCGACGCTCTTTGCCGAATACGGCACGCCCTACTACGTCAAGATCGACGTCGAGGGCTATGAGTGGCTCTGCCTCAAGGACCTCACCGCGACGCCGCAATACGTCTCGGTCGAGGCGCATCGCCTCGAATATCTGGCCCTGCTTTATGCCAAGGGCTATCGCCGGTTCAAGGTCGTCAATCAGAACACTCACCGGGGCTTCCCGACCGGCGCCTCCGGCCCGGTGAGCGACACCATCACGGACTGGGACTGTCTCGAGACTGCCGCGTACGACTGGTTGCACGTGCGTCTCGGCCGACCGCAGCGCAGCTCGCTCGCGCACGGCTGGTACGATTTCCACGCCCAGCTCGGCGGCGAGGAGCTCGCGGACGGCTTCGCCAAGTCGCCGCTGCGCTTCCGCCGCGCCCGCCACGCCTATTGGCGCACGCGGGCGCGGTTGAGCGGCCTCGTCAAGGCGCTGACCGGCTACGAGCGCAAGCGCCCGCCTCCCGCCTGAGCTCGCGATCGCTTCTAACTGCCGAATTTCCCACGAGAATCCGGCTTGCGCCGAGCCGCGCCTCTTGAAACCGTCACGCGCGCCTGATATCGCCAACGCCCAACGAGCGCGTAGCTCAGCTGGTAGAGCACCTGACTTTTAATCAGGTGGTCCTGGGTTCGAGTCCCAGCGCGCTCACCAAAACATCAAGATAATTGCGTTGAACTTCGAACAAGGGCCAGCGTTGTGCGCGCCATTAACGATACGGCCGGATTAATCGACATCCGGTATCTTCCTGACGCTCGCTGGTCGCAAGCCGGGATACGTTCAACCCGCTCGAGCCGGCCCCGATCTCCACTATGAGCCCCCTGTTCCCGGAGATCGGGGCCGCCCCAAACTCCCCAAATTCCGAGATCTGATTATCTTATCTAATTTCTGATCCTCCGACGCCCGGCCCCCTGTGCGGGTCCTGTGCGGGCGGGGGCGACCACCTGCATCGTGGTCGGTGCCGGGCGCCGTGAATGCAGCACGTTGTGCGCGCGGCGTGTTGCGCTGACACTCCTCGGCTCCGGCCGCATCGCCGACTCGAAGGCTTGCCCGCAATCGATTAAGGTTCGTGCTGGTCGACGCCCATGAAGGCGCCGCGGCGGGGAACCCGTGATGTCGGTGGCGACACGGAATCCGACAACGACGAACGACCGCGTGGCGTACGCCGTCGCCGCGAGGGCCGAACCGGCTGATGCGGCAACGTACGGCGCTTTGCGCTCGCGTGTTGCCGGCTTGCTCGATGCGTGCTGGTACCGGCAATCGGTCCGCGCGCAGCTCCTGCTCACCGTGATCCTGATCGACCTCGTGGCGGCGCTGGTCGCGGGCGGCGTGGTCATCATGAAGGCGAGGACATCGACGCAGATCGAGATCGACGCGTCGATGAATCTTGCCGAGGTGCTGGTGCGCGAAACGATCAAACTCATGCCGGCCGACACCCCGCCGGAGCGGTTCCTGGAAGCCCTGCCGCTGCAGCAGCGCTTTGCCCGCCACGTGCGGATCGCGGTGCGCGATACGGCCGGGCACGTGGTGGCGACCCGGCCGATGCAGGTCGCCGAGGAAGTCGATTTCCACGCCCGCGCTCCGGCGCCCGCGTGGTTTGCGGCGCTCGTCTCTCCGCCGATCGAGCACCGTGAATTGCCCGTCGTCGTGCAAGGCCGGGCGCTCGGCTCAGTGCTGATCGCCGGCGAGCCCGGCGACGAGATCGCCGAAGTCTGGGAGAACCTGACCGCGTTGGCGACGGTCGCCGCGCTGGTCAATCTCGCGATGAACGCCATCCTCTATGTCCTGTTCGGGCGCGTGCTCGGCCCGTTACGCGCGCTCGGCGCCGGCCTTCTCGATCTCGAGCGGCGCAGCTTCGGCGTGCGGCTGGCGCGCCCCCGCGCGCGCGAGCTCGCCGCAATCGCCGACCGGTTCAACGCGCTTGCGGGTGCGCTCGAGAGCGCGCGCGCCGAGAACGCCACGCTTTATCGGCGGCTGATCACCACGCAGGACGACGAGCGCCGCAACACCGCCCGAGAGCTGCACGACGAGGTCGGACCGAGCCTGTTCGGCCTCAAGGCCAACGCGGGCTCGATCGCGAGCGTCGCGGCCGCGCTGCCGGACGCCCCGCGCGCGGCGGTGCAGGAGCGCGCCGGCGATATCCTTGCCATCGTCGAGCATCTGCAGTCGATCAACCGCAGCCTGCTGACACGGCTGCGGCCGATGGCGCTCGGCCACGTCCCGCTCGCCGACCTCCTGGCGGAGATGATCCACCACCGCGCGCGCGAGCTTCCGCAGATCGCCTTTCCGTTTGCGGCCGCCGGCATCGCATCGAGCTATGGCGAGGAGATCGACCTTACGGTCTATCGCTGCGCCCAGGAGGGCCTGACCAACGCCATCAAGCATGCGCAGGCGCGCCGCATCGGCGTCACGCTGGCCGAAACCGTTCCCGACCCTGCCCTCACCGGTGCGCGCGGCGCGAAAGCGCAGCTCGAGCTCGCGATCGAAGACGATGGATGCGGCATCGTGGTGCCCGCGCCGGCGGGCTTCGGCTTGCGCGGCATGCAGGAACGCGTGCATGCACTCGGCGGCGCGTGCTCGCTTGGTCGCGCGGCCGGCGGCGGCACCTGCGTGCGGGTGGTCATTCCGCTGCCCGACCGCGGCGACGTCAACGGCAGCGAGGCGGGCTGAACGCGATGGCGAGCGTCCTGATCGTCGACGATCATCCGATCGTCCTGCAGGGCTGCCGGCGCATCCTGCAGGACGCGGGAGTGGAGCGCGTGATGGAGGCGCGCGACCTCGTCGACGGCTACCGGCTGTATCGCCGGCATCGCCCCGACGCCGTCATCGTCGACCTCGAGCTGCATCACCGCGAGCTCGACGGTCTGTCGCTGATCCAGCGCATCCATGCCCACGACCCGCGCACGCGCATCCTCGTGTTCAGCATGCACAGCGACGCGGCGATCGTTGCGCGCGCGCTCGAGGCCGGCGCGCTCGGCTATGTCAACAAGGACACGTCGTCGGGCGAGCTGGTGCGCGCATTCGAGCAGGTCATGGCGGGAACACCCTACCTGAGCAGCGAGATCGCGATGGACGTGGCGCTTGCGCGCACCGGGCTACGGCGCAATCCGCTCGATGACCTCACGCCGCGGCAGCTGCAGACGCTCGCCCTCCTGGCGCGCGGCAAGCCGTACGGCGACATCGCCGAAGAGCTGAACCTCAGCTACAAGACCGTCGCCAATGTGTGCTCAGAGCTCAAGCGCAAGCTCGGAGCCAGGAACCTGCCCGATCTCATCCGCATCGCGGTGCAGTCCGCACCTAGCTCGCCCTGAGGCGCCGTCCTTTCAGCCGTCATTGCGAGCCTTGCGAAGCAATCTCGACTCGCGCACTCATGCAAATGCGGATCGAGATTGCGTCGGCGCGCTACGGGCGCATCGAAAGTGACGGGCCTTCCGGTTGGGCCAACGCCCATTGCCAAAACTTCCCGATCGGATTTGCCAAAGCTTGCCGGGACAACGGACGCGTTTCGTCGAATAATCCGAGCGGGTCGGATTATTGGGCGGCGTGATGAGTGGCCAGGGGGCGTTCCGAACCATTGCTCGACAATCTGTCGTCGCAGCAATGCTGACGGTCGCCGCAATCGCGGCGCGACCGGCGCTGGCACAGCAATCCGTCACGTTGCCGACCATCGAGGTGATCTCGAGCACACCCATTCCGGCGCGCACCACACGGCCGCGCCGCGACGCGACGACGAGCGCCCCCGCACCCCGGCGGCGGCCGGCGACGACCACGGCGGCTCTGCCGCGGCAGCCGGCACCCGCACCTGCACCTGCGCCGGCTCGACCGGATCCGGCGGCGATCGATCGCGACAAGGTGCCGTCGAACACGCAGGTTCTGACGCCATCCGACTTCGAGCTGCAGAAATCGACCAACCTGCTCGATTCGCTGGCCCGGGGCGTGCCCGGCGCCGCGCTCTCCGATCAGTCCGGCAATGCCTTCCAGCGCAACTTCGACTATCGCGGCTTTACGGCGTCGCCGGTGCCCGGCACGCCGCAGGGCCTCGCCGTCTACCAGAACGGCGTGCGCATCAACGAGTCCTACGGCGACGTGGTCAACTGGGACCTCATCCCGCAGATGGCGATCAACAGGCTCGCGCTGGTGCCGAGCAGCCCGATCTTCGGCCTCAACGCCATCGGCGGCGCGCTGAGCTTCGACATGAAAAACGGCTTCACGTATCACGGCACCGACGCCGAGGGGCTCATCGGCTCGTTCGGGCGCCGGCAGGGCAGCGGGCAGGCCGGCATGCAGCAGGACAACCTCGCGGCCTACGCGACGTTCGATGTCATCCATGACGACGGCTGGCGCGACTTCTCGTCGAGCTCCGACGTTCGCCGCATGTACGTCGACCTCGGCGCGCGCAACAGCGTGAGCGAATTCCACGTGAACTTCACCGGCGCCGACAACGATCTCGGCGCAACCGTCGCGACGCCGATCGAGATGCTCAACCACCGCTGGTCGAGCGTCTACACCTGGCCGCAGACCACCCATCTGCGGCTCGCGTTCCTGACCTCGAGCCTGAGCTACGAGCCGACCGATACGCTGTCGATCCAGGGCAACGCCTATTACCGTGGCTTGCGGCAATCGCATTTCGACGGCAACGGCACCAACGGCCAGCCTTGCGACCCAGGCGGCGCACTTCCCGGCCAGCTTTGCATCGGCGACGGCAATACGCCGATCAACCAGAGCATGGCGACGCCCAACACCTTGCCACCATCCGCCTTCCTGGGCGAGATCGACCGCAACCAGACGGCCACCAACAGCTTCGGCGGCTCCGCCCAGATCGCGAGCAGGGACAAGCTCTTCGGCCACGAGAATCATTTCGTGGTCGGAACAAGCCTCGATCACGGCCACACCAGTTTCACCGGCAACAGCGAGCTCGGCACGATCGGCCAGAACCTGTTCATCACCGGCACCGGCATCTTCGTCAATCAGCCGGCCGCCGACCTCACCCCGGTCGACCTGCTTGCGACCAACACCTATCTGGGTCTCTACGCCACCGACACGTTCGACGTCACCCGGCGGCTCTCGGTCACCGCCGGCGGGCGGTTCAATTTCGCCCAGGTCAACCTGCAGGATCAGACCGGGACCAATCCCCTGCTCAACAGCTCCAACCAGTTCCAACGCTTCAACCCGGTGATCGGCGCGACCTACAAGCTCACCCCGAACCTCACCGGCTATGCCGGCTACTCGGAAGCCAACCGCGCCCCCACCCCGCTCGAGCTCGGCTGCTCCGATCCGGTCCATCCCTGCATGATCGACAACTTCCTGATTTCCGACCCCGCTCTCAAGCAGGTGGTATCGCACACTGCCGAGGCGGGCCTGCGCGGCACCTACGGCGGCGACAAGGATCGGCTCACCTGGGCTCTCGGCGTCTTTCGCACCCAGAACAGCGACGACATCCTCAATGTGGCGAGCGCCGCGGTGCCGATGTTCGGATATTTTCAGAACGCCGGCACAACCCTGCGTCAGGGCATCGAGGCGAAGGTGGACTACCGGCACGATCGCTGGAACGTGTATGCCAACTATACCTATGTCGACGCGACCTATCGCAGCTCGTTGATCCTGTCCTCGCCCAACAATCCGGCAGCCGACGTCAACGGCAACATCTTCGTGCACCCCGGCGACGTCATCCCAGGCATTCCGGCGCACCGATTCAAGGCCGGCGCCGAATATGCCGTCACCGACCAGTGGAAGGTCGGCGCTGACCTCAATGTCGTCGGCAGCCAGTACCTGCTCCACGACGACGCCGACCAGAATCCCAAGGTGCCACCCTACTGGGTCGTGAACCTGCACGGCTCGTATCAGGTCGACAAGAACGTGGAGCTGTTCGGTCTGATCAACAACCTGTTCAATCAGCACTACTATTCGGTGGGCACTTTCTTCAGCACCGCCGGCTTCAACAGCAACACGTTCGGCAATCCCAATTTCTTCGTCCTCAACAATCCGCGCACGTTCGTTCCCGGAATGCCGCTTGCGGCTTATGCGGGCGTGCGCGTGAAGTTCTGATTGGCGAATAGCGAGTAGACCAATAGCGAGGAGAACTGGACCTCCGCGCCAGTCCATTCGCCAATCGCCATTCGCCACTCGCATGCTTGCGAGTCCCCCCTCCGCATGGGAGCATTCGCCATGCACAACCGGGTCATGCGGATGGTGGGCGCCGGGGTCCTGATCTGCGCCGCCGCCGCGCCGGCCGCAGCAGACGATCGCGCGGCCTTCCTCGCCGGCACAGCCAAGACCTGCGGCGGGTGCGACCTCGTGGGCCTCGATCTCCACGGACGCGTCTTCAAGCGCGCCCGGCTCGAGTGGGCGAAGCTCGCTGGCGCGAACCTGACGGGCGCGGATTTCTTTCGCGCCGGGCTCGCCCATGCGAATCTCGCCGCGGCCACGCTCGCGGGCGCCAACCTCAACCTGGTCGACGCCAAGTGGGCGGATCTTTCTCGCGCCGACTTGAGTCATGCGCTGCTCTTCGAGGCCGATCTCGCCGGCGCCAAGCTCGCGAACGCCAATCTGCAGGACGCGCTGCTCGGCCGCGCACGCCTCAACGAGGCCGACCTCACCGGCGCGAACCTCACCGGCGCCGACCTCACAGACGCGCGGCTCGCGGGCGCCAAGCTCGCCGGCGCCATGCTGCGCGCCGTCAAGCTCAACAAGCAGAACCTGCGCGACATGGACCTGCGCGGCGTCGATTTCGCGACCGCCGACATGATCGAGGCGGACCTCACCGGCGCCGACCTGCGCGGCGCCAATCTCGCCGGCGTCGACCTCACGGCCGCGAACCTGCACGGTGCCGACCTGCGCGGCGCGCATTTCGACGGCGCGAAGCTCACCAACGCAATCCTGAGTGACACGCGCCGCGAGGGCGCGACCTTCGTCGGTGCGATCATGCCCGAGGGTTGGGAGAAGGAGTGACGCTTGCTCTGGCGCTTGCTGCTCCCTTTCCCCCGCGCGCGCAGCGCGTGGCGGAGAGGGGCCGGGGGTGGGTGGCGCCGCTTGCTCGGCCTAGCTAGGGGCCAAACACGGCGCGCGTCGACCAGTGGATGGCGTCGATGCTCAGCACCTTCTCGCTGCCGTCGAACAGCGCACCGAGGCGACCACCGGCCGCCCGGTAGCTGAAATCGGTGACGCGGTCGCCGACGTTCACGGTCGCGTTGCGCATGATGTCGAGCCCGCGCTCGTACTTCCAGGTCTGCGCCGTCGCCGGGTCCTTGGCCGAAAAGAACTTCACCACGGCGGCCGCCTTGGGCGCGCCGCGGCGCTCGTATTTGAGATGCACCTCCATGCGCTCGCCCGAGGCGGCGGCGAACGCCCAGGTCTCCTCGACCCGCGTCGCGCCGCCGTCGGTGACGACCGCACGCGACATGTGATGGTCGCTCGCCGCCAGGTAAACGCCGAACGGGCCGGGCGCATCGGCCGGATCGGCCGTGATGCCGGCGAGCACCATCTGGCCGGTCTCGCCGCTCGAGGTCTGCTTGATCGGGACGATCAGGTAGACGAGCTGGTTGGCGCCGTGGCCGAGCGGCTTGTTGTCGGGACCGGTGATGTCGCTGCGATCGATGAACACCATGCGGATGTTGGCATTCTTCGCCGGCCCCTGGCTCGCGACGTTCGGCACCCAACCGGCGGGCAGCATGGCGGCGAGTGCCGCGTCGGGCACATGGAAATCGAGCTGCATCTGCGATTCGGCGCTGAACTCGATTAGGTTGTCGGCCAACGCCGCGGGTGCGCCGAGCGCAAATGCAAGCGCAAGCACCAACGGCAAAACGAGCGCAGCAAATCGGGTCATGCGGCTTCTCCTCCCGCGCCTCACGGCGCGTGATAGGCGGGATCCATGAGCTCGAAGCGGGTCCAGCTCTCGTATTGGCCACCGCGGTATTCGCCGGTCACCCGGTCGGTCCCGCTCTGACCGGGCTTGCGCAGAAAATGCGCCTCGACGGTGATGTCGCGCGCGGCGGTCGTCTTGTGGCAGCGCTGCTTGATGAAGATGCCGCCGACCGGGGTCTCCCCCGCCGCCGCCGGCTCGTCGGCGCAGGTCCAGCCCTCGGGTCCATAATGGTTGATGACGGCGAGGCGCATGAGATGCGCCATGCGGCGCTCGGCCGGCGCAGCGCGCGGATCCGTGACGGCGCGGATGCCGCGCAAGATGCCGCCGTCGTCGAACAGCACCGAGAGGATCACCGGGTGGCCGGCGATGCGGGTGCCGATATTGCGTGTGTACTGATCGTCGCCGATCGCCTTGGCGATATATTCCGCCTCGTCGTCGAAGCGGACATAGACCTCGCGCAGACCGCTCGCCTCCGCGCGGCATTTGGCGAAATCCGCAAATCCCTCGAGGTTGGCGCGCGGCGGGCCTCCGTTGCTGCCGCAGGCGAACTCGCCGAACGCGTCGGTGCTCATGCGCCGCGCTTCGAGACCGAGCCTCAGTCCATGGATCTCGCCGGGATCCGCTTGCGCCTGTGCGAAAACGATGCTCGCCGATCCGATCAGAACGAGCGCCGCGACGGCGACGAGCCGCAGGCGCTCGCCCGGCCGGATGGGGCTCATTTGGTATTCTTCATCGGCTCGCATTCGCGCGTATCGGTGCCCCAGAAGTCGACGCATTCCTGGTAGGTCGACTGGCCACGGCCGACCGCCTTGGCGAACAGATATTTCACCACCGCGTCGATCTCGCGCGGCTGAAGGAACTCGTTGCCGGCAGGCGGCATGTTGTTGCCGAGCTCGGCGCGCGTCATGTCATAACAGCGTTTATCGGTGTAGGCGAAGCGGTCGTGGTAGGGCATGCCGGTGCCGGGCCGGCCGCATTTGATCACTTCCGCCATCTGCGCCGGCGTAAGCGTGGTCTTGCGCAGCGACAGCGCGTTGCCGCCATAGCCCTGGTCGCCGGAGGCGTCCCACTTGTGGCAGAACTGGCAGGTCGCCTTGGTCTTGAAGATCTCCTTGCCGTATTCGATGGTGCGCGCCTCGTCAGGACTGAGCGTCGTCTGCGCGTGCACCGAAGGCGCGGCGAGCGTCACGATGCAGATCGCGACGCCCGCCCCGACGGCGCGACAATTCGCACGCCTTGCGCTCCGTCCCATGCGATCCCTCAAAGCCCGAACACGAACAGCATCGAGGCGGTCGCCGTATTCTTGAGCTCGGGCGCGAGCCCAACCACGAACGGCGACTGCCGCGACCCGGCCAGCACCGCGACGTATTGCTTGCCATTGATCGCAAAGGTGACCGCCGGCGCGTTTATCCCGGTGCCGACGTTGAAGCTCCACACCTGCTTGAGCGTCTTCGCGTCATAGGCAGCGAACTCGCCGTCGGCGTGACCGAGAAAGACGAGGTTGCCGGCGGTCGCGAGCGCGCCGCTGTAGTTCGGATAATCGAGCCGCAGCTTCGCCTTGATCTCGCCGGTCGCGGGATCGATCGCCTTGAGACTGCCGTAGAGCCGCGTGGTGGTCTTCTGCCCGCCTCCCGAGAAGCGCTCGCGCGGCTTGATCGGGCCGCCCTGGTCGACGAAATCCTTCTGCTCGACGGTCTCGAGCGAGTTGCAGCCCTCGATCGAGGGAATGTAGAGGAGGCCGAGCTGTGGATTGTAGGCCGTCGGCTCCCAGTTCTTGCCGCCGAAATGCGACGGGCAGGTGCGCGACGGCGCCGAGCCGCGGAAGCTGTGGCTGCCGACGACGTAGGCCTGGACGTCGCTGTCCGGATCATAGCTGACCGGCAGGCCGGTTTTCGGATCGAGCCCCTTGGTCCAGTTGAGCTCGTCGACATATTGCCGGCCCAGCACGAACGAGCCGTTGAGACGGTCGAGCGCATAGAAGAAGCCGTTGCGCGCCGCGTGCACGACCAGCTTGCGCTCGACGCCGTTCACCTTGGCGTCGACCAACGGATGCTCGGAGATCTCGTCGAAATCGTACGGATCATTGGGCGTGTACTGATAACCCCACTTGATCTTGCCGTCCTTCGGGTCGAGCGCGAGCACGCTCGCGGCCCACTTGTTGTCGCCCGGCCGATACTGCGCGTCCCAGTCCGGCCCGGCATTGCCGGTGCCCTGAAAGATGGTGTCGGTCGCCGGATCGTAGGTCGCGGTCTCCCATACCGACCCGCCGCCGTGCCGCCAGCGATTCTTTCCGTCCTTCCAGGTGTCGTTGCCCGGCTCGCCGGTGCCCGGGATCGTGAAGGTACGCCAGACTTGCTTGCCGGTGTTGAGGTCGGTCGCGTCGATGTAGCCGCGAATGCCGAACTCACCGCCGGCGGCGCCGAGGATCGCGAGGTCGCGCACGACGAGCGGCGCCATCGTGATCGTCTCGCCGAGCGCCGGATCGGCCACCTTGCGCTCCCAGACGACCTCGCCGGTCGCCTTGTTGGTCGCGATCAGCCGACCGTCGAGCGTGACCGAGATGACCTTGTCCTTCCACAGCGCAACGCCCCGATTATTGACGCCGCAGCAGGCGACATCGCCCGCCCAGGCGCGATCGGTGCCGGGGTCCATCTTCCACTTGATCACCCCCTTGTGGCCGCTGGTGGCGTCGATCGCATAGACCGAACCCCAACCGTCGGTGACATAGATGATGCCGTCCTCGACGATCGGCGTGCCCTCGAGATTGCCGAACTTGTAGCGGCCGCCGCTCTCGTATCCGCCGAGCGCGACGCTGAAGACGAGCTTGAGGTTCTTCACCGTGTCGGTGTTGATCGTGGTGAGCTGCGAAAAACGATGGCCGGCGTAGTCGCCGTGATGCAGCAACCAGTTCTGCGGCTCGTTGTCGGCCTTGAGCGCACGCTCGAACGTCATGTCACCGGCGCGCACCGGCGTGAGCGCACTGGCGGCGAGACAAGAGCCCAGCATTGCGGCGAGATATACGCGGCGCATCGTCTTCCTCCCCTGGTGTTGTAGCGTCGGTGTCCGACGACCGGCGACGTTTTCGCTCTGGTTGCAAAGCTATTCCTCGCCGCGATGGCCGGTCAATATGATGCATTCGCATGCCCCTCCTGCGTGGGGGCGCTGCCCACTCTCGGCAGCGCAGCATCGCGCCGCGGCGCACGCTTGAACGGGTCGGGCACTTACGTCACACTCGCCCGGGTTCGCGACGACGACGCTGCCGCTGAAAGGACCGTGAGCGATGGGCGCGATCTTTCCGCCGCTCGTCCGCGGCGCCTGCGCTGCCGCTCTTTTGTTGCTCCTGATCGTGCCCGGCGCCGCCAAGGACACCGGGCTGATCTTCGTCAGCAACGAGAAGACGAACAACCTCACGATCATCGATCCCAGGACCTACCGGGTCATCGGCGACATCAAGACGTCACGCCGGCCGCGCGACATGCATTTCAGCGCCGACCACACCAAACTCTACGTCGCGTGTGGCGACGACGACGTGATCGACATCATCGACGTCGCAACCCGCAGGGTGGTGGGCCGGCTCGCCACCGGGCCGAGCCCCGAGACCTTCGCGATCGACGAGGCGCGGCGGCGCATCTACGTCGCCAACGAGGAAGGCTCCTCGCTCTCGGTCATCGACATGGACCAGGGCATCATCGTGCACGAGGTGCCGACCGGCGGCGAGCCGGAGGGCGTGCTGGTGAGCGCCGACGGCAAGACCATCTATGTGGCCTCCGAGGTCGGCGACGTCGTGCATAGAATCGACGCCGACGCCGACCACGTCGACGACGACGTGGTCGTCGGCACGCGGCCGCGCCGCTTCGCCGCGACGGCGGACGGGCGCGAGCTGTGGGTCTCGGCGGAGCTATCGGGCGTGGTCGACATCATCGATCGGCGGACATTTGCGGTCGTCGGCGAGGTGGAGTTCCTGCCGCCGGGCATGCGCAAAAGCGATGTCACGCCGGTCGGCCTGGTCATGACCCGCGACGGACGGACCGCGTATGTGACCCTGGGCCACGCCGCCCACGTCGCCGTAGTCGACGTCGCGAGCCGCAAGGTGCTGTCCTATATCCTGGTCGGGAAGCGTGCCTGGGGCGTCGCGCTCTCGCGCGACGAGAAGACGCTCTATGTCGCCAACGGATTCGGCGATGACATCACGGTGGTCGACACCGCGAGCCGGAAGGCGGTGATCTCGATCGCGGTCGGTCGCGTGCCGTGGGGAATCGCGATCGATGATTGATCTTGCAATCAGGTCGCAATGCCCAGCTGCCCGCCGCAGGCAGCGTCGCGAGCCCGCCGTGCGCGCGGCCATGTCATTCTGGCTATTCAGCCTCCTCCTCGCGTTCACTCCAGCGTTCGGGCAGGCAAGCCTGCCGCGCCATACCCTCACAATCGGCTATGTCGAAATCGCGAATGATCCCCGCTACGCGCCGATCATGGGCGCAGACCGCATCTTGCTCAAAGCGCGAGCGCATCCCTATGCGGGCGCCGAGGTCTCGGTCGACGACGCGCGGGCGGTGCGCCGTGTGCTACCGGTCGACTTCGCGCTGGCGCGCATCAGCGTCGACTCGGCCGCCGAGGTCGCGCCCGCGGTGCTGCAGGCGCTCGAGAGCCGCGACATCCATGTCTTTCTCATCGACGCGCCGGCACCCGCCTTCGCGCCGCTCGCCGCGGCGGTGCGCGGCCGCGACGTGCTGCTGTTCAACATCAGCGCAGGAGAGGACGAGCTGCGCCGCAACATATGCGCGCCCGAGCTGATCCACACGTTTCCAAGCCTCGCGATGAGCATGGACGCACTGGTGCAGTTCCTCGCCGCGCGCAAATGGGGAAACGTCATCGTCCTGGAAGGCCCCCTCCCCGCCGACGCGCAGGCCGCCGAGGCATTCGAGCACTCGGCGAAGAAATTCGGCGCCCACGTGATCGCCCACGAGCGCTTCAAGCCCGGCACCGATCCGCGCGAGCGCGACCAGAACAATCCGACGCTCCTGACCGCGCTCAACCGCGACTACGACGCGGTGTTCGTCGCCGACGCGGCGTTCGACTTCGCCCGCGAGGTGCCGTACCGCACCCAGCGGCCACGCCCGGTGGTCGGCAGCATCGATCTTAAGCCGGTCGCCTGGCACTGGACTTGGGAGCACAACGGCGCCCCACAGGTGCAGGCGCGCTTCCAGGCACGCGCGGACGGCCGCCACATGGAAGGCGCCGACTGGGCGGCATGGATTGCGGTCAAGATGGTCGTCCAGGCAGCGCTACATACACGCACGACCGACGTTTCCGCTTTGCGCAAGTTCATCCTCGGTGCCGCGTTCGACGGCGACAAAGGCCTCGCCGTGAGCGTGCGGCCCTGGGATCACCAGCTGCGCCAGGCGATGCTGCTCGCGAGCCCCTACGCGGTGGTCGCCAGCGCGCCGGTCGAAGGTGCCCTCCACCGCCTCAACGATCTGGACACGCTCGGCGACGACGAGCCGGAGACGCCCTGCCATCTCGACAAGTAGTGGAAGCGAACAGCGAGCACGGAGTAGCGAATAGCACCGGCTCTCCGCGACCCTCTATTCGCTACTCCCTACTCCTACTCCCTACTACTACTGCCTACTCCCTGCTTCCTATTCGCAACTCGCCATCCGGGTACTGGGTGCGCACGCGCTCGACCAGCCAATCCCAGGCCTGCTGCTCGGACGGCCCGGCAGTCTTACGCACGGCGCTGGCAAGATACGCCATCTCCTGCTCGATCTGCTTCCGCGGCAGCATGTCGAGGCGGCTGACCAGGATGGCAGCCTCCACCACCGCGGCCTGGGCGCGGTTGAAGCCTTCGAAAGGGGCGTGCGCGGCGCGGTGCACCACCCGGCAATGAAACCGCGGCCGCTGCGCGTCCTCGGTGACGCCCGTTATCGCAAGCTCGGTATGCGCCAAGGCCGTGGCGAGCCGCGGCACCGGCACGCGGTCGGACGGGGCGGTCGGCCAATCACGTCGCCCGGTCAGGCAGCCGGCGAATACCCTGACATCGTCCGTGGCGCTCGCGACCGCGAACGGCACCGCGCGAAGGTTGTCGATCGTCACCGACGGATGAAACGGTGCGATGACCCACCCCTCACCGTCCGCGATGATGCCGAACGGCGTGATGTGAACCGCTCCGGCCGCGTTCATGGTCGTGACGATCGTCTCGCGGATCATCGGCATCGGATCACTCCGGTCGCGCCGGGCGCAGGGTGTGCCCGGCCGCGCGCAGGCGGGTGAAGTCCTCTTGCTTCGGCCGATCGACCGCGCAGCCCCAATCGAGCGGCTCGTCCTGCGCGTAGCGCTTGCCGAGGCGCCAGGCGATCTCGGCCCGCATCAGCTCGGTCCCGAGATAGAACGCATGTGCGCCATCCTTCTCGACGGCGAGCTTGTCGAACAGGGACATCGCATCCTGTGCGATCGCATGTCCGCCGCGATTGTAGACGTGAATGCCGTCCTCGGCGATCTCGATGCGGAAATTGTCATCCTTGACCTGGGCGGCGAGCTCGGCGATTTCGGCGGGGGAATAGGGAAACGGCTTGCGCTCGTGCAGCGCCAGGAGGGCGGCGCCGTAGTCCTTGGGCAGGCTCGCGTCCTCCCGCGCCGCGAACATGATGCGACGCGCCGCGTCATGCTCCTGGATGGTCCGGCGCGTGTGCGGGCTCACCTGCACGACCAGCAGATTACGGATGTGAAGCTCCGAGCAGATGCCGAGCAACATCGCGGTCGTGCCGGCCGAGTCGGCGTCGGTCAGCTCCGTCAGATTGCCGGTTCCCATCAGCATTTCGGCATCGGGCAGCCGCCGCCGCACCTCGGCATAGCGCGCGAGGGAGGCCATGAAGCCGAAGTGGATCGGATCGAGGATCGGATCGAGCATCGCGGCGATCCCGCGCTTGTCGGCCGCTTCCGCGGCGCGCCACAACGACGACAGGTCGCCGTGCGGCTCGGGGATCAGCACCGGCTGCGCGCTGGTCTCGGCCGCAATGTCGAGAGTTCGTTCCGTCAGGCTCAGCAGAAAGCTCGCGCCCGCTTTCCCGCCACGCCGCAGCTCCTGCGGGTCGGCCGAGTCGACGCTGACGCGGATGCGATTGCCCTTGAGCTCCTGCACCGCCTCCTCGAGATGCGGAAACGGCGTGTCGGGAAGACACCCGAGGTCGATGACATCGGCTCCGGCCGCGCACATGGCGCGCGCCCGCGCGACGATGACCTCGATCGGCAGCGCGGAAGCGTCGACGATCTCGGCGAAGATCCGCATATCGTAGCGCGTCAGGTCGACGGCGTGCCCGCGCTTGCCGAACCAGGCAGGCAGATCCTTGAGCTCGTCCGGTCCGCGCTCGAACGGCAAACCGAATTCGGCGGTGAGCCGCGCGAGGTCGGCGCGGCAGCGGCCCGGCACCATCACGCGATCGGCCATGACCGGGCGCGGCAGCCGCCGCACGATGATCGCCTCGGACATCAGCGCCGCGACCTTCACGCCGATGTCGAAGATCGACCAATCGAATCCCAGCTCGCTGCCGGCCAGGACCTTTTCGAGCCGCGGTCGCGCCAGATGCCCGGTCACGAAGAGAATGCGTTCGCGTTCAGCCATGCGCCGCGAGCTCGTTTCGCCGCCGCATCAGGGCCGCGCCCAGCGCGTCGAGCGTCTCGACGACCTCGGTCGACTCGAATGCCTTCAGGCGCTCGGTGTTCTCCAGATCGATCCGGCGCGGAAAGACGTTGACCATCCCTTTCGGTGCTTCCGTCTCGAGCTCCGGGGCCGTGTCGCAGGCGAAAACGATCGTCGGCACGCGGCACTTGCCGGCCTGCGCGAACACGTTGGTGACGAGCGAGTCGGAGATCCCAAACACGCACTTGGCGACGGTGTTCGACGTCGCTGGCGCGACCACGAGGGTGTGATAGACCCCGTAGTAGAATCCGCCGACCGGCGGCGCGCTCGCGGCCGTGTCGCGAAAGATGCGGGACGATTTCGGGAGCTCGAGCTCCTGCCTGTACATGCGCACCACCTCGGCGGCGGCCCGGCTGACGAACAGGTCGACATCTTCGAGCGCGCCGATCATCGCCAGGCATTCCTTGAAGAAATGCCCCGATCCCGTCAGCGCCCACCCCCATCGCGGCGTCTTGACCTTCGCCATGACTTGACCGTCCGGGTCAGCGCGCGACGATCCGCGTGCCGATCTGCGGATCGTCGCACAGGGTTGCGGCCACCGCCATATGGTCGGCCGGACCGAGAATGAGCGCCGGCACGCCGCTCGCCGCGAGAAATCTTGGAAAGGCCCGGTCGACGATGCCCTGGGAGGCGAGATTGTCGGAGGAATCGCCCGGCACATCGATTTGTTTCATGAGCACGAGCCGACGCGCGCCGAGCCGCCCGGCGAGCCAGGCCGCCAAACTGTCGGAGGTGACATCCCACGAGGCCGGCACGTCGGCTGCGGCGAGTGTCATCCGGGTCGGCAGCCACACCGGCACCTTGTTGTCGCGCAGGCGGCGCCGCAATTCCGCGACACTGTCGGCGGGTGACAGCCGCGCATCGAAGCTCGCCAGTGCATGGCCGAGCTGCTCCATGGCGAGCAGCGCCATATGATGCGCCGCGGCGTCGTCGAACCCCATCGTGCGCTGCGCGGCGCGTACCGCATCGGCGAACGCGCCGCCGCCCGGCACGATGACGACCCGACCGGCACACGCCGCGACCGCGGCGGTCCAGCGGCGCAAATCGAGCGCGCCGACGCAGCTTCCGCCGACCTTGATGACCGTGAGCCCGTTGCCGCTTGACGTCATGCGGCGGCGCTAGGTCGCGACCTTCGGATCGCTTTCGCTCCCGGACGCATGGAGCAGGCGCACCTTGGCGCTTTCGGCCGAACGCTTGCGCACGATCTCGACCCCGACCGCACCGGGGCCGACGTCGAGCTTCTCGACCATCACGGTGACGCTGACGACCCGCGGTTGTGCCAGGATGAGCGCGGCGACGCGCTCGGCGAGCGTCTCGACCAGCACGACGTGCTCCTGCGCCGCGATCATGCGAATGCCGTCGAGGACCACGTCATAGGAAAAGACGTCGCGCATGTCTTGCGCCACGTGCGGAGAGCGCACGATCGCGACGTCGACGTTGAACCGCACGTTCTGCGTCTTCTCGCGCTCGTGCCGGTAGGCCCCGATCGAGATCGGCGTGACGAAATCGCGCACCAGAATACGATCCGTCGGAACGTCGTCCTCGACCACATATCCGCGCGCCGCCAGCAGGCGATAATCCACTTTGGGGGCGTCGTCGCCGCCCGCACGGGCGGCGCGTGGATCCGGCGGAATGAGCGCACGAATGACCTCGACCGCCGCCGGATCGATGTGTCCGGTGCGGTCCTGATCACGGCACAGGGCACCGCGGAAGCCGAGCACGTCGGGCGCCAGCAACAGGAGGCGCGGGACATCCGGTGCCTCGAGCGATCCGGCAAGACCGCCCATCAGCCCGTGCCGGCGGCAGGCGTCGATAAAGCCGCCGAGGGAGGCGATGCTCATGTGGTCGAGCAGGCGGCCGCCGGCCTTGCGCGCCGTATCGAGCATCGCGCCGGCAAAACCGCTCTGCGCCATCGACGACACAAGCGAGGCGTCGAACCCATGATCGGCAAACATCACGGCGACGACCTTCACGCGTCGTGCCAACGCGGCGAGGGCGCGGATGCAATCCTCACGTCGCGGATCGGGAAACAGCGCGACCTTGACATAGTCGACGCCGGCGTCGGCCAGCGCGGATGCGGCGCGCACGATTCCCTCCGGTTCCATGGCGAGCTCGCCCGTGACCGCACTGATGGGATGGCGCCCGCCGATCGCCGCAAGCGTCGCCGCGACGGCGTCGGATGCGACTGCCCCGAAGGCGCCGTCTCGGGGATCCTTCAGATCGATGATGTCGACACCGTGCCGATCGGCAATCTCGGCTTCGTCCGGCCCGGTCACGCTCGCAAGCAGAAGGGTCATCGCGACACTCCGTCGCCAAATATCCGGCGCTAGGTAAACGCCCACAATCGCGGATCGACCGCTCGCCTTGCGACGACGGACACGAGGTCACAGCCAAAAAGCTAGCCCAAATATTGCGTGATTCAACCCCGATATCAAAGTAGCATCGGGACGTTGGCGGGGCCCGACGCGCCTGGAGGGCAGCTTTGATCCGAACGCTTTTCTTGGCCGCCGCACTTTGCGTCCTGGTATCGAAAGTCGCCGCCGCACAGACCACCGAGATCAAGATCGGTTACCTGCGGGAGGCCCAGTCCAAAACGGCGATCTCGCTTCTCGACATTCCCGCGCCCGATGACGGCCTGGCGGGCGCCCAGCTCGCGATCGACGACAACAATACGACCGGCAAGTTCCTCAATCAGCATTTTGCGCTCGAGGCGACCCACCTCGACAATGCCGACGACCCCGCCGCGGCGGTCGCAAAGCTTGCGGCAAGCGGCGTCTCGTTCGCCCTCCTCGATCTTCCGGCCGACGCGCTCCTCAAGGCGGCCGACGCAGGCCGCGGCCTTCTCGTCTTCAATGTCGGCGCCAGCGACGATCGGCTGCGCGAGGAGGACTGCCGCGCCAATGTGGTCCACACCGCCCCCTCGCGCTCCATGCTGGCGGACGGGCTCGCGCAGTACCTCGTGTGGAAGCAGTGGCAGAAATGGCTGCTCGTCGTCGGCTCACACATTTCCGACAAGCTTTTTGCCGACGCGCTCCGGCGCGCCGCCAAACGGTTCGGCGCCAAGATCATGCAGGAAAAAATATTCGCCGATACCGGTGGCGCACGCCGCACCGACTCTGGCCTCAGCCAAATCCAGAGCCAGATTCCGCTGTTCACCCAATCGGCCCCCGATTACGACATCCTGGTCGCGGCCGACGAAAGCCAAGTCTTTGCCGAATACCTGCCGTATCGCACGTGGCTGCCGCGGCCGGTGGCCGGTTCGGCCGGGCTGGTGCCTACAAGTTGGGATGGCTCCCACGATCAATGGGGAGCGGTCCAGCTGCAGAACCGTTTCGTTCAGCTTTTTCACCGTCGCATGACGGCGCGCGACATGCAGGCATGGATGGCGGTGCGCATGATCGGCGAGGCGGCGACGCACCAGCGCGCCCACGATCCGAAGCAGATGCTCGATTTCTTCAAAAGCCGCGATTTCGCGCTGGCGGCCTTCAAGGGACAAAAGCTCACGTTGCGCGACTGGAACCTGCAGCTGCGCCAGCCGATCCTGCTGAGCGACGGACGCGTCATCGTCTCGGTGGCGCCCGAGCCGGGATTTTTGCACCAGTTCTCCGAGCTCGATACGCTCGGGGTCGATCGCCCGGAGACGAAATGCCGGCTCTCGAAAGGATGACCCGAACCATGTGGTGGCGCGGCGCTTTCCTGGGCGCTTTCCTCGGTGCCGCGACGGCCGTTTGCCTCGCCCAGCCGGCGGCCGCCGTCATGGCCTATGTGTCGAACGAGAAAGGCAACACCGTATCGGTCATCGATACCGACAAGTGGCAGGTGGTCAAGACCATCAAGGTCGGGCAGCGGCCGCGCGGCATCGAGATCACCAAGGACGGGAAATACGTGCTGGTCGCGGTCGGCGACGACGACACCATCCAGATGATCGACACCAAGACGGACGAGGTGGTCGACACGCTCCCGTCGGGGCCCGATCCCGAGCTGTTCATCGAGGATACCCGCGGTAACCTGGTCTACGTCGCCAACGAGAACGACAACACGGTGACGATCATCGACATCAACAAGCGCACGCAGCTCGGCTCCGTGCAGGTCGGTGTCGAGCCCGAAGGCATGGAGGTGAGCCCGGACGGAAAGATCCTGATCTGCACCTCCGAGACCACCAACATGGCGCATTTCATCGATCTCGCCAGCCGCAAGATCGTCGCCAACGTGCTGGTCGATTCCCGCCCGCGCTTCGCCGCGTTCAAGCCGGACGGCTCGGAGCTCTGGGTATCGTCGGAGATCGGCGGCACGGTCAGCGTCATCGACCCGGTCAAGCACGTGGTGACGCAGAAGATCACCTTCGCGATCGCGGGCCTGCGTGCCGAGGCGATCCAGCCCGTCGGCATCGGCATCACGCACGACGGCAAGACCGGGTTCGTCGCGCTGGGCCCGGCGAACCGCATCGCGGTGGTCGACGCGGCGACGCACAAGGTGATCAAATATCTGCTGGTCGGCCAGCGGGTCTGGCATATGGCGTTCACACCCGACGAAAAGTATCTCCTGACCACCAATGGCGTCTCCAACGACGTGAGCATCATCGACGTCCCCGCCTTGAAGGTGGTCAAGACGATCCAGGTCGGCGAGCTTCCATGGGGCGTGACGATTGCACGGCACTGAACGAGCGATGACCGACATCGCGCCGGCCGAGCCCACGGCCAGGCAAGCGGTGCCCGCGCTCGCCGTCAGGGGCGTGAGCCACGCCTATGGCCGGCGGCAAGCGCTCGCCGACGTCACTTTCGCCATCGCGCCGTCAAGCTTCACGGTGCTGCTCGGCCTCAATGGCGCCGGCAAGAGCACGCTGTTCTCGCTGGTGACGCGGCTGTTCGCGACCCAGCGCGGCGCAATCCGCATCTTCGGCCACGACGTCGCGCGCGAGCCGGGCGAGGCGCTGCGCATTCTCGGCGTCGTCTTCCAACCGCGCACGCTCGACCTCGACCTGACGGTGATGCAGAACCTGATCTACCACGCCGCACTCCGCGGGATCGGCAAGCGCGAGGCGCGCGAGCGCGCCCGCGATGGGCTCGCCCGCATCGGCCTCGCCGATCGCATGGACGACAAGGTGCGCGATCTGTCCGGCGGACAGCAGCGGCGGGTCGAGATCGCGCGCGCCCTGCTGCACCGGCCGCGCCTGCTCGTGCTCGACGAGCCGACCGTCGGCCTCGACATCAAGGCCCGCGCCGACATTCTCGCACATGTGCGCTCGCTGGTGGCGCAGGAGGGTGTGTGCGTGCTTTGGGCGACGCATCTGGTGGATGAGATCGCCGACACCGATGACCTCATCGTGCTGCATCAAGGGCGCATGCTCGCGCACGGGCCGGTCCCGGCCGTGCTCGCCCAGACCGGCGAGAAAAGCGCCAGGGCCGCGTTCACGCGCCTGACCGCCGAGCCCGGACGCGAGCCGGGGTCGCCCCCATGACCGTGCCGCTCGCGCAGCCCCGGGGCTTCACCCTCGGCCAATATGCCATTTGTCTCAAGGGGATCGTCTGGCGGGAGGCGCTGCGCTTCCTGCATCAGCGCGAGCGCTTCGTCTCGGCGCTGGTGCGCCCGCTGGTCTGGCTGTTCATCTTCGCGGCCGGCTTCCGCCAGGTGCTCGGCATTTCGATCATCCCGCCCTACGACACATATATATTGTACGAGGTCTACATCGCGCCGGGGCTGATCGCGATGATCCAGCTCTTCAACGGCATGCTGCTGTCGCTGTCGATGGTCTACGACCGCGAGATGGGCAACATGCGCACGCTGCTGGTGAGCCCGCTGCCGCGATGGTACCTGCTCTTCTCCAAACTGATCGCCGGCACCGCGGTCTCGCTCTTCCAGGTCTATGCATTCCTGGCGATCGCCTGGTTCTGGGACATCGAGCCGCCGCCGATCGGCTATCTGACGGTGGTCCCCGCGCTGGTCCTGGCGGGCTTGATGCTGGGCGCGCTCGGCATGCTCGTCTCGTCGCTGATCAAGCAGCTGGAGAACTTCGCCGGCGTGATGAACTTCGTGATCTTTCCGATGTTCTTCGCATCTTCGGCGCTCTATCCGCTATGGCGCGTGCAGGAGGCGAGCCCCGTGCTCTACGATATCTGCCAGATGAACCCGTTCACGCACGCGACCGAGCTCATCCGCTTTGCGCTCTACGCCAAGATCAATTGGGTGTCGCTCGCGGTCGTGTGCGGGTGCACGGGCGTGTTCATGGTGGGCGCCATCCTGGCTTACGACCCGTCCCGCGGCGTCATCGCCCGACGTGGCGGACCGGGAGGAGAAGCATGATGCGTGGCACGATGCTCATCATCGCGGCGGCCGCCGCCGCGATTTGCGGCGCGGCGCACGCCGCCGATCCGCGCTACCCGGACTGGCCGTGCGTGCAGGCGAAGGTCCCCGAGCTGTCGGTCGCCGCGGTCTGGGATGGTCCCTCGATCGATACGGTCGGCGACACCTGGAAGAACGATCCCAAAGTGAGGGATCTGGTCGCGCGGCTCGCGGCCCGGCGCACGCCCCTCGATGCGGCGCAGAAGGCTGCCGGCGATTTCATCGCCGCGAGTGGCGCCGACAAGGCCGAAAAGGCAAAGCTGCTCTTTGCCGGCCTCTTCCAGGAGCTCAACCAGCAGCGCACCGAAGTCATGGACGGGATCGACCGGATCACGCAGAAGGAGAAGGAGCTCGCCGATCAGATCCGCGCCGACCGCGCCGCGCTCAGCGATCTGCAGGACAAGCCCAACCCGGATCAGCACCAGATCGACGACCTTGCCAACAAGCTGACCTGGGGAACGCGGATCTACGAAGATCGGCGCAAGACCATCCGCTATGTGTGCGATGTCCCGACTGCGATCGAGCGCCGGCTGTTCGCGCTCGGGCGCGCCATCACCCAGGCAGTCCAGTAGCCGTCATTGCGATCGAGGCGAAGCAATCTCTCCTGCATACGTAGATCGAGGTTGCTTCGAACGCGCTAACGCGCGCCGCGCAATGACCTTAGTTTCCCACCGGCGTCGCCTGCTCCAACGGTAGATCGGCGCCCGCCCATCCGTCCGTGCCGTCCGGATACCAGGCGACATTGGCATATCCCATCGTCAACGCACGTTTTGCCGCGTTCCACGACATCCAGCACTCCTTGAGGCAGTAGAAGACCAGCAGCCTGGCGCGATCTCCCGCCGTCGCCCGCGCGAGATTGTCGCGCAGATATTTCTCGGTGACGGGCGCGAGCTCGCCGTACCCGGTATCGGGCAGCCAGATGCTGCCGGGAATGTTCGATCGCGGCCGCTCGCGCCAGATCGTGCCGGCCGGCAGGTTGGCGGGACGCGGCGCGTGCGGCATCACGTCGATGAATACGGCTGCGCGGCTCTCCCACAGCTGCCTGGCGTCGGCCGTGGTCAGCACGCGCGCGCCCCGCAGGGTCGCGGGCGTCGGCGCGCGATACTGGGCCGTGCGGTAGCCCTGCGGCTCTGGAACGTCGGCTCCTCGCGCCGCGAAGGTTGCCAGCACCACGCAGGCGAGCGCCAGGGTGCCGCGCCAGCGCCTCACGGCTTCACGGCCGCCGGCTCGCCGGTCTTGATGTGGCCGCTGTCGTCGAGCAGCGGCACGCCATAGCTGAGCAGTATCCTGGTGATGTCCGGCTCAATCGCGCGGATCACCCCGTTGAGCTGGCGTCGCCAGTTCTGGTCGGTCGGGCGAACCCCCATGGTGATGCGATAAGCGAGCGACGGCCCGCCGCCTTCCTTCAACAGCGGGACGATGCGCAACGGCGGTTGGGCCTGGCGCGCAAACCAGGCGGCGATCGGCCCCCACAGGATCCCCGCGTCGACCTCGCCGCTCGCGATGTCCTTGGTCATCGCCCGCCCCACCGAATCGAACCGCGTGTCCACCACCAGCGGATAGGGCTTCGCTGTCGCCATCAGGCCGTCCGCGACCAGGTAGTTGGACGGCGGCGTCCCGGCAACGATGCCGATGCGCTTGCCGCGCAGACGCTGGTCGCCCAGCGCGTCGACGCCGGCGAGCGGCGAGCCATCCTTCAACACCAGCGCATAGACGCTGCGGTAGTACGGGTTGGTGCTCTCCACGAGGTCGTTGCCCTGCGGGAACCCCATGATGACGTCGCAGCGAAACGAGCCGAGGGTCTGGCGCACGAAGCCTGTCGACTGGGGGTACCACGTATACGCGAGGCGCTTGCCGACCTTGGCCGCGACCAGCTCGGCGATCTTGTTCTCGAAACCTTCGCCGTGCTCGTTCGAGAACGGCATGTTGGCCGGATCCGAGCAGACCCGCAGCACCTTCGGATCGACGAGCTCGAGGCCGAGATTGTCGCCGCCGGAGGGTTGCTGGGGTTGCTGGGCGAACGCCGTTGACCACGACGCCATCGCCACGAATGCCACCGCCTTGACGCGAAAGATCGCCCGCAACCAGCGTGGAAGGCCTGGGGCGATCATCGCCGGTGAACCGGCACGCATCAGGGCTTCGTCCCCATGCAGCTGGTCTCCGCTTCCGTTGCGGCTTTCGGCTTGTCCTCGTGCTTCTCCGGCCGAACGCGTCCCCAGGCGCCGTTGGAGCGGGCGCGCAGATAGACGAAAATGTCGTCCAGATAGCAGATGACGTTCGGGTTCGTGCCGAATGCCGGCATGACGTTTTCCGACGCGGTCGTGACGTTCTGTCTCCCGCCGACGACCGTGCTGACGAAATCCGCATAGTTCATCGTCTTGAGCGAGTCCTTCAGCGCCGGCGCATAGGTCGAGCCTTCGCCATCGGGGCCGTGACACACGTGGCACTCGGAGTGATAGCGGCGATAGCCGGAGTAGGTGTACCAGTCGACCATGCCGTCTTTGATGTTGTAGGTCGGGTTGCCAGCCTTGTCGAAGTACTTGCCGTTCTCGCTCTTCACGGGGGCCGGATCGCCCGAACCATCCGCCAAGACCACGCCAGCACTCGCCGCGAGCGCCAGCATCGCGAGCACGCTCGCCCACAGACGATATCTCACAACGCGTTCCCTCTAACGGGTTTCTTGATGCAAGTTTCTCGATGATTGAGCTCGGCGCCGTCAGCGCACAAGCCGTCGTGACCGCATGTCGACGCGTTGCCCGGAGGGCAACGCGCCAACGATGCGTGTGGATGCGGTCCGCCCGATCAGGGCAGCGCGAACACCGTCAGCTGTCCGCCGAGCTCGGTGTAATTGCGCAGGGCCGCATAGCCACCGACTGCACCGAGACCCGCCTGCGGATCGGTCAATCCCGCCGCCAAGCCGATGCCGGCCCAACCGCCGACGCCGGACAGGACTGCGACGTACTGTTTGCCATTGTGCTCATAGGTCATCACGTTGCCGATGATGCCGGACGGGGTCTTGAACTTGAAAAGCTCTTTCCCGGTCTTGGCGTCGACGGCCTTCAGATAGCCTTCGAGCGTGCCGTAGAACACCACGCCGCCGGCGGTCGACAGGGCGCCCGACCACACCGAGAACTGCTCGGGGATCGACCAGACGATCTTCCCTTGCTTGGCGTCCCAGGCGATGAAGTTGCCCATGTTGCTCTCGCCCTGGGGCGGATACATCGACAAAGTGGCGCCCACGTAGGGCTGGCCCGCCGTGTAGCTCACGCGGAACGGCTCGTAGTCCATGCAGACATGGTTGGTCGGCACGTAGAACAGGCCGGTGTCGGGCGAATAGGACGCCGGCTGCTCGTCCTTGGAGCCGAGCGCGGCCGGGCAGATGCCCTTGCTGTTGTGGTCCTCGCCATTGTGCTCGGTCGAGTATTGATCGACCACCTTCGGGCGCCCGTAGGTCGGCGAGTTCTTGTCCATGTCGACGCCGGTCGTCCAGTTCACCTTCGGATCGTATTTCTGCGCGACCAGGAGCTCGCCGGTCTCGCGGTCGAGCGTGTAGCCGAGCCCGTTACGGTCGAAATGGACGAGCGTCTTGCGGTTCTTGCCGCCGATGTTCTGGTCGGCGAGGATCATCTCGTTGACGCCGTCATAGTCCCACTCGTCGTGCGGCGTCATCTGGTAGACCCACTTGGCCTCGCCGGTGTCCGGGTTACGCGCCCAGATCGTCATCGACCATTTGTTGTCGCCCGGACGCTGCTTCGGATTCCACGTCGAGGGATTGCCGGACCCGTAGTAGAACAGGTTCAGCGCAGGATCGTACGAGATCCAGCCCCACGTGCAGCCGCCGCCGGTCTTCCACTGATCGCCCTGCCAGGTCTTCAGGCTCGAGTCCGCGCCGATCGGGTGGCCGAGCTGCGTGGTCTTGTTCGGGTCGACGAGGATCTGGTTGTCGGGCCCTTCCGAATAGGCGCGCCAGACCCGGTTGCCGGTCTTGAGATCGTAGGCGGTCACGTGGCATTGCACGCCGAACTCGCCGCCCGAGATGCCGACCAGCACCTTGTCCTTGATCACCATCGGCGCCGAGGTTCCGGTCTCGCCGCGCTTGGGGTCGCCATTCTTCTGCGACCAGATCACCTTGCCGGTCTTGGCGTCGAGCGCCACCAGCGTGGTGTCGGCCTGGTTGAGGAAGATCATTCCGTCCGCATAGGCGAGCCCGCGGTTGACCGTGTCGCAGCACATCACCGGAATGACGTTCGGATCCTGCTTCGGCTCGTACTTCCAGAGGATCTTGCCGTCATGGTCGAGGTCGAGGGCGAACACCGGATTGGGGAACGGTCCGTGCACATACATGACGTTGCCGATCACCAGCGGCGCACCTTCATGGCCGCGCAGCACGCCGGTCGAGAAGGTCCAGGCAACCTTCAGATTCTTGACGTTCTGCGCGTTGATCTGGTTGAGCTTCGAGTAGCGGTGGTTGGCGTAGTCGCCTGTCGGCATCACCCAATCCTTCGGGTTCTGCGACATTTTTTGCAAGTCATCGGCTTGTGCGTTGACGGCGAAGGACGCCGCAACGCCGAGGCAGGCTGCTATTAGAAGACGACGCATCGTTGATCCTCCCTACGACGTCTGAACGTCGGGGTGAGCCGATGCGACCGGGCCATGTCTAGGTGCCCGGCGATCGGCACAGCCCTTGGATATGGGAAGAGCTCCCGGCAGCGTGTCACGGCTCAAACAACGCGAGCTTGGTTTTCACTCGCCTGCTCGGGCCTTCGAAGAAACGCCAGCCATCCCTAGAAGCTGACGTCCTTGAAGCCGGAAACCTGCGAAGATACTAAGCTTGCGTTTTTCGCCACGCAATAGGATTTACTATCGCGCTGCTTTGATCATCCCAACGATGCCCAATCTCATCATACCCACACGCATTGGGCCGCGTCGCACACTTGCGACGAAGGAGAACGCAAATGGGGCAGCTACTCGGCCACCACCTGATACGTTTTACGCGGGCAATATTCATCCTGAGTTGCTTGTTCGTAAATTTAGATAGGTCAACCGGTCTTACCTTTTACAAGACCACGTATGCGGAAGAGCAGTTCTCGCTCAGCGAAATTGCTTCGGGCGTCTACGTGCACGTCGGCAAGACCGAGTTGATGACTGCAGAGAACGAGGGCGATATCGCGAACATCGGTATCATCGTCGGGCACGACTTCGTCGCGGTGATCGATACCGGCGGCAGTGTGCGCGAAGGCGCCAAGTTTCTCGCCGCCATCCGGAGAGTGACGCCGAAACCCATCCGATATGTGATTAACAGCCATGCGCATCCCGACCATCTGTTCGGCAACGCGGCGTTCGCGCACGAGGGCCCGACATTCGTCGGCCACGCAAATTTGCCGCAAGCGCTCTCCGTGCGCGGCGCGCTCTACCTCGACGCATTCCGTCGCATCATGGGGTCGCGCCTGATCGACGAGGTGGAGCTCATCCCGCCGACGCTCATGGTCGGCGGCGAGCTCCGCCTCGATCTCGGCCAACGCGTGGTGACGCTGCGGTCTTGGCGGACCGCGCATTCCGACAGCGATCTCACCGTCTTGGATGAGACCACCGGAACCTTGTTCGCCGGCGATCTCGTCTTCCTGCGGCACATTCCCGTCCTCGACGGCAGCATCCGCGGCTGGCTCGCCGCCATGGACGAGCTTTCCGCCATTCGGGCGGCGCGCGTCGTGCCCGGTCACGGACCCGTGTCGGCATGGCCCGGCGGGCTCGCCGACGAGCGGCGCTATCTGCAACGGCTCGCCCAGGATACCCGCTCGCTGATCGCCCAAGGCATACCACTCGCCACGGCGGTCAAATCAGCCGGCACGAGCGAAAAGCTACAATGGGAGCTCTTCGAGGAGTACAATGTCCGCAACGCCACCGCGGCTTATTCGGAACTCGAATGGGAGTAGGCGGAACTGACGTGCCCGGTTGACATCCCGCGCGGAGTTGCCGGCTTGGGCATTTGGACGGAGCACATGTAATGCGCCGCAAGTTCGGAATTCTTTGCGCCCTCGCCTTGGCGCTTTGCTTCGGCGCTGGCGCACTGCGTGCGGAGCCGCAAGATCCATGGCCGGATCTCGTACGCGATATCTTCAAAGGAAAGCCGCTGGTCGACGGCAAGGGGCTGATCTCGATCGAGATGCCCTCCCGTGCCGAGGACGCGGCGATCGTCCCGGTCACGCTGCGCATCACGCTGCCCGCCGGCGACACGCGCGCCGTGAAGGCCATCACGCTGGTGATTGATCAGAACCCCTCCCCGGTCGCCGCCGTCTTCACGGTCGACCCCGGCGTCTCGATGATCTCGACTCGCGTGCGGGTCAATTCCTACACCAACGTGCATGCCGTGGCCGAGCTCAGCGACGGCGCGCTCTACGTGGTGCAGACCTACGTAAAGGCCTCGGGCGGCTGCTCGGCGCCTGCCGCATCCGACACCCAGCAGGCCAAAGCCAATCTCGGACTGATGCGGTTCCGCCAGTTCGCCGCGCCGAAGCAGACGCCGGCCAGCACCACGCGCGAAGCACAGATCATGATCCGCCACCCCAACAATTCCGGCCTGCAGATGGACCAGATCACGCATCTCTACGTGCCCCTGTTCATCGTCAGCGAGCTGCGTGTCTGGCAGGGCGATCAGCTGCTCTTGTCCATGGACGGCGGCATCTCGATCTCGGAGGATCCGAACATCCGTTTCGCCTACCGGCCGAACGGCGCCGCCACGTTCCACGCCGAAGCGCGCGACACCGACGGCCATGTCTTCCGCGCCGAGTGGCCGGCCGACCAGTCCATGTGACTCGAGACGTGATCGACAAGCGATTGATCCGCTGCAGCCTCGATCAGAAGCATCGCACCTCGGCCTCCGCCTGCGCGCGGCGCAGGTCGTCGAGCGCGGCTCGCGCCCGCTCGGTCGAGCGAAACTGGGTACCCAGGATTCCGGGCACCTGCGACATGCGCAGCACCGTCTCGGCCGAGACATAGTGATCGTACGGCAGCAGTGACGCGATGACGTCGATCGAGCATGAGCACTGCTCGAGCGTGCGCGGCGTCTCGCCATTGGCCTTCATGCAGCCGAAGACGTATTCGGCGCGCGCCGAGGTCGGATAGTCGTTCAAATCATCCGCGCTCGATGGTGTCGGAGCGCTGGCCAGGGCGACAAGCGCAACGACAGGAAAGATCATCAAGGCCCGACTTCGCGTCATGGAGCGCTCCCGATCACTGCACAGCCGTCTGGTTCGCTTCTGCGAGCCGCATACTGCGATGTCATGAAGGCAGCCACCGTGGCAATTCGCCGCCGCCATCGACTAAGCTGCGACAGTAGAGCAATCTTGCCTCGATGTAGACACCGCTTCCGGATCGAACGCGTATGGCCTGCATTCGTGATCATGTCGAGAAGTGGGCGCGGGCCCGCGCCGGCGCTATCGCGGCGCTGGCGCTCATCGCCGCGCCCGCGATGGCGGCCGATGCCATTCGTATCGCGGCGCAGAAGACCGGCACGCTTTCCTGGGAGCTCGCGATCATTCGTGCCGAGGACCTCGACCGGCAGGCCGGCCTCGACATCGGCATAAGCGACCTCGCCACGCCGGAAGCCGGCAGAATCGCGCTGCGCGGCGGCTCGGTCGACGTGATCGTGTCCGACTGGCTCTGGGTATCGCGCGAGCGCGCGCTCGGCGGCAGGCTCGTGTTCTATCCGTACTCGAGCGCGCTCGGCGCCGTCATGGCGGCGCCGACGGCGCCCATCCACGCGCTTGCCGACCTCAAGGGGCGCTCGCTCGCGGTCGCGGGCGGACCGCTCGACAAGAGCTGGCTCCTGCTGCAGGCCGCGCTCGCGCAGGACGGCATCGAGCTCAAGCAGCAGGCCGCCATCTCGTACGGCGCGCCGGCGCTGCTCGCCGCCAAGACGCTGCGCGGCGAGTTCGACGCGACGCTCAACTACTGGAACCTGTGCGCCGAGCTGGAGGCGAAAGGGCTGCGCCGCGTCGCCGGCATCGAGGACGTGCTGCCGAGGCTCGGCGCCACGGGCGTATCCGCGATGCTCGGCTACGTGTTCGACGAGCGTTGGGCGGCGCAGCACCGTGATGCGATCGATCGTTTCATCGCGGTGACGCGCAAGGCGAAGAACGAGCTCGCGACCTCCGACGACGCGTGGCGGAAGGTCGCGGCGCTCGCCGGCGTCTCGGAGCCCGCGACGCTGAAAATTCTGCGCGAGCGCTATCGTGCCGGAATTCCCCGCCGTCCGATCGCCGACGAGGAAGCCGACGCGCGAGCGCTCTACCGAGTGCTGGCGCGCGTCGGCGGTCCCGCGCTGGTCGGTCCCGCGCCCGAGCTCGCGCCCGGCACGTTCTACCGGCCGGGGGAATGATCGACCGATGCTGCGCCTCCTGTCGCTCGTCGCCTTCTTCGCCGCCTGGCTGATCGGCTCCGCCTTGGCGGGCCCGCAGATGCTCCCCGGGCCCGACGCGGTCGCGCAGGTGATCGTGACCGAAGCGCGCTCGGGCGCGCTTTTTCTCAATCTCGCCGTGACCCTCGCCCGCGTGGTCCTCGCGTTCGCGCTCGCCATGGCGTTCGGAACGGCGCTCGGCATTGCGATGGGGCGGATGCGTGCGGCCGATCGCGTGGGCGATCCCTGGCTGCTGATCCTGCTCAACCTGCCAGCTCTCGTGGTCATCGTGCTCGCCTACATCTGGGGCGGCCTCACCGAGACCGCGACCATCGCGGCGGTAGCGGTCAACAAGCTGCCCAACACGGTCGTGACGGTGCGGGAAGGCGCGCGCGCGCTTGATCCGACGCTCGACGAGATGGCGCGGGTCTTCGCCATGCCGCGCTGGCGCGCGTTTCGTCACGTGATGCTGCCGCAGCTCTTCCCGTATCTCGCGGCGGCGGCGCGCTCCGGCCTCTCGCTGGTGTGGAAGATCGTGCTCGTGGCCGAGCTGCTGGGCCGGCCGAACGGCGTCGGGTTCGAGATCGGGATTGCGTTCCAGCTGTTCGATGTGACACGACTCCTCGCCTATGCGTTGACCTTCACGGCCCTCGTGCTGGCGATCGAGACCTTCCTGGTGCAACCCCTTGAACGACGCGCGTCCCGTTGGCGACCCCGACCTGCTTGACGTGCGGATCGCGCGCAAGGCGTTCCGCTCGGCGTCGGGCGCGCACGCCGACGTGCTGCACGACGTTGCGTTCACCCTTCCGCATGGCGAGGTCGGCGCGTTCGTCGGCCCATCCGGCTGCGGCAAGACCACGATGCTGCGCATCATCGCCGGGCTCGATCGAGAATTCGACGGCGCGGTCGCCCGCCCGGCCGGAGCGATCGGAATGGTTTTTCAGGAGCCCCGGCTGCTGCCGTGGCGCACCGTCGAGGACAATATCCGCCTGATCGCACCGGCGATCGAGGAGACGCCGCTTGGCGCGCTGCTCGACACCCTCGGGCTCGCAGCGCATCGCGCGCATTTTCCCGGCGAGCTCTCGCTCGGGCTCGCCCGGCGCGTCGCCCTCGCCCGTGCCTTCGCGGTCGAGCCGGCGCTACTCATTCTCGACGAGCCGTTCGCATCGCTCGATCGGCCCCTTGCGGTGCGTCTGCGCGACGAGCTTAGCCTCCTGGTCGACCGGCGGCCGGTGACGACGCTCCTGGTGACGCACGATCTCGACGAGGCGGTGCGGCTCGCCGACCGGCTGTTCCTCCTCTCGGCGCGGCCCGCCCGCATCGTCGCCACCATGCCGGTCGCGCAGCCGCGCGCGATGCGCGGCGCCGCCGACATCACCGCGCTCAAGGCGGCGATCGCGCAGCAGCAGCAATGACCCTGTTGATCTTCGACTGCGACGGCGTGCTGGTCGATTCCGAGGTGCTCGCCCTCGACACGTTGCGCGAGATGATGGCCTCGCTCGGCCGCCCGATGACCATGGGCGAGGCGGACCGGGAGTTCACCGGCGGCAGCCTCGCCGACACGCTCGCGACCGCGCAACGGCTCCTCGGCCGGCCGATCCCGCCCGGCATCGGCGAGAGATTCGGGCAGCTTCTTCTCGATCGCTTTCGGCGCGAGCTCAAGCCCGTCCAAGGCGTCCGTGACGCGATCCTCGCCCTGCCCTACCGGCGCTGCGTCGCCTCGTCGTCCTCGCCCGAGCGGCTGCGCCTGTCGCTCGACGTGAGTGGGCTCGCGCCGCTGTTCGAGCATGTGTTCAGCGCCGTCGAGGTCGATCGCGGCAAGCCTGCCCCCGATCTCTACCTGCTCGCGGCAAGAACGCTCGCCGAGCCGCCCGAGGGCTGCATCGTGATCGAAGACGCGCCGCGCGGCGTCGTGGCCGGCCGTGCCGCCGGAATGCGCGTGATCGGGTTTGCCGGCGCTGCCCACGCGGCGCCCACGGCCGCCGACGATCTGCGCCGCGCCGGCGCCGAAGTCGTCATCCGGTCCATGGACGAATTGCCCGCGATCGTCCGATCGCTCACCGCATGATACGATTTTCGCTCGATCACCTCTGAGGGAGGAAGTCCATGCATCGCGCGGCCCTCGTCGCCCTGGCGCTCGGCCTGTTGCTGCCGGCGGTGCTCGCCGCCGATCGCAAGCCGACGCGGTTCTGGAACCTGACGGCCAACACCATCGTGTCGCTGCAGATGTCGCCTGCCGGGCAACAGGCCTGGGGCCGCAATCAGTGCGACAACGACCGCGATCACGAGGTCGACCACGACGAGCGGCTGCGGATCACCGACATTGCGCCCGGACGCTACGACGTACGCCTTCAGGACAAGACCGGCCGCGTCTGCGTCGTGAAGAACATCGACGTGAAGGACGGCGCGATCTTCACGATCGAGGAAAAGGATCTGACGAACTGCGGCGGTTAAGCGGTCGGCGGCGCCGCCCCGCACTTGTTGAGCGCGGCGAACAGGGCAAGCGCCGCAACATGCTCGGCGACGTCATGGACGCGAAACAGTGACGCGCCGGCCGCCGCCGCCGCCAGATTCACCGCGAGCGTGCCGACGAGCGTGCCCTCGGTCCCACGCTCGATGCCCTCCGGGACACGTGCGCCGAAGAACTTCTTGCGCGAGGCGCCGATCATGATCGGGCGGCCGTAGTCGGCGAGCTCACCCAAGCGCGCGATGGCTTCGATGTTCTGCCGCGCGGTCTTGCCGAAGCCGATGCCCGGATCGAGGATGATGTGGTGCTCCGGAACGTTGGCGCGTGCCGCCAGCGCGAGCGAGCCGTCGAAGAAGCGCCGCAGGTCGGCGACGACATCGAGCGCTTCGTCCTTGTCGCTTCGGTTATGCATGATGACGACCGCGGCCTCGGCCGCGGCCACCGTGTCGGCCATGGCGGGATCCTTCTGCAGCCCCCACACGTCGTTGATCAGGATCGCGCCGAGCTCGACCGCACGCGCCGCGACGCTCGCCTTGTAAGTATCGATCGACACCGGCACCGCGAGCTCGTTCGCGAGCCGCCGAACCACCGTGCCGATCCGCGCGAGCTCCTCGCCCTCCGATACCGCGGTGGCGCCCGGGCGCGTCGACTCCCCGCCGATGTCGATGATGGCGCATCCTTGCGCGGCCATCGCTTTGGCGTGAGCGACGGCCGCGTCGGCCTCGAGGAAGCGGCCGCCGTCCGAAAACGAATCCGGCGTCACGTTGAGAATGCCCATCACGACCGGATGAGCGCCGAGCTTGTTCAGGAAATCGTCACGCCTGGCGCGCTGGTCCGCGCGCATCGGCCTTCTCCCGCACGTGCGGCACCTCGCAATGCCAGCGCACGATGGACCATTTGGGGTGCGCATTGCTCCATTGCGCGAGATAGGGCGGCGCGTTCATGGCGCATTGGCGCAGCGATCCCTGCAAGCCGTACTGCAGGTGCTGATCCTCGCATTGGCTCGGGTGCGCCAGCGCGCAGACCGTTACGATCAATTCGATCATGTTCCAGGTCCTCTGAGGCTGCTTCGCGCCCCGGCGGCGAATCATCTGCGGTAGATACGTATTTGATCAGGTCCGGGTTCCAACGAAAATCTCGCCCTTGCCGAGGACCGCCATATCGCCCGCATACCGGCGCAGCGGACCGCGCAGGCAGGCGGCGGCCCGTGGGCTGTAGCCGCGGATAAAGTCGGAGAGCAGACGCATCGCAACCAGCTCGTGGTCGCCGCAATCGATGAAGGTCGGCGACAGCTCCTCGCTGCCGGCGCCGAGCACCACGGTCCCGCGCTTCATCAGATAGCCCGGAAGCGCGCCGGTACGGCGCAGCACCACCAGTGTCCCGGCGATCATCCGGCTGCCCGCATAGGCGCCGCACGGCCCTTCGACCACGATCGTCCCACGCCGCATGCGGTCGGCGATGCGCTCGCCGGCGCCGCCGCGCACCACGATCACGCCGCCGCCCATGCCCATGGTCTCGCCCGCGAATGGTCCGCCGAGATGGTCGCCGGCGCTGCGCAGGATTTCCATCACGCCGCCCTTCATCGCGGATCCGGCCCACGGACCGGCATGGCCGCGAATTGTGAGGCGCCCACCGATCATCAGCCGGCCGGCCTGCGCGCCGACGTCGCCGTCGACCACGAGCTCGCCGTCCATCAAACCGGCCCCGACCTGATCGAGCCGGTCGCACGAGCCCTCGATGCGCAGGTGCGTCGGATCGCCCACCCGCACATCGAAAATGTCGCCGACCGCGACCGGCGTGCGGGTGGTCTGCAGCGCGATCCGGCCGATCTCGGCGGGGCTTTGTCCCGTCAGCCGATGCGGCACCAGCGGCGACATGTCGAGCCGCTGATCGGGCCGCCGGCGCAATGACAGCACGAGCGGTTTCATGGCAGCAGATCCCGCAGGCGATAGTGATGCGGCCCGAGCTTGCCGCCGTAATTGCCCGCCCCGATGCGCAGCGCGCCGCGTTTCGGTCCGAGCCGAATGAGCGCCGCGAGGGCCGCGCGCATCGCGTCGGCGACCGCCGCCGACGTGAGCCCGTCGATCACGATCTCCAGCACCGCGCCGATGTCTTCATCGAGCGCGGTCGCGACGGCCCCCCGCAGCGTCGGGCAGTAGGCGTCGTTCGTCGACGCGGCGACGCCCTTGTACTTCGAGCCGACCTTCGAGCCCGACCGCACGACCCCGCCCGGAAATGGCGCGATGACATCGGGCACCGCCGCGATCGCCGCCGCGGCGGTCTCAGCCGCCAGCCGCGTCGTCTGCGCGGTCGCGCCCATGATCAGCAGGTTGCCGCCGCCGACCGCTTCCTTGGTGAGGCCGGTCGTCCCCTCGCACACGAACTCGCCGTCCATCACCGGGAGCCGCCAATAGCGCTTGCTGCCCAGCCGCTTGGAAATTTGCCATCCGTCGCCGAAGTAGCGCAGGGCATCGCCGAGCCGCAGCGTTTCCGCCCCCGACATTCCCGCATAGCACGCCGACCCCGGGCTGGTGAGGACGCATTGCCCGACCCGCGTCTGCAGTTGCTTCTGCAGCTCCGTGCTCGAGACCGCGAACAGGAGAACACGCACCCCGGGCCGCCCGTCGGGAGTCTCCCTCGGCGCCAGCGCGTGATCGATACCGGCCTCGCACCCGCAGCCGATGACCGAGGTCGCAAAGCCCGTCATCGTCGTCGCCGCCTGCCGCGCCCAACGGGGGGTGTCCGCCGTGACGGTGAGCGCGGTCGCGCGCATCCCGAAGGCTTCCGCGAAGGTGTCATCGATCCGGACGCCCTTGACGGTCAGCGTGCGCATCGGACGAGCTCGAATGGTTCCGGCCGGCCGATCGCGCGGTCGGGAACCTTGAGGAAAGCGTCGGAGAGACCGTAGCGATCTTCGTAGTAGCGCGTCATGCGTTGATCGATGGCGCGGTCGCGCGCCGGCCGCACCGTCAAGGCGCGACCCCATCGGTAACCCGTGACTGCGCCCTCGCGCACCACCAGCTCGCCGTCCTTGAACACCAGCGCGGCCGCGCGAAACATTTTTGCTCGATCGCGCTCGTCGGCATAGACGGCGACGTCGCCGATCGCACCGGCGCCGAGATGGCCGCGATCGGTGAGCCCGAGCAGGCGGGCAGGCGCTGCCCGCGTCATGGTGGCGATCTCGGTCAGCGTGTATTCGCGCGTGATCGCCGGTAGCGTGGTCACCGCCATGGCGTCCGGCGGCAGCGCGGCGATCTGCTGCGCGCGCAGGTCGCGATCCATCAGCAGCGCGAAGATGTCCGGGTAGGTCGTGAACGGCGCACCGTTCGGATGATCGGTGGTGAAGAACACGCGCCACGGATCGTCGATCAGCAGGAAAAGCTCGAGGCCGGCGGCCCACTGCACCGCATTGTAGAAATCGCTCGCCCGATAGTCATAGGGAACGATGCCGGCGCCGTTCGCGTCGCCCTCGAGAAGAACCCATTTGCGCGGACGCGCGTGGCCGCGCGAATTGAACTGGCGCAAGGTATCGAGCGAGATCGTGACGGTCTGGCCGAACATCACCTGGCCGACGTCGATCGTGACGCTCTTGGCGGCGTTCACGGCCTCGGCGAGCCGCGGGGCGGCGGACGAGAAGCCGCGCGCGCCCTCCTTGCCGTAGCCGTAGAACTGCAGATGGGCGAGGTGAAGCGGAAGCCCCTCGGCGGCCGCGATGGTGGTGAGCGCCGACGCGTCGCTTCCCGCCATCCCGAGATTGTTGCAGTGGACGTGGAGCGGATGCGGCACGCCCAACGCATGCGTCGCGCGTTGGAGCGTCTTGACGATCTCGCGCGAGGATACCCCGTAGTGCGGCACGACGTCATCGAACGCGAACTGCCGCACGTTTGCTTTCAGCGCGAGCGAGCCGCCCGCGTTGACGACCTTGACGCCGAGCGAGCGGGTCGCATCGAGCGTCCACGCCACGTAATCTTCGACGGCCGACCCGCTGTCGCGCTCGCGCATGAGCCCGAGCAGGAAATCGTCGTTGCCGAGCACCGCCAGCGTCGCCTTGTCGATGATGGGAATGTCGGCGAGCTCGAGATGGGCATGCAGCGCGTAGTGCGGCGAGACCGCGGGCTCGACCACGGTGGTGAAACCCATCTGCGCGTAGAGACAACCGGTCGCGAACGTCGACCAGCCGGCATTCGAAAGCGGCGTCGCGGCCGGACGCGCGGCGGCCGCGCGATGGAATTCGGGCAGCAGCAGGCGCGCCGTGTTCACGTTCCAGCCCGCAATGTGCGAATGGATGTCGATCGCGCCCGCCATCACGATCTTGCCGGCTGCATCATAGCTCGCGTCGGGGGTCGTTCCGGGCGGCGGCGCCTCGATGATGCGCCCATCGCTGATCCAGATGTCGCCGATCTCGTCGCGGCCGTTGGCCGGGTCGATCACCCGTCCACCGGCGATGCGCGTCTTCATGCCGGCACCTGCGTGCCGGGCATTGCCGCCAGGATGCCGCCGATCGCATCGGCGACGGAGGTCGTCTCGCTGGGTTGCGTGGCTGCGACGGCAAGGAGCGTTCCAAGCATCGGGCAGTGCTCGACGCCGTCGTGATCTAGGCCGGGTCGCCCAACCTCGATCTGCACGGCCGGACCAGCGGCGGGCACCGCCTCACCGGCCGTCAGCGCGATCACGGGCGTTCCGTCGGGCCACCGCGGCGCTGCCGCCCCATAGGCGGAAATCCACACCACGCAATCGGCTTCGCCCGTCGCCATCATGCGGGCGCCATCGTGAAGCCACGGATCGTGCTCGGGGTGACCTCGGCCGAAGCCGGTGCGCATTGGGAAACCAGTCATCCACCCGCACGCCTGCAACACCCCGATCGCGTTGTTGGCGGGCGGAAGCGCAATGCCGGTGAAACGCGTCTCCGCGTTCAAGTCGGCCACGATGCCGCACAGCATCTCGATCGCAGGCGCGTCGAGATCGGCCGCCGACCACATGGCCACACCGAACCGCGCGGCTTTGAGCAGCGTCGCCACGTCGTCGATCGTTTTCGCCGGGACGCCGGTCGTTGCGACCCGCCGACCCCGCAGGCGTGCGCGCAAAGCGGCAAGCACCACAGGCAAGCGGTCGACGCCACAGTTGACGACCGCTTCGCCGGGGATGGTGACGGCGCCACCCGGGCACAGTCGGGCAAGCGAACGTTTTTCTACGGCATCACCCTTGCCCGACGAATCGAGACCGAGCCATCGGCTCGGGTCGGATGCGTCCTTTTCCAGGCTTGGCCCAACGAGAAGCAGCGTATCGGCACGCAGCCGCGCTTCGTTCGGCGTGGTCATCATCATCCCGGCCTCGCGCAGCACCGCGAGGTCGCGCAACAGCGTATCCGAATTCATATGATCGATGACCCCGCCGGTTTGCTCGGCGAGACGGATCGCGGCGCGGGCGCCGGCGATGTCGGTCCCGAGGCCGGCGATGAGCGGGCAACGTGCGACCGCCAGCAAGCCGGCGGCTTCGGTCAGCGCACGCTCGAGTGCGGCGGGCTTGCCGCCGATCCACGCCCTGGCCATTCCAAATCCCCGCGACGCAAACCGGCCGTAAGGGTCAGTCGTCGTATTTCAGGTACGCGAAGCGTTGATCCTTTTCCGGCGTGCCCTCGAGCGCCCCGCCCGCCTTGCCGGGCTGCCAGTGCACGACGTCTTCGATCTTCTTGGCGAGCTCGAAATCCTTGTCGGTGATCCCCTTGGCGGCGTGATTCTGCAGGCGGACCTCCACCCACGCGTAGGACGCCGTAATGTCCGGATGATGCCAGGCCGCCTCGGCGAGATGGCCGACCGTGTTGATCACCATCAGCGTCCCCTTCCAGCTGTGCGTGCGGTATTTGCGGCGAATCCAACCGTTTTCCAAATACCAATGCGGCAGCTCGCGCGCGAGCCGCGCTTGGACTTCGTCATCGGAATACGTCCGCTCTTTCTGCTCGGCCATGGGCGATCTCCTGGGCGATCTCCGCGCGTCGACTGCAATTGCCAACCTCTCCTCGATGACGCAGTCTAGCGCATGAAACGGCGAAGTGGCCACCGGTTCGCCGACAACGACATGCATCGAAGAAAGAAAGCTGGGATCCGGACGGAACGGACTATGCTCCAGATCGAGCTCTATCGGTGAAAAACCTGCACGAGGTAAAAACTTCGGGAGCCGATGTTTGCAAATGATTGCTGCGCGGAACCCGACCAAGGTGACGGTCGCCATCCCGGCACGATTGCACCTCGGCTTCCTCGATCTCGACGGCGGGCTCGGCCGCCGCTTCGGCGGCATCGGCGTCGCGATCAGCGATCTCCAGACTCGCGTTGCCGTCGAACGCGCGGACACGATGCGAATCGGCGGAGCAAACAGCGATCGCATCGCGCGTTACATCGACGTCTTGCGCCGCGATCTCGGCGTCGGCGGCGACTATCGGGTCGATGTGCTCGACGCCGTTCCATCCCACAGCGGACTTGGCTCCGGCACGCAGCTCGCGCTTGCGGTTGCGGCCGCGGTGCGCGGGCTGCACGGCCTTCCACTCGATGTCGCGGCCGATGCGATCCGGCTCGATCGCGGTGCGCGCTCGGGCATCGGCGTCGGGCTCTTTCACCACGGCGGCGTCGTGCTCGACGGTGGGCGCGGCCCCACGACCCGGCCGGCGCCGGTGATCGCCCACATGCCTCTCCCGGAATCCTGGCGCGTTCTGGTCGTTCTCGATCCGGCGCGGCAGGGCAAGCACGGCGCCGACGAGATGACCGCGTTCGCGAACCTGCCGCCGTTTTCCGGCGAGCTCGCCGCGCACTTTTGCCGCCTGATGATCATGAAAGCCTTGCCGAGCCTGGCCGAGCACGATCTCGCGGGGTTCGGCGCCGCCATCACCGAATTGCAGCAGCGGCTCGGCGACTACTATGCGCCGACGCAAGGCGGCTCGCGCTTCATGAGCCCGGATGTCGCCGCGGTGCTGGATGCGCTCGCCGGCGCGGGGGCGACGGGAATCGGACAAAGCTCATGGGGCCCGACCGCATTCGCCTTCGCGCCGTCGCGCGCCGAGGCCGAGCGGATGGCGACGCTTGCCCGACGCCATCCGCAGGCGCACGCTCTCGACATTCGGATTTGCGTAGGGCTCAATCGCGGCGCCGAGCTGATCGCGGGTTAGTATGAGAGGTCTTCATGGCCGACAAGCACATCCTTCACATGGTGACGCCGCTCAAGCACATGAGCCCGTTCGACGTGAACATGGCGCTCGATGCCGGCTATGACGCGGCCCTGACTTACACCAATGTGACGCTCGACGAGGTGACCGGCCTGGTGCAGGACGCGATCTTCTCGCGGCCGCCCAAGGTCGGCGTGAAGACCGGAATGTTCATCGGCGGCAAGAACGCGACCCTCGCGCTCGATATGCTGGCGAAAGCCAAGAAGGCGCTGGTGCCGCCGTTCGGCATCTCATTCTTCGTCGATCCGAACGGGTCGTTCACGACCGCGGGCGCGATGGTCGCCTGCGTCGAGAGGACTTTGCGCACGAAGAAAAACCTCGCGCTGAAAGGGCGCAAGATCGCGGTGTTCGGTGCGACCGGCGTCGTTGGCTATTCGGCCGCCGTGATCGCCGCGCTCGAAGGCGCGGACGTCGTGCTGGTCGGCTATGACGGCATCAAGCGCGTGAGCGATGCGGCGGCGGAGATCAAGAGCCGGTTCGAGGCCGACGTACGCAGCGCCGACGGCAGCGCTGATGCCAAGAAGGCCGCGATCCTGGCCGACACCGAGGTCGCGCTCTGCGCCGGACGCGCCGGCGTCGCCATCCTGTCGGGCGCGCAGCTCGCCGCGGCCCCGCGGCTCGCGGTCGTCGCCGACGTGAACGCCGTGCCGCCGACCGGCGTCGAGGGCCTGGAGATGACCGCGAATGGCGCCGAACTCACGCCGCACGGCGTGCTGGGCATCGGGCCGCTCGCGATCGGAAACATCAAGTACAAGACCGAGTTCGGCCTGTTTCGCAAAATGATCGAGGCCGAGAAGCCGGTGCGTTTCGATTTTCGCGACGCCTTCGCGCTTGCGCGCGAATTCAATGCCTGACCAGCCGGCTGTCCTCATTGCCGCCGCCTCCGGCCGCGCACTCGCTCAATCGGCGCGTCGCGGCGGATATCTCCCGCTGGTGGCGGATTTCTTCGCCGATCAAGACACAGTTATGCTCGCGCACGATCACGTGCGTATCGAGGATGGCTTGGCGCGCGGCATGGACGCGGATCGATTGCTGCCCGCTTTCCAAACCCTTGCCCGATCGCGACAACCGATCGGCGCCGTTTGCGGCACCGGCTTCGAGGATCGACCCGAGCTTCTCGCCCGCATCAGTGAGCGTTGGCGATTGTTGGGTAACGATGCGCAGATCGTCGCCACGGTCAAAGACCCGTACGCCTTCGCGGCGTTGTGCCGCGACTGCGCCATCCCACATCCCGAGACAGTCCACTCGCTGCAACCTGATCGGGCCGGCTGGGTCGCCAAGCGGAAGGGCGGCGCAGGCGGCAGCCACATCGCAGGCGCGAGCGCGCAAAGCCAGGCGAGCGATGGTTTCTATTTTCAGCGCACGACGCCCGGCGTGCCGGTGTCGGCGCTCTTCCTTGCGGATGGCGGTCGCGCCATGACGCTCGGCTTCAGCACGCAGTGGGCATCGCCCACCCCGCGCCGGCCTTTCCGCTACGGCGGCGCCGTGCGGCCCCCCGCGCTCGCCCCGCTTTTGGCTGGCGCACTCACGGATGCGGTCGACCGTTTGCTGCAAGCGATACCGCTGGTCGGATTGAACAGCGCGGATTTTCTTGTCGACGGGGATCAATTCCGGCTATTGGAAATAAACCCGCGGCCGGGCGCCACGCTCGATGTGTTCGAGCCGGCCGAGGGGTCGCTCTTTGCGCTGCATGTGGCGGCTTGCGAGGGGAAGCTGGATTGCGTGCCGCCCCGTTTCGAAGGCGCATGCGCCGCGGCGATCGTCTACGCCGATCGCGATATCACCGCGGTCCCTGCCATTCGATGGCCCGACTGGATCGCGGACCGGCCTCAGCCCGGTACCGCGATGAAAGCAGGAGAGCCACTGTGCACCGTGAAGGCGGCGGCGACGACCGCGGCGGCCGCGAAGGCCGCCGTGGATGAGCGACTCGCAATGGTTCTCGCAATGGTTCGCGACTGGACACACGCGAGGATGTCATGAGCGTGACAGCAGCCATCAGCGTGAATGAGCGTGCGGCCGTGCTCGTCGAGCGGCTGCTCGCCGACGCGGCCGCGCTCAAGATCGGCGTCGCGCGCGGCGAGCTCGGCGAAACCTGCGTCGATGCCGGCAGCCGGCATCGGGGAAGCATCGAGGCGGGCTTGCGCATCGCCGCCATCTGCATGGGCGGGCTCGGCCATGTCGACCTCATTCCCTCCCCGGTGACGCCGCGCTGGCCATGGACCGTGGTGGCGCGCTCGGCCGATCCGGTGGTCGCCTGCCTGGCGAGCCAGTATGCGGGCTGGAAGCTCGCACACGGGGAAGGCGAGGACGCCTTTTTCGCGCTCGGCTCCGGGCCCGCGCGCGCGCTCGCGCGCCGCGAGCCGCTGTTCGAGAAGCTCGGCTATGCGGACAAGGCGAGCATGGCGACGCTCGTCCTCGAAAGCGCGCGGCCGCCGCCGGCGCCGATCGTCACCAAGGTCGCCAATGACTGTGGCGTCGAGCGCGAGCGGCTGACGATCATCTTCGCGCCGACGCAAAGCCTCGCCGGCGGCACGCAGGTGGTCGCCCGCGTGCTCGAGGTGGCCTTGCACAAGGCGTTCGAGCTCGGCTTCCCGCTCGACCGCGTCGTCGAAGGCATGGGCGCGGCGCCGCTGTCGCCGCCGCATCCCGATTTCGTGGCCGCGATGGGGCGTACCAACGATGCGATCATCTACGCCGGCCAGGTCCACCTGTTCGTGACCGGCCCGCCGGACGATGCCCGATCGCTGGCCGAGCGCCTGCCGAGCAAAGGCTCGCGCGATTACGGCCGCCCGTTCGCCGAAATCTTCAAGCGCGTCAAAGGCGACTTCTACGCCATCGATCCGATGCTGTTCAGCCCGGCGCAGGTCGTCGTCACCGCGCTCGAGAGCGGCGAAAGCTACCGGCGCGGGGAGATCAACGCGGACATGCTCGATGCCTCATTCCGCTGATCCGCGCGGGCGCGAGGCTGCGGCGCCGCGCGTCGGGATGGTGATCGACGGCAACGACTGGCACGCCCGCGAGCTGACGAAATCGCTGCAAGCCTTGGGCGTATCACCGGTGCCGATGCGGCTCGAGGCCTGCGCGTTCGCGACCGCCAGCGCCTCCGGTCTCGATCTCGACGGCTTCGGCGAGCGACTACCCGATGGTGTCTTCGTCCGCACGATCGTCGGCGGCAGCTTCGAGTCGGTCACGCTGCGGCTCGGCATCCTGCATGCGCTACGCGAGCGCGGCGTCACGGTGTGGAACGATGCGCGCGCGATCGAGCGCTGCGTCGACAAGTCGATGACGAGCTTCCTGCTCGCGCGATCCGCCATTGCGACGCCGGACACGTGGACGGTGCAAAGCCTCGAGGCCGCCCGTGCGATCGTCACGCGCGAAGCACCCCGCGCGCCGCTGGTGCTCAAGCCGCTGTTCGGCTCGCAAGGTCGCGGCCTGCGGCTGATCCGCACGCCGGACGACTTGCCCGAGCCGGGCAGCGTCGCCGGGGTCTACTATCTCCAGCGGTTCGTCGGCCGGTCCGTCGGTGTGGAGCGCGACGGCTTCCATGATTTTCGCCTGCTGGTGTCGCGCGGGCGCGTCGTTGCCGCGATGATGCGCCACTCGGCCGAATGGATCACCAACATCAAGCGCGGCGGCCGGCCCGTGGCGGTCGCGACGAACGACGACCTGAAGACGCTGGCGGTGCGCGCCGCCGCCGCCGTCGGCGCCGATTTCGCCGGCGTCGATATCCTCTACGACGGTGACCAGCGGCCGTCCGTCCTCGAGGTCAACAGCATGCCGGCGTGGGCCGGCCTGCAAAAGGTTGCCTCCGCCGACATCGCCGGCATCCTGGCGGCAGATCTCGTCGCCGCACTCGACGGTCACGCGCGTCGCGGGGCGACGGCGTGAGCGAGGCCGAGCGGATCGCCGACGCGTTCCGCGGCGCCTGCCGTGCCGAGCTCACGGCACTCAAGCCCGGAAACGTCCACGTGTTCGCCGACGGCCACCGGATGACGGCCGAGCAGTTCGTGCGCAGCGCCGATGCGGCGGCAGTGCCGCTGTCGGCGCATGGCGCGCGCGTCGGACGGCGCATCCTCGACGCCGTGGAGGCGACCCATGGTGCCGTCGGCACCAACACGAATCTCGGTATCATCCTCCTCTGCGCCCCACTCGCGGCCGCGGCCGAGGCCGACCAGGCCGATCTGCGCTCGGCGGTCGCCGCCGTGCTCGATGATCTCGATACCCCCGATGCCGACCTCGCGTTTCGCGCCATCGTACGCGCCGCGCCGGCGGGCCTCGGGCAGGTGGAGAGGCACGACGTCACCCGCCCAGCTCTCGTCACGTTGCGGGACGCCATGGCGGATGCAGCGGACCGCGATCGCGTTGCGCGGCAATACGTCACCGCCTACGAGGATATCTTCGACGTCGGCCTTCCCGCTCTCGCGACCGCCGCGGCGCGAGATTGGGCAGAAGAATGGATCATTGTGGCCACATACCTCGGCTTTCTCGCCGGCTTTCCCGACAGCCACATCGTGCGGAAATACGGCGCGGCGGTTGCCGAGGAGGTACGAAAAACCGCGAAAAAGTTTCACGCCGACTTGCAATCGGCATTGCATTCGTCATTGCAGCCATCGTGGGACCGATCCCGCCTCGTCGATGAGTTGCTCGCGTGGGATGCCGAGCTGAAAGCGCGCAACATCAATCCCGGAACGAGCGCGGACCTTACGGTTGCGACTCTCTTCGCCCGTCGTCTGGCGACCATCTTGCCGTCGGCACGCAACAGTGGTTGACTTCGTAGCCGTGGGACGTGGCTCCGCTTGGTGCGGACGAAGTCTCGCCGCTATCTGGCTAACCGGTCCGGCCGTATACGCGCCGGGCGCTGACAACAAGGATAGATGCCGTGTCGAACGTCGCAGGCCATCCGGCCTGCGTGGGAGGATTTGCTTTTCCTTTAAGGGAGATGGCCATGGCAAAAATCAATGGACTCTGCGTCGGTGAATCGCTGGTCGGCGAAGGAAACGAGGTCGCGCACATCGATCTGATCATGGGACCGCGCGGCAGCGCGGCCGAGACCGCCTTTGCGAACGCGCTGACCAACAACAAGGACGGCTTCACGTCGCTGCTCGCGGTGGTCGCCCCGAACCTCATGTGCAAGCCCGCGACCATTCTGTTCAACAAGGTGACGATCAAGGGCGCCAAGCAGGCGGTGCAGATGTTCGGACCGGCCCAGCACGCGGTCGCCAAGGCGGTGGCCGACAGCGTCGCCGAGGGCATCATCCCGCAGGACGAGGCCGAGAACCTGTTCATCTGCGTCGGCGTGTTCATCCATTGGGACGCCGCCGACGACAAGAAGATCCAGCAATACAATTATCAGGCCACCAAGGAATCCATCGCGCGTGCGGTCGCGGGCGAGCCGAAGGTCGCCGAGGTCGTCGCCAAGCGCGATCAGGTCAAGCATCCGTTCGCCGCATAGGCGGACAGGCGCAGATCCATTGGCAGCGCGGCTTCCGTTTGCCCGCAAGCGGAAGCCGCACGTCCATCATCCAGCTCAGGGCGTCTCGTGCGTCGGTGACGCTGCGGCCGTCAACGCGTCGATGTCGGCGCGTCGCAAGCGTCCGTCATGCAGCGAGGTGGCGACCAGCGCGCCCGCGATGCCGGCGGCGGCGAGTGCGGCGAGATCGGCGCCGTCGCGCACGCCGCCTGCCGCATAGATGCGGCGTCCCGGCGCGACGGCGCGAACGGCGGCGAGCCGGTCGACGTCCGGCCCCGCGCCGCTGCCGACGCGCGCGAGCGTCATCACGATCACCCGCGTAGGCCATGCCGACGCGGCGTCGAGAATGGCTTGCGGACCTTGAAACGCGTCGCCACGAAAATCGAGCGACAGGATTGCGCGGTCATCCGCCGCGAGAGCGCGGACGAGCGCAGGATCCGCTTGCGTTTCGCTGCCGAGGACGAGGGAGCCGAGGTCCGCCGCAAGCCAGCGCGCGGCCGCGCCGGCTTCCGCAATGCCATTGTCAACCCACAGCGACACTCCGGGATAGGCAAACCTGATCCGGCGCAGCGCGGCACTGTTGTCGCCCCTCCCCTCTATGGCGTCGAGATCGGCGACGTAGAGCGTTGCGAACGGATAGACCGCGAGCAACCCGCGCGCGACATCGAGCGGATCGCTGGTCGCCGCGAGCGGCGTCACGATCGGTGCATAACTGTCGCGCTGTCCCATCCGGGCACGCACTACCGCACCGCCCTTGAGGTCGAGAACGGGGATGATTTCCATTGGGCCCTGTGGGATAGGTGCGAGTAGCGATTAGCGCGTCGCGGTCAGCTGATAGAACCTACTCTTCGCAACTGCCTATTCGCTACTGCCTATTCGCTACTCCCTATTCGCCACTCGCTATTCAGCAAGTGTATAGGATCGGCAGCATTACACCTGCAACGGATCGCTTGGAAATGGTCGACATCATCGGCTGGGATGTGGGGGGCGTGCATCTCAAGGCTGCGCATGCGCATGACGGACGGATCGTCCGGGTGGTGCAGCTCGCCTCGCCGTTGCGTGACGGGCTCGAGCGTCTCATCGCGGCGTTCGGCGAAGCCAAGACTCTGGTAGGACGCGCCGACCACCACGTCGTGACAATGACGGGGGAGCTCGCCGACACGTTCGCGTCGCGCGCCGAGGGGGTCGAAAGCCTCGCCGCCCTCGCGGCGCGCGAGCTCGATGACGCACCGGTGCTGCTCTATGCCGGCCCGGCCGGCGTGGTGCGTCCGCCGGACGCCCGCAAGCATGCGGTCGAGATCGCATCCGCCAACTGGCACGTCTGCGCCGGCCTCGTTGCCGAAAAATGTGCGAGCGCGCTCTTCATCGACATGGGATCGACCACGACGGATGTGATCCCGATCGCCGACCGCGAGGTCGTGGCGCGTGGCTACACGGACGCCCAGCGCCTGGCGGCCGGCGAGCTCGTCTACACCGGGCTGGTGCGCGGCTTCGTGATGGCGACTGCGGATCGCGCGCCCGTCGCGGGCATCTGGACCACATTGATCAACGAGAATTTCGCCACCATGGCGGACGTGCATCGCATTCTGCGAAGCCTGCCGGACGGCGTCGACCTGATGGGCACGGCCGACGGCCGCGCCAAGACCGTCACGGCCTCGCGCGCCCGCCTCGCCCGCATGGTGGGGGCGGACGAGGCCGACCTCGACGAGGTCGCGATGCTCACCCTGGCGCGCTGGCTCGCCGAAGCGCAGCTGCGCGCCATCGTCGATGGCGCCATGCTGGTCGCGTCGGCCGCCGCGCTGCCGACCGATGCACCGGTCGTCGCCGCCGGCATCGGCAGCGGCGTCGTCGCGGAGGTGTCGCGCCGGCTGCACCGCGCGTGTGTGGCATTCGACGATCTGATCGACGTCGCACCAGACGCCGCCGCAAGCGCCGCGCATTGCGCGCCCGCCGTCTCGCTCGCGCTACTCGCGCCGCGGCTCCTCGGCCATAAATCCAGCAAAGTCTAGGGTCGACTGCGCGGCGCTTTCTTCCACGCTCAGGGTGGCTTGGACTTTCCGGCTAAATGTTGTTCAACAAGGCGCGGCTGTGCGTCCCGCGTGAGGCCCGGGTACGCCGAGACAGGAGTGCGCGTTCATGACGAGGCGACGTTCGATCTCGCTGGTCTTCCTCAGCAGCTTCGCGACCATCGGATTTTTGCAACAGGCCTCGGCCCGGGGATTTGCCGCCGGCCATGGATTCGTCGGCCACCACTTCGTTGGGCACGTTTCCCACCCGATCGTCGCTCACGGAATCCGAAACCCTCGCAGGCGCGCCTTCGGGTTTCGCCGGCCTCCATTTTTCGGCTTCCCCTGGCTGCTGGGTTACGACGACCAGGGACCATATTACCATTATTACGGCTATCCGGGCATTTCGCCGGATCCGAACGCGCCAGCCGCGCCGGCCGTCGACTCCGGACCCATGGCAAACCAGCCCGCGCCCATTCTCGCGTATCGCCCCGGTTGCCGCACCACGACTCAAACCGTGCCGGCGGAAAGCGGCGGCATCCGCACGATCCGCATCACGCGCTGCTACTGATCGGCGTCGCTGTCGGGCCGGCGCCCCGCTACCACTTCGTCCACTCCGGCAGCGGCCCGCTCTGGCGGCGATGCTTCGTCTCCTCGCCTTTGTCATCGGTGAGGATCATCTCCTCACCGTTGAACGAAAGCCTGGTCGTCTGCGTCACCGTGCGGCCGAGCGCCTCGAACGTCACGGTGAGGTCGCCGTTGCCGGCGAGCGTCCACTTGCCGTCGAGCTCGCGCAGGTCGCCGATCTCGCCCTTGCGCAGATACATCACGACGCGCCCATCGGCGGAAAAGCTCACCAGGTTGTCGCTCGGGCTGTACTCGTGCCACATTCCCACGAGCTTGCCGGCATCGTCGGCGATCGCGCGCGTGTGCGCGGCGATGACGCAGACCAAGACAATGAGCCAGAGGCGGGCGAGGCTGCGCATAGGTGGTCTCTCCCTCGACAATTGTCAGTCGTCGACGATCTGCCCGCCATCATAGCCGCAGGCGATGCGCCCGAGCGAGCCGCGAAACGCCTCGCTGCGGATGTTGGCCGCGAGCGCGTCGAGCGCGGCCGGATCGTCGAGGCGGCGGGCGCGGGCGAGCAACGTCTTGATCAATTCGGGATCGAGATAGGGCAGCGTCGCCCAGAAGCCGCGCGCGAGCTCGCGCGCAAGCGCGTGATCGGGATGCAGCGCGTTCTCGGGCGCGCGGCCGATCTCGTACATGTGCCGCGCCGCGTCCCACGGCGCGCGCTCGCGCGGCGCCCGCGCCAGGATGTCGGGATGCTCCTGCGCCACGTAGAACCGGTTGAGGGTGTCGAACAGCGTGAAGCGGTAGCCCTGCGCCAGCAGGAACGGCTCCCACGCCTCCCAGGCCGGCTCGCCCGAGCCGGGCGCGATCGCCTCGATCACGATCACCTTGGGCCGGAAACGCGTCCAGTCGTTGCCGTAAAGGACGTCCGCCTCACCGCCCTCGACGTCCACCTTGAGGAAGTCGATCGTCTCGAGGCCGTGCGCCGCGCACAGCTCGGCCAGCGTCAGGACCGGCATGCGCAGGGTCGCGTAGCCGACGCCGAACTGCTTCGCTTTCTCGGCGTGCTCGCGCACCGTGGTGGAGAAGCCGTGCAGCCGATCGACATGATAGAAGTCGATCTCGCCGCTCGCGCGCCCGACGAGGCCGCGCACGACACGATCGCGCGGCCGCAGCTGCTTGTAGAGCGCCGCCAGATCCGCCTGCGGCTCGATGACGATGCCGTTCCAGCCGCGCTCATAGAACCAGAACGACACATTGTCGGCGACCGGGTGGCCGCCGCCGACGTCGATATAGGTCCCGCTCGCCTGCCCCGCAAAGGCGAGCGAGAGATGATAGTCCTCGAGGTTCTGCGTGTAGGAGAGTTCCATGTGTGCCCCTGCCCGACGGCGGACACGCGAGACGATAGGGCGGGATCGGGATGGTGGAAAGGGCGCCGTACGGCTAGTGAAAATCTGGTGCGGGTCGAAATCTAACACGATCTCGTTCCACGTGTTGTAGCTCATGGAGGCAGGAAGCTGAACGGCGCGCACTTGCGCACCGCGCGGACGGCACGCGCGGCCGCCTTGGCGAACAGCGGGTTCATTCAGCACGGCCGCGCCCGATGGTGCTGGCTGGACCGTCGATGGAGCGGCCGGCGGGAGATGGTCGAGCCGATTCCGGATGCGCCGCATGAGATCGTCGCCGGCGAAAGCACGCGGCGCCATAGCGACAGGCAAGGCCGGCGGCCAAGCCACCGATAGATGCGAGCTTCCGCATGTCATTCCCGCGCCGCGGACCGCCGCAGTCTGCCGCTCGTGGAGGATGCGCAAAAGCTGAAAGAGCCGCGCGCGCCGCGCCCTTCAGCGCGATGGCCTCACCGCAATGTTGACTCGACGATCCGGCCTGGCTGTGGCGCCGGTGCCGCGATCGACGCCCCGGGAGTGTTGGGAATCGGCCCCGCCGCGTAGCCGGCGAGGATGCTGTAGACGAACGCGAGCATCACAGCCGTCACACCTGTCGCAAGCGCGTCGAGCCAGTAGTCGCGCAATCGCACGGTGCTGCCCTCCTCTGCGGGCGGTTCCGTGCCGTCATCGTGGCGACACGCACCCGCGTCAAGTCAAACGCGTGGGTCGGCCGTCGGTTCGCGTCGAGTCGATCGCCAGACTTTAAACCGATTCGCTCAAATTGATCGCATGCTGGTCGTGAGTTGTTTCTGCCGCGCCGGTGCGGCGTGCTGCAGTGCACCGCGTCACGTCGCGGCCCGTCGGGCGCTGCTCGCCGTTTGCGGGCGCGCGCGAGCGCAGCCGATCCGTGCCCCCGTCGCAGGCATGTCAGCGTAGCGAGGCTTGACTCGACGTAACCGGACGGTTACGTATAACGTAACCAACAGGTTACTAACGTTACGAACATGACGATGCGAGGCGCCCCACCTGCCCGCGAGGCCGTTTTCCGCGCGATCGCGGATCCGACGCGGCGCGAGATCCTCGGCTTGCTGCGCGCCGGGCGGCACAGTGTCGGCGAGATCGCGCGGAATTTTCGTACCAGCCGCCCGGCGATCTCGCGCCACCTGCGCGTGCTGCGCACGGCCGGTCTCGTCGTCGCGCGGCACGAAGGCACGGCGCGCATCTGCGAGCTCAACGCCGCGCCGCTGCGCGCCGTCGACGACTGGCTGCGCGACTACCAGACGTTCTGGCGCGCCAGCCTGCGCAGCCTCAAGCGCCACGTCGAAAAGAATGTGGAGGAGAACCCGTGACCCGACCCACGACCCATCCCCCGATCCAACCGATGACCTCCGGCGAGACCGCCGGCACGCACGGCGAGACCGTCACCGAGGAGATCTCCATCGCGGCCTCGGCGGAGCGCGTCTTTGCCGCCCTCGTCGATCCGCAACAGCGCGCAGTGGTGGGGCGGTGCAGGCATGTTCCACACCACCCGCATGGAGTCCGACCTGCGCGTCGGCGGCGCGTGGCTACAGAGCGGCACCGGGCGCGACGGCGGACCCTTTACGATCCGCGGCGAGTACCGCGTGGTCGAGCGGCCGCGCGTGCTCGCCTTCACGTGGCTACCCTCATGGCAGCCGGACGCGCAGGCCTCGCTCGTGCGCTTCGACCTCGAGGAGCGTGACGGCGTCACCACCGTGCGCCTCACTCATTCGGGCCTGACGCCGCAGGCCCGGCAGATCCACCGCGGCTGGCCGCAGATTCTCGCCTGGCTGAAGACTTACGTCACACCCGCAGCCGCGCCTTGATCGGAGCGCGCTGGCCCTCGGGCTCGTCGCGAAAATGCGGCAGCGCGTCGAGCTCGTTGAGGTCGGCGATGCGCCCGTACTTCTCGCGGTGCTCGACGATCTCCTGCGCACGTTCCATGCCGATGCCTTCGACGGCGCGCAGCTCCTCGACGTTGGCGCCGTTGATGTCGACCTTCTCGGGCTCGGGCGCGAGCGGGGGCGCCTCACCGTCGATGCGCGCGATGAGATGCTTCTTCACCTCGCCGAGCTCGCCCCACGGCATGTCGCCCATGTGCGGCACGCGCTCGAGCTCGTCGAGGCTCTTGAACGGGCCGTGCCGGTCGCGCCAGCGGGCGATCTCCAGCGCGCGCGTCTTGCCCAAGCCCCGCACGGATTTGAGCTGATCCACGGTCGCGCTGTTGATGTCGACCTTCTCAGGGGTTTGCTCACGGGCGGGCTCACGGACTTGCGCCGGTTTGCTGTGTTTGGCCATGCGGGAACCTCCTCCACGAATAGCGTTCGGACGCGCACGCCCCGGCCGCGCCCGGCATCACAACGCCGGGCGGCCCGCGATTGATCCGGAGGTAATGCGCCGCCCCTCGAGGCGGAACTTGGGGGCTGGCGCGGTTTTGGCAGAACGAAGCCAGGCCGAAAATCTCAATCGATTCAGCGACATTCCGGCGGCCCTTCATGCAGCGCTGGCAGCCGATGTGCGGCTGCGGCTGCTTTTGTCTCGTCGTCGCGGGATTGAGAAAGCGGAGCGGTTGCGCTCTAAGATTTCGTCGCCCGACTTCGGAGAAAGATCCCATGGCGCAATCGGCCTTCTCGTTTCCCAAGCAATGGGAGGACTGGGCGAGCTGGCTCCTCGGCATCTGGCTCGTGCTGTCGCCCTGGGCGTTCTTTTACGACCAGGAGACGCGCGCGATGGAGAACGCGGTGGCGGTCGGCGCCCTGATCCTGGTCGCCGAGGTGGTCGAGCTGTCGATCTTTCGCGACTGGGAGGAGTGGATCAATATCGCGGCCGGCGCCTGGCTCGTGGTGTCGCCCTGGGTCCTCGGCGTCGCCAGCGTGGCGGCCCGCTGGAACTTCATCGTCATTGGAGCGCTGGTAGTGGTGCTCGCCCTTTACGAGCTGCGCGAGATGGCGGGCCGCGCGAGTTCACGATGAGGTGATGCGGCATCCTGCCTCTCGCCCCTACTGGCAAACCCGAGTCGGGTACCTACATATCGTGTGAAGCCGGACGTGCCCCCCATGCCCCCCTCCCCAAACGTCCGGTGGAAGAATAACCCCGGTGCGTCCCCACCGGGGTTATTTGTGTCTGCAGCCCTGCTGCGATTTTCCGGCGCGTTCAATCATTAACCGGAATCGCCTATATCGGCGGCACGCGGGCGTGATCCGCAAGTCCGGGCCCGGCATGAGGACTGCCAATCAATCGGCTGGGGACGCATCGGCGTCGCCGCCCTACGCGATACTTACCGATGTCCACGCTTGAGCCCGCCGACACGGGGGCGTCGGCCGCGCTGTGGCGCGCCTCTTACCCGGCCGGCGTCCCGGTGAGCATCGATCCGGACGCCTTCCCGTCCCTGCACGCGCTACTGCTCGCCGCCTGCCGCCAGCACGCCGAGCGTCCCGCCTTCGACTTCCTCGGCGCCACCATGACGTTTGCGGACTGGGAGCGCCTGAGCGCTGCGTTCGCCGGCTTCCTGCGCGAGCGGCTCGGCCGCAAGGCCGGCGACCGCGTCGCGATCATGATGCCGAACGTGCTCGCTTATCCGGTTGCGTTCCTCGGGATCCTGCGCGCCGGGCTCACCGTCACCAGCGTCAACCCGCTCTATACGCCGCGCGAGCTCGCGCACCAGCTCTCGGACTCCGGCGCGACCACGATCGTGATCATGGAGAATTTCGCCCACAAGCTCGAATCGGTGATTGCCGAGACGCCGATCGAGCACGTGGTGGTGGCCCGCCTCGGCGATCTCGTCGCGCCGCTCAAGCGCTGGGCGTTCAACTTCGCCAACACGTGGCTGCGCAAAGCAGTGCCGGCCTGGCGCTTCGAGCGCTACACCATGCTGCAGGACGCCTGCAGCCATCCGCCGGCGCAGCCGCTGCCCGACCCGGCAATCGTCCCCGCCGCGCCTGCCGTTCTGCAATACACCGGCGGCACCACCGGCGTCGCCAAGGGCGCGATGCTGTCGCACCGCAACCTCGTCGCCAACGCGCTGCAATGCGCGACCTGGATCAGCACCGATGCCGTGCCGGGCGTCGAGCGCGTGCTCACGCCGCTGCCGCTCTATCATATCTTCTCGCTCACCGCGAACATGCTCACCTTCGCATCGATCGGCGGCATGAACGTGCTGGTGCCCGATCCGCGCGACATCCGCCGCCTGATCGCGACCATGCGGCGCACCCGCGTCACCGCCATGTCGGGCGTCAACACGCTGTTCAACGCGCTCGCCAACTCGAAGGAGTTCGCCACCCTCGATTTCTCGACGCTCAAGTTCGCGATCGGCGGCGGCGCCGCCGTGCAGAGCGCCGTCGCCGAGCGCTGGCGCGCAGTCACCGGCACCGCGCTGGTCGAGGGCTACGGATTGACCGAGGCCTCGCCGGTCGTGTGCATCAATCCGCTCGCCAATCCGAGCATCGGCACGGTCGGCCTGCCGGTCCCTTCGACCGAGGTCTCGATCCGCGACGAGGAAGGCCGGCCCCTCGCGCAGGGCGAGATGGGTGAGGTGTGCGTGCGCGGCCCGCAGGTGATGCAGGGCTATTGGGAGCGGCCCGACGAGGCCAGACGCGTGCTCACGGCCGATGGCTGGCTGCGCACCGGCGACGTCGGCGTCATTGACGCGCACGGCTTCGTCAAGCTGCTCGACCGCAAGAAGGACATGATCATCGTCTCGGGCTTCAAGGTCTTCCCCAACGAGGTCGAGGACGTGGTCTGCCAGATGCCCGGCGTGCTCGAGGCCGCCGCGATCGGCGTGCCGGACGAGCACGCCGGCCAGGTCGTCAAGCTGTTCGTGGTACGGCGCGATCCGGAGCTGACCGAGGACGCGGTCCGCGCTTACTGCCGCGACAACCTGACCGGTTACAAGCGGCCGAGGACCATCGAGTTTCGCGACGCGCTGCCCAAGAGCAACGTCGGCAAGATCCTGCGCAAGGAATTGCATTAGCGTTCTGGTGTAGCCCGCGCGCTGTCTGGTCCTGTTCCTCGAGCGTATTCGGACGGTAATTGACGACGGCCGCTCGATCCGGGCCAAGGGGCGGGCCATTTGTCAGCGCACCCTGAATAGCGGGGATAGATCTCATTTCGCTTGCGTTGCGGCCGCGAGAGCCGCATGGCATTAAGTGCAGAGTTAGATTGACGCGTCCGCGGCATCGCTTCGGGCGCGTTTTGCTTTCCGGCGGCCTGCATATGGAGCTACGCGACGCGCCGCCGCTCGGCCTGCGCGAGCTGTTGTTCATTGTTCTTCGCATTGATATCCATTGTTCCTGAGCCGGCGGCTTTTCTTTCGTCCGAACAAGGCGTTGCACCTAGTTTGCGTCGTATCTCGCATTGTAAATCGATTGTATTTTTTGAAAAAATTCTGACGCCTGCGCGGCGCTTCGTGTCGAGGCTGCGGAAGGGCCGAAAGCACTGCACCGACAAGGACATCGGCCACATTGGGTTTGTTCTGCGCGCGCCCGAAAACGGTTGCATCCAATTCGTAGTTTGTCACTTTTGGTTGTATTGCAGCCGGAGCCGACGCGAGCCATGGCATCGATCGCCGCGGCCGAAACTCGGTCGAGCAAGGCCAGACAGGAGCTACGCGAACCGCACCCACAGCGCCGCCGCCCACACGACAAACGCCAGCACCAGCGTGAGCAGGACGGCGGCTGAACCTAAGTCCTTGACGACCTTGATGGCCCAGCTGTGCTCCGGCGTCACATGATCGGCGAGCTTCTCCACGGCCGTGTTGAGCAGCTCTACGACGATCAGGATCAGCAGCGAGCCGACCAGCGCGAGCCACCACGCAATGCTCTTGGCGATGAAGAAACTCAGCGGCACGCAGATCAGGAGGGCGACGGCCTCCTCCTGCACGGCGGACTCGTGCCCCAGGGCCCAGCGCAGGCCGTTGATCGAGTTGATCGTGGCGTTCCACAGGCGCAACCCGCGGCGACCCGGCACGGTACGTCCGTTGCCCAGCGCTGCGGGCAACTCGGACGTCAGGGCGGCATTTATTCCTGCATCGATCTCAGCGTCGATCCGCGGCTTCATCCCAACGCCTGCTTGACCCGCTCGGGTGTCATCGGCGTATGCCGCAACCGTACGCCCGTCAACTCGGCGACCGCGTTGGCGATCGCCGGCGCGACCAGCGGCGTTGCCATCTGGCCGACGCCGGTCGGGTGGTTGTCGGTCGCGACCAGCTCGATGTGGGTCTGCGGCACGTCGCGCATGCGCGGCACGTAGTAATCGTAGAAGCCCGACTGCTGGACGACGCCATCGACCGTCGTGATCCGCTCGGACAGCGCGAAGCCGGTGCCGTAGATGATGCTGCTTTCGGTCTGGGCGAGGATGTTGTTGGGCTGCACCGTGATGCCGGGATCGAGCGCGACCCAGACGTTGGGCACGCTCAGCGCACCGCTCTTGCGGTCGACGCCGACCTCGGCGATCAGCGCGATCTGCGTGCCCGAGTAGTTCATGTAGGTGAAGCCGAGCGCGCTGCCGTCGCGTTTCTTGCCCCAGTCCGCCATCCGTTTCACGGTCTCGATGATGTGCACCGCGCGGGCGTTGCCTTTGACCAGGTCGCGACGGAAGTCGCTCGGATCGACGCCGCGCTTGCGTGCCAGCTCGTCCATGAAGGATTCGATCGCGAAGATATTGGTGAGATGTGCGATCCCGCGCAGGCTCGAGGTGCGCAGGCCCGTATCCTGCGGGACAGCTTCGGCGAGCCGGTTGGGAACGTCGTAATAGGGCGCATCGAGCCCGTTGTAGGCGATGCCGTCGCGGCCCTTCTGGCGGGCGAACCGCACCGGGTCCTGAAAGGCGGTCACCTCGTCGCACGCCTTGCGGTGGTGGAATGCGATCAGCTTGCCCGACGCATCGAAGCCGGCGCGCAGGAAATGCGCCGACAGCGGGTTGAAACGGCCGTTGTGAAAATCGTCCTCGCGCGTCCACATCATCTTGACCGGCTTCTTCACGGCATTCGAGAGGACGACGGCATCGTGCACGTATTCCTCGTCGCGATGGCCGCGCCGCCCAAAACCGCCGCCGAGCAGCATGTCGTGATAGGCGATCTTGTCGGGCGCAATGTTGAGCGCGCTCGCCGCGACCGTGACGGCGATCGATTTCGACTGTACGCCGCTCCACAGCTCGCAGGCCTCGCCATTGGCCGCGACCGAAGCGACTGCGTTCAGCGGCTCCATCTGCGCGTGATAGACGAGGTCGTTGCGATAGTCCGCCTCGATGACGGTCGCGGCCGTCGCGAGCGCCGCCGGCGCGTCGCCGGTCTTGGCCCAAAGCTTGGTCGGCCGCGACATGTCGCGCGCAGCCGCGGCGAATTGCGGCAGCGCTTTCTCGCTGTCGAAGCCCCATCCCTTGCCGGTGCGCGTCCAGGTGACCTTGAGCGCATCCTTGGCGTCGAATGCCGCCCACGGTGTCTGCGCGACAACGCCGACGCCATAGGGCAGCGGCACGATACGAACGACGCCGGCGATCGCCTTGGCTTTGGCGTCGTCGATCTTGTCGGGCGCGGCACCTTCGACCGGCGCGCGCAGGACGGCGCCGTAGAGCATGCCGGGCACCTGCACGTCGATTGCGTATTGCGCCGTGCCGTTGATCTTGCCGGGCATGTCGACGCGCACGACGTCATGACCGATGAGCCGGAACTTGTCGGGATGCTTGAGCTCGCTCTCGGCGACCGTCGGCGCCTGCGCCGGGATCTGCGCGAAGGCGGCGATCTCGCCATAGGTCAGCCGGCGGCCGGACTTCGCGTGCACCACGACATTCGGCTCGGTCGCAAGCTCGGCAACCGGGACCTGCCAGTGCTCCGCCGCATTGGCGAGCAGCACCTTGCGGACCTGGGCACCGAACTGGCGCAGCTCGTTGAAGTAGGACGTCACCGCATTGCTGCCGGCCGTGTACAGGTAGCCGTATTGCGGGTTCTTGTAGAGCGCGTCGTTCGGCGGCGCGACGACCACACGCACTTTGGCCCAATCGGCGTCGAGCTCCTCGGCGAGGATGAGCGGCAGTGAGGTCAGCGACCCCTGTCCCATCTCGGCCGCCGGCGAGATGATCGCGACCGTATCGTCGGTCGAGATCGTGACCCACGGATTGACGGCGACCTCGCCGCGCGCGGCGGCGGCGGCGCGCAGGCCGGACGCGACCGCAAACGTCAGCCCGGCGGCGCCGACCATGAAATGGCGGCGGTTGATGTCGGTCTTGCGAGGGACCTTGCGAAGGGCGTTGCGATGAACCTCGGTCATGATCAGGCCTCCTTCGCGGCGCGCTCGATGGCGCGGACGATGCGCGGATAGGTCCCGCAGCGACAGATGTTGGTGCTCATGTGCTCGACGATCTGCGCACGGTCCGGCTTCGGGTTGTGCGCCAAGAGGTCGGCCGCGCTCATGATCTGGCCGGACTGACAGTAGCCGCATTGCGGCACCCGCTCGGCGAGCCAGGCCTTCTGCACCGGATGCGACGAATCCGTCGAAAGACCCTCGATGGTCGTCACTTTGCGGCCGGCGACCTCGCCGACCTGGGTCAGGCACGAGAACGCGCGCTCGCCGTCGATATGCACCATGCAGGCGCCGCAGAGCCCGGTGCCGCAACCGAATTTGGTGCCGGTGAGCTTGAGCTCCTCCCGTATCACCCACAGGAGCGGCGTCGCCTTGGGCGCATCTGACTGCGCCGACTTGCCGTTGATCGCGAAATTGATGGGCATTGCGAGCCTCCCGGATGTCGCTCGTGAAGTGGGCAGTCTACGCGCGCCGCGAGAGCCTGTCGAAGGCCATCCTGGCGGACATATCCGCCCACCGCGCCGCCGGGTTGGACCGGCGCCGAATTCGTCCCATAGTCCGGGCAGAACACGTGAGGACGAGGCCATGGGGCCGCAAGCCGTGAGCATCCGTATGACCGTTCGCGCCTGGATCGCCGCGTTGGTCTGTTTCCTGGCCGCGTTGGCGGCCGCGCCAGCGGGCGCGCAATCCTATCCGACGCGGCTGATCCGCATCGTCGTGCCCTTCCCGCCCGGCGGCCCGACCGACGTCGCGGCCCGGCTGATCGTCCAGCCGCTTTCGGAGGCGCTCGGGCAGAGCGTCATCATCGAGAACCAGAACGGCGCCGGCGGCCGCACCGGCTCACGCTACGTCGCGCGCGCGGCGCCCGACGGCTACACGCTGCTGTTGGGCGGCACCAACCTCAACGCGATCATCCCGGCGCTCTACAAGAACCTCGACTACGACCCGGTGAAATCGTTCGTGCCCGTCGCATCCATTGCCAGCGACGGCATGGTGATGGTGGTCAATCCGTCGATCACGGCCACGACACTCGCCGAGTTCGTCGCCCAGGCCAAGGCGCATCCCGGCAAGCTGAAATACGGCTCGGCGCCCGGCATCGCGTCGCACCTCGCTTCCGAGCTCCTGAAGTACCGCGCCGGAATCGACGTCCCGTTCATCCCCTATCGCGGCGGCGCGCCGGCCATCACCGACCTGCTCGGCGGCCAGATCGACATGCTGTTCAACAACAAGGCGGTGCTGCTGGCGCTGATCCAGGATCGCAAGCTGCGCCCGCTCGCCGTGGTGGCCGACAAGCGCTGGCCCGAGCTGCCGGACGTGCCGACCATGGCGGAAGCAGGCTTCTCAGGATTTCCGACCGATATCGTCTACGGGCTGCTCGCCCCGGCCGGCACGCCCGACACCGCGGTCGCGACGCTCAACGCCGCCGTCAGCAAGGCGATGCAGTCGCAGGCGTTCCGCACGGGCCTCGCCAAGCTCGGCATCGAGGCGCGATCGCTCACCGCCCAGGCTTTCGCCGCAAAGCTGGCCGATGATACCGCGAAATATGACGAGATCGTCACGCTCACTGGCATCAAGGTGGAGTAGCGAGCCGGCCCGTCCCGATCATATCGCCCAGCGGTATCGTCCGGAGATCGGCCAATCGAACAAGGCATCCTCCTCGCGCGCACCCGAGCCGATGTTGTGGATGACCAACGGGCCGCGGGCACCTTGCCGATCCGAGACGAACCCGATGTGCGGGGCGGTCTTGTCGAGGACCGACGTAAAGATGTCTCCGGGCTGCCAGCCCGACGGGTCGCGCGGGATGGGAAGCTCCGCGCCATGGCGCGTCAGCCAGGTGCGCAAGTTGGGAACGCGGCGGTGATCGATGTTGCGATCGGGCGCCTTGAGGCCCCAGTTCCTCGGATAGGCGCCGAAGGCAGCGCGCATGTCGGCGTTGACCAGCGCTTGCAGGTCGAGTCGAAACGCATCGCGATAGGCGCGGATGATCACGTCGGTGCAGACCCCCTTCTGGCGCGGCACATCCCCGCCGGGAAACGGGATGGCCGTATAGGCGGGGTCGTAGTCCAGCGTGACGCCCACTTGCGCGCGCGCGGCAGCGGTCAGTTGCGTCCTCTTGCTGACCGCCGGGGGCGCTGCCTCGACTGTCGCCGGGGCAGGCCGCGCCGCGCCAGCGAGGAGGCTCGCGCCGACGCCGAGCAGCAGCGATCTGCGATCGAGCATTGTCTTGTACGGACCATAGGGCGCCGTGACCGGCGTTCACGCCGAGAAGTCATCCCCTTGCGGCCCTTTGATGGCACCATCCCTCGCTGTGACCGGCGCGGCGGACATCAAGATGCAGAAAAGGTCATCTGCACCGACGCTTGCTCTCCAAATGCAGCAAGTACGGAAGGGGTTTTGTCCTATTCCGCGGCGACGCTCTGCTGGTAGCGCGCCGGGACCGGCAGGTTGAACACGCGCGCGGCGTTGAGGCCGAGGATGTTGCGTCGGGCGCGCTCGTCGAGGAACGGCAGGTCGAACACCTTGGCAGGCACGTCGAAGTCCCAATGCGGCCAGTCCGACGCGTAGAGCAACTGCGTGTCGGCGCGGATCGCCTCGAAGGTGCCCTCGAGCAGCTTTAGGTTCGTCGCCTCCATCGGCTGCATCGTGTAGAACATCTCGCCGATGTACTCGCTCGGCAGCCGCTTGAGCAGCGGCGCCTCGGAGACGCGCATCAGGTACTCGTGGTCGAGCCGCTGCATCAGGAACGGCAGCCACGCGAGTCCGCTCTCGATCCACATCACCTTGAGCTTAGGAAAACGCACCGGCAGGCCGTTGATCACCCAGTTGGTCAGGTGAACCACGTTGCTCATCACGAACGAGATCGCGTGCATGGAGAGGAAGCGGTTGAGGTGGCGCGTGTACTCGTTGTGCCAATTGTGGTGCGCGTGGAAGCCGATCGGCATGTCGGCTTCCTCGAGCATCCGATAGAGCCGCATGTACTCGTTGGCGTGCACCGGCTGATAGCGGGTGCTGGTGACCAGGAAGCCGACAACGCCGGGCGCGCCGAGGAAGCGCTTCACCGTCGCCTCGGCGGCGTCCGGCGTATTGTACGGCAGATAGAGCATCGCCTTCATGCGCGGCTCGTGCGGCAGCACGTGCTCGACGATCCAGCGATTGTAGGCGGTCGCAAGCTCCGCCTCGATCTCGCGCTGCGGATGCATGCCGAGGAAGAGCAGCGCGCTCGGAAAGAAGATCTGGTAGTCGAGCCCCATGCAGTCCATCGCCTTGCGCGACAGCGCGACCTCGCGCGGCACGCTTTTGTCGGCGATCGGCTCGCGCAGGTGCGCGCCGTGGGGGATGCGCCCGCCGGCGTGCTGGTGCTGCAGGCCCGGCGTGTCGTTGAGGAACGCGCTGCGCCCGGTGCCGCCGCCGAAGAACATGGCGGCGTCGCGCACCGTCTCGTTCTCGACGAATTTGAGCACCTCGGCCCAGGCGAGCCCGTCGCCGATATGCGAGTCGGCATCGACGATGAAATACTTGTCGAGCCCGCGCTCGGCCGCCTGGCGGGTGGCGCGGGCCAGGATCTCATATGAATCGGTCACGTCGGTGATCACCGACAGCTCCGGCGGCTTCACGCGGCTGGTGGTCATGTCATGAAACCTCGTGGCTGCCGATCATTTCGCGACGACGTAGACGCCGCCGTCGCGCACCGTCACCGGATAGCTGGCGAGCCGCATCTTGGCATGCCCGAAATGGCGGCCAGTGCGCACGTCGAACTCGAATCCGTGCCACGGGCAGACGATGTTGAGCGAGCCGGCGCGATAATGGATGCCGAGGCTGCGGCGGTCGGCATCGAGCCGCTCCTCGGTGCCCTGCATCAGCTTGCCCTGACAGACGGGACCGCCCTGGTGCGGGCAATCGTTGCGCCAAGCATAAAACGCGCCGTCCACGCGGAAGACGCCGATCTCGATGTTGTCGTCGTCGATGACGATCTTGCGCCCGCCATCCGATATCTCATGCTCGTGCGCGACAAAGATTTCCTTCATAATTCGATTGTACCGGACCGTCCCACGCCGCGCCAAGCACCTTCCGAGGCGCCGAGGCGCCACTTATCCAACCAAGCTCTGCCCGATCCAAGCCACATTGCCGTTCAACCATCTCCATCTTTATGATCATGGCTGACACGACTGGATATGAGCGCGGGTTGAGGGGCGAATGACGATCGCTGAGATCGGTGACGTCGATCACGCCGCGCGGGCGGTGAATCATCGCCGCCTGCGTGCCGCGGTGACGGCCGTGTCGTCGCTCAGCGCCGCCGACGTAGACGGCATGTTCGAGCTCTACGCCGCCTACTACGACGGCACCACACGCGCGCTGTTCGAGCATGATCTGCTTGAGAAGCATTGGGTCGTCGCATTGCACGGCGCGCGCGGCGAGCTGGCCGGGTTCTCGACGCTCGCGGTGTCCGACGTTGCGGCCGATGGCGCCGCGGCGCGAATCGTCTATTCGGGCGACACCATCATCGATCGCCCTTATTGGGGAACGCAGGCGCTCGCCTTCACGTGGATTCGCTTTGCTGGGACTTTGAAGGCGCAAGCTCCTGAGCGGCCGCTCTACTGGTTCCTGATCGCGAAGGGCCATCGCACCTATCGTTACATGTCCACCTTCGCGATCGATTTCTTTCCCCATTGGAGCAAGGCGACGCCCGCGCCGGCGCGGCGCCTGATCGACGACCTGGCGCGCGATCGCTTCGGTGATGCCTACCGGTCCGACCGCGGCGTGGTGTCGTTCCCGCAGTCGCGCGGCCACCTCAAGGCGCCGTGGACGCAGGTCGAGCCCGACGAGCTCGCGCGGCTCGATGTGGCATTCTTCCTGCGCAGCAATCCCGGCTATGTGCGCGGCGACGAGCTCGCCTGTCTGACCGAGCTTGCTCCCGCAAACCTGCGCCCTATCGCCCGTCGCGTGTTCGAGCAAGGCATGGGCGGATGACCGGTTGGGCCGCGATCCTTCAAGCCGCCGCAACCGAATACGATGCCTTTTGCAATGCTTGCGCGAATCCCCGCGCGACCCAGCTCGCTTTGCTGCGGAGAATCCTGCGCAACAATGCGCAAAGCGCATTCGGTCGCGCGCACGAATTCGCCGGCATCGACGATATCCAGAGCTTTCGCGCCGCCATCCCGATCCGCGGCTACGACGAGTTGCGCCCGTGGATCGACCGCGCGGCGGACGGCGCGCCCGGGGTTCTCACGACGGCTCCCGTCATTTGCTGCGAGGAGACCGGCGGCAGTGCGTCCGGCGGCAAGCTCATTCCCTATACCGAAGCCGTCCTCGCGTCGTTCCGCGCGGCGGTCCTTCCGTGGCTTGCCGATCTCGCGCGCCAACGCCCCGCAGCCGTGGCGGGGCGCGCCTACGTGGCGATCAGTCCGGCCGGCCGAGCGCCATGCGCCACCGCGGGTGGAATTCCAATCGGGCTTGCGAGCGAGGGCGCCTATCTCGGGGCCGATCTCGCTGAGGCATTTGCCGACATCCTGGTCGTCTCGCCCGAGGTCGGCGGGCTCGCGGAGCTGTCCGCATGGCGCCGCGCGACCCTGCTGCGTCTCCTCGCGGCCGACGATCTCACCTTCATGTCCGTCTGGAGTCCGACCTTTTTGATCGGGCTCGTTGAGGCCCTGCCCGCGCTCGCGGCGCCGCTCATCCGCGCGCTGCAGGACGGCGATCGCGATCCCGCACGGCTGCGCGTCGTCGAATGCGCCCTCGCCCGACAGCCGATCGACACCCGCGCCATCTGGCCGCAACTCGATACGATCAGCACCTGGGCGCACGGGCCCTCGCGCGCCCATGCGGATCGTCTCGCGCAGATGTTTCCCGCCGTCCACCTGCAGCCGAAAGGCCTGCTGGCGACCGAGGCGCCCGTCAGCATCCCATGGTCGGGCTCGCCGTATCCTGCCCCCGCGCTGACGAGCTGCGTGATCGAGTTCATCGACGACGCCGGCGATGCGCGGCTCGCCGACGAACTGCGCGCCGGCGAAGACTATCGCGTCGTCATCACCACGCCCGGCGGCCTCTACCGCTACGATCTCGCCGACCGCGTGCGCTGCCGGGGCTTCGCCAATGGCACCGCCCGGCTCGAGTTCATCGGCCGCGCCGGCATCGTCAGCGATCTCGTCGGCGAGAAGCTGACCGAGGCGTTCGTTGCCGAGGCGTTGCGCATACTCGACGAGCCCGCGGCCTTGGTGCCTCGGCCCGAACCGCGACCGCACTACGAGTTGCTCATCGATACGCCGCGCCAAACTCATCTGGCCGCCGCGAGCGCGCGGATCGAGCAGCGCCTGCGGGCCAATCCGCAATATGCCTATGCGCGCGCCATCGGGCAGCTCGGCGCGATCGCAGCGCGTGCCGTCCCGGGCCTGGCACTGCGGATTGTGACAGCCATGCAGGCGCGCGGCCGCCGCATGGGCGACGTCAAGCCGATCGCCCTGATCTTCGATCAATCACTGGTTGATATGCCGGCGGGGCCCGTAGACGCTACCGACGAATTTGGGCATGCTTCCATCGAGCAATCGTCCAATCCCTGAGCCCTGAGGCGACGACAGGAGCTTCCGAATGCGGATCGCGCTGCTCTCGCCGAAGGGGCCGCTTTATCGCAGCCGCGGTGGCATCTTCAGGAAATCGCTGCGCTACCAGCCGCTCACCTTGACGACGCTCGCGGCGCTCGCACCGTCCGAGCTCGATATCGAGTTCACGCTGCACGACGAGGGCATCGCCGACGTGCCGCTGGACCTCGCGGCCGACCTCGTCGGGCTCACCGTCATCACCGGCAGCTCCATGCGCGCCTACGAGCTATCGCGTCACTTCCGCGCGCGCGGCATTCCGGTCGTCCTCGGCGGCCCGCACGTGACCCTCATGCCGGCGGAAGCCGCCCAGCACGCCGACGCAATCTGCGTGGGCTACGCCGAGGAGTCCTGGCCGCAGCTTCTGCGCGATTTCGCGCAAGGCCGCATGCTGGCGCGCTACGACCAGGGCCCGGACTTCGCGCTCACCAACCTGCCGTTCGCGCGGCGCGATCTGCTCGATGGGCGCAAGTTCCTGACCCAGGCCATATTCGAGGCGACCCGCGCCTGCGGCCATGATTGCGAGTTCTGCGTGGCCCCGGCCGCGTGGGGGCGCAAACAGTTTCAGAAGCCGGTCGGCCACGTGGTCGAAGATATCCGCCGGGTCGGCGCCCGCCGCATCATCTTCATCGACCTCAACCTCATTTCCGATCGCGCGTACGCGGCGGAGCTGTTCACCGCGCTGATCCCGCTGGGCGTGCGTTGGTTCGGGCTCTCGACCAGCCTCATCGGACGCGATCCCGAGCTGATGCAGCTGATGGCGCGCAGCGGCTGCGCCGGCCTGCTGATCGGCTTCGAGACCATCAACGACGCCGGCCTGCGCGACATCCGCAAGCGCTTCAACGATCCTGGACTCTATCGCGCGCTGATCGCCGACCTGCACGCGCTCGGCATCAGCCTGCAGGGGTGCTTCGTGTTCGGCAACGATCACGACACGCTCGCGACGTTCGACGAGACCGTGCAGTTCGCAATCGACACCGCAATCGACCTACCGCGCTTCGCCATCATGACGCCGTTCCCGGGCACCCCGCTCTACGCGCGGCTCGAGCGCGAGGGGCGCATCCTGACCCGCAACTGGGAGCTCTACGACGGCCAGCACGTCGTCTTTCGCCCCAAGCAGATGTCGCTGCAGGATCTGCAGCTCGGCCACGAGCGCGCCTGGCGCAGCGTCTATTCGTTCGGCGCGATCGCGCGGCGCCTCGGGCGCTCGCGCACCCAGCTGCCGCTCGCCGTCATGGCGAACCTCGGCTACCGCTATTACGCGCGACATCTCGCGACCCATTACACCTGCGACTGGCCGATCGGTCTCAGAGAGGCCGCCTGATGCGACTCACCCTCGTGCAGCCGGCGATCGGGCGGCGGGTCGGCGTCGATTACATGCGTACCTGGCAGATGGAGCCGCTGTCGATCGCGCTGCTCGCCGCGCTCACGCCGAAGGATGTCTCGATTGCGTTCCACGACGATCGCGTCGAGCCGATCCCCTTCGACCGGCCGGCCGACCTCGTCGCCATTCCGGTCGAGACCTACACGGCCAAACGCGCCTACCAGATCGCGAGCGAGTTTCGGGCGCGGCGCGTCCCGGTGGTCATGGGCGGCTTCCATGCGACGCTCGTGCCCGAGGAGGTCAAGCAATATGCCGAGGCGATCGTCGTCGGCGAGGCCGAGGACATCTGGACCAGCGTCATCGACGATGCGCGCGCGGACCGGCTGCGGCCGATCTACAGCGCGAACCACCAGCCCGACCTCGGCGCCGTGCGCTACGACCGCTCGATCTTCGCCGGACGCAATTATCTGCCGATCGGCTTGATCGAGACCGGGCGCGGCTGCCGCTTCCCGTGCGAATTCTGCGCCGTGCAGACCTTCTTCCAACGCACCGCACGCCATCGGCCGATCGACAAGATCGTCGCCGAGATCGCGGCGCTCAAGCCCGAGAAACGTCTTTTCTTCTTCGTCGACGACAATTTCGCGGCCGATCTCGCCTTCGCGCGCGACCTCGCCGAGGCGCTCGCTCCACTGAGGGTGCGCTGGGTCACGCAGATGAGCATCAACGCGGCGCATGACGAGACCTTCCTCGCCGCCCTCGCCCGCAGCGGCTGCTGCGGCGTGCTGATCGGCTTCGAGAGCCTCGACGAGCAGGTGCTGCGCACCATGCGCAAGCGCTTCAATACGATGCGCGGTGGCTTCCCGGCGGCGCTCGCGAACCTGCGGCGGCACGGCATCCGTGTCTACGGCACCTTCGTGTTCGGCTACGACGGCGAGCGCGCCAACTCGTTCGACGAGGCGGCCGAGTTCGCCGTCGCCAACAACTTCTATCTTGCGGCGTTCAACCACCTGACGCCGTTTCCGGGGACGCCTTTGTTCGCGCGGCTGCAGCGCGAGGGCCGCCTCCTCTACGACAAATGGTGGCTCGACGAGCGTTACGGCTACAACGGCATTCCGTTCCGGCCCCTGACCATGGCGCCCGACGACGTCCGCCATGGCTGCCTGCGCGCCCGCCGGCGCTTTTACACCTGGCGCAGCATGCTCCGTCGCGGTTTCGACCGGGTCAACCGCGCCGACCCGTTCATGTTCCGCAATTTCTTCGTCATCAACGGCATGCATCGTGTGGAGGTGGGCAAGCGCGACCACTTTCCGCTCGGAGACCCGACATGGACCGGCGAGCTGCTCAAGGCGGCCTGACCGGCCGCTCGCTGCCGCATGGCAGCCTCGTGTTCGCGGCCGCCGGCCGGGCGGACGAGCCGGACATCCGCCGCCTCCTGCGCGAGAACGCGCTCGGCGGCCGAATCGCGCTGTCGCTCGAGCGCGAGCCGGATGCGTTCGCGGCCGACTTCGGGCTGAGCCGGTCACACGCCTTCATCATCGCGCGCGATCGCGCGACCGGCGCGGCGATAGGCCTGTGCGAGCGCTCGGTGCGCGACGCCTTCGTCGACGGCGAGGTATGCGGCCTGCCCTATCTCGGCGCGCTGCGGATCGCACCCGGCTATCGCCATCGCATCGCCGTGCTCGAGGGCGGCTTCGCGGCGGTCCGCGCGCTGCTCGATGATCCGGCCGACCTTCCCTTCGCGCTCACGTCGATCACCGCCGACAATGCGGCCGCCCGCCGCCTGCTCGGCGCCGGACTGCCGGGGCTGCCGACCTATCGACCGGTCGGCGAGCTGACGACTTTCGCGTTGCGGACGGTCGCACGTCCGTCTGCTCCGGATATCGAGCCCGCAACCACCGCGGATCTTGCCGCCATCGCTGTCCTGCTGCAGCGCGTCTATCGCCGCTACCAGTTCGCCCCGGTATGGCGGGCATCCGATCTCGAACGATTGATCGCCACCGGCGCGCTGAGGATCGACGATTTCCTGATCGTCCGCCGCGGCCCCGGCGTGCGTGCCTGCCTCGCCGTATGGGACCAGCGCGCCACCAAGCAGACCGTCGTGCGCGGCTATCCGCCATGGCTGCGGCGGCTGCGTCCCTTGCTGAATCTGGCGGCCCCACTCGCCGCGCTGCCGCATCTTCCGCCCGTCGGCGCTGCGCTGCGCGAAGCCTATCTCTCCCATGTCGCGGTCGAGGACGAGGATGTCGGCGTCTTCCGCGCGCTCCTGCGTTCCGGCCTCGCCCAGGCACAGCGGCGCGGCTGCGCGCTGGCGCTGATCGGACTGGCGCCTACCCACCCGTTTGCCGCCCCGGTCGCGCAACACGGCGTGATTCGATATCGGACACTGTTGCACTTGGTCAGCTGGCCCGACGCGCCCATGCGCTCAGACGCTCGCGCGCCGCGCCTGCCGCACCCCGAGATCGCCGTCATGTGACGAATTCAATCATCAAACGCAAATTGGGGAGCATCATGATGTCGTCGATTTGTCTTTGCGCTCGCAGGTTCGGACTTGCCCTGCTGCTCGGCGGCCTGCTCGGCGCGTCCGCCGTCGCCCAGGCGCCACAACCGGCCGCCATGCCGCCCGAGGTGGCGGCTCTGCACGATCAGCTGCGCGGGCTCAAGGACCGCGCCGTCGCCGCCGTCAACAAGCGGGATCCAGATGCGCTGATGAGTGAGCTCGATCCGGGCGTCACCTTCACGGCCATGAACAACGAGGTCGTGCGCGGCATCGAGCAGGCCAAGGCGTATTATCAGAAGATGCTGGTGGGCTCCGCCCGCATCCTCGAGGACATGTCGCTTAAGGTCGACGTCGACGAGTTGACCAAGCTCTATGAGAACAACACCATCGGCCTCGCGACCGGCACGGCGATCGGGCATTTCAGGCTCGTGACCGGGACCGAGTTCGACATGCCGTTGCGCTGGAGCGCGACCCTGCATCGTGCCAACGACAAGTGGTCGATCCTCAACCTCCACTTCTCCGCCAACGTGTTCGACAATCCGCTCCTCGACGCGGTGAAATGGACCACCAAGTGGATCGCGATCGCCGCCGGCGTCGTCGCGATCATTCTCGGCTTCCTGGTCGGCCGCTGGTCGCGCCGCAAGACCGCATGAGCATGGAGAGAAATGCGCCGGGTGGCGGCGCGGCCCGCGCCGTCGGACCCGATTGTCCGCAGAACTGGTATCTGCTCGCCGGTTCGGCCGAGCTTGGCCGCGGCGGCATCCTGGCGCGCCGGCTGGGCGGACTCGAGATCGTGCTTTATCGCGGCCACGAGTCGGGCCGCGCGGCTGCCTTCGCGGCGCATTGCGCCCATGCCGGATGCCATCTGCGCCACGGGGAGGTGATCGGCGACCATCTGCAATGCGCGCTGCATCGGCGCGTGATCCGCGCCGATGGACGTTTCATCGCGCCGGACCGCAGCCCGCTCGCGACGGCGCCGCAGCCTTGCCTGCCAACGATCGAGCGCTTCGGCTGCATCTTCGTCTTCGCCGGCGAGACCGCGACTTTCGACCTCCCGACTCCCGACATCAGCGCGCTCGGGCCGATCACGACGCGGGCTCTTCCCTCTCGATCCTTCGCGCTGCCGTGGAGCACACTGATCTCCAACGGCATGGATATCGACCACCTGCAGGCGGTGCACGATCGCAGGCTGCGCGAACCGCCGACGCTGCGGCGGCTCGACCCCTATCGCATGCGGCTCGACTATCGCGCCCAGGTCACCGGCCGCCATCTCAGCGACCGGATGATGAAATGGATCGCCGAGGACGATATCCGCACCTCGATCACCTGCATCGGCGGCAGCATGATGCTGGTCGAGAGCTCGGTCGGCCGCCATCGCACCTTCGTGATGCTGTCGATGTGCCCCGACCGCAATGCTGGATCGACGATTCGTGCCGTGGTTGGCGTGCCAGGCGAGCCGCATCGCCTGGCGGCGCGGACAGCCGCGCGTGTTGCCGCTTGGCTGTTTCACGCGTTTCTCAGGAAGGATGTCGGCGTGCTGCAAGGGATGCAGTGGCATGAGCCCGAGGACGAGATCACCCAGGGAGATGCGCTGACGCGCAGCCTGTGCGCCTTCTTTCGCAGCTTGCCCGCGTTCGCGCCGGCGCCCGAGCAGCCGGTGCCGCGCACGCCGCTGCGCGCGGCCAGCGGAGGCGCCTGACATGAGTAGCGAGTCAGCCGCCACTTTGCGCGGCGACATACCCGGTCGGCTCAACCTGGCGCTGCTGGCGGGCGCCATCGTGCTCACCGGCGGCTGCCTTCATCTCGCATCCAACGGCGGCTTGCTGGCGCTGCGGATCGGCGCGGCGATCGCGTTCTCGTTCTTCAACAACACCATGTTCTCGCTGATGCACGAGGCCGTGCACGGGGTTTTTCATCGCAACGCTACGGTCAACGAGCTCGCCGGCCGCCTCGCGGCGGGCTTCTTCCCGACCGCCTTGTCGCTACAGCGGGCCTTTCATCTGGCGCACCATCGCAATAACCGCGGCGACTGCGAGCGCTTCGACTTCTATGCACCGGGCGAGAACCGCGTTCTCAAGTTCGCCCAATGGTACTGCATTCTCACCGGCCTTTATTGGATCGCCTCGCCGCTGTTCTGCCTGGTCTACGCCGCGACCGCGGGCCTCGTGCCCTGGACGAAGCTGCTTGCGCCGGACGATCGCTTGGGCCGCCAAACCAGCGCCGAGCCCTTCCTGAACAGCCTGCGCGGCGTTTCGCCGATGGCGGCCCGCGTCGACGTCGCGACCAGCATCGCGATCCAGGCGGCGCTCATCTACTTCCTCCACCTCGACGTCCTGGGCTGGGTCCTCTGCTACGCCTGCTTCGCCGTGAACTGGAGCTCGCTGCAATACACCGACCACGCCTTCTCGGCCCTCGATCGGCAGGAGGGGGCCTGGAACCTGCGCGTCAACCCGATCGTGCGGCTGATCTTCCTCAACTATCACCATCACCTGGCGCATCACCGCCATCCGGGCGCGCCATGGACCGAGCTGCCAGGCCTGGTGCGCGCCGGCGATCCCAACCCGAGCTTCTGGTCGGTCTATTGGCGCATGTGGGCAGGCCCGCGGCCGCTGCCCGGCAAGAACCCCGAGCGGGCCTGAACGATGCGACCCGATGCGCCAGCGGCGCAAGCCGAGCCACTCCTCGGTTTACCGCAACCGCGGGCGCTCGCCATCAATGCCGCGCTCGCGGCGCTCTTCGCGGCCTATTTCTGGATCGTCTACGGCGCCTGCGACGCCCTCGCCGCGCATGCGGCGTGGCGCTACCATGTGGCGCTGCCGTTCGAAAGCATGATCCCGTTCTTGCCGTGGGCCGCCGCGATCTACCTGACGATCACGCCGTTCCTCTGCCTCGCTCTCGTGGTGTTGCGAACCCCGCAACGCATGCTGCCGCTGTTTGCGACGCTATGCGCCGAGGTGACGATCGCCGGAGTCATCTTCTTCCTTTTCCCGGTCGAGCTGTCCTTTCCGCCCCATGAGGTCCCGGGCGCCGCCGGCGTTGTCTACGGCTGGGCTCGCACGGTCGCCCTCACCTACAACTGTGTGCCGTCGCTTCATGTCACCCTCGCCCTCACGGCAGCCTGGGCGTTCGCGCAGGTCGGCGGCACGCGCTGGCGCCTGCTGGTCTGGTCATGGGCCGGCGCGATTGCGGTCTCGACCCTGCTGATCCACCACCACCATCTGGTCGACCTCGCGGCCGGCGCCGCGCTCACGGCAATCTGCGTGCGCTTTGTCCCGCCGCGCGTGCGGAACCGGCAAGGGATGCGCGCGCTCCGCGCCTCGGGACTCCCTCACGCGCAAGGCGCCGCACGCCGTGCTTGAACGTCTATCGCGCCGGCACGGCCAACCCGGTGAGATGGCGGAGGAAAAACGCCACCATATCGGCTCTTACCTGCGTCGCATATCCGGTGCAGCAATGGTCGCCCGCCGGAATGACCTCGAGTGTCACCTCAGGCACGTGGCCGAAATCGCGCAGCTGGTCGCGCAGCCATTCCTTCTCGGCGACGGTGACGACGCGGTCGCGCCCGCCATGCATGATCCGCACCGCGCACGAGACTTTCGACACAGTCGCGTCGTTCTCGATGCTGTTCTTGCCGAGCACCTGCGCAATCGCAACGGCGTCCCGCGCGCCCGTCACCTGGCACATCTTGGTCTTCATCAGAAAGGGCAGATGCGAAAACGACCGGGGGGGGCTGATCGGACCGCCAAGATCATAGAACGCGCGCACACGCTGATCGCCGGCGGCCGCACGCAGCGCCCACAGGCCGCCGACGCTCATGCCGAACAGGCCGACCCGTGTCGTGTCGACTGCCGGGTTGTCCGCGAGGACATCGAGCGCCGCCCCGACCATGCAATGGAAATCCTCGCTCCAAAGAATGCGATCGAGCAGCATGGCCTCGCCCTGGCCGGGACCGTCCATCACCAGCGCGCAAAAGCCCGCCTCCTGCAGACGAAGCTCGGTCGCGAGGTGCTCCTCCTTGCAGCCGTCGATGCCGTGGACGACGATCACCACTGGCGCCGGTCCTGCCTCCGACAGCGGCAGGTGCAGGTTTCCGTGCAGGGTCCGTCCTTTCCACGGCACGTCGATGCGGCGGTAGCGATCGCCGTTGGCCAGCGTTTCGCCCTCGACGTAGAGGTCGCGCGACAGCCGATAGAGGCGCAACTTCTCGTCCGTGATCGGCAGCGAGCCCCACTGCGCCATGTTGGCGACGTACGACAGGCGGCGCAGGCCTGAAACCTCCTGCTCGCGCGTGAGGCCCGGCCGCACCTGCGCGAAGGCGGCGATCTCCTCGTCCACGACCCGGCCCGCGACCGTCGCCCAGTTGTCGATGGTCGCGATCCCGTCGAGGACGCGAAAGATCGTCGCGTCGTCGATCCCGGACGCCCGCCAGCGATCCCAGAACGGCCGGGTGATCCGCTTCACGCCGATGAAGTTCGACAGCGTGCGCGCGGCCTTGCTGAACACGAAGTCGTAGACCGTGTAGGCTTCGGTATCGCTGATGTTCTTCAATCGGGTGCCGCCCTGGCCTGTCCGCCAGCCGCAGGGCTCGGCGGACTTGGCGCGGCATTTGCAGGGTAGTTTGCGGGGCGGTGGGGCTCAAGCGGTTCGATCCGGAGGCTGATTCCAGACACGGCGGTACCAATGGTTGAGCCGCCGGCCCACCCCCGCGCCGGTGCGGGAAACGCGACAAGACTGCGACCACGATACCGGCGACATGCTCGTTGCGACCATGTAACATTCTGCCAGGGCCTCGTTGCGGGGCCATAACTCCTAAAGACCCCTCGGAGGATAGATAAAATGTTGCGACGTTTCGTTGTGGCGGGATTGGCCGCCGCAGGTCTCTTGGCGGCGGCCAGCCCGTCGCCGGCGCAGACGCTGGACAAGATCAAGAAAAACGGCGTGCTCATCGTCGGCACCAAGGCCGACTACAAGCCGTTCGGCTTTCGCGACCCGAGCGGCGCGATCGTCGGCTTCGAGCCCGACCTCGCCAAGGACGTGGCCGATCGCCTCCACGTCAAGATCCAACTCGAGCCGGTCGTGGCCTCCAACCGCATGCAGTTCCTGCAGCAGGGCAAGATCGACTTGATGCTCGCGACGATGAACGACACGCCGGAGCGGCGAAAGATCGTCGGTATCGTTCAGCCCCCCTATTATGCGTCCGGCGTCAACGTCTTCGTGGTGAAGAAACTGGCGCTGAAATCCTGGGATCAGCTCAAAGGCCAGAAGGTCTGCGCCATCCAGGGCTCCTGGTACAACAAAGATGTGGCCGAGAAATACGGCGCCGACATCGTCGCGTTCAAGGGCACGGCGGAAGCCGAGACCGCGCTCCAACAGGGCAACTGTGTCGGCATGCTCTACGACGACACGTATTTCTACGATCATCTCAACGATCCGAAGTGGTCGGCGTTCGAGATGCCGCTGGCGAGCATCAACGTCGTCCCGTGGGGCGCCGCGGTCAAGCTCGAGGAGCTCAACGGCCCGTGGGGTCAGTTCATGTCGAACACCGTCAAGGACTGGCACAAGACCGGCAAGCTGATCGAGCTCACCAAGAAGTGGAAGATCCCGCCCTCGCCGTTCCTCCAGAAGATGCACGACGAGGCGACGAAGTGACTGCGGCCGGATGGCGCGGTTGATATCGAAGCGCATTCGGAAATCGGGGCGAAGGTCTCAGGGCCTTCGCGCCCGCGAAGGTATCGTGAATTCACGGGGGAGTATCATGTTGCAACGCTTCATCGTGGCCGCCGCCACGGCCATCGGCATTGTCGCCGTCGCGGGTTCGGCGGCGGCGCAGACACTGGACAAGATCAAGAAGGACGGGGTGCTGGTCGTCGGCACCAAGGCCGACTACAAGCCGTTCGGCTTCCGCGATCCGAGCGGGGGGATCATCGGCTTCGAGCCCGATCTCGCCCGCGAGGTGGCGGATCGCCTGCACGTCAAGCTCCAGCTCGAGCCGGTCGTGTCGTCCAACCGCATGCAGTTCCTGCAGCAGGGCAAGATCGACCTGATGATCGCGACGATGAACGACACGCCGGAACGGCGCAAGATCGTCGGCATCGTCGAGCCCGACTACTATGCGTCCGGCGTCAACGTGTTCGCGGTGAAGAAGGCAGCGTTGAAATCCTGGGCTCAGCTCAAGGGACAGAAAGTCTGCGCCATCCAGGGTGCCTGGTACAACAAGCCGATCTCCGAGCAATACGGCGCCGAGATCGTCGCGTTCAAGGGCACCGCGGAAGCCGAGACCGCGCTGCAGCAGGGCAACTGCGTCGGCTTCGTCTATGACGACACCTACTTCGTCGATCATCTCAACGATCCGAAATGGGCTGCCTACGAGATGCCGCTGGAGAGCATCGACGTCGTGCCGTGGGGCCTCGCGGTCAAGCTCGAGGAGGTCAATGGCCCATGGGGTCAGTTCATTTCGAATATCGAGAAGGATTGGCACAAGAGCGGAAAGCTGATCGCGCTCGAGGCGAAATGGAAGATTCCGCCGTCGTCGTTCCTGAAGAAGATGCACGACCAGGCGAAGTGAAGGCCAAGTGAAGACGAAGTGGCGAAGCACCCGGTCCAAGCGTGTGAGCGACTGCCTGGTGCCGCCGACTTGACGTTCCTGCATCACCTGCAGCAAGCTTGCTCTGGAACGTCAAATGAATGAGCGGCACCAGACGCGCCTGCTGGTGCCGCTTTTCACGTCGAAGGTCGTGCTGGAGGTTGCTGCAATGGGTTGCGAGCTTCACAAGCGGGACGCCAGCGCGGTTTCCTCATGATCAATCTCCAACCGATATGGGATTGGTTCCGGACGCTCCACGACACGACCGGAATCAATCTTACGATCTTCTATGACGCGTTCGATCGCGCCCGCTTCTTCAACGGTTTCCTCACCTCGCTGCGCCTGATGGGCCTCTCGCTGCTCGCGAGCCTGCTCATCGGCGTGATCGGCGCCTGGCTGCAGGGATCGCGGCTCGCGATCGTGCGCTGGATCACCCAGGGCTACATCCAGCTCTTCCGCAACACGCCCCCGCTCGTGCAGCTCTACTTCTTCTATTTCGCGCTCGGCTCCTACCTGCACATGATGGGGCCGACCGGCTTTCAGGTGCCGATCGTCTCCAACTTCACCTGGGCGGTGATCGGCCTGTCGCTTTATGCGGGGGCGTTCAACGTCGAGATCTTCCGCGCCGGCATCGAGGCGGTGCCGCGCGAGACCGTCGAGGCGGCCGAGGCGCTCGGCTACACGCGGCTCAAGGCCTATGCCTACATCATCCTGCCGCTCGCCTTCCGCATCAGCCTGCCGGCGCTCAACAACAACCTCGTCAACCTGATAAAGACCACAACGATCGCCTACGCGATCGCGGTCCCGGAAATGCTCTACGTCTCCGCCCAGATCTGGTCGGACGAGCTCAACGTGCCCGAGATGATGAACGTGCTGCTCATCGTCTATCTCTTCCTGGTCGGCGTGCTGGTCTGGATCATGGCTCGCTGGGAGCGGGCACTGCGCGTTCCGGGCTACATGCCATGAGGATCGCGGCCAGCCGGACCCTGCCCGTACTCAAGCCGTTCCGGCTGGCAGGGTCACCGTCGCCGCGGCATTTTCAGCTCAGCGCGCGCCATGGCATCTTCATCGCGCTGGCTCTCTGCCTCGCGGCCGGCATCGGCGATGCCGCGGCCGCTCCGGCGGCGCCGTCGATCCTCGCGACGCTGCTCAAATGGACGCCGCTGCTCGCCAAGGGGTTCGGGCTCGATATTGCGATGAGCTTCCTCTCGATGGCGATCGGCACCATCGCGGGGGTCGCGGTCGGGCTCGCGCTCATTTCGCTGCGGGCGCCGGTGCGCGGCGCCGCATGGGTCGTCACGCAGATCTTTCGCAATGCTCCCTGGCTGGTGCTGCTGTTCTACTGCATGCTGCTGCTGCCGTTCGAGCTGCGCATCGGCAGCTTCACGGTCCCGCTGCCCGACTGGCTCAAGGCGACGCTCGGCCTCGCGCTGCCGGTCATGGCCAACGTCGCCGAGCTCGTGCGCGGCGCCGTGCGGTCGATCCCGTTCGGCCAATGGGAGGCGAGCGAGGCGCTCGCCCTCACGCGGACGCAAACGCTGCGGATGGTGATCCTGCCGCAGTGCGTCAAGCGCATGACGCCGCCATGGATGAACCTCTATGCCATCCTGGTCGCCGCGATGCCGCTCACCTCGATCGTCGGCGTGAGCGACTCCATGACCTTGACCGGCGATATTCTCGCGGCCGAGGGCCGCAACGAGCTGCTCGTGCCGATGTACCTCTATCTCCTGCTATGGTTCTTCGCCTATTGTTATCCGATCGCGCTCGCCACCAAGGCACTGGAGCGGCGCTTTCAGGTTCATTGACGCCGGCATCCCCATGGCCACCTCTGCTCCCACATCCGGCGCCGCTGCCCCCTCGGGGTGGACGCCCGATCAGCCGCTGATCCGCATCCGCGACGTGCACAAGTCGTTCGGCGCGAATGTCATTCTCGGCGGCATCACGTTCGACGTGATGAAGGGCGAGGTGATCTGCCTCATCGGCCCGTCCGGCGCCGGCAAATCGACGCTCCTGCGCTGCATCAACGCGCTCGTCCCGATCGACAGCGGGTCGATCCTGGTGGAGAACCAGGAGGTGCACGATCCCAAGCTCGACAAGCTCGCGTTGCGACGCAAGGTCGGCATGGTGTTTCAGCAGTACAACCTGTTTCCGCACCGCACCGCGCTGCAAAACGTCATGATGGCGCCAATCCATGTGCTCAGGCGCGACAAGCACGAGGTCGAGGCGCTGGCGCGTGCGCTCATGCGCAAGGTGCGGCTCGAGGGCAAGGAGGACTCCTATCCGGGCGAACTCTCGGGCGGTCAGCAACAGCGCGTTGCCATCGCGCGCAGCCTCGCGATGCAGCCCGACGTGATGTTGTTCGACGAGGTGACGGCCGCGCTCGATCCCGAGACCGTGAAGGAGGTGCTGGTCACCATCCGCGAGCTCGCCGAGGAAGGCATGACCTGCATGCTCGTCACCCACGAGATGGGGTTCGCCCGCGAGATCGCCAACCAGATCTATTTCACCGATCGCGGCATCGTGGTCGAGCACGGGCCGCCGGCCGAGTTCTTCACCAACAGCCGCGATCCGCGCACGCGCAAGTTCCTCAGTCAGATTCTCTGACCATCGGGGTAATTACGTTTCCCGGCCCGCGCATTTTGCAAATCGGTCACATCGCTGTGCCGAGTCTGTCGCGGCTCGATTGGGCGACGCGATGACTGGCTTCATTGCCAGTCCACCCGCCGATCTGACGGTGCCGCCCACGGTTGCGGCGCTCGGCCGTGGCCGCAGCGGCTGGCCGTCATGTTCATGCTCGCGGCCGTTGGGTTCGCGCTGCTGCTCGCGCCGTGGCTCATTGTCCAACGTCGACGCGGGCGCAAGCCCATCATTGAGGCGGCGAGCGTCTTGATCGCGAAAAGACTGCTCGGCGGCGTGATCGTCAGGACAGCAGTGATGATGTGCCGCTCTCACTGCTTCGGAATCTTCGCGTCCTCGATCAACCTGCTCCACTTCTCGATGTCGCCACGCAGCTGTGCATCGATCTCGGCCGCGGTCCCGGCGTGCGTCTCGATGCCGAGCTCGGCGGCGCGCTTGCGAAGATCGGGATCGTCGAGCACCAGCCGCAGCGCGGCGTTGAGCACGTCGATATCGGCCTTGGGCGTCGCGGCCGGCGCGTAGAGGGCGCTCCACGACCTGACCTCGTAGCCCGGCACGCCCGCCTCCGCGACCGTCGGCACGCCCCCGAGCGCTCGCGCGCTCACCGGACCGGTCGCGGCAACCGGCAGCAGCTTGTGGTCGGTGAGTCCGGCTTTGAGTGCCGACGGAAAATCGACCACCATCTGCACGTCGTCGCGCATCAGCGCCGTGACCGCCTCCGGCGTCGTCCGGAACGGAATGATGACGAAGTTCGCGCCCGCGAGCGACTTCAAGAGCTCGGCGGAAAGATTTTGCGTGCTGCCGACGTTGATGGTGCCGACGTTGAGCGCGCCGGGTTTTGCGCGTGCAGCGGCGAGAAAGTCGCCCAGCGTCTTGTACTGCGACGCCGCATTGGTGACGAACACGCCGTCGAAATAGCCGATGCTCGACACCGGCACGAAGTCCTTGAGCGGATCGAACGACAGGTGCTTGAACAGCGGCACGCTGATCGCCGTGGCGTTGGTCAGCAAGGTCAGCGTATAGCCGTCCGCCGGCGCCGCGAGTGTCGTCCGCGCGGCTGCGGCCCCGCCGGCGCCGGGGACGTTCTCGACCACGAAACGCTGGCCGAGCTTGGCGCCGAGCTTATCGCCGACCAGCCGGATCGTGACGTCGGGGATGCCACCCGCTGCCGCCGGAACGATGATGCGCACCGGCCGCTCGGGATATTTCACCTGCGCATCGGTAACCGGCGGCCAGGCGACCTCGGTGGCGATCGCGGTCAGGGCGGCGAGCGCGAGCGCCCCCATGACCTGGGCTTTGCCGGCCATTTCCAATCCTGTTCTCGCGTATCGACGCGAGAGCCCCCCTCGGCCAACCCGAAGGATCATCAAGTCTGACTTAGAGCAAAACGGTGAGCTTATCCAAGCGCCGCTTTGACGCGGGCAGGTGTCAACGGAAGATCACGCAACCTGCGCCCGGTTGCATGCGCGACCGCATTGGCGATCGCCGCCACCGTGGGCCCTTGCGAGCATTCGCCGGCGCCGAGCGGACGCTCGTCGGGCCGGTCGATCAGCTCGACCTCGACATGCGGCACCTCGGGCATTGTCAGGATGGCGTAAGACTCCCAGTCGCGCGACACGATACCGTCCGGCGTGAAGCGGACCTCCTCTTTCAGCGTCCAGCTCGTCGACTGGATGACGCCGCCCTCCACCTGGTTGGCGAGGCCGTCCGGGTTGATGATCTGCCCGGAGTCGACCGCCGCGAATGCGCTCGGCACCCGCACTGCGCCGGAGCCGCGGTCGACCTCGACCTCAGCGATCACTGCGACGTAGCTCGCGAGGTTCTTGTACTTCGCAAAGCCGATGCCGCGTCCCCGCCCATTGCCGCCTTGCTCGCCCGGCTTCCAGCCCGCGCGCTTGGCGGCCGCTTCGATCACTGCCTTGGCGCGCGGATCGGTCAGATGCGCGAGCCGGAATGCGACCGGATCGGCGCCGGCCGCGAGCGCGAGCTCGTCCATGAAAGACTCGAGCGCGAAGACGTTGGCGTAGGCGCCGAGCGTGCGCAGCGCCGAAACGCGCAGCGGCATTTCCTTGATCAGGTGATTGACCACGTGCTGGCGGGGGAAATCGTAGAGCGGAATCGCGTTGCGGTCGCCGCCGCCGGCAGGCTGCGGAATGTTGCGGGGCGGCGCCGGCTTCTTGGCGTCGGCCAGATCCCAGGCGGCGAGCAGATTGACGCCGCCCGGCTCGCTCGGCCGCATCGAATGGGTGTTGCTCCACACGTCGTAGTTCCAGTCGAGGACGCGACCCTCATGCAGCGTCGCCTTGGCCTTCATCACCATGGCGGCGCCGTAAGGCTCCCAGCCGAACTCGTCGTCGCGCATCCACTGCACGCGCACGGGCCTCCCCGGCACCGCGCGGGCGAGCAGCGCCGCGTCGAGCGCGACGTCGTCGGCCCCGTTGTGGCCATAGCAGCCCGAGCCTTCGGTGTGGATCTCGCGCACGTCGGCAACGTTCATGCCGAGCGCCTCCGCGACCTTGCCGCGATTGGGAAACACGCCCTGCGAATGCGACCAGATGGTCAGCTTGCCATCCTTGAATTCGGCGAGCGAGCAGGACGGACCGATCGAGGCATGCGCCATGTACGGCCGCCGATAGGTTGCTTCCATCACCTGCGCGCCCGGCGGCAGGCTCGCGAGCCTCTGCGGCCGCTTGTCGCTGATGATGGTGTCCTCGGTCGGTAAAGAGAGGAGGTGCTCATGAATGGTCGCCGGATCGGGCAGCGGCGGGCCGAGTGTCCACTTGGCGCTCTTTGTCAGCGCCGCGCGCGCCGCGATCGCCTGCTCCTCGCGCGCCGCGACGACGCCGAGGAAGCTGCCGTCACGCACGACCGCGACCACGCCGGGCGTCGTCTTCGCCGCCGCCTCGTCGACGCTGTCGAGCTTCGAGCCGTAGCGCGGCGGCCGTACGACGCGCCCGTGCAGCATGCCGGCCGGGCGCATGTCCTGCACGTAGGCGACGCCGCCCGTCACCTTGCGCGGAATATCGACGCGCTTGACCGCGGTGCCGACGATCGTATGTGCGCTCGCGGGTTTGGGCCGGAATTTCGCAGTCGCGTCGCGCTTGAGGTCGACTGCGGCGGCGAGCTCGCCGTAGGTCATCTTGCGCCCGTCGGCGGCACTGATCGTCCCGGCCGAGACGGTGAGCGTGTCGGCCGCGACGGCAAGCTTCTTCGCGGCCGCGTCGAGCAGGATCGCGCGCACCTCGGCGCCGGCGAAGCGCAGCGCAGTGCCGCTGTACTCGACCGATTGGCTGCCGGCGGTGACGCCCTCGTCCGGCGTGCGCGCGGTGTCGGCCGTGATCATGTGCACGCGGTCGAGCGGCAGATCGAGCTCCTCGGCGGCGATCTGGGTGAGCGCCGTGACGATGCCCTGCCCGAGCTCGGCCTTGCCGGTGAATACGGTCGCGCTGCCGTCGGCGTCGATGCGGATCCAGGCGTCGAGCCTGGGGTCCTTCTGCAGGTCGCCCGGGAGCTTGGCGCCCTCGGCAAGCGCACGTTTCGGATCGAGCGTGAACGCGAGCACGATGGCGCCGGCGGCGGCCGTGAAGGCGCGGCGCGTGAGGACGGGCGTGTTCATGTCAGCTCCTCCCGATGACGTCGGCGGCACGCAGCACGGCGCGCACGATCCTGTTGTGGGTGCCGCAGCGACAGAGATTGAGCGCGAGGCCCTCGCGCACCTGCGCGTCGGTCGGGTGGGGATTCTGCGCCAGCAGCGCCTTGGCGGTCATCAGCATACCGTTGATGCAGTAGCCGCATTGGGCGGCCTGCTCGTCGATGAAGGCCTGCTGCAGCGGGTGCGGCTTCTCGATCGTGCCGAGCCCCTCGATGGTGGTGACCTCGGAGCTCGCGAGCATGCCAGCCGGCGTGACGCAGGAGCGCACCGGCTGGCCGTCGACCAGCACCGTGCAGGCGCCGCATTGTGCAAGCCCGCAACCGAATTTCGCGCCGTTGAGCGCGAGATCGTTGCGCAGCACGTAGAGCAGCGGCGTATCCGGTTCGGCCGGGACGCTGTGCGTCGTGCCGTTCACCTTGAGGCTGATGGTCATGAAATCCCCGTCGTTCGACACCGGTCGGTTCGGAGGCATTTTGCGGCACGCTGCCGATACGGTCGAGGCCCGGGCCGCGCGGTAGCCTCACAAGGGCGCGATGTCACCGCGCGCCCAGCCCTCCCTAGTCATGCCGTGATAGTCGGCAAAGTTCCCCGCCGCGATGGCGGCGCGCGCCCCCTGCATCAGGTCCTGATAGTAGAACAGGTTGACGAGGCTGAGCAGCATGCCGGCAAGCGGCTCGTTCGCTTTCACCAGATGGTGCAGGTAGGCGCGCGAATAATCGCGCGCGGCCAGGCAACGGCTCGCGGCATCGAGCGGGCGCGGATCGTCGGCATGGCGCGCATTCTTGAGGTTGATGGCGCCGAACCGGGTGAAAGCCAAACCATGGCGGCCATTGCGGGTCGGCAGCACGCAATCGAACATGTCGATGCCGCGCGCGATCGCGGCGAGCAGATCATCCGGCGTGCCGACACCCATCAGATAGTGCGGCCGGTCGGCCGGCAGATGCGGCACGACCTCGTCGACCATGGCGAGCATCACGTCCTGCGACTCGCCGACCGCCAACCCGCCGATCGCATAGCCGTCGAAGCCCATGTCGACCAGCGCGCGGGCGCTGCCGCGCCGGAGCGCCTCGTCGTCGCCGCCTTGCACGATACCGAACAGAGCCCGCCCAGGCGGCGCGTTCTCGAACGCGCGCTTGCACCGCTCCGCCCAGCGCAACGACAGTTGCGTCGCGCGGTCGATCTCGCTTTTTTCGGCCGGCAGGCGCAGACATTCGTCGAGCTGCATCGCGATATCTGCGCCGAGCAGCGTCTGGATCTCGATCGCCCGTTCCGGGGTCAGCGCGACGATCGCGCCATCGAGGTGCGAGCGAAACATCACGCCGTTCTCGTCGATCTTTCGCAGCTCGGCGAGCGACATCACCTGGAAGCCGCCCGAGTCGGTGAGGATCGGGTGCGGCCAGTTGATGAAGCGATGCAGGCCGCCGAACGCCGCGATGCGTTCGGCGCCCGGCCGCAGCATCAGGTGGTACGTGTTGCCGAGCACGATATCGGCCCCGGCCTCGCGCACCTCATGCCAGTGCACGGCCTTGAGCGCACCCTGGGTGCCGACCGGCATGAAGGCGGGCGTGCGCACTTCGCCGTGCGGCGTGCGGATGAGGCCCGCGCGGGCCGCGCCGTCGCGATGCAGAAGCTCGAACGAGAAGGCGTCGGTCACGGCGGGTTCGCGCTGCGAAACAGCAGGCACGCGTCGCCGTAGGAATAGAACCGGTAGCCGGCCGCAATCGCGTGCGCGTAGGCGCGCCGCATGGTGTCGAGCCCGCTGAAGGCCGCGACCAGCATGAACAGGGTCGAGCGCGGCAGATGGAAATTGGTCAGCATCACGTCGACGGTGCGAAAGCGGTAGCCGGGCGTGATGAAGATCGACGTCTCGGACGAAAACGCGCCGATCGTGCCGTCATCGCGCGCGGCACTCTCCAAGAGCCGCAGCGAGGTTGACCCGACCGCGACGACGCGGCCGCCGCGCGCCCGCGCCGCGTTGAGCGCATCCGCGGTCGCGGTGTCGAGGTTGCCCCACTCGGCATGCATCTTGTGCCCGCCTGTGTCATCGGCCGTGACTGGCAGGAAGGTGCCGGCGCCGACGTGCAGCGTAACGGTATGAACTCCGATCTCGTGCGCGGCGAGGCGTGCCATCAGCTCGTCGGTGAAGTGCAACCCGGCGGTCGGCGCCGCGACCGCGCCTTCCTCCCGCGCAAACCGCGTCTGGTAGTCAATACGGTCCTGCTCGTCGGCGGGGCGGCGCGCCGCGATATAGGGCGGCAACGGCATGTCGCCGCGCTCCTCGATCGCCTGGTCGAGGACGGGCCCGTGGAACGCGAATGCCAGCGTCACCTCGCCGCGCTCGCCCTTGTGCTCGACGGTCGCGTCGAGCTGGCCCAGAAAGCAGACCTTGCCTTCTTCGCCGAACCGTACCACATCGCCGACGCTGAGCTTCTTCGCCGGCTTGACCAGCGCGCGCCAGCGCGAGCCGTCGAGCCGGCGGATCAACGTCGCCTCGATCTTCGGCTCGGTCGCCGGTCCGATCCGCCGCCCATGCAACTGAGCCGGAATGACCTTGGTGTCGTTGACGACGATCTGGTCGCCTGGCCGCAGCAGGTCGGGCAGGTCGCGAACGATGCGGTCCTCGGTCTCGGGCGTGCCGCCCGGCCGCACCACCATGAGCCGCGCCGCATCGCGCGGGCTCGCGGGCCGCAAGGCGATGCGGTCGGGCGGCAGCTCGAAGTCAAAGAGATCAGTGCGCATACGAGCCTCGAGCGTCCTGCGCGGGCTTGACCCGCGCATCCACGTCTTGCTCGCAACAGATGAAGACATGGATGGCCGGGACATAGGCGAGCGATGCGATGCCGTTCTTCGAACGGCTATGCCCGGCCATGACGACACTCTAGCGCTTAGGCCGCGTCCGCCTGCATGCGCGCCTTGATGATCTTGTCGGGATCGCGCACCGGCTCGCCGCGTTTGATCTTGTCGACGTTCTCCATGCCGGACGTGACCTTGCCCCAGACCGTGTACTTGCCGTCGAGGAAGTTCGCATCGTCGAAGCAGATGAAGAACTGGCTGTCGCCCGAATCGGGGCTCTGCGCCCGCGCCATCGAGACGGTGCCGCGCACATGCGGCTCGCGGTTGAATTCGGCCTTGAGCTTCTGCCCAGAGCCGCCGGTGCCGGTACCATGCGGGCAACCCGTCTGCGCCATGAAGCCGTCGATGACGCGGTGAAAGACGATGCCGTCGTAGAAGCCGTCGCGCACCAGCTCCTTGATCCGTGCGACGTGGCCGGGCGCGAGATCGGGCCGCATCTCGATCACGACCTCGCCTTGGGTGGTGTCGAGAACCAGCGTGTTGTCGGACATGTTCAAATTCCCTTCTCGTTGCGCCGATCGATGAACGGCATGACTTTCGGAATTCCCGCCAACGCGTTGCCGAGCGCCGGCGAGAACGGCAGCGGGGTGCAGGCGTCGAGCGCCGCCACCACGGCGCGCTGATAGAGCGCCTTGGTCTCGGGCGTGGCCTCCCGCGTTATGTAGGTGAAGCGAGGCTCGCCGAAAATCTCCCCCGTGCGAGTGAAATTCAGCATCACGGTCACGTTCATGCCGGGACGCGATTGCGCGAGCGGCGGCTCGTTCGCCAGCCAGCAGGTTTCCAGCGCCGCCGCGACGTCGACCAGCGTGTTGAGGACGCGGAAGTGGAGCTTGCGCGGGCCCTGGCCGGCCGCCGGTCCAATCGTTGCAGTGATCGTCGCGACGAGCGCCAGCGTTCGGGCGACGGATCGCGCCGCGATCATGGATGCTGCTCCCGATGCTGCTCTTGATCCTGTCCTTGCGTGTCGCGCCTGCGGTTGTCGACGAAGCGGACCGCGATCGGCCGGCCCGCGATGGCGCCGCCCATCCCGCGGCTGAACGGGAGCGGCGTGCAGCGGTCGAGCGCGTCCTTGATGGCGTCGCGGTAGATTTTGCGGGTGTCGTCGTCGATGCCCGGCGTCGTGTAGGTCACGCGCGGCTCGGCGATGATGCCGCCGTCGCGGTTGAAGGCGAAGCGTACCGACATCTGCATGCCGTCGTGCGCCTTGTCGGCCGCGGGCGGTTGCCAGCAGGTGCGCAACGCCGCGAACATGGCGCGGATGGTGTCGATCTTGTGGTCGGGGTCGACGGGCTCGCCCTGCTTCGCCTGGGTGCTGTCGACGGTGACCTGCAAGTTGTCGCCGAGCGGGAACGGATATTGCGGCTGGCACGGCCGATGGCGGAAGACGCTGCACACGGTCGGCAGGCAGGGATGGCCACTGAGCACGCTGCAGGTGATTCCGCCCCGTTGCGCATGGGCGACGGCACTCATCTCGGCGAACGCGATGGCGGCACAGGCGCAAGCCGTGCCGCCAAAGATCGCGTGTCGTATTGCGTATCGTCCCGAGCGCGTCATTCGCCGGTCATTTCATGTCGGCCGCGACCTGCACCTTGGTCATCGTGTCGGGATTCTCGACCGGCTCGCCTTTGGCGAGCTTGTCGACCACGTTCATGCCGGAGACCACCTCGCCGATGACCGTGTACTTGCCGTTCAGGCTGTCGGTCTCCCGATACATGATGAAGAACTGGCTGTTGGCGGAATTGTCGTCGCCGCCCTTGCGCGCCATCCCGACGATGCCGCGCTTGAACGGCACGTTGGAAAACTCGGCTTTGAGGTTGGGATACTTCGACCCGCCGGTGCCGTTGTGGTTCTGCCCGTCGCCGGTCTGCGCCATGAAGCCTTCGATCACGCGGTGGAACGGGACGTTGTCGTAGAAGCCGTCGCGGGCGAGCTGTTTGATGCGCTCGGCGTGATTGGGCGCGAGATCGGTGCGCAGCTTGATGATGATGCGGCCCTTGGTGGTGTCGATCACGATCGCGTTGTTGGGATCGACGCCGGTGGGCAGCTTCGGCGGCGCCCCCAGGGCGGGCGAAATGCCCACGAGCGCGATCAGGACGGCGAGAATGCGGATCATGGAAGCTCCTGGTTGAACGAGATGTAGGGATCAGGCGCCGGCTTTGCCGGCAACCTTGGCCTTGAGCCGGGCCGCCACCGAGGCCGGAACGAAGGCCGAGACGTCGCCGCCCATGCCGGCGATCTGGCGCACCAAAGTGGCGGTGATCGGGCGAACGAGCGGGGATGCCGGCACGAACACGGTCTGCACCTGCGGCGCCATGGTGTCGTTCATGCCGGCCATCTGCATCTCGTAATCGAGATCGGTGCCGTCGCGCAGCCCGCGGATCAGCATCGTGGCGCCAGCCCGCATCGCGGCCGACACCGCCAGGTCGGCGAAGGTCACGCAACTGAGCTCGCAGCCGGCCGCCTTGGCGATCGGCCCGCAGGTCTCCTGCAGCATGGCGAGGCGCTCGTCGGGGGAGAACAGCGGCGCCTTGCCGGGGTGCACACCGACCGCGATCACCAGCCGGTCGGCGAGCCGCACGGCGTGCCGCACCACGTCGATATGGCCGTTGGTGACCGGGTCGAACGACCCGGCATAGAGCGCGACCCGAGGCATGCGGGCGGTCTACCCTGCCCCGCCCCCCGGCCGCAAGGCCGCTTCAGCCGGCTCTGGTTAAGCCTTTGGCAAAAAAGTGTCCGCGGACGTGAACCTGAACGCCACCTCGCGCGACCAATGAGCGAATGGGCCGTCTCAACGGCCGGGGCGCAACACAGGGTGGCCGTCATGATCAAGCTGATCGCAGCCGTTTCCGGAGCCGCCGTTCTGGCCGGCGCCCTCGTGCTGATGACCGGCATGTCCTCGACGGTCGAGGCAAAGAAGTACGCCATCAAGGGCGACCGGCTCGACGTGCACACCTACGGCACCGCCTGCTCCAACCGCGGCTGGCCTTATTTCGAGGCATCCTGCCTGCGCGACACCAATTCGCCGACCCGCCAGGCGCGGGTGATCCGCAACGTCAGCACGGACCGCATTTCCGGCGTTCAGTAATCCGGGACCCGCAAGCGCACCCCCGGCTGACATCGCGCTATTCCTCCGTCTATCCTTCGCCTGATCGACCGACCACGGCGGAGCATCCCATGCGGCGCATCGCGGCGACCCTAGCGATCATCTCGGCCCTCGTCTGTGGCGCACGGGCGCACGCGCAAACCAATGCGCAGGACTTCCCGAACCACATCATCCGACTGATCGTGCCGTATCCGCCCGGCGGCCCGTCCGATGTGATGGGCCGCCTCGCGGCCCAGGCGATGACCGAGGCGCTCGGCCAGCAGGTGATCGTCGACAACCGACCGGGGGGCGGCAGCACGCTCGCGAGCCGCGACGTCGCCCGCGCCGCGCCGGACGGCTACACGCTGCTGATCGGCAGCGCTGCCTCGACCGCGATCGGGCCGGCCATCTACAAGAACATCGGCTACGATCCGGCCACGAGCTTTGCGGCGGTCGCCTTCTTCTCGTCGACCCCCTACGTGATGGTGACCGGACCGAAGACGCCGTTCAAATCCGCGCAGGACGTGGTCGCCTATGCCAAGGTGCATCCCGGCAAGCTCAACATCGGGGTGCCCAACGGGGCACCGCCGCACATGATCGCGGCATGGTTTCGCGCCAGGACGGCGACCGATATCGTGATCATCCCCTACAAAGGCGCCGCCAACCTGATCCCCGACATGATCGCCGGACAGATCGAGCTCGGCTTCGAGCCTACGTCGGTCACGCTCGCGCATTTGCGCGACGGCAGCCTCCGGCCGCTCGGAGTCGCGACGGCGAAACGCCTGCCCGATTTGCCGGAGGTGCCCACCCTGATCGAGAGCGGCGTGCCGGACTTCATCGCCGACTCGTGGATCGGCATCATGGCGCCAGCCGGCACGCCGGCCGCGATCGTCGACAAACTCAACGCGGCGATCAACGCGGGACTGCAGTCACCGAAGCTGCAGGCGCGGCTCAACCAGCTTGGCGCCCAGTGGCGTATCGGCACGCCGCAGGAATTCGCGGCGTTCATCAAAGATGAGGATCCCAAATGGGTCGCGATGGCCAAGCTGTCGGGGCTCAAGGCGGAGTAGCGTCATTGCGAACAAAGCGAAACAATTTCGGTCCGCAAACGCGTGAGCTTGTGGGGCGCGATTGCTTCGCTTCGTCGCAAATGACCGGTTGATATCACACGTGCAGCAACGCGTAGGGACGTCCGCTCGGCTTCGCGGCGGCGGGTCAATCCATCAGCCAGCGCGCCACCGGATCCGCGCTCGCCGGGGTAGACCCAGCGGCCGGCAAAAGAGATCCAGATCCTTGGTGGCGCGGGTGATGCCCGTATAGGCGCTCACCGCATAGCTGCCGGCGAGGAGGAACTGAATCTTCTGCCGCGCAAGCTCGCGCACCGCCATGCCGGAGAAGGCTTCCACCTGAGCGGAGGGAGCGCTCGGCTCGGCCGCAGCCCCGAAACCCGCCGGCTCGGCGATGGTATCCGTCTCGCGTGGCACGCGCTCAGCCGCCGGGCTGCATATTGCCGTCTCCGCCGCCGTCCAGCGGCGGCAGCATGCCGGTCCCGGGCGTCTTGTCCTGGTCCGTCAGGTCGGCGCGCGCATGCGGGCCGGCGCTTGGCAGGTCCGCGCGATCGCCCTCTGCGGTGCGTCGCGCCCGCCGGACACTTGCGTCGCTATATCGATCCCGCTCGTCGCACATGTTCATGCCTCTCGGATGGCTGGCTTGGCGGTCCCGCCCGCGGCCGCGCTGCCCAAGGGCCAACCGGGCGGGACGCGCAAGGTTCCGCCTTGCCGTTGTGTCAGCGGCTGATCGGTGGGGTTCCGGCGGTGCCGTATCTGCAAGGAGCACTCAGGCGAGATCGAAGTACTCGCGGTGCTCCCACTCGGTCACTTGATCCGGCGGGTCGCTGGCCTTGGCACCGGAGCGCGCGATTTCGGCTTGTTTGAGCGCGACGAAATAGTCGACGAACGCGTCGCCGAAGCCGGCGCGGAAACACGCGTTGGCACGCAAGGCGTCGATCGCCCCGGCCAGTGTCTTCGGCAGCGGCTCGGCCGTCGGCTCATAGGGTGCCGACGTGGCCGGCGGCGGCGCAAGCTTTCGCGTGATGCCGTCGAGGCCCGCGTGGATCTGCGATGCCATGTAGAGGTAGGGATTGGCGAGCGGCTCGCCGACGCGGTTTTCCAGGTGCGTCGCCGGATCGCCGGACGCGCCCATCACCCGCACCATGGCGCCGCGGTTGTCGTGGCCCCAAACGGCCTGGATCGGCGCCATCGAGTTGACGCCGTGATAGCGTTTGTAGCCATTGAGCGTCGGCGTCGCGAACGCCGCGCCAGCGCGGGCATTGGCGAGAAGGCCGGCGAGAAACGTACGCCCGATCCGTGATAGCGGCTCTTTCTTGTCGGCCGACACGAAATCGTTGTTGCCCGATTTGGTGTCGCGCAACGATTGGTGGAGATGCCACCCGCTCGCCAGCATATTGGGAAAATTCGGCCGGCACATCAGGCTGGCCAAAAAACCGTGGCGGCGCGCAACCTGCTTGAGCGCACTGCGAAACAGCACCATCGCGTCGGGCGCCGCCATGCCGGCCTGCGACCCGAAGGTGACCTCGTATTGGCTCGGGCCGAACTCGACTTCCATCGACCGCAGCGGCAGGTCGAGCGCAAGCGCGGTGCGGCGCAGCACCTCCATGAACGGCTCGACCTGATCGAAGCGCGACTCCGTGAGGTATTGATAGCCGTGCGTCGTGTGGGTCACGGCTGGCGACTCGGCAGGCCAGGCCAAGCTCGCAGGCGCGAGGTTGAGGTCGGCGATTTTGAAGAGATGGAATTCGACCTCGAGCCCGGCGACATAGTCGAAATCGAGCTTCGCCAGGCGCCCGAGTGCCGCCCGATGGAGCGCGCGGGTCGACAGCGGCACCGGCGTCCCGTCGGCGAAATAGAGATCGCACAGCACCCAGCCGCTTCGTTCCGCCCACGGCAATACCCGAAAGGTCGCGGGATCGGGCACCATGACGATGTTGCCGACGCTGCGCAGCGCCGGCAGGTCGAGGCCGGTCGCGGCGCCGAACACCGCGGCGCCGAACACAGGAAACACCGTTCGATGAGAGGTATCCTTGGCGAGCAGCGAGCTCGTCATCGTGACGCCGCCGCGCAGCGCGGCGGCGGCCTCGGAGGCCACCAGCGTCTTGCCGCGCAGAGTGCCGTGCTGATCGCAGAACGAGAAGCGCAGCTGGCCGAGCTTCTCGCGCTTGATCTCCCTCTCGACCGCGCGCGCCGCCTCGGCCTGCGCCGTGTCCCACAGGGCGTGGCGCTCGACGAAGGTTTCGCCCGACGCGCGCTGCTTCGGCATCGTGATCAGCGGCCGTTCGCCCAGCTCGCGGCCTGGCGCTTGGCGGCGTCGGTGCGCTGCCAGTAGCCCCGCCAGTCGCCGGTCGGCCCGATGCCGTCGATCGCGGCCGGGCCGGTGAGCGCGGGCGCCGATTGCGCGTCGAGCACCATCAGGGGCCGGCCGCCCTTGCCGGCCTCGTCGATCGCGGCGCGCAACAGCCGGCGATAGGCGCTGATCGCCTTGTCGGACGTGCCAAGGTGCTCGTTGGTGCGGTCCTGGATCGCGCCCATCGATTCGCACGCCCATTGGTCATGCACGTTGATGTCGGTGCCCATGCCCGTATAGGTGTCGTGCGCCTGCTCGTGCGGGTCGAAGCCGTAGTCGTTGCTCTTGTTCTTGCGCGGGACGTAGTCGGGCAGCTCGTAGAGCTGCAAGCGCTGACGGCGCATCTCGTCCTTGTCGACCGGCGCGCCGAAGCTGGTGAAGATCGCGTACCAGTAGTGCCGCGTGTCGTCGATCGGCACGTGCCACTGGGTGATCGTCATCTCGCGGCTCATCGGGATCACGAAGGCGTTCGGGAACATGAGATTGGTGACGCGCACATGCGTGCTCTGCGCGCTGATCTCGCGCAGCGTAATGACGCGCATGCCGTAGCCTGTTTCCTCCACCTCGATACGCGGGCGGGTGAACTCGCGCATGATCTTCGTCATTGGCATTTCCGAATCGATCGAGGTGTCGCGAAAAAGCTTGCCGTAGCCTTGCTTGGGATCCTCGTCGTGAAAGAACCGGTGCAGGAACGAGGTGTGCACCGGATCGATGCCGACCTCGAGCGACTGCAGCCAATTGCAGTCGATCATGCCCTTGAACGCGAAGGTGTGCGACGCGGGCGCGACGAAGCAGTCGAAAAGGGGCAGCGCGGGCGGCTCGCCAGGGCCCATATAGGCGAACAGGATGCCGCTGCGCTCGATCACCGGATAGGCCTTCTGGCGCAGCTGCGAGCACAGATTTGAATCGTCCGGTTCGGCCGGCGTCTGCAGGCAGCGGCCGCTCACATCGAACAGCCAGCCGTGGAATGCGCAGCGCAAGCCGCCATCCTCGAGCCGGCCGTACGCCAGATCAGTGCCGCGATGCGGGCATGCGCGGCCGATCAACCCGTAGCGGCCGCGCTGGTCGCGGAAGAGCACGAGGTTCTCGCCTAACAGCCGCACCGGTTTGATCGGCCGATTACCGGCGAGCTCGTCGACCAGCGCGGCCGGCTGCCAATACCGACGCATGAGGTGGCCGGCGGGCGCCTTCGGGCCCGTGAGCGTGATGCGGTCGTTTTGTTCGGCGCTGAGCATGGAGACCTCGGGGTGGCGGGCAAGCTTGACCTGACGGCCGGCGGGTGCCAAATGTTCGCTGACCGAACGATTGTTCGAATTAGATCAAACTCGGATTGAGGAGACAAGCGCCGCCATGCCGCGCCTCGACCGATCGCCCGCTGAGCAGATGCAGGTCGAGACCGCCGGGCCGGATTTCCTCGAGGCGCTGGCGCGCGGCCTGCGGGTGATCGAGGCCTTCAACCGCGAGCGCCGGCAGCTCACGCTGAGCGACATCGCCCGCCTGGTCGACCTGCCGCGCGCGTCCGTCCGCCGCACCCTCGCGACCCTCGTGCACCTCGGCTACGCCGAGACCGACGAGCGGCTCTTCCGCCTCACGCCACGCATCCTCAACCTGGCGAGTGCATATCTGGCGTCGAACGCGGTCTCAGGCATCCTGCAGCCGGCGGTCGAGCAGCTGAGCGCCGAGACCAACGAGGCCTGCTCGGCCGCGGTGCTCGACGGCGAGCACGTCGTGATGATCGCGCATGCGGCGCCCAAGCGGGTGATCGAGGTGAGCGCACAGATCGGCTTTCGCCTCCCCGCCTTCGCGACGTCGCTCGGCCGCGTGCTGCTCGCGGCGCTCGATGATGCGAGCCTCGATGCCTTCCTGGCGCGCCTCCAGCCGGCCAAGCTTACGCCCGCCACCGTCACCGACAAGAAGGCGCTGCGCGGAGCGATCCAGAGAGCACGCACGGACGGCTTCTCGTTCGCCGATCAGGAGGCCGAAATCGGCTTCCGCTCGATCTCGGTGCCGCTGCGCCGGCTCGACGGCAAGGTCATCGCGTCATTGAATATCGGGGCACAGAGCGAACGCTGCACAGCGAGGATAATGCATGCCAAGTTCCTGCCCCAGCTGCGCGATCTTGCCGATGGACTGCAGCGCCAGCTGGTGTGAAAGTCGCACCAGGATCTCGTCGTCTTCTGGAGTGACGTGATGCAAGCGGAAACGCGACCCGACACGCTCGCGACGGCGGCGGAAGACTGGCTCGATCGCTTCGAACGGACGCTTACTGCGCCGGACCCCAATGCGCTTGCAAGCCTGTTCGTCGCCGACAGCTACTGGCGTGACCTCCTGGCGCTCACCTGGCGCATCCAGACGATCGCCGGCGCGAGCGCAATCGCGCGCGATCTGCGGCCCGCGGCAAGCCGCGCGCGGCCGATCGGATTCGCGCTCGATCCCGATCGGACGCCGCCGCGCCGGGTGACACGCGCCGGCACCGAATCGATCGAGGTGATCTTCCGGTTCGACACCATGGAGGGCCGCGGCAGCGGCGTGGTGCGGCTCGTGCGCGATGCCAACGCGCGCAACGAGATCAAGGCGTGGACGTTGCTGACCGCGCTCGACGAGATCAAAGGCCACGAAGAGCCGCTCGGGCGAACACGGCCCTCGGGATCGGTCTATGCGCGCGACTTTCACGGTCCCAATTGGCTCGACACCCGCACGACCGCGGTCGCGTACGACCAGCGCGATCCGACCGTTCTGGTGGTCGGGGCCGGCCAAGCCGGACTTTGCGCCGCCGCCCGCCTCGGCCAGCTGCAGGTCGATACGCTGGTGGTGGATCGCGGCGCGCGCATCGGCGACAACTGGCGCCATCGCTATCACGCGCTGGTGCTGCACAACCAGGTGCACGTGAACCATCTGCCCTATATGCCGTTCCCGCCCACCTGGCCGGCCTACATTCCGAAGGACAAGCTCGCCGGCTGGTTCGAGGCCTATGCGGAGAGCATGGAGCTCAACTGCTGGACCGGCACCGATTTTGCGGGCGGCAGCTACGACGAAGCAACAAGGCGCTGGTCCGTGGTGCTACGGCGCGCCGACGGCACGACGCGCGAGCTGCATCCGCGGCACATCATCATGGCGACCGGCGCGAGCGGCATCCCGAACCTGCCCGATATCCCGAGTCTGAAGAGCTTCGCCGGCACCGTGATGCACGCTAGCGCGTACCGCGATGGCGAGGCCTGGCGCGGCAAGCGCGCCATCGTGGTCGGCACCGGCACCAGCGGCCACGACATCGCGCAGGACCTCCACGCGAACGGCGCCAAGGTCGCAATCGTGCAGCGTCGCTCGACCATGGTGGTCAATGTCGAGCCGAGCGCGCAGCTGCCCTATGCGCTCTACGACGAAGGGCCATCGCTCGAGGACTGCGACCTCATCACCACCTCGGTCCCGTTGCCGCTCGCACGCAAGAGCCACATCATGCTCACCGAGCAGGCGAAGAAGCTCGACCAGCCCCTCCTCGATGGCCTCGCGCGAGCTGGCTTCCGGCTCGATTTCGGCGACGACGGTACCGGCTGGCAATTCAAGTACCTGACGCGCGGCGGCGGCTACTATTTCAACGTCGGCTGCTCGGAGCTCATCGTCAACGGCGAGATCGCCCTTCTGCAGTTCGCCGACATCGCCGAGTTCGTGGCGGACGGCGCGCGCATGCGCAGCGGCGAGACGCTTCCCGCCGACCTGATCGTGCTGGCGACCGGCTACAAGGGCCAGGACGTCCTGGTGCGTCAGCTGTTCGGCGACGCCGTCGCGACGCGCGTCGGCCCGATCTGGGGCTTCGGCGACGAGCTCGAGCTGCGCAACATGTTCATGCGCACGCCGCAGCCCGGCCTGTGGTTCATCGCCGGCAGCTTCGCGCAGTGCCGGATCTACTCGAAGTATCTCGCCCTGCAGATCAAGGCCAGCGAGCTCGGGCTAATGAGGTAAGAGGCCGTCATTGCGAGGAGCCCGAAGAGCGACGAAGCAATCTCCCTCGCAAACGCATGCGCATGCGGATCGAGATTGCTTGAAGGCGCCAGTAAGCTGGCGCGATCAGCTGGTGAAAGTCCAGCCCAGGTAAGGCCGTAGCGGGCCGCCTGGCAGCGAGTGTTGCGTGAGCCTAAGGCGGCCACGAAGCGTACACAGCGGGACCTGCAGGGTGTGCGATTGAGCTCCGAAATCCCGAAAGTCGCGGAGGCCGAGGCGGTAAGCAACGTCGAAGGCAACATGTGCGGCCCCGTTACGCGAGGGGCTGACGCTCCGACGGAGTCGAAGACCACATCACGCAGGGAAGGATCGCGTCGGAAACTGGGAGGTCCCACGACTGGCCGGCCTCAGCTTGCATGCTGCCCGGTCCGCATCGGGAAGGCGAGGAGCCGTAGCCGATGATGAACGGGAGTGGGACGTCGGACCCTGCCATAGTAGCTGGGAAGCCGGTGAACAAAGCGGAGCCATCCGCGGCGGAGCCGGTGGAGCGAAGGGCAGGGACCGAGGGGAATGCGAGCCAGCAAAGCACGGGCCGGATGCCAAGCCGGGGAGCCGTGGACCAGGCGCTGGAGCGCATACGACGAACGGCAAGGGAAAGGGAGAAGGAGAGGTTCACGTCGCTTCTGCACCACGTGAGCATCGAGCATCTCGGTGAGGCGTTCAGCGAGCTCAAGCGGAATGCGGCACCGGGAATCGACGGGCTGACGTGTGCGACCTACGAGGCGGACCTTGAGCGCAATCTCGAGGATCTGCATGGACGGGTACACCGAGGAGCGTATCGGCCGCTGCCGTCGCGGCGAGTGTACATTGCCAAGCCGGATGGGCGGCAGCGGCCGCTCGCGGTCGCGGCCCTGGAGGACAAGATCGTCCAACGGGCGACGGCGGCAGTGCTGAACGCGATCTACGAAGAAGACTTCCTCGGGTTCTCGTACGGTTTCCGGCCCGGGCGCGGCGCGCATGACGCACTCGATGCGTTGGTGGTCGCGATCGAGCGCCGGAAGGTGAACTTCATTGTCGACGCCGATATCCGGTCGTTCTTCGATACGGTGAGCCAGGAATGGCTGATCTGCTTCATCGAGCACCGGATCGGCGACAAGCGCGTCATCCGCCTGATCCGCAAATGGCTGAGGGCGGGCGTGCTGGAGGACGGGGTCGTCAGGGAAAGTGAGGAGGGGACGGCGCAGGGAGCGGTAATCTCGCCGCTGCTTGCCAACATCTACCTGCACTATGCCCTCGATCTCTGGGCCAAGTGCTGGCGACAGCATGAGGCCGCGGGCGACATGATCATCGTGCGCTACGCCGACGACTTCATCGTCGGGTTCGAGCATGAGGCGGACGCCCGTCGCTTCCTGGACGAGATGCGCGTGCGGTTGGCGAAGTTTGCGCTGTCGTTGCATCCAGAAAAGACGCGGCTGATCGAGTTCGGGCGCTTCGCGGCGGACAACCGCAAGCGGCGCGGGCTCGGCAAGCCGGAGACCTTCAACTTCCTGGGCTTCACCTTCATCTGCGGCAAATCGCGTCGGGGTAAGTTCCTGGTCAAACGCCGGACCCGGCGCGACCGCATGCGGGCGAAGCTCAAAGAGGTGAAGAAGGTCCTGCGACGGTGCATGCACCGGTCGATTCCACAGCAGGGAAGATGGCTGGGGCAAGTCGTGCGAGGCTACTTCAACTACCATGCGGTGCCGACGAACAGTCGGGCAATCGCGGCGTTCCGGGATGAGATCGGCAAGGCATGGTGGCATGTTCTGCGTCGCCGCAGCCAACGCGACGCTCTCACCTGGCAGCGCATGGCTTCGCTGATACGCGACTGGCTTCCACCACCGCACATCCTACATCCCTGGCCAAACCAGCGGTTCGCCGTTATCCACCCGAGGTGGGAGCCGTATGCGGGAAAGCCGCACGTACGGATCTGTGCGGGGGGCGCGAGGTAACTCGCGTCCCTACCGCGACCGCTTGGCTCGCGATGGCGGAGAATGCGGGACGCGATTGCTTCGTCGCGACGCCCTCCTCGCGATGACGACGGAAGCTGCTCACGCTGCGACGCTGATCGAGCCGTCGCGATTGTCGACCATCACGGGCGAGTGGAGATATTCGATCTCAGGCGGATTGCCGTATTTGCTCTCGACCTGCTCCTTCCATTCGGCCGTGTAGACACGCTCGGCATCGGCGCGCGTTTCCCACACGTAGATGCCGCCGGCGCGAAGGCCGTCCTCGCTCAGCCAATAGTTCTTGCGCAGCAGGCCGGAAACACCTTTGTAGCGCGGCGCGGTGGACTGGAACGTCTTCGTGATCTCGTCGAGGCTGACGGGTTTCGGCAAGCGGAACGTGACGATGGCGACGATCATGGCGGGCCTCCAAGCCCTTGATTGCGAACAATCTGGCGCCCACACGAAACAAATCGCAAGGGCGTCTGTCCTCGCTATTTCGGCAATTCGTATCCAACCCCCGCTTCGACCTCGATGGTTTGCTGCACGGCGGGGCGCCCCATCATGCGCCGATAGTGCGCATCGAGATTGGGAAACGTTCCGGGCGCCGGCTTCAGGGAGTTGGCAAGGCGCCAATAGAGGCGGAACAGGTGAATGTCGACGATCGAATAGCGTCCGAACACCCAATCTCGCGCGCCCAGCCTGCGATCGGCAATCGTGTAGACCTGTGTCGCGTATTCGAGACCTCGCGCGCGCGCCGGATGCAGCGTCGAGGCGATGAACGACATCCACGAGACCGCCTGCGCCTCGCCCTCGATATCGTCCGGCAGCAGCCTCGCTGCGGGAAACCGCTTGGCGAGGTAGAAGAGGATGCCGGCGACCTCGGTCAGCGGGCGCCCGTCGATGAGCAGCGTCGGGACCTTCCCTTCCGGATTGATGGCGAGGAATTCCGCCATCCGCTGCTCTCGCTTGGCGAGAGAGATCGGCCGCGCTTCGAACGGAACACCGATCTCGTGCAGCGCGATGTGTGCCGCCATCGAGCTCGCGCCCGGCGAAAAGTAGAGCGTCAGCATCAGTTGGTTCCTCGGCGAGGCGCCGGGCCTCACCCTTCCCCGTTGGCGCCCTCGCCCTCCTCGCTCAGACGCTCGACCGACACCACGCGCTCGCCCTCGGCGGTGTCGAACACGATCACGCCTTGCGTCGAGCGGCCGGCGATGCGGATGCCGTCGACCGGGCAGCGGATGAGCTGGCCGCCATTGGTCACCAGCATGATCTGGTCGGTCTCCTCGATCGGGAACGAGGCGACGATGCGGCCGTTGCGCGGCGTGACGTTCATGGCGACGATGCCTTTGCCGCCGCGGCCGGTGGTGCGGTACTCGTAGGACGAGGTGCGCTTGCCGTAGCCGTTCGCCGTGATGGTGAGAACGAACTGCTCGGCGGCGGAGAGCGCCGCATAGCGCTCCTGACCGAGCTCGATCGCGCCGGAGGCCTCCTCGGCGTCGCCGCCGTTCTCCTCGATCTCGCCGTTGATGCCGCGCCGCACCGCGCTGGCGCGACGCATGTAGGCCACGCGCTCGTCCGCGCTCGCCTCGACGTGGCGCAGGATCGACAGCGAGATCACCTGGTCGCCCTCGGCGAGGCTGATGCCGCGCACGCCCATCGAGGTTCGCCCCGTGAATACGCGCACGTCGTCCACCGCGAAGCGGATGCACTGCCCGGCGGCCGAGGTGAGCAGCACGTCGTCACGCTCGGTGCAGATCTGCACGTCGACGATGGCGTCGCCTTCGTCGAGCTTCATCGCGATGATTCCGGAGCGGCGCACGTCGATGAAATCGGACAGCTTGTTGCGCCGCACGGTGCCCCGGGTAGTCGCGAACATCACGTCGAGGTCGCCCCAGGTCTTCTCGTCCTCGGGCAGCGGCATGATGGTGGTGATGGTCTCGCCCTGCTCGAGCGGCAGGATGTTGATCAGCGCCTTGCCGCGCGCCTGCGGCGCCGCCGCCGGCAGCCGCCAGACCTTTTCCTTGTAGACGCGGCCGCGCGAGGAGAAGAACAGCACCGGCGTGTGCGTGTTCGCCACGAACAGGCGGGCGACGAAATCCTCGTCGCGCGTCTGCATACCGGCGCGGCCCTTGCCGCCGCGCTTCTGCGCCCGGTAGGTCGAGAGCGGCACGCGCTTGGCGTAGCCGAGGTGCGAGAAGGTGACGACCATGTCCTCGCGCTGGATCAGGTCCTCGTCCTCCATCTCGCCCTCCTGGTCGACGATGAAGGTCTTGCGCGGGGTCGCGAACTCCTCTTTCACGGCGGCGAGCTCGTCCTTGACGATGCCCTGGATGCGCGCACGGGAACGAAGGATGTCCAGATAATCGCGGATCTCGGCCGCGAGCTTGTCGAGCTCTTCCTTGATCTCGTCGCGGCCGAGGGCTGTTAGGCGCTGCAGGCGCAGATCGAGAATGGCCTTGGCCTGCTCGGACGAGAGCCGCGCGGTACCGGTCGCCGAGATGCGGTGGCGCGGATCGTCGATCAGCTCCATCAACGGCGCGACCGTCTCGGCCGGCCACTCGCGCTGCATCAGGGCGTCGCGCGCCGTGTTCGGGTCGGGTGCGGCGCGGATGAGGCGAATGATCTCGTCGATATTGGCGACCGCGATGGCGAGGCCCACCAAGATGTGGGCGCGGTCGCGCGCCTTCGCGAGCAGATACTTGGTGCGGCGCTGGACCACCTCCTCGCGGAACGCCACGAAAGCCGTGAGCAGGTCCTTGAGGTTCATCACCAAGGGGCGTCCGCCGTCGAGCGCCACCATGTTGGCGCCGAAGGTCGATTGCAACGGCGTGAAGCGGTAGAGCTGGTTGAGCACCACGTCCGGCATGGCCTCCCGCTTGAGCTCGACCACGACGCGGTAGCCGGTGCGGTCCGATTCATCGCGGATGTCGGCGATGCCGTCGATCTTCTTCTCGCGCACGAGCTCGGCGATGCGCTCGACCATGTGCGCCTTGTTCACCTGATACGGGATTTCCGTGATGATGATCGCCTCGCGCTCGCGTCGCAGCGTTTCGATCTCGACCTTGCCGCGCATCACGATCGAGCCGCGGCCGAGGTGATAGGCGGCACGGATGCCTTGGCGGCCCAGAATCGTGGCGCCGGTCGGGAAATCGGGGCCGGGCACGATGTTGATCAGGTCGTCGATGCCGAGCGCCGGATCGTCGATCAGCGCGATACAGGCGTCGATGATCTCGCCGAGATTGTGCGGCGGTATGTTGGTCGCCATGCCGACCGCAATGCCGCCGGCGCCGTTGACCAGGAGATTGGGGAACCGCGCCGGCAGGACGGCCGGCTCCTTCTCGTTGCCGTCGTAGTTCGGCGTGAAATCGACCGTGTCCTTGTCGATGTCCTCGAGCAGCGCCATGGCGGGCTGCGCGAGCCGGCACTCGGTGTAGCGCATCGCCGCCGGCGGATCGCCGTCGACCGAGCCGAAATTGCCCTGCCCATCGATCAGCGGCAGGCGCATCGAGAAATCCTGCGCCATGCGCACCAGCGCATCGTAGATCGCGCTGTCGCCGTGGGGATGATATTTACCCATCACGTCGCCGACGACGCGCGCCGATTTCACATATTTGCGGTCGGGCAGATGCCCGTTCTCGTGCATCGAGAAAAGGATGCGGCGATGCACCGGCTTGAGGCCATCGCGCGCATCGGGCAGCGCGCGCGACACGATCACGCTCATCGCGTAATCGAGGTAGCTGCGCTTCATCTCCTCGGCGATCGAGACGGGGCGAATGTCGGACGGGCCGGGTGGATTCTGGTCGCCCGGCCCAGGATTGTCGGTGTCAGCCAACGCGGGATGCCTTCGCGAATCTTGGTTCGATTTTCGCTTTGTTATCTAGCTGATCCGGCGTCGCAACGCCAATGCAAAACGGCCTTGGATCAGGCAATTTTCTCCCTATATATCAGCATCTTACTGCCAGTTCACAAGACCCTCGAGAAGCACCCGCATATAGCGGCACGGTGGGCGCGGTAGCGCCGTCATTGACCGCTCGACGAGGGCTCCTGAAGGTCCACTGAATGTCGCTTGATACGCTGCTTTCCGCGTTCGTGACGCTGTTGCTCGTGGTCGATCCGCTCGGCCTCGTGCCGACCTATGTTGCGATCACGGACGACCTGCCCGACGCGTTGCGCCGCCAGGTCGCAGCGCGCGCCTGCATCATCGCGGCCGTGGTGCTCGCCGGCGCCGCTGTTGGCGGCGACGGGCTTTTCCGCCTGGTCGGCATCACGCTGCCGGCGTTCCGCATCGCCGGCGGGCTGCTGCTGTTCTCGATCGCGTCCGAGATGGTGTTCGGCCTGCGCATCGAGCGGCAGTCGAAGACGGCCGAGCAGGCGATCGAGGAACACGTGCGCAACATCGCGGCGTTCCCGCTCGCCGTCCCCCTCATGGCGGGGCCGGGCGCGATCACGGCGACCGTGCTGCTCGCCGGCCGCGACAGCGGCAACCCCGCCGCGCTGGCGCTGCTGATCGGCGTGATCCTGGTGGTGCTGGCAATCTGCTACGCGGCCTTCCTGGCCGGGGGCCGCATCGCCACGGCGCTCGGCATCACCGGCAATGTGGTGCTGTCGCGCCTGCTCGGCGTGTTGCTCGCGGCGCTCGCGGTCCAGTACGTGATCGACGGTATCCGGGCGGTGCTCGCCGGCTGAACATTGAACGATTGATGCAATGCCCCGTTAACCTGCGGACGGCAAGGTGCGCGCGGGCGCTGGATCATCGACTGGGTTCAACCGAATCCGCCTCGGGAGCTATCCATGGCCGTCTCCGGCGTATCGTCGGGCCCCGCTGCCTATCACTATCCGCAGAACAATGTGCTGTCGCAGTTCGCGCAGCTCGCCAAATCGGTCACCTCCGGCAATCTGACGGGCGCGCAGCAGGCCTTCGGCCAGCTCACGCAGACGCTCGGCAATACCCACGCGGGCAATTCCAAGGGTGCGTTCGCGCAGGCGCTCAATGCGATCGGCCAGGCGCTGCAGTCGGGCAATATCATCGGCGCCCAGCAGGCGCTGACCAGCCTGCAGCAGGCCCAGGGCGGACGCGGCGAGACCGCGGCGGCAGGTGCGAGCGCCGGCAGCTCCAGTCCGACTTCGAATACATCGGGCGGGCCAAGCGGCAACAGGGTCGACTTGACGGTCTAAGTGCGCAGCTCGTAAGCCGGATGAGCGAATCGATATCCGAGACGGCAGCCCCGGATATCGGCGCGGAGCCAGGGCGGCGCTTCGCGCCGACCCCGCTGGCGTCTCATCCGGGCAACACGCTCTGCCGGTTCAGCCGTCAATCACTTCCGCGTGCCGGTGCCCGTCGTGGCGGGAGCCGGCCGCGGCAGCGCCTCGGCATGCTGCAGGTGCTTGCGCAGGGTCGGGAGCGTGTCGGCGGCCCATTTCTTCAGGTCGGGATTGTCACCGCTCTTGGCATAGCGTTCGAACATGGCAACCGCCTCGCGATGCCCGCGGACCTGGTCGGTCTTGTAGAGGCGCTCGAACGCGGCGCTCGACTGCGAATTGAGCTTGTCGATTGCGGCCTGATGCATCTTGTCGAGCTGCTGTGGCAGCTCGAGGCCGAGCTTCGGCGCCATGTCCTTGAGCTGATCCGTCGTCTTGGTGTGGTCCTCTATCGTCATCTGGGCGAAATCTTTGTAGGCGGTATCGGGCGCTTTCTGCTGGGCGAGCTGGCCGGCCTTGATCTCGAAGATGTCGGTCATGGCGGCGTTGTCGACGAATTTCTTCGTCGTCGGCGACACGGTCGCGTGCGTTCCGGTCGGTCGGGTTGCGGGGGCTGGGCTCTGCGCATGCAGCGGCGTCGCCAGCGCCACGAGCGCGGCGGCGAGGACGAGCTTCCTCATGGTGGAACTCCTTGGCAGGGGTTTTGCCCGCGACCGCGCGGGCGCCTGACTGCAAAGTCGTCAGGACGCTGCCAAGTTCCTGTAAGGTTGGGTTCGATCAATGCGCGCGTGGGCGGCGCGCAGCGACCGAAGTGACCGATTTCAGTCGAAGGAGTGTGCGGCAGGCCTCGGTCAGAACGGAATCTCGTCGTCCATGTCTTCGCGCTTGCCCGCGCCCGCCATTGCGGGCTTGCGTTGCTCGCGCGGGGCCGAGCTGCCGAAATCGCCGCCGGAACCGATCGAGCCGGCCGAGCCCATATCGTCGCCTGCACTCGACCCGCCGCCGCGGCCGTCGAGCATCGTAAGCGTCGAATTGAAGCCCTGCAGCACGACCTCGGTCGAGTAGCGCTCGATGTTGTCCTTATCGGTCCATTTGCGCGTCTGCAGCTGACCTTCGAGGTAGACCTTCGAGCCCTTCTTCAAGTACTGCTCGGCGATCCGGCACAAGCCTTCGCTGAAGATCACCACCCGGTGCCACTCGGTCTTTTCCTTGCGCTCGCCGGTGTTCTTGTCGCGCCAGTTTTCCGATGTCGCGACACTGAGCTGAACGATCGGTCGGCCGTCCTGGGTGCGGCGGACCTCCGGATCCTTGCCGAGATTGCCGACCAGAATGACTTTGTTGACGCTGCCTGCCATGGCGCTCTCCGCTGAAAACTTCCCGCCGACGCTTAGCCCAACCTAGGCTCGCCGCTCCGCGCGGCAAGCCCGTTGCGGGCTTTCCCACATGATCTGCACATTGTTCTTGCTTTGTTCTATCACCTTTGCTCAGCCTCCGCAAGGGCAGCAACACGGATTCCTCGATGGTCGGCAGCGTTTACCTAGACGTCCTCGAGCGCCGCATGGGCGGCGCTGCTGATGATGTCGAGCCGGCGCGAATGCCACGGGTCGGGAACGCGGCTGTTGGTCAGGTAGGCAAACGACAGCCCGCTGTCCGGATCTCCCCAGCAATAGGACGACCCGACCCCGCCATGGCCGAACGTGCGCGGCGACGCGATCGAGCCGAGCCCTCGGATCAACGGCGTCGTGCCGCGCACATGCGGCCCGAGGCCGCGGTGCATCGGCATGCCCATGGCGCCGTCGACCCGTTCGTCGGTGAAGTTCCGCGTGACGTACTCGACCATGCGCTGCGAAACCAATCGCGTGCCGTTGAGCGTCCCGCCCTGCACGAGCATCTGGTAGAAGGCCGCGAGCGCCCGCGCGGAACCATAACCGCCGCCGCCCGGGACGCCGGCGCGGCGAAACGCGTCGGTGTTGGCCTCCGGGATGCGCACCTGGCGGCCATCCTTCGGCTCATGCATCTCGGCGGCGCGTGCCGATTGCGCGTCCGGCAGGCCCACGAAGAGCTCGTGGCCGAGGCCGAGCGGCTCGATCACGCGGGTGCGAATGAAGTCGCGATAGTCGGTCTTGGTGATCGCCTCGATCAAAACCGCGGCGGTCCAGTGCGCGGCGGCCGAGTGGTAGAAGACGCGCGAGCCCGGCGTCCATTCGAGGGTGAAATCGCAGACGAGCTGACGCAGCAGCGCGTGATCATCCCAGGCGGCCGCTGGCATCGGCTGGGCGGCGCTGGGGAACCCGCCCTGGTGGGTCAGCACCTGCAGCAGCGTGATGTCGCCCTTGCCGTGGCGGGCAAAGTCGGGAACGTGGTCGGCGATCTTGTCATGGAACGTGAGTGCGCCCTCCTCGACCAGCACCCAGATGGCGGCGGCCGTGACCACCTTGGTGTTGGAATACATGAGCCACAGCGTGTCGGGTCCGGCTGCGACCTGCGCGGGCTCGATCCGCGCCGCGCCAAAGCTGCGAAAGAGCGCGAGCTGGCCATGGCGGGCGACCGCGATTTGCGCGCCCGGATAGTGGCCTTCGGCGATCTGCCCCTCGATGATGGCGCACAGCCGGTCGAGCGCCTCGGGGCGCAGCCCGAGCCGAGCCGGCTCTGCCGTCTCGAGGATGGTGGGTTGCGGAAATGCGACGAGATTTTGATCCATCGACGAGGCCCCCGGGTGGTTTCTCTGCAGCATCGTTCGCGCGATGCGGTCGAGTCAACGCGGATTCGATCGCGTGGCGGCTCGCATCCGCTTGTTTACGATCACATTTCCGCATGCATGAAGATCATCCACAGACCGGCGCGCCTTGGGGCTGGCGGAGCGGCTGCGTTCTCACTACGTTCGTGTCTAGCCGGCCCAAAATCCAAAAAACTCGATGAATGATCTCTTCGACCAGAACCGTCGCCGTCCCGACGCCCGCGTGATCTCGATCCGCGGCGCGCGCGAGCACAATCTCAAGAACGTCGACCTCGAATTGCCGCGCGACCGGCTGGTCGTGCTGACCGGCCTGTCCGGCTCGGGCAAGTCCTCGCTCGCCTTCGACACGATCTACGCCGAGGGTCAGCGCCGCTATGTCGAGAGCCTCTCGGCCTATGCGCGCCAGTTCCTCGAGATGATGCAGAAGCCGGACGTCGACCAGATCGACGGGCTCTCGCCGGCGATCTCGATCGAGCAGAAGACGACCTCGCGGAACCCGCGCTCGACCGTCGGCACGGTCACCGAGATCTACGACTACATGCGCCTGCTGTGGGCGCGCATCGGCGTGCCCTACTCGCCGGCCACCGGCCTTCCGATCGAGAGCCAGACCGTGTCGCAGATGGTCGACCGGGTGCTGGCGCTGCCCGAAGGCACGCGGCTCTACATCCTCGCGCCCGTGATCCGCGGCCGGAAAGGCGAGTACCGCAAGGAGATCGGCGACTGGATGAAACGCGGCTTCCAGCGGGTGAAGATCGACGGCAAGTTCTACGAGATCGCCGAGGCGCCTGCGCTCGACAAGAAGTTCAAGCACGACATCGACGTGGTGGTCGACCGCATCGTGGTGCGCGCCGACATCACGCAGCGCCTGGCCGAGAGCTTCGAGACGGCGCTGAAGCTCGCCGAGGGCCTGGCGGTCGCCGAGATCGCCGACGGGCCCGCGACGGTGAGCGGCGCCAAGGCCAACAAGTCGAAGAACGACAGCGACAGCCGCCTGATCTTCTCCGAGAAATTCGCCTGCCCGGTGTCGGGCTTCACGATTCCCGAAATCGAGCCGCGGCTCTTCTCCTTCAACAACCCGTTCGGCGCCTGCCCGACCTGCGCCGGCCTCGGCGTCGAGCAGAAGATCGACGCCGACCTGATCATCCCGGACAAGGACGCGACCTTGCGCAAGGGCGCGATCGCGCCGTGGGCCAAGTCGAGCTCGCCCTACTACACGCAGACGCTCGAAGCGCTGGCGAAGCACTTCAAGATCACGGTCGACACCAAGTGGAAGGATCTCCCCAAGAAGGTGCAGGAGGCGATCCTCTACGGCACCGGCGAGGACCAGATCCGCTTCGTCTACGACGACGGCCTGCGCTCCTACGAGACGCGGAAGCCGTTCGAGGGCGTAGTGACCAACCTGGAGCGGCGCTGGCGCGAGACGGAAAGCGAGTGGGCGCGCGAGGAAATCTCGAAATACTTCACCGACATTCCGTGCGCGGCCTGCAACGGCTTCCGGCTCAAGCCCGAGGCGCTGTGCGTCAAGGTCGGCGGGGTGCATATCGGCAACGTCGCCGAGATGTCGGTCAAACGCGCCGGCGAATGGTTCGGCGAATTGCCGAAGCAGCTCACTGCGAAGCAGAATGAGATCGCCACGCGGGTGCTCAAGGAGATTCGCGAGCGGCTGAAGTTCCTGGTCGACGTCGGGCTCGAGTATCTGACGCTCGCGCGGGCATCCGGCACGCTGTCGGGCGGCGAGAGCCAGCGCATCCGCCTCGCCTCGCAGATCGGTTCGGGCCTCACCGGCGTGCTCTACGTGCTGGACGAGCCGTCGATCGGCCTGCACCAACGCGACAATGCGCGCCTCCTGGAGACGCTCAAGCGGCTGCGCGACCTCGGCAACACCGTGATCGTGGTCGAGCACGACGAGGACGCAATCCGCATTGCCGATCACGTGGTTGATGTCGGCCCCGGCGCCGGCGTGCACGGCGGCAGGATCGTGGCGCAAGGCACGCCCGCCGACATTATGAATAGCCCGGCGTCGCTGACGGGCCAGTATCTCACGGGCAAGCGCACGATTCCGGTGCCGGAGCGGCGGCCGAAGAATCCGCGCCGTGTGCTCAAGCTGGTCGGCGCGCGCGGCAATAATCTCAAGAATGTCACCGCCGAGATTCCGCTCGGCCTGTTCACGTGCGTGACCGGCGTCTCGGGCGGCGGCAAGTCGACGCTGCTGATCGACACGCTCTACAAGGCGGTGGCGCGCCGGCTCAACGGCGCATCCGAGGCCCCGGCGCCATTCGACAAAATTGAAGGCCTCGAGCACATCGACAAGATCATCGACATCGACCAGTCGCCGATCGGCCGCACGCCGCGCTCGAATCCGGCGACCTATACGGGCGCCTTCACGCCGATCCGCGAGTGGTTCACGCAGCTGCCCGAGTCACGCGCGCGGGGCTACGAGCCCGGCCGCTTCTCGTTCAACGTCAAGGGCGGCCGCTGCGAGGCCTGCCAGGGCGACGGCGTCATCAAGATCGAGATGCACTTCTTGCCCGACGTCTACGTCACCTGCGACGTCTGCAAGGGCAAGCGCTACAACCGCGAGACCCTCGAGGTCACCTTCAAGGGCAAGTCGATCGCCGACGTGCTCGACATGACGGTCGAGGAGGCCGCCGAGTTCTTCAAGGCGGTGCCGCGCGTGCGCGACACGCTGCAGACCCTGCACCGCGTCGGCCTCGACTACATCCATGTCGGGCAGCAGGCGACCACGCTTTCCGGCGGCGAGGCGCAGCGCGTCAAGCTCGCCAAGGAGCTCTCCAAGCGCGCCACCGGCCGCACGCTCTACATTCTGGATGAGCCGACCACCGGCCTGCATTTCCACGACGTCGCCAAGCTGCTCGAGGTGCTGCACGAGCTGGTCGAGCAGGGCAACTCGGTGGTGGTGATCGAGCACAATCTCGAGGTGATCAAGACGGCGGACTGGATCATCGACCTCGGTCCCGAAGGCGGCGACGGCGGCGGCGAGATCGTTGCGAGCGGCCCGCCAGAGGAGATCGTGCGGGCAAAGCGCAGCTATACGGGGCAGTTTCTCAAGCCGGTGCTGGAGCGCGACGCGGGGGCGCGGAAGAGGAAGCGGATCGAGGCGGCGGAGTGAGCTTGCCCGCCTTGTAGCGTTAAGTCGAGATATCCCTGGAGTGAAGAACCAGCATCCGTCGAGAATGATGAGATTTCCATGGATATTTCGGCAATTCCGAATTTCATCGATGACCGGTTGGATAAGCGATCCCCCGCATCCAGGACCAGTGGGCGACGGTTGGGGAGCAGGAAGCTTCTTATATTTGCCTGTTGTTCATTTTGATGGAGTTGGCACTCCAAGTTTCCATACTATGTGCCCGTCGCTGAACCGTCCCTTCGGGGACAAATGCAGTTAACAAGGGAGGCCGTCTCAACCTAGCTGTGGTCCGAAGAAATGGGGCAGGTCACAAGCTCGATTCGCACGCCCCCCGGACCAGCCGGCCACCGCGGTGCCGCCCGCATATTGGCGTCGCAGCATAGTCAGCGTGCCGCAAATGCGGCTCGAAGCGCCCTATCGGCGCCCGTATCGGTCGGTGAAATTCAGGCCACAATGACGTCCAAGTGATTGCTTCCGTCGCGCCCCTGGCGACACTCTTCCGGTTCATCCGATTCCACATCGGCGGCGCGGCGCGCCGCATCAGGCATCCTCATGACCACGCTCAGCACCACCGACACGGCGGATACGGCGCCGACCACCTTTCCGATCCGCGCCGCAATCGGGCTCGCGCAGGGCCTCGCCCTCTTCCTACTCGTTTACGCCTGGGACCAGAAGGTCTGGCCGGCGACCAGCCCGATCGTGAACGCCCCGCTCGTCACCGCCGCGTTCTTCGTGCCTCTGATCGTCCTCGCCGGCATCGGCAACCTCCGCCCGCGCACGCTCGCGCTCTGGACCGTCATCGCCCTCGCGCTGTGCGCCGGCCTCGCGGCCTACGACATCTTCCGCGATCCCCAGCCCGTCAGCGCCAGGGTCATTCCCGAGCCGGTGGTGTGGTTCGCTATCGCGGCCGGCCTCTTCATCACCCACGCGCTCGTGGTCGCCGGCGACACCGGCCGCCGCTACCTTGCCGGCTATCAGACCTATTTCGACGGCTCTTGGAAGCTCGGGTTGCAGCTCGCCCTCGCGGGCGCCTTCGTGGGCGCCTTCTGGCTGGTCCTCTACCTGGGCGTCGCATTGTTCGAGCTGATCGACATCACGGTGCCGGCGCGCTTGATCGCGCACAACTGGTTCTGGATTCCAGCGACCACGCTGGCATTCGCGTGCGCGCTGCATGTCACCGACGCGCGCGCCGGCATCATGCAGAGCGCCCGCGTGCTCGCCCTGACGCCGCTCGCCTGGCTCTTGCCCGTGATGACGCTGCTCGCGCTCGCATTCCTGCTCGCGCTTCCCTTCACCGGGCTCGAGCCGCTGTGGGCCACGCGCCATGCCACCGTCATCCTGCTGATCGCGGCCCTCGCGCTGGTGCTGCTGACCAACGCCGTCTACCAGGACGGCCGCCATGACGCCGCGCGCCCCCTGCGTTTTGCCGCGCATGCGGCCGCGCTCATCCTCGTGCCGCTGGTCGCGCTCGCCGGCTACGCGCTCGCCTTGCGGGTCGCGCAGTACGGCTGGACGCCCTTTCGGGTCAATGCCGCCGCCTGCGTGCTGGTCGCCGCCTGCTACGCGATCGGCTATGCGCTCACAGCCCTGGTCTGGCGTACGCGGCTCGCCGGTATCGCGCCCACCAATATCGCGACCGCGCTGGTCGTTCTCGCCGTCATGCTCGCGCTGTTGACGCCGGCCGCAGACCCGGCCCGCATCGCGGTGGCCGACCAGATGGCGCGCCTGCGCGACGGCCGCATCACGCCGGAAAAATTCGACTTCGATTTCCTGCGCTTCAAGAGCGGCCGCTACGGCCTTGCGGCGCTGAACGAGCTCGCCGCCCAACAGCCCGCGAGCTTCACGACGCGGCGCGCCAAAGCGCTGCTGGCCCTCAAGGTTCGGGCCGACACGTATCCGCGGGTGACGGCCACGCCGGAGTCTCGCGCCGCGAACATCACGGTCCTGCAGCCATCCGGCCAATCCCTCCCCGACCGTTTCCTCGCCAAGGATTGGGCGCACGACGCGCTGTCGTGGCGTCTGCCGAGCTGCCTCACGGCCAACAGCAAGTGCAACGCCTTCATGGTCGACCTCGACGACGACGGGGCACCCGAGATTCTGCTGTTTGGCGTCGCGACCTCGGAAGCCGCCGCCTTCAAGGCCGCCGCCGACGGGTCATGGATCTATCTCGGCGGGATCGCCAGCGCCGAATGCCCAGGCGTCAATGCGCAGGTGCGCGCCCCGCTTCACGTCGTCGCGCCGCGATTCAAGGAGATCGAGGTCGGACAAAATCGCCTGCGCGTCTCGACACTATGTGCTGACGCCGGTGCAACGGGCGCCACGACCCAGCCGTCGATCAAGGCGCAATAGAGCGGCCACGGGCCGGCACTTACACGACGTCGCCCATCTGCTCGAGGTGCTGGAGGGTACGGCGCGAGGATCGTCGCCGCCGATTAGGCGCGCCAGCAACAAGCATCTCCTGTTCGACGACCGACTCTGCGGTGAGGCGGAAATAATGCGCCCCCGCGGCGTTGCATGGAGGGAGGGCATCTCGATCGATCTCGGCCGGCCGGGGCGATCCACAGGACGGGTTCATGTCGTCGTCCATTCGCGGGCGCTACGCGCCCATGCTGATCCTCGCGCTCACCGCGCTCATCCCCTACATCCTCGTTGCCAGCGCTGCGCCGCTCTATCGCGAAGGCCTCGCACGCGACCTGGGCACGAGCGAGAGCGCTCTCACCATCGTCGAGCAGCTCAGTGTGGCCGGCTATGCCTTTGGCGCGTTGCTCGCGGGCGATCTCATTCAGCGTGTGGCACAGCGAAACCTGTTCTACGCCGGGCAGGCGCTGCTCGTGGTCGGCTGGGCGCTCGCCGCGGTCGGCACCGATCTGCCGACCTATGGCGCGGGCTTCGTCCTCGCCGGCTTCGCGACCGGAACGCTGCTGGTCACGGCACTACCACCGGTGATGCGACGCTTCCCGGCGTCCCATCTCCCGGTCTCGGCCGCCTCGGTCAACATCGCTTTCTTCGGCGCCGTAGCGGCAGGTCCCCTCCTCGGAGGCGCGATCGCCTCAGCTACGGCGTGGCATCTGCTCTATGCCGGACTCGCCGTCATCGGCGTCCTCAACGGCATTCTGGCGGCGATGTCGCTGCCGCGCATCGAGGCTTTCAACCCTGGCCTTCCGTTCGACTTCGCGGGGATCGTGCTCGGCTTCGCCGCGACGGTGCTGCCCTTCTGGGCGAGCGGCGAGCTCAGCCGGCACGGCTTCGGCACGCTGATCGTCGCGGTGCCCCTGGCGGTGGGGCTTGTGGCTTTCGTCGCCATGCTGCTGGTCGAATATCACAAGGCCGAACCGCTCTCGCCGGTCGCGAAGATGTGGAACGCTTTTCCGATCATCGGCACGCTGCTGGCGATGTTCGGCGGCGCAGCGTTCTTCACCTTCCTGGAGCTGGCGGCGCAGTTTCGCGTGCAGGTCGCCCACGCCTCGCCGCTCGCGGCCGGGCTGACGTTCTGGCCGCAAGTCGCAGGGGCGGTGACCACGGCCGTCCTTCTCGGCGTCGTGTTTCGCACGCGCTATCTGTCGCTGTTGGCCTACGCCGGGATGGCCCTGCTCGTCGCCGGCGGCGCCATCCTGGTGCTGTTCGACATCAACAATTCGCAGGCGCAAATCCTCGCCGCTGTCGGTCTCCTCGGGCTCGGCGCGGGCGCGACCGTGAGCCCCGGCCTGTTTCTCGCGGGGCTCGCTCTCCCAAGCCAGCTGCTCGGCCGCATCTTTGCGCTGGTCGAGCTGGTACGTTCGGTGGCGGACTTCATGCTCGCGCCCGTGATGATCCGGGTGGCGCGGAACGCCTCGTCCACCGGTCCGACGACGCTCGACAGTGGCGGCCTTCATCAGGCGATGTGGATCACGCTCCTGATCACGCTCGGCGGCACCATTATCGTGATCGCACTGCACATGCTGAGCGGCGCCGGCCTTCCGCGCCCCGACCTCGAGCGCTGGCTCGCGAACAAAGGGCCAGCCATCCCGTCGCCGCTCCTGCTGGCGCGGCTGCGCAGAAAGATGGCTGCCTAGCCGGGCTCGCGACATCACATCACCCGCAACTGCATCAATTGGAGCACCCGATGCACACTGATCTTTCCGGCCTTCGTGCCCTCGTCACCGGTTCCACCAAGGGCATCGGCCGCGCCATCGCGCAGAAGCTTGCCTCATGCGGCGGCGCGGTCGCAATCAACGGACGCAAGTCAGCTGACGTGACGGCGGCGATCGCGGCCATCCGCAAGGCGGTACCGAACGCCCAGCTGGTGGCAGCGCCGGGCGATGCCGCGAGCGCACAGGGCGTCGCCGCCATCATCAGGGCGGCCGGCGACGTCGACATCCTCGTCAACAATGTCGGCATCTTCGAGAACGGGGACGCGTTCGAGATTCCCGACGCGGATTGGACGCGCCTGTTCGACACCAACGTGCTCTCGGGCGTGCGCTTCAGCCGTCACTACGGGGCTCGCATGCGCGCCAAGGGATTCGGCCGGATCGTCTTCATCTCCTCCGAATCCGGCGTGCAGATCCCGACCGACATGATCCACTACGGCTTCACCAAATCCGCCGACCTCGCTCTGACGCGCGGCTTTGCCCAGGCGCTTGCCGGCACCGGCGTCACCGTCAATGCGGTGCTGCCCGGCCCGACCCGCACCGAGGGCGTCGAGCGGATGTTCGCCGCGGCCGGACAGGAGCTCACCGCCGAGACCGAGCGCAAGTTCGTCACCACCGAGCGGCCGAGCTCGATTCTGCGGCGGATGACCACGCCGGAGGAGATCGCCGAGGTCGTGGCGTTCGTGGTGTCGCGCGAGGCGAGCGCCATGACGGGCTCACCGGTGCGCGCCGACGGCGGCGTCGTGATGGCGATCACGTGAGGCGCAGCCGTTCAGTCACGCGACGTGCTGGCATTAGCCTGATCTTGCCTATTTCGGCGCCGCTGGCGCGCTTGCTGGGCCGCGCGGGTCGTCACGGTTGGCCATGCAGTTCTTGATGAACTCGGCGCGGTCCTGGCCCTGCAGATTCTGCGCGTCGGCGCCAACCTTGCAGGTCTCCTGCTTGGCCTTGTTCGACACGGCAAAGGACGGCGTTGTCGCCGCCGCGGCGGCGAGCAGTGAGACAACCATTGCGACTCGAAGCATCCCGGCATTTCTCCATGTGAGGTTGGCACAATAGCAGGCCTCGCGTGGTGACCGCAAAAGTGCGGATCACTGTGCCTTACTGCTCACAGCTGGGTCGTGCTCGGTGGCCGAGCGCCCGCGCAGCCTTGTCCCGCATAAGCCTCGGCCCGCTTGCGTGCCGTCGGCGTGTCACGCAGCGAGGGGTCGATCGCGATCCATGCCAGGATCGTCGTCGCTGCCTCGCACGGGCGGCCCATGGCGGCGTAGATGTTGGCCATCTCGACGAATACCCAGTCGCCGACGTCGCGCGAATTCTTCTGCAGCTCGATCGTGCTCTTGTAGTCCTCGATCGCCTCGGCATAGCGGTTGGTGCCAGCGCGTGCCTTGCCGCGCAAATAGCGATAGGCCGCGATCGTCGGGTTCCGGGTCACCAGACCGTCGGCGATCGCAATGACCTTCTCGCTGTCGCCGAGCTGGAAGAGGATTTCCGCGGCGCGGTACTGCTCGCCCTCACCGTTCGGGCACCCGGCCGCGAATCCCACATAGGCGTCCGCGGCGGCGCGCGGCTCGTGCGCCGCCAGGAGCCCTTCGCCGAATGAGAAGATTGCGGTCTTGTCGCATGGCTCGCGGACGAGCCGCTCGAGCCCGGTGGAAACCTGCGACGACGCGCGAAGGCTTGCGGGCAGTGGCGCCATTCCGAGGTGCCGGTAGACGGCCGCATAGGCATCCGGCGACCCCAGTCCCAGCGCCTCTCGCACGACGAAGAAAAGTCCTTTGGCGGCGTCGCGCGCCTGCGGAACCGCCACCGTGACACCCGCGACGCAGAGCACGACGATGACGAGCGCCGCCATCCCGAACGAGCGGCTCTCCACCTTCAGCTCGGGAACGGGCCGATCTCGAGTGTCCAGCTGCATGCAAAATCTCGACGGACGCTGACGCGCAAGGACATCCTATCCAACAGCGCGGACCGCGTCACGACGAATGCGCCGCCTGCCGGCGCCCCAATCGGACGGCAACGGCGAGCAGCTCACTGCACCTTGGCGCCGATCTGCTCGAGCACGCGGCGATATTTCTCGCTGTCGGCACGGATGCGCGCCGCGAATTCGGCCTCGCCGAGCACCCATGGCTCGCCGGCACCGGCCGCGGCAAGCTTCTGCGCGATGTCGGGCTGCACGCGGATCGCGGTCGCAGCCTCGCGCAGTCGGGCGACGATCGCCGGCGGCGTGCCGGCGGTCACGAACAGGCCCTGCCACAGTGTCACGTCGTAGCCGGGGTAGAACTCGCCGATGGTGGGCAAGTCGGGCAGCTCCGCGGAGCGCCGAGGTCCCGAGATCGCCAGCGCATGCAGCTGTCCGGATTTCACCAGGCTGACGACCGAGCCGCCGCCGAACATCGCCGCCGCGCTGCCGCCGATCACCCCGAGCGCGGCCGGCCCGCCGCCCTTGTAGGCAACATGGGTCATCTCGATGCTGGCCGCCCGCTTGAGCAGCTCCATCGCCAGCTGATGCTCGCTGCCATTGCCGATCGAGGCGTAGAACAGCGGCGGCCTGGCGTTGCGCGCGAAGGCGATGAAGGCCTTGAAGCCCATGCCGGCCGTGAGCTCCTTGTTCGCGGTCAGCACCAGCTCGTTCTGGATGAGGCTCGCGATCGGCACCAGATCCTTGAGGGGATCGAACTGCATCTTGACATAAAGATGCGGATTGATGGTGAACACCGAGCTCGGGCCGAGAAGCAGCGTGTAGCCATCCGGCTCTGCATGCGCGGCCACCTCGCCCGCGATGTTGCCGTTGGCGCCGGCACGGTTCTCGACCACGACCGGCTGGCCGAGCCGCTTCGATAACGCCTCCGCGAAAAGCCGCGCGATCAGGTCGGAGGCGCCGCCGGGCGGATAAGCCACCAGCAGCTTGATCGGCCGGGTCGGATAGGTCTGCGCCGATGCCGGCGCCGCGCCGAGCGCGAGCGCTGCCGCCAGCAGCATACCGATCAGGTGGCGCATCATCGACCCTCCCGGTTCGCCCTGCCTTCAATATACCTTCAGTCCGCCTTGGCGCCCGCGAGCTTGACCAGCGCGGCCCAGCGCGGGATTTCGCTCGCCAGGAACTCGTGAAAATCCTCGGGCGTACCGGTCGCCGCAATCGCACTGAACTTGGCGAGCGTGGCCCTGCTCGTCTCGGACTTGAGGCCCTCGTTGATCGTCGCGTTGAGCTTGGCGACGATGTCGGCCGGCGTGCCGGCGGGCGCCGCGACGCCCGTCCAGGCGTCGATGGTGAAATCAGGAAAGCCGCTCTCGACGAGGGTCGGCACGTCGGGCAGGGTCGGCCAACGCTCGCCCCGCGCGATCGCCAAGGCCCGCACCTTGCCGGCTTGGATCAGCGGATAGAGGCTGATCAGCGCGTCGATGGTGAACTGCACACGCCCCGCCAGCAGGTCGTTGATCGAGGCGGCGGCTCCCTTGTAGGGGACATAGACCGCATCGATGCCGGCCTTGGTTACCAGCAGCGTGCTGAGCAGATGCGGCGGCGTGCCGAGGCCGGCGCCGTAGTTGAGCTTGCCCGGATGTGCCTTGGCGTAGTCGACGAATTCCTTGACGCTCTGCACCGGCAGCTCATTCGACACCACGAAAACGTGCGGCAGCAGGGCAACCCGGGCAATCGGGGTCAACGACTTGAGCGGATCGATATCGAGGCTCTGATAGAGCGCCGGCGCGACCGCGAGCGAGCCGGACGAGCCGAACAGCAGCGTGTAGCCGTCAGGCGCCGCGGCAGCCGCAAGCTTGGTGCCGAGCGTCGAGCCGACGCCCGGGCGATTGTCGACCATGATCTGCTGGCCCAGCCGGCTCGACAGCTCGGCCGCCACCATGCGTCCCATGGTGTCGATCGGCCCGCCGGGCGGGAACGGCAGGATCATGCGGATCGGGCGGGTCGGATAAGTTTCCGCAAAGGCGGGCCGCGCCAGCGTCGTGGCGGCCGCGAGCCCGGCCACCGATGCGAGGAAATCCCGCCTCCCGATCATCGTTTCCTCCCGTATTGCACGCCGCTCGTTTGCGGCGCCCGCACACCCGCAAGGCTATCCGGTGAGGTGCGCCCATCAAATTGGACCTAACGGCGCAGGCCTGCGGCCTCAGTGGCCACTCTTTTCCCCGAGCCACGCGTTCGGCAGAAAATAGATCACCGCAACGACGAAGCATAGAAAGAGCGTCAGGGCGGGATTCACATAGGCCAGCGGAATCCCGGCGGCGTAGAGCGTCGCCGAAACCCAGCTCTTGATGGCAGCACGGCGGATGCTCGCCGCGTATTGCGGCTCGTTCTTGAGCTGGCCCGCGAGGACGATGCGCAGCGGCATGATCGCGACGTTGGCGAGCAGCAGGCTCGCGCCGTAGACCGCGGTGGCGAACGGCGTGAATCCGTCCTGGCCCAGGTATGCGGTCGCGAACGGGATGAACGAGATACCGAACAGGCAGAGCATGTTGGTCCACAGCACCGCGTTGTCGACCCGCCGGCACAGGTGGAACATGCGGTGGTGGTTCACCCAGTAGATCGCGACCACCAGATAGCTCAGCAGGTAGCTCAGAAAGGTCGGCCATAGCGAAAGGAGTGCTGCCGGATCGCGGCTCAGCGGCACCTTCAGCTCCAGCACCATGATCGTGATGATGACCGCGAGGACGCCGTCGGAGAAAGCTTCGAGGCGCCCCGGCCCCATGACCTGTTCGCTCATGTCACGATCACAGACGGTCGCGACGCGATGCGCAAGTGGCTGCAAGTAGCTGCAAGTGGCCACCGCGGATCCGCGCGCTGTCCCCATAGGAAGACCAGCGGAGCTGTGCCAAGCTGATGACCTGAGGGGCCCGTGATGATCCGTTTCAAGCTCGTCGTTGCCGTCGCCATCGTGCTGCTCGCCGCACTCCTATCGACTGGGCGCGCGCAAACCGCCGAGATCACGCTGATGTGCCCGCCGCCGATGCGAGGGGTCATTGGCGAGCTCGTTCCCGCCTTCGCGCGCGCGAGTGGACACACCGTCGCGATCGTGTACGCGCCCTCGAAAGCCATCATCGCGCGGCTGATGGCCGACGAGAAGGTCGACGTCGCCGTCTTGACCGCGCCGGCGGCCGACAGCCTGATCAAGGCGGGCAAGCTCAGCCGCCGCGTCAATCTTGCCCGGTCGAGCATCGGGGTTGCGGTGCGGCATGGCGCGCCAGCGCCCGATGTCACGTCGGCGGAGGCCTTCCGGCGCACCCTGCTGGCGGCCAAATCCTTCGCCCGCAACGATGGCGCTGACAGCGGCATCTACATGAAAGCGCTGATCGAGCATCTCGGCATTACCGAGCAGATGAAGCCCAAGACGACCCTGGTGCCGAGCGGCTACGTGGCCGAGCTGGTCGCCCGCGGCGAGGTCGAGCTCGGCGCCCAGCAGGTCTCGGAGCTCCTGTCGATCGCCGGCGTCGATGTCACGCCGCTACCGCCGGAACTGCAGCACGTCATGATCTTCTCGGCCGGCATCGCGCCGGCGCCTGCTTCGCCCGCTGCCGTCGATGCACTGGTCGAGTTCCTCACGGCTCCTGCCGCCGCGACCTCGATCAAGGTGCGCGGCCTCGACCCAGCCTGAGGCATCTCGCCCCCATACTACCGACGATAACCTCCGCGCCGGCGGCCCGGTGCGCTATCATCGGGCGTTCCTGCGAATCGATTCCGACAGGAAGGCTGGGTGCGCGAAAAGGAACTCCGCATAGCGCTCGTCTGCTTCGGCGGCGTGTCGCTTGCCGTCTACATGCACGGGATCACCAAGGAGATCCTCAAGCTCGCGCGCGCCTCGAGCGCCGTGCATGGCATCCGCGACCGCGCCAAGCGCCGGGTGGCATCGTTTCACGATGTCCACGATGAGAACGATCCCGAATACGATACCGAAACAATTTATTTCGAGCTCTTGCGCGAGATCGGCCACAGTGTCGATCTTCGCGTGTTCGTCGACATCGTGGCGGGCGCCTCGGCGGGCGGCATCAACAGCATCATGCTGGCGCGCGCCTTGAGCCACGACCTGCCGATGGATCGCCTGCGCGGCCTCTGGCTCGACAACGCGGACGTGACCGAGCTGATCGCCTCCGATGCCAAGGCGCATGGCTGGAGCAAATGGTTCCTGCGGCCATTCTTCTGGGCTGCCGGCCTTTCGCGCCGGCAGGAGATGCGCGATCGCGAGGTGCGCGCCAAGCTCTCGCTGTTGATGCGCTCGCGCTGGTTTCGGCCGCCGTTCGACGGCACCAAGATGGCGGCGCTGATGTACGACGGCATCGCCGCCATGGGCGCGCCGCGCGACGCCCAGGCATCGCTCCTGCCCTCCGGGCTCGGCCTCGATCTGTTCGTGACGGTGACGGATTTCTACGGCTGCCAGCAGCTCATGCAGATCCACGATCCGCCGGTCGTGCACGAGCGCGAGCACCGCCACGTGCTTCATTTCCGCTACCGGCGGCGGGCGAACGGCGCGGTCGACAGCGATTTCGACCTCGACAATGCGCCCGCGCTCGCCTTCGCGGCGCGGGCGACGGCCTCGATCCCGGGCGCGTTCCCGCCCGCACAGGTCCTCGAAATGGACGCGCTCCTGCAAGCACGCGGCGTGCCCTGGCCGCGCCGCGACGATTTCGTCGCCCGCAATTTCGAGGCCTATGCTCGGGTGAACGTCGACCCTTGCGCGGTTCCGTTCGTCGACGGCAGCGTGCTCAACAGTCGTCCGTTTCGCGAGGCCGTCACGGCGATCCGCGGCCGGCCGGCATTTCGCGAGGTCGATCGGCGCGTGGTCTACATCGATCCCAACCCGGGGCGCGCCCAGGCAGCGGCGCATCAGCGTGTGCCCGGCTTCTTTTCGACGCTGAAGGGCGCGCTCTCGGAAATCCCGCTCGCCGAACCGATCACCGATGATCTCGGTTGGATCGCGCGGTTCAACGAGACGGCGCGGCGCCTGCGCGCCATCATCGCGAGCGCGCGCCCGCACATCAGCCGGCTGGTCGCCGACATGATGGCGGCCAACGATGAGCCGATCACGGTCGACAGCGTCGGGGCGTGGCGCGCGTTCGCCAACGCCAAGGCGGCCCGGGACGCCGGGTTCGCCTACGAAGCGTATGTGCGGCTCAAGCTCGCCGCGGTGCGCGGCTTCGTGAGCCGGCTGATCGCCAATATGCGCGGCGTGCAGCCGCACTCGCCGTTCGCGCGCGGGATCGCCGAGATCGTCGACGCCTGGGCGCTCGCCGCAGGCGTCATGTACGAGGCGGGGGACGGCCACCCGTTGCAGGAGGACGCCGCCGCGCCAACGCCCGACCTGCCCGCGTGGGTGAAATTTCTCCTCACGCTCGATGTCGACTATCGCAAGCGCCGCCTCAATTTCCTCATTGAAGGGCAGAACCGCCTGTACCAGATGTTGGGCGGCGACGGTTTCGCGGACCTCGATCCGGCCGCCGTCGATCGGCTCAAGCGCTGGTTCTATGACTGCCTCGACGCCCTGGAGAAGCGCGCCGGCATGGCGGCCGACGACCCGCTGGCGCGCGACCTCGTGAACGATATCTTTCGCGTCGCCCCCTCAGCAGCGGACATGAAGGACATCGCTACCTATGCGCGGGCATTCGCGCAGCAGCACCGGGAGGCCCTCGACCGGCTGGTCGCACGCATCGGTACCGTCATCGATCTGCAGGCGAGCACGCGCGACATCGACATGCTGCTGGCCGAGGCGCAGGGCTGGCCGGGCAGCGGGCTCGACGAGGTGCTGGTGAACTATCTCGGCTTTCCGTTCTGGGACGTGCTGACGTTTCCGGTCATGCCGTGGCGCGAGGCAGGCGAGTTCAACGAAATCCGCGTCGATCGTATCAGCGCGCAGGATGCGGCCGGCATCGCGCGGCTCGGCCCCTTCCGCCTCAAGGGCTCGGCCTTCAACCAGTTCGCCGCCTTCCTGTCGCGCGCCTATCGCGAGAACGACTACCTGCTCGGCCGCCTGCATGCGGCCGACCGGCTGATCGACATCGTCTGCGACGCGGCCGGCCCCGACGCGCTCACGCCCGAAGCGATCCACGCCTTCAAGCGCCACGCCGTGCGCCGCATCCTCGACGCCGAGGAACCGCATCTCGCGACCTGCGGCGAGATGATCGCGCGGCTGCGGGCGGCGCTGGAGAAGGCGAGTAGCGAATAGCGCGTGGCGAATAGCGAGTGGCGAGTGGCGAATAGAGGGCGACACGTCTATCTACTCGCTATTCCCTATCCGCTATTCGCCACAACCGGAACCCGATGTCCGAGCCCTTCTGGAAGACCAAATCGCTGGCGGAAATGACCGCGGCCGAGTGGGAGAGCCTGTGCGACGGCTGCGGTCGGTGCTGCCTCAACAAGCTCGAGGACGAGGAAACCGGCAAGTACTACTACACGGACGTCGGCTGCCGGCTCCTTGATGGCGAGACCTGCCGCTGCCGCGACTATCCGAACCGGCTCGCGAAGGTCGACGACTGCGAGCAGCTCACGCCCGACAATGTCGCGGCGCTCGGCTGGCTGCCGCTGAGCTGCGCCTACCGGCTCGTCGCCGAGGGCAAGGACCTCTACTGGTGGCATCCACTGGTCTCGGGCGATCCCGAATCCGTGCACGTCGCCGGCGTCTCGGTGCGCGGCCGCGTGCAGGGCAGCGACGACGACGTGTCCGCCGAGCAGCTCGAGGACCACGTGGTGAGCTGGCCCATGCGGCTGCCGAAGCGAGCCAAGGAGCCGCGTAAGTGATCTCCGGGCACCGGGCCGTGATCACACGCCGCGACGCCCTCGTCGCCCTCATCGCAAGCCAGCCTCACGGCGCGATGCGTCATCCCTCCTTGATGGTGATGTGCGCGGCGCGCACCACCTTCGCCCACTTGTCGACCTCGGACGCGACATAGGCGCCGAACTGGTCGGGCGTGAACACGATCGGGGTGGTCGCGACGTCGGCGAGGCGCTTCCTGATGCCCGGATCGGCGAGCCCGGCGTTGATCTCGTGATTGAGCCGGGTGATGACGTCGGCCGGCGTGCCGCGCGCGACACCGATCCCGCACCACGAGTTCGCCACATACAGCGGCAGGGTCTCGCTCATGCTCGGGACATCCGGCAATCCCGGGAAGCGCGTCTTGCTAAGCATCGCGATCGGCCGGATTGCGCCGGCGCGGATATGCGGCAGCACGCCGGTCATGACGTCGATCGCGAGCTGCACCTGGCCGGCCATGAGATCGGTATCCATCGGCGCGCCGCCCTTGTAGGGCACGTGCACGAGCTGCACGCCCGCCTCCATCTGAAAGAGTTCGTTCGCCACATGCGACGTCGAGCCGACGCCGTAGGAGCCGATGGTGATCTTGCCTGGATGCTGTTTCGCGTAGGCGATCAGCTCCGGGACGGTCTTTGCGGGAAACGACGGATTGGCGAGCAGGACGAGAGGAAAGTCGATCAGCCCGGCGACTGGCGCGATGTCGCGCCGTATGTCGAAGGGGAGATTCTTGAACAACGACGGATTGACCGCGGCCGAGGCCGCCACGAACAAGAGCGTGTAGCCGTCCGCCGGTGACGCGAGGACGTTCTGGATCGAGATGTTGGTCGAGGCGCCCGGCCGGTTCTCGACGAACACCTGCTGCCGCAGGCGCTCGCTCAGCCATGCCGCCATGATGCGCGAGACGATGTCGGCGCCGCCACCGGGCGGAAAGCCGACGACGAAGCGGATCGGGCGCGACGGATAGTCGTCGGCGAACGCGACGCCGGATGCGATCGTCGCGGCGCCGGCCCCGGCGAGCGTCAGGAATGATCGACGGTCGAGAAATTTACGAGCACGCATGGACGTCTCCCACGAGTTTCAGGACGTCGCTTCCGTACTGCCAGTGCGCGCATCCCCTCGCGCGCTCCGCCATCATAAACTGTTCCGTCGCGCTTGAAATGCCCGATTTCGCCGCGTCGCGACGCATCTATTTGAGCGGAGCGAGATTGAAAAAACGCGCGGCGTCGCGCCGCAAAAATCTTCTGCCGGTCGGCGGCCGGGATGCCCGACCCCACGACGATCTCGACGTCCTGGTGCGGACCGATCGACACCGGTCCGTAATCGGTGCCGAAAATCACGCGATCGGCGCCAAAAACCTCGACGGCTTTGCACACGTGCGGCGCCTAGCTAGAAGCCCCTGGTGTCGACGTCGAGAAGCTTTCAGATTCGCTCGGCCGGCTCCTGGCGGCGCATCGGCGCGCTCAAATATTCAGCACCCGCCCGTACGCGTCGCGCACCGCTTCGCCCATCATCTCCGAGAGGGTCGGATGCGGGAAGATGGTCTGCATCAGCTCTTCCTCGGTCGTCTCCAGGTTCATCGCCACCACGTAGCCCTGGATCAGCTCGGTCACCTCGGCGCCGACCATGTGGGCGCCGAGCAACTGGCCGGTCTTCCGGTCGAAGATCACTTTGACCAGTCCCTGGTCCTCGCCGAGCGCGATCGCCTTGCCGTTGCCGATGAAGGGGAAGCGGCCGACGCGGATGTCGAGCTTCCTGTCCTTGGCGGCAGCTTCAGTCAGCCCGACCGAGGCGACCTGCGGCGAGCAATAGGTGCAGCCCGGGATCATCAGCTTGTTCATCGGGTGCGGATGGAGGCCCTTGATCGCCTCGACGCAGACCACGCCCTCGTGCTCCGCTTTGTGAGCAAGCATCGGCGGGCCGGCGACGTCGCCGATCGCGTAGATGCCGGGCACGTTGGTCTTGCACAGGCCGTCGATCACGATGGTGCCGCGATCGGTCTTCACGCCGAGCTTTTCCAGGCCCAGGTTCTCGATATTGCCGACGACGCCGACCGCCGAGATCACGCGCTCGACCTCGATCGTCTGGGTCTTGCCCTTGCCGTCATCGATCGTCGCGACGACGCTGTCGCTTTTCTTGTCGAGCTTCGTCACCTTGGCGCCAGTGAGGATCTTGATGCCCTGCTTCTCGAAACTCTTGCGCGCGAAAGCCTGAATCTCAGCATCCTCCACAGGCAAAATCTGTGGCAGCACCTCGACGACCGTCACGTCGGCGCCGAGGGTGCGAAAGAACGAGGCAAACTCGATGCCGATCGCGCCCGAGCCGACCACCAGCAGCGACTTCGGTACCCGGTCCGGCACCATCGCCTCGAAATAGGTCCACACCAGCTTTTTGTCCGGCTCGAGCCCGGGCAGCACGCGCGGGCGGGCGCCGGTCGCGATGATGATGTGCTTGGCCTGATAGCCGCCCGGCCCGAGCGCGCCCTTCGGCGCTTCCACCTGGGCGGCCTTCACGGTGATCTTGCCGGGCGCGTCGATCGTCGCCTCGCCCCAGATCACGCTCACCTTGTTCTTGCGCATCAGGAATCCGACGCCGTCATTGAGCCGCTTCGACACCGCGCGCGAGCGCTTCACCACGGCGGCGGCGTCATAGCCGACATTGTCTGCCTTGAGCCCATAATCCTTGGCGTGCTGCATGTAGTGGAAGATCTCGGCCGAGCGCAGCAGCGCCTTGGTCGGAATACAGCCCCAGTTGAGGCAGATGCCGCCGAGATAGGCCTTCTCGACGATCGCGGTCTTGAAGCCGAGTTGGGCTGCGCGGATCGCCGTGACGTAACCGCCGGGACCCGACCCGATGATGATGATGTCGAAGGATTCAGCCACCTAGCTCTCCCAACCTAATTCTTCCAACCTAGCTCTCGATTGTCTGCTCGCCCGTCGCGGCCGCCGCCAGGGCGCGGCGCCGGATGATGATGACCCGCACGCGCCATTCGATGACCGCCAGCAGGATCGCGATCGCGACCCCGCCGAGGTATATCATCTGCGCCAAGTCCTGCAGAAACCGCTCGGACGAGATGAAGGCGTCGTAGAAAATCTCGCGCGCCGGCGGCGTCAACACGATGATGGCCGCCGCGACCGACGTCACCCATGGCCATCGCGAGATCATCGCGCGCCTCCGGGCAGGCCCTCACACCAGCATTGCGGTCGGGCTTTCGATGAAGCGCTTGATCTCGCCGATCAGCTCGGCGCCGAGCGCACCATCGATGGCGCGATGATCGCAGGACAGCGTGATCTTCATCTGGGTCGCGACCGTCACCTTACCGTCCTGCACCACCGCGCGCTGCTCGCCGGCGCCGACCGCCAGAATCGTCGTCTGTGGCGGGTTGATCACCGCGGTGAACTCCTCGATGCCGTACATGCCGAGATTGGAGACCGCGCTGGCGCCGCCCTGGTACTCCTCGGGCTTGAGCCGGCGAGCACGGGCCCGCGCGGCGAAATCCTTCATCTCCTTCGAGATGGTGATGAGCGATTTCTCGTCGACATTGCGCAGCACCGGCGTGATCAGCCCGCCCGGCAGCGCGACCGCGATGCCGATATTGGCATGATGGTGCTTGAGCATGCCGCTCTCGGTCCAGGTGACGTTGGTGTCGGGCTTGCGCACCAGCGCAAGGCCGAGCGCCTTGATGACGAAATCGTTGACCGACAGCTTGTAGGCGGGCTTGCCATCGTCGCCTTTGGGCGCGGTCGAGTTGATGTCCTCGCGCGCCGCCAGCAGACGGTCGATCGTGCACGTCACCGTGAGATAGAAGTGCGGGATCGTGACCGTCGCCTGCTGCAGCCGCTGTGCGATGATCTTGCGCATGTTGTCGTGCGGCACGATGTCGTAGGAGCCCGGCTCGTAGAAGGCGCGGATTTTTTCGTCCGACAGTGACGGAGGCGGCACCGCGATGCCCGGCGCTGCCGGCGCCGCGGGTGCGCGCAACCCGCCGCCGGCCTTCGCTTGCGCGACGTCGCGCGCGATCACACGGCCATGCGGACCCGAGCCTGCGATGCGGGCGATATCGATGTTCGCTTCCTTGGCGAGCCGCCGCGCCAGCGGCGATGCGAAGATGCGTCCGTGGCCATTGGCTTGCGGTGCCGGCTGCGCCTGGGCGGCTGCCCGCACGGGCTGCGGCGGCGGGGCCGCGGTCGCCGCCTGCGGCTGTGGGGCCGGCGCGGCAGCAGGCTTCGCGGGCGCCGACGGCTGCGACACCGGCGCAGCGGCTTGCGCGGGAGCCGGTGCAGCGCCCTTGCCGGCGCTCGATGCCGCCGCCTTCACGTCCTCACCCTCGCCGGCGAGCACGGCGATCAGCTGGTTGACCGGCACGTCGGCGGTGCCTTCCGGCACGATGATCTTCGCCAGCACGCCGTCGTCGACCGCCTCATACTCCATCGTCGCCTTGTCGGTCTCGATCTCGGCGAGGATATCGCCGGTCTTGACCCGATCGCCCTCCTTCTTGAGCCACTTGGCGAGGTTGCCCTTCTCCATCGTCGGAGAGAGCGCAGGCATGAGGATGTTGATCGGCATGGTGAAGTACCTGGCGAGAGACCTGGTGCTGACCTGGCGGCTACCTGTAGGCCACGCCCTTGGCGGCCTCGACGACCTCCGCAACCGACGGCAGCGCGAGTTTCTCGAGATTGGCCGCATACGGCATGGGCACGTCCTTGCCGGTGACGCGAACGACCGGCGCATCGAGATAGTCGAAGGCGTGCTCCATGATGCGCGCCGCGATCTCGGCGCCGACGCCCGACTGCGGCCAGCCCTCCTCGACCACGACGCAGCGTCCGGTCTTCTGGACCGACTCGACGATCGTGGCGGTGTCCATCGGCCGGATGGTGCGCAGATCGATCACCTCGGCGGACAGGTTTTCCTTCGCGAGCTCCTCGGCGGCCTTGAGGGCGTAGCTCATGCCCATCGACCAGGCCACGAACGTCACATGCTCGCCCGGCCGCGCGATCTTGGCCTTGCCGATCGGCACCGTATAGTCGTCGAGCTTCGGCACCGGCGACGAATGGCCGTAGAGAATCTCATTCTCGAGGAAGATCACCGGGCTCGGCAGGCGGATCGCCGACTTGAGCAAGCCTTTGGCGTCGGCCGCCGTGTACGGCGCGATCACCGTGAGACCGGGGATGTGCGAGTACCAGGCCGAATAGTCCTGGCTGTGCTGGGCGGCGACGCGCGCCGCGGCGCCGTTCGGCCCGCGAAAGACGATCGAGCAGCCCATCTGCCCGCCCGACATATAGAGCGTCTTCGCGGCCGAGTTGATCAGCTGATCCATGGCCTGCATGGCGAAGTTGAAGGTCATGAACTCGACGATCGGCTTCAGTCCGGCGAGCGCGGCACCGACGCCGAGGCCCGTGAACCCATGCTCGGTGATCGGCGTGTCGATCACCCGGTCCTTGCTGAACTCCTGCAGTAGTCCCTGCGTCACCTTGTAGGCGCCCTGATACTCGGCGACCTCCTCGCCCATCACGAAGACGTCCGGATCGCGCCGCATCTCCTCCGCCATGGCGTCGCGCAGCGCCTCGCGCATCGTCATCGTGACCATCTCGGTGCCTTCCGGCACGTCCGGCTCGGGCAGTGCGGCCGGCTGCGGCGGCGCCGCGACCGCCGACTTCGGCTCGGCGGGGGCGCGCGCCTCCCGGGCGGCCGGAGCCGAGGCGGGCGCCGCCGGCGGGGCGGATTCGGCGCCCTTTTCCTGCTGCGCGGGTTGTTGCGACGGCTGCGTCGGCGGCGCCGCAGCGTGGAAATTGTTGAGCGCCCCCGAGTCTTCGCCTTCGGACAGGATCACGGCGATCGGCGTGTTGACGGCGACGTCGGCGGTCCCCTCCGGCACCAGGATCTGCCCGAGCGTGCCCTCGTCGGTCGCCTCGACCTCCATGGTCGCCTTGTCGGTCTCGATCTCGGCGATGATGTCGCCCGATTTGACCTTGTCGCCCTGGTGCTTGACCCACTTGGCGAGGTTGCCCTTCTCCATCGTGGGTGAGAGCGCGGGCATCAATACGGGGATCGGCATCGGCGTTCTTTGTGCTCGTGCTGCGAAATCAGGCGGTGCGAATGACGTCGGTCCATAGCTCGGACGGATCGGGCTCGGGATCGTGGGTGGCGAACTCGGCCGCGTCATTGACGACCTTGCGGATGTCCGCGTCGACCTTCTTGAGCTCGTCCTCGCTCGCCCGCTTGGTGGCGATGAGGCGCGCACGCACCTGCTCGATCGGATCGTGCTCGGTGCGCACCTTCTCGACCTCCTCGCGCGTGCGATACTTGGCGGGATCGGACATCGAGTGGCCGCGATAGCGGTAGGTCAGCATCTCGAGAATGTAGGGACCCTTGCCGTCGCGGCACCATTGCACGGCCTTGTCGCCTGCGGCCTTGACGGCGCGCACGTCCATCCCGTCGACCTGCTCGCCCGGGATGCTGAAGGATGCGCCGCGCTTGGAGAAATCGGTCTGTGCCGAAGCACGCGTCACCGAGGTGCCCATGGCGTAGCGGTTGTTCTCGATGACGTAGATCACGGGGAGCTTCCACAGCTCCGCCATGTTGAAGCTCTCGTAGACCTGGCCCTGATTGGCGGCACCATCGCCGAAATAGGTCAGGCTCACGCCGTCATTCTTGCGGTAGCGGTTCGCGAACGCGAGACCGGTACCGATCGGCACCTGGGCGCCGACGATGCCATGGCCGCCATAAAATCCCTTGGCGACGCTGAACATGTGCATCGAGCCGCCCTTGCCCTTGGAATAGCCGCCGCGGCGCCCGGTGAGCTCGGCCATCACGCCTTTCGGGTCCATGCCGCAGGCCAGCATGTGGCCGTGGTCACGGTAACCTGTGATGACCTGATCGCCCTCCTTGATCGCCATCTGCATGCCGACCACGACGGCTTCCTGGCCGATGTAGAGGTGGCAAAAGCCGCCGATCAGGCCCATGCCATACATCTGGCCGGCCTTCTCCTCGAACCGGCGGATCAGCAGCATCTCGCGGTAGGCTTTGAGCTCGCGCTCCTTGCCGAGATCAGGGACCGCCGGTTTGGCGTCGGGCTTGGCATCCATTTTGGCGTCCGCCTTGGGTTCCGCGGCCGCTGACGCGGGTTTTTTTCGGGCGACCGCCATGACGTGACCTCTGGTTCCGAGCGGATGCAGCAGAAGTTTCCATAGCCCAAATCATTGCCCGGCGGAAGCGTTCCGCCGCCGGCGCGGGCGATGCAGGACCTTGCGGCAACTGCATGTGGACGCAATGCAAATTGGGAATGTCCGGCGGTCGCCGCAAGGACGCGCGAACTCGTCGGCAGGCGTCAGCGGTGCGGTGTCATCAGGACGAGATCGTGCGGGTCCGCGTAGTCGAGCAACTCGCGCGCGCGCTCGTCGAGCATGTCCGGGTCGACGCTATCGGACTTGAGCAGCCGGATACGGCGCTGCCAGGCGTCGCGCTCGGCGGTCGCCTGGGCGAGCTGCTCGGTCAGATTGGCGATTTGCTTGTCCATCTGCTCGCGCGCACGCAAACCATGGTCGCCCGTGTAGGCATTGAGGCCGAAATAGCCGATCAGTGCCGCCGCCAGCGCATAGAGGCCGAGGCCGGTGAAGAACGAGCGCAGGCGCGGACGGATGACCATCCGGGCAGCATGCCGCCGCGCCGTTAAGACGCCATTAACGACAGGGCGGTCGTCGCCGTCGCGCCAACCACCGAATTGGTCATCGAGCCGGTTGCCGAACTGGTCTTTGCGGCGCGGCGCAGCGCTTGCGGCGGCTGACCGAAGGCGCGCAGGAAGGCACGCCGCATGCGCTCGGGATCGCGGAAGCCGGTCAGCGCTGCGATCTTTTCGATCGGCTCGGGCCCGCTCTCGATCCGTTCGCGCGAAGCTTCGAGACGCAAGCGCTCGATCGCCTTCGCCGGGGTCATGCCGGTCTCGACCGCGAAGGCGCGAGCGAAATGGCGCGGGCTCATGCCGGCGTGTTCGGCGAGGCGCTCGACGGTAAGCCGTTGGTCGAGCCGCTCGCGCGCCCATGCCAACAATGGGGAAAACCGGCTGCCCGGACGATCCGCCTCGAGCAGCGCCGAGAACTGCGATTGCCCGCCGGGGCGGCGGTAGTAGACGACGAGCTGCTGCGCGGCACGTTTGGCAACGGATTCGCCGAGATCCTCGGCGATCAGGGCCAGCGCCAGGTCGATCCCCGCCGTGATGCCGGCCGACGTCCAGATCGCGCCGTCGCGGATGAAGATGCGGTCTGGCTCGACGCGAACCCGCGGAAAGGTGCGCGCGAATTCTTCGGCCCGATTCCAATGCGTCGTCGCGCGCCGGCCATCGAGCAGCCCGGCCGCCGCGAGGACGAAGGCGCCCGAGCAGACGCTTGTAGTGCGCCGGGCGCGCGACGCGGCGGCGCTGACATAGGCCAGGGTTTCGCTGCAGGCGGACGCTTCGCGAGATCCCCGGCCCCCGACGATCACGAGCGTATCGAGCGGCGCCTCGACGAAAGCCTCGGCCGTCAGTTGGACGCCCGACGAGCTGACGACTGGACCGGGGCGCCGCGCCATCACGCGCAGGCGATACGGCGGCCGCTCGACGTCGCGACAGGCCACCTCGAATGCGCTCAAGGGTCCGGCCGCGTCGAGCAGCTGGAAGCTGGGGAAAATGAGAACGCCGACATCGCGCATGTTCTGGTTGGCGGAAAACGAGGGAACATGGTCATTTCGGCCGCACCCTATGTGAGCTACTGTCCGGCGTCAATTCCACGAGGATACGACGATGAGCGAACGCGGGCCGGTTATCGTGTTGGCGGTGTTTCCCGCCGTTACACAACTCGATTTCACCGGACCTTACGAAGTGTTCTCCGCCCTCCCCGGCGCGACGGTGATCATCGCCAGCACACAAGGCGGCACGATCGAGGCCGGCGGCGGCATGACCTTCGCGGGTGTGCGCCGGCTCGCCGATATTCCGCGCTGCGACGTGGTGTGCGTGCCGGGCGGCCGCGGCGCGACCGACAATGCCATCTGCGACCTGGCATTCCTCGCCGAATTGCGCCGCCTCGCCGCCGGCGCTCGCTTCGTCACCTCGGTGTGCACGGGCGCGCTGGTGCTGGGTGCCGCCGGATTGCTGCGCGGCAAGCGCGCCGCGACCCATTGGGCCTGGCGCGACCTGCTGGTCCCGTTCGGCGCGATACCCGTGGCCGAACGCGTGGTGCGCGACGACAATGTGATCACCGGGGGCGGCGTCACGGCCGGCATCGACTTTGCGCTCGCGCTCGTGGCGGAGCTTGCCGGCCCGGAGACCGCGCAAGCGATCCAGCTCGGGATCGAATACGCGCCGGCGCCGCCGTTCGCTGCGGGCACGCCTGAAACGGCTCCATCGGCGGTCCTGGCGCGGGTGCGCGAGCGCCTCGCCGGGATGGCGGCGAAGCGCAATGCCGCCGTTGCGGCTGCCGCAGAGCGGCTGGCGCAGACCCTTCCGGGGACGTGACCGGCTTGCGCGAGCTCAGCGCAGCCCGTTGATCACTTCACTCGCAGTAACGATCTCGGCGAACTCACCTTGCAGGTTCGCGAGCGTCATCGTGTGCACCCGCTCGGCCGGAATCGGCTCCCCGTCGATCCCGGCGAGATCGAAAGTCCACGTCGCATCGCGCACCAGCTTCGCATCAAAGCCGAGATTGCCCGCCATCCGCGCCGTCGTTTCGACGCAGTGATTGGTCGTCGCGCCGACGATCACGAGATGCTCGATATTCTTGTCGCGCAGGCGCCGCTCCAGATTGGTGCCGATGAACGACGAATTCACCTGCTTGATGATCACCGGCTCGCCTGCCTGCTCGCGCGCCTCGTCCTTGACGGCATGGCCGGGCTGATCCGCCGCAAAGCGAGATGTCGGGCGGCGCGAAGCGTGGCGGATGTGGATGACCGCCGCGCCCTTGGCGCGGAATGCCGCAAGCAGCTCGCTGATGCGCGCGACGGCATCCGGATTGTTGCGCCGCTTACCCGCGGCCTCGAGCTCGTCGAACGCCTTCTGCACATCCACGACGATGAGGGCGGTCTGCCCGAGGGGCAACGGCGTCATCAACGCTTCTCCGGCGCAACATGCATGATACGCCGACTATGCGCCGCGATCTCATCGCGTGAGAAGGACAGCGACCTCCGCTTGGTCGACGGTGGTCGCGTCGCGACCGAAATCCCGGGCCGCCACTCGGTCGCCGGGCGGATCGGTCGCGGCACGAAGCCGCCGCCGCAGTTGGGGCAGACGTTGAGCAAGACATTATCGACGCAATCGGCGCAGAAGGTGCACTCGAAGCTGCAGATGCGCGCCACTGTCGAATCCGGAGGCAGATCGCGGTCACAGCATTCGCAATTCGGACGCAGCTCCAAAGCCATTGCGACCTCCTCTCGATAGAGGGCGTGCAGGCTATTGCCGCCGCGTCCGATCGTAAAGGACGCGGACTCCGCCAAAACCTGCCGCGGCAGATGTCAGCGCAGCGCGCGCAGGGCCGCGCGGCCGGCGAACTTCGCCTGCGGGCCGAGCTCCTCCTCGATGCGCAGGAGCTGGTTGTACTTGGCGGTGCGGTCCGAGCGCGCAAGCGAGCCGGTCTTGATCTGGCCGCAGGCGGTCGCGACCGCGAGATCCGCGATGGTCGAATCCTCGGTCTCCCCCGAGCGATGCGACATCACGGCCGTATAGGCGGCCTTGTGCGCCATCTCGACGGCCGCGAGCGTCTCGGTCAGCGTGCCGATCTGGTTGACCTTGATCAGGATGGAGTTGCCGAGCCCGCGCCGGATGCCGTCGGCGAGCCGCGTCACGTTGGTGACGAACAGGTCGTCGCCGACCAGCTGGCACTTCTTTCCGATCAGGTCGGTCAGCGCCTTCCAGCCGGCGAAATCATCCTCCGCCATGCCGTCCTCGATGGAGACGATCGGGTAGCGTCCGACCAGCTCGGCGAGATACTTGGCCTGCTCGTCCGGCGAGCGGACTTTGCCCTCGCCTTCATAGTGATAGGCACCGTCCTTGAAGAATTCCGTCGAGGCCGGATCGAGGGTGAGGCAGATGTCATCGCCGGGCTTGTAGCCGGCCGCCTCGATCGCCTTCATGACGAAGCCGAGCGCGGCGTCTGCCGACGGCAGGTTTGGCGCAAAGCCGCCCTCGTCGCCCACATTGGTGTTGTGGCCGGCGTCGTGCAGCGCCTTTTTGAGCGTCTGAAACACCTCGACCCCCACGCGGAGCGCCTCGCGGAACGTGGGCGCGCCGACCGGCATGATCATGAATTCCTGAAAATCGATCGGATTGTCGGCGTGCACGCCGCCGTTGACGATGTTCATCATCGGCACCGGCAGGAGCCGCGCCGAGGCGCCGCCGACATAGCGAAACAGCGGCAGGCCGCTCGCGACCGCGGCCGCCTTGGCGGTCGCGAGCGACACGCCCAAGATCGCATTGGCGCCGAGCCGCGCCTTGTTGGACGTGCCGTCGAGCGCGATCATGGTCTCGTCGATCTTGCCCTGCTCCTGCGCGTCCATGCCGCCGAGCGCATCGAAGATCTCGCCATTGACGGCCGCCACAGCCTTTTGCACGCCCTTGCCGAGGTAGCGCTTCTTGTCGCCGTCGCGCAGCTCGACCGCCTCGTGCGCACCGGTCGAGGCGCCGGACGGGACCGCGGCGCGGCCGAGGGTGCCGTCCTCCAACATCACATCGACCTCGACGGTCGGATTGCCGCGGCTGTCGAGAATTTCGCGGCCGATGATATCGACGATGGCGGTCATTGGTGGATCTCGGAGGGTTCAGGGTTGCGCCGCGCTCATACAGGATCACGTGCCCCAGCGACAAGGCAGGCTCGAACCAACCGCCCGAACGGGCCTTTCGCACAAAGGCTTGCGGCGGGCGCTATGGAACCGGATGAATGGTGCCGAGCCACGCGACCGCCGCCAGCACCAGAAGGCCGACGCCCTGCTCCACGACGACGCTGTGCCACAGGCGGCTGACGCCGGTCGAATCCTTCGCGGCCATCACAGGGGGGCTCAGCACCACGCGGTTGACGATGGCGAACCCGACCAGCACGGCCACCAAGGCGAGCTTGAGCAGTAGCGCCCGCCCATAGTCCGAGCCGATCAGGCTCGCGGGGCGCGGCACCATGACGAGCGCGTTGATGCAACCCGTGATCAAGACCAGCCCGACCACCCAATAACCCATGGTCGAGAACCGCCGCAGTGCCTTTCGCGCGCTCTTCGAGGTCTCGCGCCTGGTGATCACGCGATGCAGCAGCGGTGCGAGACAAAACAGCCCCCCGATCCAAACGGCTGCGCACAGCAAGTGCACCACGTCGGCGATCATGTGGATGCGCGCCACCGCCGGCCCGTGCCCAGCCCCGGTCATGCCGTGACCGACGCCCACCAAGCTTGCGACGAATCCGCTCGCCAGGAGCATCAGCGCAAACTCGCGCCCGCGCGACGCCTTCCAGCCGAGTTGGACGACGACGATCGCAACCAGCACGATCAGCCGGCCGATCCACAAGTGGCCGAACCGCGTGTCGAACGTCACGGCCTGCAGGATGTCGGGCGCGACGGCATCGGCGAAGCTGCCCGCCATGGTGACTGCGACGCCCGCGAACCACCCGAGTCCCGACAGCAGAGCCGCGATGCTTGCCATGACCTCCCAGGCGCCAGCCTCGGGCGCCGCCGTGCGCGCAACGGCCACCCGAAACAGCGGCGCGCCGAGGAGCAGCGCGGCCGCCGCATAGTGCACCAACCGCGATGCGACGATCAGCTCATCCACGGCACGTGATCACGGCTTGACCTCGAAGCTGAAGCTGCCCTCGGTGCGATGCGTATCGACCGAGAGCACCTTCCAGGTCACTTTGTACCGGCCGGGCGCCAGCCCATGCGTCGGGATCACCATCTGCTTCGGATCGGCTGTATCGACCGTGCCGTTGCCGAGCACCGCCCCGGTGCTCGAGCGCAGTTGGGCGCCGCTGAAGCGGGGCTCGAGCGCCTGGGTGAACCACATGCGCACCTCGTTCGGCGAGCTCTTCACGGTGCTGCCGACCAGGGGGCTCGCGTGATCGAGAAAGGCGTGCGCATGAGCCGTGGCGCCGCCAAAGGCCAACGCGACGACGATAGCCGTAGACCGGATCATCTGTCGGATATGTTGCATGATCAGTTGCCGAACATCGGCCTCCTGGGATTGGTGACACCGCCGATCAGCGGCTGGCCGATCGTCGTCGGAAACATATCGTCGAGATAGAGATGGAGCTGGCCGATTACACCAGTCCCTGAGCCGCTCGCATGGTTGATCGGGATCATCGCCTCGAGCCCGACCTGGAAATAGTCGCCGACCCAGATCACGCCCGGATTGATCGTGCCGCTGGTGCCGATGCCGGTGCCGAAACTATTTGAGACCGGTGTCTGAAGCCGGGCCTCGACGATCGGGATGAGATGGTTGACGATGTCCGGCAGCTGCAGGTCGACCACGTTCGATTTGAGGTATGGCATGCTGTACTGCAGCGAGAAGCCGTAGGTGAGGAAACGCGGATTGGGCGTGACCCTGACGTTCCCACTGTCATCCACCGACATGGTCGAGCTGCTCGACGGGATCGCGTAGCCGACCTGCGCCGTGAATCCGAATGGCCGTGCCCAGCCCATATCGTCCGGTAAAGTGCCGAAGCCTTTGCCCATGTAGAAGGTCGGCGTGTAGGTCGTGAAAGTGTCGGCGCCTACGCTGTTCGCACCGGTGCCGCCCCAATCGATCACGAGCGCGGTCGACATGACGAACTCGGCGTTCGGGACCGAGAGGAACTGCCACTTGAACGTCGTCTCGAGGTCCTGGAAGCCGCTCACGCTCGGACTGCCGGGCTGGCTCAGACGCGTCCAGGTGGGACTGATGGAGACGCCGAACGTCTCGGTGATGCGCTTGGAGAACTCGCCGGAAACGTCGAGCTGCTGCGCCGAGGGTTGGTCACTGGTGCGCGACCACGCGACGGTCGGAATCGACAGCTCGTCGGCGACGCAGGGGTCATCGATCGCCAACGTGGCGGGAAAAAACCGCGCCCCGACGAAGCAATGCGCGAGCGCGCTCGCGTCGGACAAAGCAAGCCCGCAGATGGCGAGCGCCACCACCCGGGAGACGGAAGAGAACATGGAAGTGCTCCGCTTGTATGGATCGATCGCGGCGCCGGTCCCCGACGCCGCAGCTCACGGCCGCTCAAACGGAGCGCGGCGGAGCGCGTGATGCATACGGGGCGCGGAAATCAAGACTGGTCGGCCGCGGCACGCTCGCAGGCCGCATCGCCTGCGATGCCGGCTGCGGGGCCGCGACGAAGACGAGTGCGGGCGGCGGCGCCAGCACCTTGGCCGAAAATGGGCAGGCACAGGCCGGGCAGGCGCCGTGCGACTTCGGCGCGACGGGTGCGCCGCCATCGTCGCCGACGGGAGCCTGCTGATCGTGCGTGCAGATGACGGCAAGGTCGGGCGTACCCCCGGCGCCCGCCGCGGCCTGGCCGATCATCCAGGCGGTGAGCAGCAGCTGGACGGCGATCGCGAACGCGCCGAGCGCTGCGCCGAACAGGCGCCAAGCCGGGGGTTGGTGCGAACGCCGATGCATTCGGGACTCTGTCAAAAGGCTGGAAGCGCCCATATCGCCGACACCATTTCGGCAATGCAACTCAAAGCTTTTCGAGACGCCGATCCAGCAATACGCTACAGGAATGCCACGCGGGTAGTCCAGAACGCGTATTCCGCGGTGCAGGACCCTTCTTGGGACCGCAATATTCCCGACCGTGACCGAATAGCCACTCGCTAAAGCTTGACGATGACCCGTAGACCGCTCCAGCTCGGCCGCCCGACGCCGCTTCCCGCCTCGCCGCGGGAGGCGCAGCTCGATCGCGTGCCCAATCCGCACCCGCGCAGCCCCTATGTGGCACGTTTCACGTTTCCCGAATTCACCACCATGTGCCCCGTGACGGGCCAGCCCGATTTCGCCCTCGTCGTCATCGACTACGTGCCGGCGCGCTGGCTGGTGGAATCGAAGTCGCTCAAGCTCTACCTCAACAGCTTCCGCAACCACGGCAATTTCCACGAGGACGCGGTGGTGACGATCGGCACGCGGCTGACCGACCTGCTCCGCCCGCGCTATCTGCGCATCGGCGGCTATTTCTTTCCGCGCGGCGGCATGCCGATCGACGTGTTCTGGCAGTCGGGCCGACCGCCCGCCAACGTCTGGCTGCCCGACCAGGGCGTGCCGGGCTATCGCGGCCGTGGCTGAGATGGTGATCGAGCCATGAGCTCGCGCGATGACGATGCGACGAAGAAAACCGTCGCGCTTTGACGCCAACCGGGGGTGACGTTCATGATGAGCATGGAGTGGGATCTCCAGCGGATCGCACGTACCGCCTTGATCATTGCGGTCGCGGCCGCGGCGGTCTGGATCCTGTGGCGCTTCCTGCCGGCGCTCGCCTGGGCCTGCGTGCTCGCGATCGCGACCTGGCCGCTGCAGCACGCCCTGATCCGCCGCGGCATGGGGCGCACCGGCGCCGCCCTGCTGCTCACCCTTGTGCTCGCGGTCGTGCTGGTGCTGCCGTTGATCGGTATCGGCGTCGAGGGAGCGCGCGACGGTCACGCATTGATGCAATGGATCAATGACGTGCGGCACAACGGTCTCGGCACGCCCGACTGGCTTGCCCGCGTACCGATCGTCGGCGAGACCCTGTCATCGTGGTGGCAGACCAACCTCGCGCAGCCGGGGGCGGCGCGCTCGATGTTCGGCCACGCCGAAACGAGCGGCATCATCGCCTTTACGCGCATGCTCGGCGCCGAGGTCGCGAGCCGGCTCACCATCCTGGTGTTCACGGTGCTGGCGCTGTTCTTCCTCTACCGCGACGGTCCAGCCCTGATGGACGAGGCGCATAAGATCGCGGACCGGCTGTTCGGGCCGCCCGGCGGACATCTCGGCCAGAACGCGGTCGCGGCCGTGCGTGCCACCGTCAACGGGCTCGTTCTGGTCGGCCTCGGCGAAGGCCTGGTCCTTGGCATCGCCTATTGGGCGGTCGGCATGCATCATGTCATCCTGCTTACGCTCGCGACCGGCGTGCTCGCCGCAATTCCGTTCGGTGCGCCGGTGATCTTCTGTGCCGCCGCGCTTTTCCTCCTCGCCGAATCCCAGACCACCGCCGCGATCATCATTCTGGTGGTCGGGTTCCTGGTGGTGTTCGTCGCCGATCACTTCATCCGCCCGATCCTGATCGGCAGCTCGACCCGCCTGCCCTTCATCTGGGTGCTGCTCGGTATCTTCGGCGGCCTGGAAACTTTCGGGCTGATCGGCGTCTTCCTCGGCCCCGCGATCATGTCGGTGCTGATTGCGATCTGGCGCGAAGGCGCCGACGTGCCCGAAGCCGCAGAGGCGAAGTAGACGCATCGCCGCCCTGCGGCCGGACCGCTTGCCGAGGCGAGCCTGCGAGCGCATCCTTGCGGCAACGTCATCCGGCGCCACAAAGCCGGAGACACGGGAGCCCAAGGGAGGGGTCGATGACCGAGCAAAAATTCGGCCGCCGCGATTTTCTCAAGACCGCGGTGGTGAGCGGCGCCGCCGCAGCGACCGGCATTGCTGAACCCGCGCAGGCACAGCAACCCGCCGCTGCGGCCGCCCCGCCTTCGGCGGGGGCGCCACAAGCCGGCTACGAATTCCTCAACCTCGAGGAGGCGGCCTTCGTCGAGGCGCTGGTCGACCACATGGTTCCGGCCGATCACCTGACCCCGAAGGGCACCGACCTCGGCATCAACATCTATATCGACCGCGCGCTCGCGGGCGCCTGGGGCAAGGGGGATCGCCTCTATATGCAGGGGCCGTGGCGGCAGGGCGTGCCCAACCAGGGCTATCAGCTGCCGCTCACGCCGGCCGAGCTCTATCGCGCCGGCATCGCGGCAACCAACGCGTATTGCCGGAAGACCTTCGGCAAGAGCTTCGACCAGATCGACGCGGCGCAGCGCGAGCAGGTGCTCGTCGGCCTCTCCACCGCGAAGATCGGCTTCGATGACGGCCCGCCGGTGCGCGCCTTCTGGGGCACCCTCTATCAAACCGTGCAGGAAGGGATGTTCGCCGACCCGATTTACGGCGGCAACCGCAACAAGGCGGGCTGGAAGATGCTCGGCTTCCCGGGCGCCATCGCGGTAAATCGCGAGCACGTCGTGCAATATCGCGACAAGCCCTTCCCCAACGAGCCTGTCGGCATCGCGGACTTGAGTTGAGGGGAAGCGCCATGGCGAAGAAGCTCAAGGACGTCGACGTCGTCATCGTCGGACTCGGCTGGACCGGCGGCATCATCGCGAAGGAGCTGGCGCAGGCCGGCCTCAAGGTGGTCGCGCTGGAGCGCGGCGGCATGCGCACGCCGGCCGACGACTATTCGCTGCCCGGCATTCGCGACGAGCTGCGCTATGCGATCCGCAAGGATCTGATGATGAACACGGCGCGCGACACGCTGACGGTCCGCAACAATCCCTCGCAGGAGGCGCTGCCGATGCGCCGGCTCGGCTCGTTCCTGCCCGGCGAGGTGGTCGGCGGCGCCGCCGTGCACTGGAGCGGCCACACCTGGCGCTGGACCGATATGGAGCTGAAGGTGCGCTCCATGTACGAGCAGCGGTACGGCAAGAAGTTCATCCCCGACGACATGACGATCCAGGACTGGGGCGTCTCGTATGCGGAGCTCGAGCCCTATTACGACCGTTTCGAGTACACCGCCGCGGTCTCCGGCAAGGCCGGCAACCTCGAGGGCAACATCCAGGCCGGCGGCAATCCGTTCGAGGCGCCGCGCAAGCGCGAGTATCCGCTGCCGCCGCTCTCGCAGGTCCTGTCCGGCGTGATGTTCACCGAGGCCGCCAAGAACGCCGGCTATCACCCCTTCCCGCGCCCGACCGCCAACGCGTCGCAGCCCTACACCAATCCGGACGGCGCGAAATTCGGCGCCTGCCAGTACTGCGGCTATTGTCAGCAGTTCGGCTGCGAGGCCAATGCAAAAGGCTCGCCGCACGTCGCCGTGATCCCGCTCGCCCTCGCCAATCCGAACTTCGAGCTGCGCACCCATTCGTGGGTCAACAAGCTCAACAAGGATTCGGACGGGAAGCGCGTCACCGGCGTCACCTATACCAACGTGCTCAACGGCGAGGAATTCGAGCAGCCCGCTTCCCTCGTGCTGCTGTGCGCCTATGCGCTCAACAATGTGCACCTGCTGCTTCTGTCCGGAATCGGTCAGCCCTACGACCCGAATACTCAGCAAGGCGTGGTCGGCAAGAACTACTGCTACCAGACCGGCGTCGGCGCGACACTGTTCTTCGAGGGGCGCCACTTCAACCCATTCATGGCGGGCGGCGGCACCAACATCACGTTCGACGACTTCAACGTGAATTGGGATTTCGACCGCGGGCCACACGGCTTCGTCGGCGCCTACAACGTCTCGGCCGGGCACAACACCGGCGCGCCGATTGCCTACCGGCCGCTACCCGCCGGTACGCCGCAATGGGGCACGGCGTGGAAGGAGGCCCGTGCCAAATGGTACCAGGGCGCAATGGGCATCGGCGCGAGCGGGAGCGTGATGGCGAACCGCTACAATTGGCTCGACCTCGATCCGACCTATCGCAACGCCTTCGGCCACCCGCTGATGCGCATGACGTTCGACTACAAGGCGAACGAGCACAAGATGGGTCAGCACGCCGCGAAGACCGTCAACGATCTCGCCAAGGCGATGAACCCGACGCACCTCAACGAGGCGAAGGCGCGCGCCTCATGGACGGTCGTGCCCTATCAGAGCACGCACAACACCGGCGGCGCCATCATGGGCACGACCCCGCGCGACAGCGTCGTGAACCGCTACCTGCAGAGCTGGGACTGCCATAACCTGTTCGTCTTCGGCGCCTGCGCGTTTCCGCACAACGCTTCCTACAATCCGACCGGTCCGGTCGGCGCGCTGACCTATTGGGCGCTCGACGCGATCAAGAGCCAATACCTCAAGAACCCCGGCCACCTGGTGCACGCATGACGCTACGCCTTTCTGCATTTGCTGTTGTTCTGGTTGCCACCGCCGCGCATGCGGCCGGCGACGCGGCGCGCGGCGAAAAGAAGTTCATCGATTGCGGCGCCTGCCATTCGCTCAAGCCCGGCGTGACGATCGTCGGTCCGAGTCTCGCGGGGCTGTTCGGCCGCAAGGCGGGATCGCTCACCGACTTCCGCTATTCACCGGCGATGCGCCGCAGCGGCATCACCTGGACGGCGCAGACGCTCGACGCCTTCATCGCCGATCCGCAGAAGGACGTCCCTGCGAACCGCATGCCCTATGCGGGCATGCCCGACGCCGCCGATCGGGCGGATTTGATCGCGTATCTCGAGCAGGCGACGAAACAGTAGGGCGGGTAACCGCGCGTGCTCATCCCTATCCGCGCCGGCAAAATCGCGCAGGCGCGGTTGCCCACGCGGATAGGGATGAGCATGCGATTTTGCCCACCCTACGGGCGCAAATACACATAGCCCTGCGCCTGCAGCTCGGCGAGGCGCACCACGCCGCCGCGCTCCGCGACCGAAAAACCCGGCAGCAGATCCTTCAGGGTCACGTTCTGGCCGCGCATCGTGTGGCCGCAGGCAGCGGGCGTGACTTGCGCCTTGATGAGGCTCGCCAGCCGGTGCGCGGTGTCGTGGCTCGCGGCGGACGCGTGAAACGCACGCAGCGCCGGACCGTGGACCACGAGCTCGATCGTGACCTTCTCGGGCCCGCCGACGCCGGCGAGATGGTTCTCTATGTTGCCGAGCACGAATGCAACCTTGTCGAGATCGGCGAGGTGATAGACCACCTTGCCGGCGTCGCGCGTATCGGCCCGCGCGCGCGTGCCGGCCGCGAACAGCACACCACTCGCGGCAAACGCGGCGCCGAGGATATTGCGGCGATGCATCGAAGGCTCCTCACTTGCGCCGCATCGCCGCCAGCTCCTTGCGGTCGGCGACGAGGGAGGCGCACTCATTGACGTCGGCGCGATCGAGCCGGAAGATGCGATCGTCGGCCCCGCCTTGCAGCGAGTGGGTCGCGTCCTCGTCCGGCTTGTTGGCATCCCAGATGCGAATCTGCTCGAGCCGGAGGACCACCGACTTGTCGCTCGCCTTGGAAAGGCCGACCTGCACGCCGCCGCCGTCGCAGTCGACATTGCAGTGGATCTCGAGCTCGCCGTCCTTGGTTTCCGACGCCAGCGCATGACCGCAGTCGCCGCTTGAATCGAAATTGCCGGGCCGATGGCGGAAATTCACCCCGACGCGGAACGAATATTCGAGCGCCGCGTCCTCCGGCACCTTCTCGACGGTCAGCAGGAGCCGCATGGCGCTGACCTTCTGCAGCGGATGCTGCGCGAGATGCGCCGCATCGTAGCGGCGCACGAAGCACGCATAGGTCTTCTTGTCGATTGATTTGACCGCGAACACGCGCTTGGCAAAATCGCTCGCGCCGGCGATGTCGTCGGCGCGGACCGGCGCGGCCTCAGCGATCAGGAGCGCCATGGCGGAAAGAGACGAGAGCACGAGAAGCTTGCGCATGCTGCTTGGTCGCCGGCTCACGGGTTGAGGTTCAGGCGACCGTGACACTAGCATGATTTCGCCCGCGCCGGCGATCCTGCAAAAGAAAGCGGGCGGCGACCGCCGTCGCCGCCCGCCACGATGGCAACCGCTGAGGGCGCTGGGACTACATGGTGCCGTTCTGACGGATTTCCTCGATCATCTTCTTGTCACGCAGAATGTAGAGCTTGCCCCCGCTGCGATAGATCATCGCGCCGGCGGGAAGGGCCTGCGCATGCTCCATCATCATCTTGTGGCCGGCGTCGCTGAGCGCCATCTCGTGAAACTTGCCGTCCGGGCCCATGAACATCACGTGCCGCTCTTCCGACAGCTGGAAGTCGACCCCGTAGGCGGCCGTCGCGCCGACGATGGTGGCGGCACCGATGAATGCAAGAGCGAGCTTGGAGAAGGACATATGAGTCTCCTTGATTGTGATGGCCGTCCTCTGGAACAGCCGAGAACCGGGTCGTGCGGTCGCGAGAAACGGCCCATCTGGGCGGGGAAGCCGGGACGATGTCGGTCGCTCGTGAACCGCCTAAATTCGGTATCAAACGCAAATCGGCGGCGGAAATGCCCGGTTTCTATCGAACCGATACGTCCCGGCTATGACCGGAGGTGGCGCCGACCGTCGCGCCGATGCCATCATCGCGCCGAGCGCCCTTGACCCGGAACGAAAAGCAAATGGCTATTTCGAGATCGCCCGGCGGCGACGCGGCAATGCGGCGGCCTTGGCGCCCTCGTCGGCCATAGCGGCGACGGCGAGCGCGGGCCTGCCGTTCCAGCGCTTGCGCATGGCCTCGCGCACGAGCGAGCCGGCGGCCGCGGAATAGTGCCGGCCGCGCACCGTCACCAGCGTGACCTCGCGCCACAGCTCCGGCTCGATCAGCGGCAGCGCCACCACCCCGCGATGGTGCGCGCTCAGCTCAGGCATGAAGCCGAAGCCCATGCCGGCCGCCGCCATCGCGAGAATCCAGTCGTCGCGCTCGCTTTCGTAGACGGTTTCGCAGTCCGCGCGCTGCTCCTCGAATACCTGCGACGCCTGCGCGTCGTATTCGCAGTTGGTGCGCGAGAGGTAGTGCTCACCGTCGAGATCGCGCACGCACACGGCCTTGCCGGCCGCGAGGCGATGGTCGGGCCGCAGCACGATGACGTATCGCTCTCGATAGAGCGGCAGATAGTGCAGCCGCGGGTCGGGCGGCACCATCGGCATGGCGTAGATCGCGAGGTCGAGCTCGCCGGCGAGCAGCTCCTCCTGCAGCTTGGCGGCCGCCGCATCGATGATCTGCAGCCGCACCATCGGATGATTGACCCGCACGGCGTGGACGAAATCGAGGAGCTGCGTCGGCGCGATCGTGCACATGAGGCCGAGCCGCAGCGGCATCACCTTGCTCTCGGTGAACTCGCGCGCCTTGCGCCGCGCGCTCTCGGCGCCGCGATGGACGTCCTCGAGATAGGGCTGCACCAGCTTGCCGAGCTCGGTCAGGCGCGTGCTCGCGTGATCGCGGTGAAACAGGGCGCCGCCCAGCTCCTCCTCAAGCGCCTGGATGGCCCGCGTCAGCGACGGCTGCGTCACGTTGCAGCGCGCGGCCGAGCGGGTGAAATTGAGCTCCTCGGCGAGCACGAGAAAATACCGCACTTGGTGCATCTGCATGCGGGAGCCCGAGCGGGATGATTTCGGCGGCCGCGCGGACGGCGGCCAAGTAGCCGTCTGGTACCGACCCAGCTTTTCACGTTCAAATCACGTTGCCGTGGATGCCGGCGCATGTCCGGCGAAGTGGACGCCGGTTCGCCGATAAGAACATTCGCCGATCTAGATGTCGCGTTCGCGCCGCAGCTTGCCGGAGCAGACGAGGCCCACACCGAGCAGGATCGCGGCGGCGGTCAGGACGGTCGGCGCGAGGCCGACGCGGGGCAGCGCCCATCCGTAGACCACCGGCCCGATGGCGTTGCCGAAGAAGAACGAGGCCGAGTGCATCGCCATGGCGGAGCCGCGCGCCTTGGGCGCGAGCTCGCTCGCATAGATCTGGATCACTCCGTGCATCATATAGAAGCCGAGGCCGACGAAGATGAAGTCGATCGCCTGCAGCTGCCACGGCAGGCGCAACGCGACGAGCGCGAACGAGACGGCCAGCAGGCTGCCGCCGCCGATCATCAGCCGCCGTTCGCCGAGGCGGCCGATCAGGATCGCGATCGACGACGAGTAGATGATCCCGCCGAGCCCGAACCCGCCGATCACCACGCCGGCGATCGCGGCGCGCGGCTCGCCGGCCGCGGCCAGCAGCCCCGCCACGTAGGGAAACAGGCCGAACAGCGCGATTGCCTCGATCATCACGGCGCCGTAGCAGAATTTGGCCAGCGGATTGCGAAAGATCTCCGCATAGGTCTTCGGCAGCCGGCGGATGTCGACGCGCGCGCCGGCGACCGAGGCCACGCCGCGAAAGCCGACGACCGCGGCGAAGACCGCGACCACGCACAGCACCGCCATGCCGATGAAGACGCCGCGCCAGCCGATCAGATCGGCCGCGATGCCGGACGCCGGCGAGCCGAGCACGTTGCCGATCATGGCGGCGCCGAGCATGCGGCCGACTGCGATCTGCCGCCGCTCGATGCTGACGAGGTCGGCCGCAATCGCGACCGCGATCGGAAACACGCCGCCCGCCATCACGCCGGAGATCACGCGAGAGACGAACAGCACCGGAAGGCTCGGCGCAACCGCGCCGATGATGGCCGAGATCACCAGGATGACCAGCGACCAGGTCATCAGCTGCGTCTTGCCGAAAGCGTCGGCGAGCCCGCCGAGCACCGGCTGGGTGATCGCGTAAGGAAGCGAGAACGCAGTCGCGAGCAGCGCCACGGTGTGCGGGTCGGCCACGAAGTAGCCGGCGAGCTGCGGCACCAGCGGATCGACCGCGCGCATCAGCAGTGTGGTCGCGAAGATCGCCAGCATCGAGACGAGAATGACGCGCTGGACGGGCACGTCGGTCTTTTTGGTCCGGTCGGGACTTTGGGGAGCGCGCGCGTCCATGCCGGTGGGCTTCTACAGGAGCGCCACGACGGCGCAAAGAGCAGAGGCCTCGCGTCTCCTACTCGATTATCGCATGCGGCAAGAAGCGCGACGTGTTCCTCGTGATCGGGCTCGCGTCCTCGCGTACCGAGAGGCCGCACGGCACGCCGTCCACGACCCATGATCCGAGCACTGCGTAGTTACCGTCGAAGCGCGGAAGCGTCGCGACCGCCTGCTTGATGAAGCCTTCGGCGCCGTAGGGACCCGTGTCGGCGTCGATCGCCTCGCCGCCGACCACGATCTCCACGTTGGCGCCCTCGCGCGAATAGAGCGGCTTGCGGACGAACGATTTTCCCAATCGCGTGCTGTCAGGATCGGCCTCGAAATAAGCGGGCAGCAGGTTGGGGTGGCGCGGAAACATTTCCCACAGAAGCGGCAGAATCGCTTTGCTCGACAGAATCGCCTTCCATGGCGGCTCGACCCAGCGGGTCGAGGCACCCGCCAGCGAGGCGCCGAATTTCTCGCGAAACATCCACTCCCATGGATAGAGCTTGAACGCGAGCGCGATGACGCGGTCGTCACGGTCGACGAACTGCCCCTGCGGATTGCGGCCGATGTCGCCGATGGCGAGCATCGTCGTGGTCAATCCGCCCTGGCGCGCCGTATCCTCCAGGTAGGCGAGCGTGCCGAGATCCTCCGAGCTCTCGGTGACGCCCGCGAGATGCACGTGTCTGCCCTGCCCGATCGCGCGCCACCGGTCGATCAGCCGCTCATGGAGCGAGTTGTACTGATCCGCGTTGCGGAGAACGATCTGCCGCGCGATCGCATCCTCGAGCCAGCTCCATTGAAACACCGCGGTCTCGAACACCGAGGTCGGCGTATCGGCATTGTACTCGAGCAGCTTCGCGTGCCCGCGGCCGTCATAGCTGAGATCGAAGCGCCCATAGAGGCTCGGATCGCCCCGCCGGAAGCTGGCGGCGATGAAATTCCACAGCGACGGCGGAATCTGCAGCGCCCGCATGATGCGCTCCTCGCCGACCGCACGCGTGACCAGCTCGCGGCACATGGCGTCGAGCTCTGCGGTCGGAGCCTCGATATCGCGCTCGATCTCGCGCAGCGCGAAGCCGTAATAGGCGCTCTCGTCCCAGTAGGGCTCGCCGTCCATGGTGTGAAACAGGAAGCCGACCGCCTCGGCCTTCTCGCGCCAGTCGTGGCGTTCCTCGCACGCGATCCGCTGCATCCTAGGAGCCGCGCGAGAGCCCGGCGAAGAATCCACCGAAGCCGCCCCGCTCCGTTCCGGCCGAGGTCCTGGATGGCGCAGCGGTGGAATTGCTGGACGTCACGCCGCTGCTGCTGTTGCTCGAGCCCCAGCCGAAGATCGAGCGGCCGTGGAAGAAGCCGCTCGACGAGGATCGGCAGGACGGCTGCGCCGCATTGGTCGTCACACCATCAGGCTGCGCACAGTTCTGGCTCGGCATCATCGCATAGCCGATGCCGCCGACGGTTGCGGCGGACATCACCACCAGCGCCACATGGGCGGAGCGCTTCATCGGCCGGCGATCAATAGGTCATCGACGCGGCGTTGAGCGCCCCGGCGGCGAGGGACGATATGCCGAGCCAGATCGCCGGCGCGATCTCGCCGGACGCGATGCGCCGCGACAGGTCGTGCACCGGGATGCGCACGAGGAAGTAGACGATCACCTGCACGATCAGCGCGACGATGCTCCACACCGCGCAATCGAGCAGGTTCGCGGCATGCGCGATCGCGCTCGCGACCGGCAGCGCGAAGCCAAGCAGGCTCAGCCCGAGCGCAATGGCGGCGCCCGGGACGTTCTTGCGGATCAGCTCGAACTCGTCATGCGGGGTCACCCACATGTAAATGTAGAGGTAGAGAATGACGATCACGAAGGCGGTGCAGAAATAGGCCAGAAACGCGGGCACTCCCGCGAGCGATTGCAGCAGCACGGCGTCCCTCCCCGGTCGAGCCGCGCTAGCGACTCACCTGCCGTGATGTTCGGACAATTTTGCCAGCCGATCAAACGCCACGAGGCGATCGAGCAGCGCCGGCATGTCCTTTAGGGGCATCATGTTGGGACCATCGGAAGGCGCTTGGTCCGGGTCCTGGTGCGTCTCGATGAACACGCCCGCGACGCCGACCGCGACGGCGGCGCGGGCGAGCACCGGCACGAATCCGCGCTCGCCGCCCGAGGTGGTCCCCTGGCCACCCGGCTGCTGCACCGAATGGGTCGCGTCGAAGATCACCGGCGCGCCGGTCCGCGCGAGAATCGGCAGCGCGCGCATGTCGGAAACGAGCGTGTTGTAGCCGAACGAGGCGCCGCGCTCGGTGACGAGCACGTTGGCGTTGCCGGCGCCCGTGATCTTCGCGACCACGTTCGCCATGTCCCAGGGCGCCAGGAACTGGCCCTTCTTCACATTGACGGCGCGTCCGGTCTTCGCGGCCGCGACCAGCAAGTCGGTCTGCCGGCACAGGAAGGCAGGGATCTGGACCACGTCGACGGCCTCGGCAACGCGCGCGCATTGGTCCGGCTCGTGCACATCGGTGAGCACCGGCAAGTCGAGGGTGGCTCGGATCTCGGCAAAGATCGCCAATGCTTTGTCGAGGCCGAGGCCGCGCGCACTTTGGGCGCTGGTGCGGTTCGCCTTGTCGAAAGAGGTCTTGTAGACGAGACCGACGCCGGCGCGCGCCGCGATCTCCTTCAGTGCACTGGCCATCTCCAGCGCATGCGCGCGGCTTTCCAGCGCGCAGGGCCCGGCGATCAGCGCCAGCGGCAGGCGATTGCCGAAGCGCACCCCGCCGACCGCGACCTCGGAACTGGGAACGGGATCGATCTTGCTGTTCAAAACGCCCTCGTCGCCGGACCATGGCGGCAGGCGCCTGCATGGTCAACGGGTTAGCGTCAGCGGATCGGCACGCCCCTCTTTATAAGCATTCCAACCTATTGTTATCACACGACTTTGCCTTGACCTGCCGCGGCGCGTGCCACAAATAGCATCATAACAAGCGCAACACGCGAACCTCGCAATGTCGGAGAGCGATCGGCCCCACAACGGCCACGCCGGTTTGGAGCACGCCGGTTTGGGGCACGCCGGTTTGGGGCACGTCAGCCTGCCTTTGGGCGTGGCGCCGTGCGGATTCCGCGGCCGCGTGGACGCGATCGAGGTGCGCGGCCACAGCGGCGGCCTGCCGCCAGCCGAGATCGAGAACCGCCTGCTGGAGCTCGGCTTCGTCGAAGGCGCCATCGTCGAGATCCTGCATGAGGGCGCGATCGCGCGCGACCCGATCGCGGTGCGGGTCAACAATGCGACGATTGCGCTACGTCGGCGCGAGGCCATGGCGATCATCGCCGTCGCGGAGCCCGCATGAGCACCGCCGCCGCGACCGCGCCCGATCCAACAGCCGTTCCAAGCGCCGACCCAAGCGCCGACCCAAGCGCCGATCCAAGGCCGGATCATTGGCACTTCGCCCTCGTCGGCACGCCGAACAGCGGCAAGACTGCCCTGTTCAACGCGCTCACCGGCAGCCGGCAGAAGGTCGCGAACTATCCGGGGGTCACCGTCGAGCGGAAGGTCGGCCTGCTGCTCACGCCCGCCGGCCGCAGCGTCAACGTGATCGATTTGCCCGGCACCTATTCGCTGCGCGGCCGCAGCCCAGACGAGGAGATCACCCGCGACGTGGTGCTGGGCCGGCTTTCGAGCGAAAGCGTGCCAGACCTCCTACTGTGCGTCGCCGACGCCACCAACCTGCGGCTCGCGCTGCGCCTCGTCATCGAGCTAAAGCGCACCGGACGGCCACTGCTGCTGGTGCTCAACATGTTCGACCTCGCGCAGCGGCGCGGCATCAAGATCGACGTCGCGCGCCTCTCCGCCGAGCTCGGCGTGCCGGTCGTCACCGCGGTCGCGGTGAAGCGCGACGGCACCACGCAGCTGCTCGCCCGTATGGACGAGATCGCCGAACCCCACTTTGGCACCGCGGGCGAAAATACGTGGCACCCGCCGAGCGCGTCCGAGCTGCGCACCGCCCAGCGTGAGGCCGACCGCGTGATCGCGACCGCGGTCGGCGCGCCGGAGCGGCCCGATACGCTCACGGCGCGGATCGACAAGGTCGTGCTGCACCCGGCAGCCGGCCTGATCATTCTGCTGGCGCTGCTGTTCATCATGTTCCAGGCCGTGTTCTCGTGGGCGAAACCGTTGATGGACTTGATCCAGTCCGGCTTCGACACGCTCGGCGACCTGTCGCACAGCGCGCTCCCGGGCGGCCTGCTGCAAAGCTTCATCCAGAACGGCGTGATCTCCGGCGTCGGCAGCGTGATCGTCTTCCTGCCGCAGATCCTGATCCTGTTCCTCTTCATCCTGCTGCTCGAAGACTTCGGCTACATGGCGCGTGCCGCCTTCCTGATGGACCGCATCATGGGCAGCGCCGGCCTGCACGGCCGCGCCTTCATCCCGCTGCTGTCGAGCTTCGCGTGCGCGATCCCCGGCATCATGGCAACGCGGGTGATCGACAACCGCCGCGACCGGCTCACCACCATCCTGGTGGCGCCGCTGATGACCTGCTCGGCACGCATCCCGGTCTATACGCTGATCATCTCGGCGTTCATTCCGGCACGCCACGTCTGGGGCTTCGTCAACCTGCAGGGCCTGGTGATGTTCGGCCTCTACGCCGCCGGCATCGCGAGCGCGCTCGGCGTGTCGTTCGTCGCCAAGCACTTCGTCTGGCAGGAGCACGAGACGCCGCCGTTCATGCTCGAATTGCCCGACTACAAGCTGCCGCGCGTGCGCAGCGTCGCGCTGGGCCTCTACCAGCGCGCCATGATGTTCTTGAAGCGCGCCGGCACCACGATCTTCTCCATGATGGTCGTGATCTGGTTCCTCGCCTCGTTCCCGCGCCCGCCCGCCGGAGCGACCGATCCCGCCATCAACTACAGCCTCGCCGCCATCATCGGCCACTGGCTCGCGCCCGTCCTCGCCCCGGTCGGCTTCAACTGGCAGATCGACGTCGCGCTCATTCCCGGCATGGCGGCGCGCGAGGTCGCGGTCGCGGCGCTCGGCACTGTCTATGCGATCGAGGGCGGCAAGGAGGCGGCCGAGCAGATCGGCCAGGCGCTCGCCAACAAATGGTCGCTCGCGACCGCGCTCGCGGTGCTCGCCTGGTACATCTTCGCGCCGCAATGCGCCTCGACCCTCGCGGTGATCAGGCGCGAGACCGGCAGCTGGAAGTGGATGGGCGTGACCTTCGCCTACATGCTCACCCTGGCCTACATCGCGTCGTTCATCGTCTATCACGTGGCGGTGGCGCTCGGCTGGGGTTGACGCCCAGAGGGTTCCGGTGCCGCGATTTGCCTTGAAATCAACATAAGAACGGTCGCGAGTCGTCACGCTTCGGCCAGCCGGGTTGGCCAGATCGTCACGGGTTGCGCGGGGATCATCGTGACCGTCACCCATCTCTTCATCAAACGCGCCCATGGCGAGCGCCTCGACGTCGTGAGTCGATTTGCCTTCACGCCGAACGGCATCTCGGGTGGCGTGCGTTGCCCGCCGTTGCGCCAAGTATTGATCACCTCGCGCGCCGTGACCCGGGAACTCGGCCTGGCGGTCGGCGATCTGCGCGAGAACATCGCCGTCGACCTCGACGGTCTTTACGACTTGCCGTCGGGCAGCGTGCTCCGGATCGGCGATGCGCTCATTCGCCTCACGTTCCCCTGTGAGCCGGACCGACGGACCAGGCCGCCCATCGCGTCCGATGCCGCCCTGGACAAGCGCGGATTTCTCGGCTGCTTCCTCAATCGCGGGTTCATCGCGGTCGGCGATGCCGTCGCCCTCACGGACCAATGGCACGAGCCGATTCCTTACGCCACAAAAGACCACATCCGTCGGTTTCTCGACCGGCCGGACGCGAGAAGCGAGGCCCGCGAAGCGGCAGACGCACTCGACCTTGCGAGCGCACGCGCGCGCGCCGGTTGAGCGTCCAACTGTAAGCCAACCAACAGCTTGCGCGCGGAACCTGATTCAGCCTCTTCTTCGACCAAGTGCCCGAGTTCCTCGGAACTACGCCCATCGCCGTAGTGTCGGAACGACCACTCCGCCACCTCATTGACAAATCGATGCTTCCGCGTTCGCGCGGGAGGTCGACGTACGAATGAGGTCGAGGATGTCACACGTATCGGCGCGCACCGCAGAAGCGCTACGCCATATGGCGCAAGGGTCGATCCAGCTGGAGGGCACCGCCGCAGCCGCGGCGGTCGGCGCAATGATCGCTACGCTCTTCGCCGGCAGCACGCTGCTCACTCCGCTCTACGTCATCTATCAGCAGCAATTCGGCTTCTCGCGCATAACATTGACGCTGATCTATGCGATCTACGTTCTCGGCAACCTCGCCTCGCTCATGTGGTTCGGCCGCCTCTCTGACACGTTCGGCCGCCGCGCCACCATGCTGCCGGCGGTTGGCGTGACGATCGCCGGCGCGCTCGTGTTCCTATTCGCGACCGGCACCCCCGCTCTGTACGTCGGACGCGTCCTCACCGGCCTCGGCGTCAGCGTCGGTGCCGGCACCGCGACCGCGTGGCTCGCGGAGCTCATCCCCGCCAGAGACAAGTCGCGCGCGACCATCGCGGCGGTCTCCGCCAACTTCGTCGGCATCGGCCTCGGCGCGGCCGTCGGCGGGCTGCTGGCGCAATATGCGCCATGGCCCGTCCACCTGCCGTTCGTGCTCTACATCGTGGTGCTGCTTGCGATCGCGCTGCTGACCACCCGCACGCGTGAAACCGTGGCGCGGCCCCACCTCGATCCCGGCCGCCTGTCACTGCGGCCGCAGCTCGGCGTGCCGCGGACCATCCGCGGCGAGTTCGTGGCGCCGGCGGTCGGCGGCTTCGGCGCCATGGCCTTGATCGGCTTCTATGCGGCGCTCGCGCCGAGCGTGCTCGCGACGCGCCTGCACGAGAGCAACCACGCCATTGCGGGCGCGATGCTGCTCGAGCTCGGCGTCATCGCGGCGATCATCCTGGTGCTCACGCCGCGCCTGTCGAGCCGCGCCGCCATGCTGTGGGCGCTCGCGCTGATGATCCCGGCCGTGCTTCTGATCGTCGCGGCGCAGCTGACCGCTTCGATGCCGCTGATGCTCATCGCCACCGCGGCCTGCGCGGTCGCATCGGGGCTCGGCTATCGCGGCACCCTACAGGTCGTGAACGAGATCGCGCCGCCCGACCGGCGGGCCGAGGTGGTGTCGAGCTATCTGCTCTGCTGCTTCTGCGGAAACGCGCTGCCGGTCATCGGCATCGGCGTGCTCACGACGATCACCAATGCGTCGATCGCGAGTTTCGCGTTTGCCGGATTGATCGTCGTCTTTGCAGCGGCGGCGCTCGTGTTCGGCGCCAGATACACGAAGTCGCGCTGACCCTACGGCTGAGGCACTTCCGCCTTCGCAACCGCGCCATCGGGCGCCGCGCACGCGAGGCCGCTTTCGCGTCGTGCGAGCACCATCGGCAGGCCGCCGCGCGGGCGCAAGGTCAGACGCTGCAGCGGCCATACCCTGGTCCCGGGCGCAAGCGCGACGCGGAAATGACGCAGGATCGTGCCGAGCACCAGCGTTGCTTCCTGCAGCGCGAAGGCGGCGCCGATGCAGATGCGCGGGCCGGCGCCGAACGGCAGATAGGCGTAGCGGCCGATCTGCTCGCGCGCATCCGGCAAGAAGCGGCTCGGATCGAACAGGTCGGGCCGCTCCCATAGCCCCCGGTGGCGATGCAAGACGTAGGGCGCGATCACGACCGTGCAACCCGCCGCGACCGGATGGCCGGCGATCTCGTCCGGGCCGATGGCCTCGCGGCTGATGGCGGCGAGCGGCGGATAGAGCCGCATCGCCTCCTCGATCACGGCGCGGGTCGCCACCATGCTGTCGGCCGCCGCGTCGATCGGGCCCGCGAGCTCGCGCTCCGCCTCCGCGGCCACGCGCTCGCTCCACGCCGGTGACTGCGACAGCAGGAAGAGCGACCACGCGAGCGCGTTGGCGGTCGTCTCGTGACCGGCGGCGATGAAGGTGATGATGTTCGCCTTGATCTCGACCTCGCTCAAGCCGCTTCCGGTCTGCGGATCGCGCGCCTCGAGCAGCAGTGTGAGAATGTCGCGCGCGACCGCCTGCGGCTCCTCGGCGAGGCGGCGGCCGCGGTTGGCGATGATCGTATCCACTGCCGTATCGAAGAAACGCAGGGCACCGCGCGCCTGCAGGCGGGTGAGGCGCGGGATCGCGTCCGGCAGGCCGAGCAGGTCGAACGGGTCGATGCGCCCGATCGTGTCGAAATAGCTGCGCATCGCGCCGCGGAATTCCTCGATCGAGTGGCCGAGACCATCGGAGAAGATCGTGCGCTCCAGCACCTCCAGCGTGAGGCGGGTCATCTCGGCCGCCATGTCGACGCTCTCGCCCGCTGCGAGCGCGCGCCAGCGCGCGACGTATTCGTCGGCCACCTGCCGCATCGGCGCGCTGAAGCCGCGAATGGTGCGCAGCGAGAACATCGGCGCGAGCGTGCGGCGCTGGAAGCGCCACTGCTCGTTCTCGGCGGTCAGCAGGCCGTTGCTCAGCCCGCCCGCGATGATGCGCCGCTGCAGCGTGTCCTTGCGATAGTTCGCGGCGTTGCGCAGCAGAACGTGCTCGATGCCGGCTGGATCATTGACGATGAGCGCCTTTCCGAACGGCAGCCCGTGGCTCACCACCGGCTCCTCGAAATGGGCCTGCGTCCACGCCTCGATCGGGCTATTCCAGAGCGCACGAATGAGCGTGATCGGACCCGCGCGCGCCGCCCGCGGCGTCGGTGCCGGCGGCCTAAAACTCACCCCCTGGTCTATGGTCGCCTCCCCCATGGCGGCGTCTCCACCCGCCCTTGCCCAACCTGAATCGCCTGTCCGCGCTTGGTTTCCCAGATTTTGCGGCGGGATACAATTGTCCGAGCCGGCGTCCGAGCCGACGCCGCGCGCGGCAGGGCCGCCCGACTCGGGGGCAATCCCGTGTCGGCCCAGGGCCGCCGGGCGTGGCAAACCGCGCCACCCGGACCCGGTCTGCACTGCCCTATATCGTGACCTAAAGGGGGGTCGCGCCATGGTCCTTCGCGGTCGACAACTCCTTGATCTAGCGGCCGGTTCCCTCGCGCTGCCGGCGCTCTCCCGCCTTGCGCGGGGGGACGCTTATCCGTCGCATCCGGTCCGCCTCGTCGGCGCTTCCCGGCGGACGCCGCGACCGAGGTAGTGGCGCCCGTGATCGCAACGTCCTGTCGAACTGGCACGGCCTCGCGGCGCCGAAGGGCACGCCGAACGGGATTGTCGCCAAGCTCTACAGGGACCCTGACGCGCTGCTCGCCGGCCCCCACGCTCAAGTCGAGGCTCGCCAATCTCGGGGCCGATCCGATGCCGTTCGGCATCGCCGAGTAGCAGAAATTCATCCCGCGAAAATCGAGATGGGGCAAGGTCGTCAAGTCGCCGGCATGAAGCCAGAGTGGGCCACGACGCACGCCGTTTACCCTCCCTCTCCCTGCACTTGGGGGCTGCACTTGGGGGGCTGCACTTGGGGGCTGCACTTGCGCGCAGGGGCGATGAGCGCCGCTGGCGCCGCGTTCGCGGATGGAGTCCCTCGCCTGGCCCCGCTCCTCTCCCCGCGAAGATGCGGGGAGAGGAGCGCTGATACCGCGCTCACTTCGCGAACGTGACCATGTCGCTGCGCGTCAGCGTCACGTTCCTGATGAGCGGCGCCGGGCCGCCCTTGTAGAGGTGCCAGGCCGCGTATTGCTCGTTGTAGGGGTCCTCCGCCGACATGCCGTCAACCGGCACGACCGCCTTATAGCCGCGCTGCGTCGCGCCGTTGCTGGTGCCGACCACCGCGCCCTGTGCCGAGGTGCCGACCACGATCACGGTCTTGATCCCGCGCGCCTTGAGACGCTCATCGAGATCGGATCCGATGAACTTGTCGGCGCCGCCGCGCTGCACCCACTCGCCGTCATGCGGCCGCTCGATGCCGTCGACCATGCCGTCGGGCTTCGCGTTCTCGCCGACCAAGGTGTAGAACAACAACATGCCGTGGGCGCGCGCCATCGCGATCAGCTTGTTGGCGACCGGCACCGTCGAGGCGCAGCGCGGGCGCGTGCCGCAATTGGTCTTCATGAAATCGAGCACCAGCAGCGCAGTGGTCTTCGGCTCGATGGTTGCGGGCGTGAGCTGCGGCACCGGCGGCGGCTTCACGCTCGCCCATTCCTGCGTGATGTCGTTTGCGGACGCCGGCCACCCGGCGAGCCCCGCGAGCGCGGCTGCCAACAGAAGAGTGCCACGAAATGCTTTGGCCGAGCTCATTGCCGGTCCCTTGCCTCCTCGTCAGAGCGCCGCCACCGCCTCGATCTCGATCAGAAAATCCGTGCCATAGAGGCGCGACACCTCGACCAGCGTGACGGCGGGCGCGGCAGGTGGCGTCACGGTCGCGAAGAATCGGTTGCGGGCCATGCGATAGGCCGCAAGGTCGTTCATGTCGCGCAAGAAGACTGTGAGCTTCACGAGGTTGCGCGCCGTGCCGCCGACGGCCCGCAGCGCGACGCCGAGATTGTGGAAGACTTGCGCCGCCTGCGCGGCGAAATCGCCCCGCCCGACCACATTGCCGACCGCATCGAGCGCGGTCTGGCCCGCGATGAAGACGATACGGCCCGCGCGCACCTCCACGATCTGCGAATAGCCGGGCGGCGTGCCCAGCTCCGGCGGATTGACGTGCCGGATCGATGCGGCCTCGGACAAGCGTCTCTTCCTCGATGGTTATGGCCAGTTCGCCGGAGCCGGGAATGGGACGTGCATCGTCATCACGACGATCGGTGCGCCGCCGCCCGGGACGACCTGGTGCGGTGTGTTGTTCGGCACGAGCAGCACATCACCCTTCACCACGTGATGCGTCTGGCCGTCGGCGATATCGGAGCCCGAGAGGTTCGCGGCATTGACGCGTTTTTCGTTGACCAGCTTGCCGCCCGTGATGATGTCGCCCGTGCCCTGGATCACCACGAAAAGCTCGGCATCCTTCTCGTGCACGGCCGCCGGAGCCTTCAGCGCCCGATACTCGATCTGCGCCTTGTAGGGCGCGAGCTGCAGGACCGGCTCGGCGACCATGGGAGCGTCGCCCTTGCGGTCGGCCTTGGCCTTCTCGATCAAGCCCATGATGTCCTTGTCGCTCATGAACTGAGTCATCGCCGTCTGCGCCGAGGCGGTCGACGCCGCAACCGCGGCAACGAAACTGAATGCGAGAAGCTGCGCACGCATGTTGTCCTCCCGGAAGGGCCGCGCGTCATTATGATGAGCCATGGAGCCGGCGCGGCCGCGGCGACAGTTAAGCGTGTCGGCGCCGGCGCCGCAACCGGGGATCAGCCAAATCGCGCGTCAGGCCGCCGCCGCGATCGCCTTCGTCTCGGCGAGCTGCGCGATCTCGGCTGGCGAAAAACCCGCCTCGCTGAGCACCTCGGCATTGTGCTCGCCGAGGCGCGGCGGTTGCCGTGTAAGCCCGGGCCGCGCCTGCTCGGCACCGAACGAAACAGGCATTGCCGGCAAGCCGACCGTGGCCGAGCCGCCCGCGAGCGTCCTGATCACGGTGTCGACGAGGCCGCCGTGGCTCATGAGGTGCGGATCGGTGAACAGGTCCGTCGGCTTGCCGACGGGCGCCCACGATACCGCCGCCGTCTCGCAGCGCTGGCGCACCTCGGCCTTGGGAAACTTGCCGATGATCTCGCGCAGCGCCGGGATCAGCCATTCGCGCTCGCGCGTGCGCGACTCGTTGGTGGCGAGACGGGGATCGGCAACGAGCGTCTCGAGCGCGAAAACCTCGGCGAAGCGCGCCCATTGCTGGTCGCTGGTGACGCCGATGAACAGCTGGTCGTTGTCGGCGGTGTCGAACACATCGTAGATCGCCCACGCGCCCTGGCGCGCCGGCATCGGCCGCGGCGCCTCGCCGGTCGCGACCGAGCCCGCCATGTGGCTCAGCATCAGGAACGCGGTGCTCTCGAACAGGGCGGCGCCGACGCGCTGGCCCTCGCCGGTGCGATCACGCTCGCGCAGCGCCGCAAGCACGGCCGAGACGCCGAAGCTCGCGCCGAGAATGTCGACGATCGAGGCGCCGGCACGCAGCGGCTTGCCGGGAGGCCCGGTCATGAAGGCGAGCCCGGCCTGAAACTGCACCACCTCGTCGAGCGCCGTTCGATTCTCGTACGGCCCGGCCAGAAAGCCCTTCAGGGCGAGGTAGAGCAGGCGCGGATTGACGGCGCGCAATTGCTCATAACCGCAGCCGAGGCGTTCCATGGTGCCGGGCCCGTAGTTCTCGAGCAGGATATCGACGCGCGCCGCGAGCCGGTGCACCGCCGCCCTCCCTTCGGGCCGCTTGAGGTCGATCGCGACGCTGCGTTTGTTGCGGTTGAAGCCGGGAAAAAAGCCGGCGCCGAAACCGGGCAGCCGCCGGGTCGGATCACCGCCCGGCGCCGGCTCGACCTTGACGACGTCGGCGCCCATGTCGGCGAGCATCAGCCCGGCGCTCGGGCCCATGATGGCATGGCTGAATTCGAGAACTTTGACGCCCTCGAGCGGCGCGACCGACATCAGTTGATCCTCCGGCGAAACGCATCGATGCTGCCGGCGTGCAGGAGCTCGCTCGGCAGCGGATGGCCGACGATGCCCTCCGCCATGCGGCCGACCTCGATCAGGTCGTCGAGATCGACCCCGGTGTCGATGCCCATCTCCTCGCACAGAAGCACCAGCTCCTCGGTGCAGATGTTGCCGGCCGCGCCCTTGTGAGCCGCGAACGGGCAGCCGCCGAGCCCGCCGACGGTGGCGTCGAACCGGCTGACGCCGAGGCGAAGCGCCGCAAACGCATTGGCGACCGCGAGGCCGCGCGTGTCATGCAGGTGGAGCGAGATGTTCTTGTCGGGCCAGCGGCTGCGCACCTCCGCGACCGCGCGCTCGATCCGCTGCGGCGTCGCCCAGCCCATGGTGTCGGCGAGCGACAGCGTCTCGATGGTGACGCCGGCCTCGTTCGCGATGGTGAAGCCGTCCTCCAGCGTGCGCACCACCTGCGTGGGCGCGATGTCGCCCTGGTAGTTGCAGCCGAATGCCGCCATGACGCCGATGCGCTTGACCGGAATACCGCGGGCGAGATGCAGCGCGGTCTGCTTGCGCATCGCCTCGACGTTCTCGGCATGACTGCGATGCAGGTTCATGCGCGTGAAGGCGTCGGAGGCGGCGAGCGAGATCGAGCCGGTGAGCCGCAGCTTGTCCCGAAACGCGAGCGCTCGCTCGAGGCCCTTGTCGTTGAACCACAGCGCCGTGTAGTCGACGCCCGCCGCCGGTTTCGCGGCGCGCACCACGTCGTCGGCGTCGGCCCAGCCGGGCACCAGCCGCGGGTTGACGAACGAGCAGACTTGGATGTCGCGCAGGCCGGTCTGTGCCAGCGCCTCGATCAGCCGCACCTTATCGGCGCTGCCGATCGGCCCGGGCTCGATCTGAAAGCCCTCGCGCGGCCCCTCCTCGTGGATCTCGACGGTCTTCGGCATGTCGCTCATGAGATATCCTTTCGGGCCATCTGCAATATCGCTATCATCCGCGCCGGTCGTGGGACAAGACTCACAACAAGGCGCGAATGGCGACGCAATACATCGGCGTCACAGCCTAATTCGGCGACGGCTCGACGTTGGTCTCGTCGTCGAGGCTGGGAAAGTACGATTGCAGCGTTCCGTCCCGGCGGATATCAGCGGTGCAGCAGTGAAAGCCGCCGCCGAACGCGTAGACGCGATCGAACGGGCAAGGAATGACCTCGCAGCCGAGCGAGCGCATCAGCGCGATCATCGGCGCTTCGGCCGCCTCGACGATCGCCGTGCGTTCGTCGAGCATGAGGATATTCATCGAAATCCAGTTGCTCACGTCACGCGACGGCGCCCGACCGCTGCGCACCGATGGCGGCGCCTCGACAAGACGCCAACCGTTGTCTTTGAACAGTCCGAGCTGGCCGTCGGTGCACGGACGTGATGGATTGACGAGCACGATGCCGGGACGCACGGGCACCAGGGTCGTGTCGATATGCGTCGGCAGCGCCTCGCGAAATGCGATGCGATGCACACGAAAGCCGCGACCGAGATGCCGCTGCAGCCATGCCGCGCCGAAATCGTTGCTGACGAGATCGGGCCGCCAGAAGATGTCGCGCCCGAAGCGCGCGAAGCAGGCCGCGTCGAAAGCGGGCTCGATCTCGGTGAGCAGCGGACGAAGCGAAAAGTCGAACGGATACGACGCGGGCTCGGCGTAAAGGTCGTCGCGCAGGAGCGGCTTGGGCGCGGCGGTCCAGCGCGCCCCGCGGCGAAAGTAGTCCGCGAGCAGGCTCCGATAGGCGCGGAACTCGAACCACCGGGCGCGCTGCGTCATCGCGGCTTCGATGATCTCGTCGCCGATCACCAGCAGCGTGTCGCGCGGACAAGCGCTCGCATGCCCGCCCGCGATCTCCCAGTCCGGCGTGCGCGCACCGACCGTATGGTCGATCGGATCGGGCCGGCTCACCGTGACGCCGAGCCGATCCAGCAGCTCGACGAAATGATCGAGTTGACGCTCCGCTTCCTCGACGAGCCCGGCATGGACGGGTTGCCCGCGGGACCAGCGACCCGCGTCCGTCGGCGGAAAGTAAGGCGAGAGTGCCGGCTCGTAGCCGACGTCGGCGGCGCCGCGCGCCGAGCCGACGATCACCTCTTTCAGCGGGTCCCACTCGTTCCACGAGTTGACGACCGGATGGGCCGGGTCGCCGACAGTCATGACGGCTGTCGTGACACCAGCCCGGCGGCGCGCGGCATGCCGTGGTCCGCGACCTTCGCCGACCGGAGGCGGGGGGAGGAGCAGCTGCAGGCCGGCGGCACGCTCAACTTTCGAGTGATCCGGAATATCGCTATCATTTGTATTGGGGTCGAAAGGAATCTCGCACCGAATTCGAGACACTGCATTGATTGGACGACGCTAGCATGGCGGCGCGTTTCACGACAATCAAGGTCGAGACGCTCGGCCGCGTCGCGCGCCTGACGCTGAACCGACCGGAGCGCGCCAACGCGCTCGATCAAACGATGCTGGGCGAGATTGGCGTCGCGCTCGACGAGCTTCAGCAGGATGCCGACGTGCGCGCGCTGATCGTCACCGGTGCGGGCGCCGCATTTTCGTCCGGCTTCGATCTCAAGGAGCAGATGGAACGCCGCCCGACCGGCGCCGCGGCCTGGCAGCCGCTGCTGCGCAAGGATTTCGACGCCGTCATGCGCTTCTGGCATTTCCCGCGCCCGACCATCGCGGCGGTGCGTGGGCCGTGCCTCGCCGGCGCCTGTGAGCTCGCGCTCGCCTGCGACATGACGATCGCGTCGGAGGATGCCTTCTTCGGCGAGCCGGAGCTCAAATTCGGCGCCGGCATCGTGGCGATGATCCTGCCTTGGCTGGTCGGGCCGAAGATCGCCAAGGAGATCATTTTGCTCGGTGAGGACCGCATACCCGCCGCCCGCGCCCGCGAGCTCGGCATCGTCAATCGCGTGGTGCCAGGCGCCGAGCTGGAGGCGACCGCGCTCGCAATCGCCAATCACCTCGCCGCGATCGATCCGAACCTGGTGAAAGAGACGAAGCGTGCGATCAACCGTGCCTACGAGGCGCGCAACATGCTCGACGCGCTCGAGGAGGCGCTGGCGATCGACCTCGCGATCGAAGGCGCGGGGTCGCCCGACAAGATCGCTTTCATGGACATCGCGCGGCGTCAGGGGCTCAAAGCCGCGCTTGCCTGGCGCGACGCGCGCTTTCCGGGCCGCGTCCGATGACCGCCCCCCTCGCGGTTGCGCTCACCGACACGCTGGCCGCCGCCCGTATGTTCGAAAGCACGAGCGGCGAGCGGCTGGAAGGCGTCGCGCTGCGCGCGCACGCCGACCGTGTCGCCGCGGCACTGGCGGCGCACGGCGTTGCGCCGCACGAGCCCGTGCATGTGCGGGTCGGCAACCGCCCGGCCGATCTCGCGGCCCTGCTCGGCATCTGGCTCGCGGGCGCCGTCGCGGTACCGATTCAGGCCGCCGCGGTTCCCGCGACGGTCGCGCGCCTGCAGCAACGCACCAAGGCCCGCTTCGGCGTCGACGGCGAGCGGATCGATATGCTCGCCGCGTCGGCGCCACCGGCGCGGCCGCTCCTCGAAGGTGCGGCCCTCGTCATCTTCACGTCGGGCTCGACCGGGGAGCCGAAAGGCGTCGTCATCGGGCATGAGCGGTTCGCCGGCAAGCTTGCGGTGCTCGACCGGCTGCTCGGGGTGCGCCCCGACGATGTGGTGCTGATGCCGTTGCAGATGGCCTTCATCTTCGGCCTGTGGGTCGCGCTCATGCGCGGCGCCCGGCTCGTGGTGGTGCCGAAATTCTCCCGCGACGCGATCGCGCACGGGCTCAGGGACGCGACCGTGCTCGCCGGCGTCCCCTCGATGTTTCGCACCCTCCTCGCCGATGGCGCGCCGCCCGCCCCGCACCTGCGCGCCATTTTCACCGGCGGCGAAATTCTCTCGCCGAAGCTCGCCGCCGCGATGGGAAGTTTCGCGAATGCCGCAATCTACGATCTTTACGGCCTGACCGAGACCGGCTCCTGCGACTTCTGCGTCCCGCCGGCGCTGCAACCGGCCGCCCTGGGCACGATCGGCAAGCCGACCGAGGGCGTTGCGTTCCGCATCGTGCAAGACGGCGCCGCGGTCGCGCCCGGCGAGACCGGCGAGCTGCAAATCCGCACGCCATTCGGCATGCTCGGCTATTTCGACGATCCGACGCTGACGCAAAGCTCGTTTGCCGACGGCTACTTCAAGACCGGCGATCTCGCGCGCATCACACCCGACGGCTTCGTCCAGCTGGTCGGGCGCGCCAAGGACATGGTCTCGCGCGGCGGCATCAAGATTGCGCCGCTCGAGATCGATCATCTCCTCGCCGCACATCCCGGCATTGCCGCCGCGCTCTGCGCCGGCGTTCCCGACGATCGGCTCGGCGAGGTCATCCATGCGGTCGTCGTCCCACGCGCCGGCGCACAGCTCGATCAAGCCGCGCTGCGCGACTGGATGCTCGCGCGGACGGAGCCCCACAAGGTGCCGGAGGTCTTCCACATCCGCGATTCGCTGCCGGTCGGCGGGACCGGCAAAGCGGATCGACGCGCCGTCGCGGCACTCGCGAGGGCAATCGCCGTCATATGAGGAACGAGCCGCTACCGCCTGAAGACGCTGCTGTTATCCCAGTTGGGTTCGTTCTGGAGTTTTGCTATTCAGCGACGTGAGGTCTCTAATTACCTGCGCCGGATCACGCCGCCGGTGGCAAACGGCAGCGCGGCACCCAATCCGCACATGACGGCGCCGGGAGCCCTGCCCTGCCCGCACAGATGCAAGGCCGGACGCTCCTTCAAGCCTCAGCGTGCCAGCGGCGGCCCAGCAAGCCACCAGGACGTCCGCCACTTGTGTTCAACAGGACCGAGAAGTGTTTGGGCTCAGTGCTGCGCGGCCCGCGCCTTCTCGATCGTCTCCCACACTCGGGCCGGCGTCGCCGGCATGTCGATCTCCGTGACGCCGAGCGGCTTCAATGCATCGATGATCGCGTTGATCACGGTCGGCGGCGCGCCGATGGTGCCGGATTCGCCGATTCCCTTGACGCCGAGCGGGTTGGTCTTGCACGGCACCTCTTCGAGCTCGCTGTGGATCTCGGGCATGAGGTCGGCGCGCGGCATCGCATAGTCCATAAAGCTGCCGGACAGGAGCTGGCCGGAGGAGCGATCGTAGATCTGCTCTTCGGTGAGCGCCTGGCCGACGCCCTGGACGACGCCGCCGTGGATTTGGCCGCGCACGATCAGCGGGTTGAGCACGCGGCCGAGATCGTCGACCACGAAATAGCGGTCGACCGTGACCACGCCGGTCTCGGGGTCGACCTCGACCTCGCAGGCATGCGCGCCGTTCGGATGGCTCGGCGGCTCCGGCGAGAAGCTGCCGCTCGCCTCGAGGCCGACGCCGAACTTGCCGGTGAGCGGCCCCATCGGCGCATAGAACGCCTTGGCGACGTCGGCGAGCGCAACCGACTTGTCGGTGCCGGCGACGCGGTAGCGGCCTTCCTTGAACTCGATATCGGCGACGTCCGCTTCCATCAGGGCCGACGCCATGCCCTTGCCTTTCTCGATGATGCCGTCGGCCGCGAGCTTGAGCGCGCTGCCGCCCACGACCGCGCTGCGCGCCCCGTAGGTGCCGCGCCCCATCGCGACCTGCGCGGTGTCGCCCTGCACGAAGCGGATCTCCTCGAACGGCAGGCCGAGCAGCTCGTGCACGATCTGGGCAAAGACGGTCGCGTGGCCCTGCCCGTGCGAATGGGTCCCAGCGAAGATGGTGATCGTGCCGCCCGGATCGAATTTCAGATCCATGCGGTCGTTGAAGATGCCGCCGAATTCGATGTAATAGCTCACCGCGCGGCCGCGCAGCTTGCCGTTCTGCTCCGATGCCTTCCGGCGCGCCGCAAAGCCCTTCGGATCGCTCGCCTCGACGCACTTGTCGAGCAGCCGGGCGAACTCGCCGCTGTCGTAGGTCCACATGGTCGGCGTCTTGTACGGCAGCTTGTTCGGCGGAATGAGGTTGCGCCGGCGGATCTCGGCGCCGTCCATGCCGATCTCGCGCGCCGCGTGCTCGATCAGCCGCTCGGTGAAATAGGCCGCTTCCGGCCGCCCGGCGCCGCGATAGGGCCCATTCTGCGACGTGTTGGTGAAGAGCCCCGTCGTCGCGATGAAGATGTTCTGCACATCGTACGCTTCCGGGATGAAGCGCAGCGAGAAGGCGCCGACCACCATGGCGGCGCCGACGAAATAGGCGCCGACGTTGAACAGGCAGCGCGCGCGGATGCCGAGAATCTTGCCGTGCGCGTCGAGCGCGATCTCGCCGTAGCAGACGTGATCGCGGCCGGCGTGGTCGGTCAGCATGCTTTCCGAGCGCGTCGCGGTCCATTTCACCGGGCGCCCGACCTTCTTCGCCGCCCACAGCACCAGCGCGTCGTCCGGAAACGTGCCGCCCTTGAGGCCAAAACCGCCGCCGACGTCGGGCGAGACGACGCGGATGCGGTTCTCGGGCACATGAAAGATGTGTGCCATCTCCTCGCGCATGCCATGCGGGTTCTGCGAGGCCGAGTGCAGCGAATATGAATCGTCGATCGGATTGTATTCGCCGATCGCGACGCGCGGCTCCATGGCGACCGGCGCCAGCCTGTTGTTGACGACGCGCAGCTTGACGACGTGCTTCGCTGACGCGAAGGCCGCGTCGGTCGCCTCCTGATTGCCGAAGCGCAGGCGGAAGGCGACATTGCCGTTGGCATTGTCGTCCCACACCTTGGTCGCATCGGGCTTGGCGGCCTCCTCGAGATCGACGACCGGGGTGAGCGCCTCGTACTCGACCTCGATCAGCTCGGCGGCGTCGCGCGCCTGCACGGCGGTTTCCGCCACCACATAGGCGACGCGGTCGCCCGCGAAGCGCACCCGGTCGGCCACCAGCAACGGCTGGAACGTGCGATATCCCTTCGGCGCGCCGACGTCCTCGGGCATCAGGTGCGACGTCAAGCTTCCGAGCTTGTCCGCGGCCGCATCGGCGCCGGTGAGCACCGCGAGCACGCCGGGCGCGGCCTTCGCTTTGGCGACATCGACGCGCTTGATGCGCGCGTGGGCGTGCGGCGAGAGCACCAGCGCCGCATAGGCCTGGCCGGGCAGATTGATGTCGTCGATGTAATGCCCGTGGCCGGTGAGGAAGCGCTGGTCCTCGACCCGGCGCACCGCCTGCCCGATGCCGAATTTCCCCGCCATGTCATGCCTCCGGATCAGATTCGCGTGTCGGCCGCAATGTTAGTTGCCGGCCCGCGTCCGCGCCAGCGCGCCACGCGCTCTCTTTACTCTCCCTGAAGGCGGAGGGTCGCGAGCGGAGCGAGCGGGGTCGGGTGACGGAGCCGGCGCAGGGCAGCACGTCGAGTGCCGCAATCACCTTCACCCCACTCCGATCATCGCGCCTGCGTCGCGATGATCGACCCTACCCAGGGGAGGGTAAGCGCCGGAGCCGCGCTCAAAAATCCACGTAGCGTGGGATCGGCCCGAGCTGGGGCGTGGCGCGGTCGGATAGGTCGAACATCACCTCGTCGACATAGCACCATCCCCGGCCTTCGGGAGGATCGTAGCCCTCGATGATCGGATGCTTGGTGCGGTGAAGGCGGGGTGCATGTCCGAACGGATGGCGTTCTCGGCCAAGCTGATCTCGGTCGCGCTGTGCTCCGTGTCGAGAATGCAGGGGATTGGCTCGTCGGCCCTGATCTCCTTGCGCTTCGCGCGAAGCAACTGCGCCAGACGGCGGCCCTCACCGGCATTGACCAGATAAAAGCCTGTTGGCTTGCCCTTCGGCCCGGTCTCCGGCTCCACGACCGGGTATTGCAGCATGCCGATGGCGGCGATGCTGGCGGACAAGGCTTGGATATCGGTCTTGGTGTGCGGCACCTGCCTCACATTCTTGGGTGAACGTTTCAGCTTGTTCAGCGGCACGAACACGATGTTCTTGCTCACTGCGGCGATCTTCGATCTGTCACTCATGGTTCTCTCCTTTGGTTCTGGGGTTCTGCGCAGAGTCCGCGCATGAACCCCTGCCCGTCGGCGAGACCGGGTGAGGGGGAGCAAGAAGAAAATCGGCAGGGGGGACCGCCCGGTCTGCAACGACCGCAGGGAGAGAAGATCGGGGGATGCCGATTTTGTTCTTGCTGGGGGTGCCAGGGCAGAGCCCTCGCACCCCCGACCAAGAAAAGGAGATGTCGCGCAGCGACGCCTTAATACATGCGCGAGGGATGGAAGCCGGATGGCCGAGACCCTAATCCCGGTTTCGGGATCTCAAGGGGCTCGGTTCACGACAGCCCCGGTCCGGCGTCGCCGGACGCCAATGACAGGAAACGGGTTCGGCAGTAGGCTGATATGGCTGCGCCCGGAGTGGAGCGGCAGACGCGGGGAAAACCGCTGGGGCACCGCCAAGTGGCGCCGATTGAAAAATCTCCCGGCCTCACCGAGTCCGAGCGCTTGCTCGCGGACCTGTGCCAACACACGTTTCTTAGCCTATGGAGTTACCCGAATCTGTTCCGCGCGCCGGGACAGGAGCTGTGCGATGTTCTGGTGGTCTTCGATGAGCACCTCATTATATTCTCCGACAAATCGTGTAAATTTCCGGACACGGGCGATGCCGGCCTCGACTGGATGAGGTGGTACGACCGGGCAATTGACCGTTCGGCGCGGCAAGTCTTCGGCGCGGAACGATGGATCAAGACGCAGCCGGACCGCATTTTTCTGGACGCCGCCTGCACGAAGCGATTTCCGCTCAAGCTGCCAGACCCCGCGAAATTGCGGGTGCACCGCGTCGTGGTGGCGCTGAACGCCGGCGAACGGTGCAAGGCATACTTTGGAAAGGACGGTTTGCATGGTGGCAGTGGAAGTCTGATGTTTCTGCCGGCCTTGTCGGGCAAGGCTGATCCGGCAAGGCCGTTTGCGGTCGGAACCGTTTACCCGGATCGCGGTCTTGTCCATGTGCTGGACGATTTCACATTGCACGTGCTGATGAAGGAGCTGGACACGATTTCAGACCTGACGAGCTACCTGTCCAAGAAGGAAGCTTTCATTGCCGCCGATGGTCTTGCGCTGTCGCACGGCGAAGAGGAACTGCTTTGCTATTATCTCTTCGGGGATGGCAGCGGCGAACGGGGCTTCTTTCTGCGTGAGGATCATCAGGTCGTTGTCGAGTCCGGTCACTGGGAAGGAATCAGTACGCATCCCCTCTATCTCGCCAAGAAGGAAGTCGATCGGGTCAGCTACGGCTGGGACACGCTGATCGAGACCTTCGGGCGCCAGTACCTGAACGACACGCTTCTGGTCGGGGGAAACGAGGACATAAACGATTTTCAGGCCGGACTCGCCATCATGGCGAAAATGCCCCGCGCCGCGCGCCGGTGGCTGGCGAATTCATTCAAAGAGCATCTTGCGAACTGTCATCGGCGTGGCCTCGCGCGCGGTCAAGCGTACAGCCGCTTCATAGAATGGGGCGACGTTGGTTACGTGTTCGAAGTGATGGACGCGCCGCCCAAAGCGCGAATGTCGGAGGTCGCCGACGCTGAGTTTCGCCTGCAACGGCGGATCATGGCGCAGGCCGCATGTCTGACTAAGAAAGCGCAATATCCATCACTGGCGCATGTGGTAGGAATCGCATGCGAAAGCACGCTGGTCGGTGGTCGGCCCATCGATCTTGTTTACTTCGACGTCGGGAAGATGAGCGAAGCGGACATCGCGGAATTGCGGCAAGAAGTTACCCGGGCCGGTATGCCGCCGAAGCCGCTCGAACCGGCCAGAACCGCCGGTAATCGAAAGCAGCGCCGGGCGATGCGGGCGGCCGCGCGAAAGAAAAGTTGATCGGCGTCTCTTCCGAGCGGCTAGAAATAACGGCAAAAACTTCTAAACGGGCGATGGTTGGTTGACGAGATGGGGAATATAAGCTCGGGCAAGGCAGAGGGTCAGTTGCTCGCCGCGCAAGCTCAGGCGATCGATCCATTCGTTCGGCATCGCGTTGAAATCCGTTGGGTAAGCATGCGCCTCCTCCCGACGCACGAGATCGGCCGGAGGGTTCGGCAATTGCCGGTCCTGTTGCCCGAGATACGGGAACAGAAAGCTTTTGATTTGTCCGCTCCGCTGCGCCTCGTGCAGCCGGTGCATCGCGGCGTTTTGCGCGCGATCAAAGACCGCGCTGAAAACGCTAAGCATGCGCGCGAATATAAACTGGCTCGGCGGGTCCTGCCGCAAGCCGTAGCCGGCCGAACAGCAGATGATGGTGTCAACGGAAACGACATTGAGGCTCACGTCGGGCGAGCGGTCGGGCCAGAGACAGCCGAGGCCGAGATTGTCGTAGATGCCGCCATCGGTGAGGATGACGCGGTCGCCCTTGAGCGCGCCGTCTTTTTCGAACGTCAGCGTCTCGTCGAACGCGGGCAGAAAGAGCGGATAAGCCGCCGAGGCCGCGACCGCATGGGCCACCGAGGCGTCGTTACGATGGAGTTTGCCCCAGCGCCAGGAACCGGATTCCATCGTGCCGAAGCGGAACGCCGAGCCGGTCCTCAACTCGGTGGCGTTGATCACAAGGTGCGGCTGCGCCGGGAGGTCCTTCAGAGACGCCCCCTTGAACAACAGGTCGTCGAGCGCCGCTTCAAGCAAGCTCGTCCGGCTCGCGAAGCGATGCAGGGGCGACCTGACCGCGAACCGCTCGAATTGCACCGCGAGCGCTCGGGGCGTCATCAGCCTCACGACCTTGAGAAGCAGCTTGATAAGCGCGACGCCTAGCGCAACCAGCCCAACCGCCGCGAACGCGGCGGCGACCTTGAGGCCGAGCGCGCTGAACAGCTTGCGCCACATCGGCGCGACGAGCCCTCGCGCCAGCAGCGCGCGGATATTTGCCTCGAATGAGGTGAAGTCGCCAGCATGGGCGTTGAAGTGCGCATGGAAATAGGCGCCGATCACGCTGCCGCCCGACACCGTCGAGAGGATGACGACACGATCGAGTAGCCCAAGTCTATTGAGCGCGCGGAGGCAGCCGAGATGGAATGCGATGGCGCGCGAGCCGCCACCGGAGAGAGCCAATCCTATCTTTGGGGTGGCGGCATCGTTCATGGGACGCGCGACCCCGGCGACAGCACGAAGGCGAAGGCGCCGTTGTCGGCCGCGATCGCCATCAAGCCAGGCAAACCTTCATATTCGAGTTCATTGCCGAGCCAGACGATTTGGGCGAGATCAATTCCACTCGGCATCGGCGACGATCTCGCCGGATGCGAGTGCCACTCGCCGACATAACTGAGCTGGTGCAGCGAGCTTTCGACGGCGCGGTTCACGGCGGCTTTGAGACCGACGACCCCGCGCTCGAATCCCTGAGGGCTGCCCCGGCTGTCCTCGGGCTCGGGCAATGCATGCGCGACATGAATGGACTTGCGGCTCATGTCGGCAATGCCGAGAAGGACGCCGCCGGTTTCGCGCGGCAGGCGGCTGGCCCGAAGGCTCGCGAGTTCGGCCAGAAGACCGTCATCGTAGCTGATCGACCACTCGGCGAGGTCAACCCGATGCGTGGCGGAACCGTGACGCTCAATGAGCTGCACCGTGCTCGCCGTGCCGACCTTCCAGATGCGCAGGGTGGCAACATCGCTCGTCAAGGCCTCGGCGAGGCCGCGCGCGCCGAGCGCGCTCAGCAACGCCGCGCTTGTCGCGGGGATGCGGTTCGTGAGCGCCCGGCACGAGCCGCTGTAGCGAAGGCCTGGTCCGGCGCGCAAATGATCGTTAAGGGCCGGCTCGGTCTGAACGAGACGGTGATATTGTGCTTCGAGGTCCCGCAGCGTGATCGCCCGGTCGCGGCTCTCGGCAAAGAGCACCACGGCCGTCCCTGCCGGATTGAAGAAGACGCAAAGGCGCCGCGCAGGGCTGTTCTCGAGATCGGCGAGATGCCGCGACACCGCGACCGAGGCTGAGGCATCGATAATGACATCGGCCTCGGCCAGCTCGCGCACGAGCTCCGCGTCGGGCTTGGCGACATCGCCCGCCACGGCCGTGAAGGATTCGTTGAGGAGCCATCCCATCTGGCGGGCTAGCGCGAGGGCTTTTGGCGCCCCGAGTTCGTTCGCCAGCAGCGCATGGCGCGCGAGATTGTGCGGAAGCAGCCAGTCGCTATCAACGACGGTCCAGGTAAAAGCGCCTTCGCGCGCCATGTTCATGGCGATCTGCGAGCCGAGTGCTCCGGCACCGACCAGGACGGCGCGGCGGCGATCGGGCTCTGCATGTCCGGCCACCGCGGCGGCGAGTTCGCGGTCAAAAGCGAGGTGAACCTGGGCGGGCTCGATCTTGATATCGCCGGGCGCGGGCGCGCCCTCGGGAACGGCGCGCAGAAACACGTCATCATCACCGGCAACGCCAGCCGCCTTCGTGTTATGCAAGAGGCCCCATTGGACGCCGATCTGCCCGGCTGTTTCGAGCGAGATGAAGGCGCGCAAATCGTCGGTGGTCTTGCCGTCCGCTGTTGTGATTGGAAAGGCCACAAGGATGGCGAGCCGGGAGGACAGGCGGCGGACGCTGTCATGCGCGATACCCGCCCAGGCCCTGAGCCGGGCCTTGATCTCATCGATCACATTGATGCCGGCCGGTTGCAGTTCAGCGTGAAGGGCCGCGAGCGTCACCGGCGCATGCCGCAGCCGTGTCATGGATTGCGGTTTGGCGCGGAGTCCGATCACGACAAAACCGGGCTGACCCTTGCGGCGCGGCTCGGCCTCGGCGACCGTCCTTGTGAGGATGAGCGCCTGATTGTCGGACCGGACGAAGCCGATGAGTTCGACGGGATCGGCGCCCGTCACCGAGGCCGCCCGCGGCACGACGATGCCGAGCTGCGAGACAAAGAAGAGAGGATCGGGCGGTTGCGCGGTGTCGTGCAGCTCGCCGCGCGCCGCCTTGGCGAGCCAGAGCTGGATGCGCCGGATAAAATCGGCGGGACGGTAGGTCAGGCGAGCTTCCGCCCACGGTCGGTCGTCAACGCAGAGCGAACAGGGCGCGTCCGGCGGCGTCCAGTTCTGATGCGGCGTGTCGGGAAAGTCGTCGCGCAGGGCGAGGACACGTGGTTGTCCGCCCTGGGCCTCGAACACCACGGCAACCGGCTCGGTCGCGCGGATGGGGTGCGCGAGGTCCTGGGGCCGCTCGACCTCGATCGCGAGAGCCACAGCGACGCGCCCGCTTTGGGCGCACGCCTTCATCTCCGTCAGGGTGACGCCGGGGATGGTGCCGGCAGCGACGGCCGATGCCATCTCGCGCGCCGGCACCCAGGTCAGATCATCCGTCGATGCGACGGCTTCCCCGAAACCAGACCACCACGGGTGAAGGCCCATTTCACCCCGCACGCGCCGGGGTCGAGACGATGCTCGCCGCGCCCACGGTCGCCGACACCGTCAGGAGGCGCGCGCCGCGATCGGTGATCTCGATCTTGGTGGGCTTGGGCTTGCTGGATGAGGGTAAGTCCATCGTCACCTTGAACTGCCCGTCCTTGGCGGCGGCCACGCGCTTGTAGTAGGCGGCGGCCTCCCGGTGCGGCGGCTGCACGTCCTTGTCCTCGTCGCTGCCCTTGATCGGGATCGACTTGCTGGTGGACATCATGGTGTGGCGTTCCTGGCCTTGCACCTCGCAGAGCCACTTCACCTCGTCGGTCGGCTTGGTCTCGTCCACGCCCTTGTCGGGTCCGATCGACTTGTAGGAACAGTGGTGCGGGATTTTGAAGATGTCCCACAGCAGCCGGTCCTCGTTCTTGTGACGCTTGCTGGTCTTCACGATCTGCTCGATCGAGTCGTAGTTGATGTCCGACATGAACAGCGCGCGGGTCTGGCGCGTGCCCTCCAGAAAGGTCGCCTGGAAGACGATGCTGTTCTCGTTGCGGTCGATGACCTCGTTGTCGTTCTGGCGCCAGCCGAACGGGCTATGGATGAAAAATTCCACGCGCTCCGGCCCGAAGATCGAATAACCCGGCACGAGCTGGCCGGCATCGGTGATGAGATGCGCGCGGGATTCGAGCGTCAGGCCATTGGCCTCCAGCCACGCCTTGAGCTTGACCGGCCGGGAGAAGACGCGGATGCCGGAACCTTGCTTGAGGCGGAAGCGCGCTTCCTGACGGATGATGCGGGCGCAGTCGTCGAGGCCGTCTTCGAGGATCGCGCCTGCCGGAACCCACAGCTCGCGCATCTTGATGCGACCTTCGGTCTGGTACTTTGCCGCATGCTCGAACCGGAAGAAGTCGCCGGACCCGCGGCAATGATCGTCGTCGAGATGCGAGTAGCCGACCACGTTGTAGTAGTCGCGGTTGGCGGCGCGCAGGTCGGCTTTGAGTTCGGCGGGAAGGTCAATGCGGCGGTCCCACGGATCGTCGCGGTTCTTCATGTCGGCGTAGTCGATGAGCATCTTCTGGCCGTCGGCAAGGTCGAGGCGGGTGCAGTCGGCGTTGCCGAGTGGATGAAAGGTCAAGGTGGCAGTCACACTGGTCTCCCTAGGTTCAAGCGAACCTGCCCCCGACAGCGACCGGCTGACCGGGCCAAGTTCCATTCATGTATGAGCGGCGCAGGCGTATACAATCGGCGGCGGATCGGTGCCCACCCCACCCCAAGAACTTGAGGGTTCGGCCAAAAAGACCGAGTCGGAAAGTATCGATACTCCGAACACGAACTTAGGGCCTCGATAAGCGTTGTCAAGTACGCGACGTATCGTTATTCTGAACTTCCAGAACCCGGAGGTATGATTGTCCACCGCGCTCGGCCACAAGATTCGCGAACTGAGGAAGCAAAAGGGCTACACGCTTGAAAAGCTGGCGGAATTGACCGAGTCCAGCAAGAGCTACATCTGGGAGCTGGAGAACAAGAACCCGCCGCGGCCTTCGGCCGAAAAGGTGGCTCGAATCGCCTCGGTGCTGGGCGTCACCTCCGACTATCTCGTCGATCCCACAGAGAAGTCCGACGTGGCTGAAGCTGCCGACCAGGCCTTCTTCCGCCGCTACCGCAAAATGGACCCGGCCACCAAGGACAAGATTCGTCGCATGGTCGATCTGTGGGGTGACGATAAATGACGGTCGCGCCGTCGCCCGAGCGCTGGGCGATCGATATCAGCCTCTTGCTCAATGCCGTTCTCGGCAAGGACCGCTTCCCGGTCGATGTCGCGCTCGTGGCGAAGGAATATAGCACGCAGCGTTATCCGGACGATCCGGTGTCGCTCGTCATCGGGCGCTCGCTGCCGGGATTCGACGGCGCGCTCTATCGCGCGCCGACCGGCAAAAAAGGCTGGGGGATTTTCTACAACAGCGCGATCACGTCGAGAGGCCGGATCAATTTCACCCTCGGGCACGAATTCGGGCATTACCTGATTCATCGGCTGGCCTATCCCGACGGCATCCGGTGCGGCGAGCAGGATGTCGTCCGCTGGGACAGCGAATACGGCCAGATCGAACATCAGGCCAACGTGTTCTCGGCCGGCCTCCTGATGCCTCTCGATGATTTCCGGCGGCAGATCGCCGAGGGCGACAAGGTCGATCTCGACATGATCTCGGCCTGCGCCGAGCGCTACCGCGTGTCGCTCATCGCGGCCGTGCTGCGCTCGCTTCAATACACCTCGCGGCGCGCGGTGCTGGTGGTGTCGCGCGATGGCTATATTCTTTGGTCGCGGGCCAGCAAGCCGGCACTAAGGACAGGAGCGTTCTTCCGCACCTCCGGGCCGCCCATTGCCATTCCCGCGGATTCCCTCGCAAGTCGTCAGGACATGATCGTGGACGGCCGCGCCGGCATCGAACTCGCGGCCGGGGTCTGGTTCCCCGAACCCGTGCGCGAGATGACGATCTTCGCCGAGCAATATGACTTTGCGGTCACGCTGCTGCTGCTGGAGAACCGGTACCGCTACATTCAGCTCGACCGGGAGCCGGAAGAAGACGTGTTTGATCGGTTCTCCTCGCGAGCTTAAATGAGTGCTGGTTCTGCTCGATTATGCGCAGCAACATCGAATTGCGCGCCTCAGATATTCATCGGTCCAGTGCTTGGTGGCGTGCTTGTTGGGCGAGCTGTCGCAGCATCCCACGTGGCCGCAGGTGCGGCACAGGCGCAGGTGCACCCAGCGCGATCCGGTCTTGAGGCACTCCTCGCACCCGCGCGCGCTCGGCGTCACGTCGCGGATCGTATCGAGATGGGTGCATTCCTCTGCCATGGCGGCCTCCTTCTCGGGCTGCATCAGCTTCGCGCGAAGACGATCGCGGCGCCCATCATCGTGTCCGGCCCGACGATGGTGCGGCCCATCCGGCTCACATTGGCAACCTTCGCCTCATCCATCATCGTTGCAAGTCGCGCGCTGTCGCGAACCGCGAGGACCAGCGCGGCGAGGCGCGCGCCCTCGCCGATCGACGGGGGCGCGATGCCGAAATGGCTCGCGTAGGCTGCGGGCGTCATCACGTCGATCGTTCCGCGCGGCGTCTTGACCGAGATGCCGTTCGAGGTGGCGAGCATCTCGCGCTCGCCCGTGAATGCGGAGAGGAAAACGTGATGGTCGCTCGGATTGTCCGCGACCATGACGACGCCCGCGACACCGCTCGTGCCGTTTGGATGCGACTGGAAGGCCGGATTCCAGAAGCTCTCGGGAAAATGCTGCTGGCAGGTCGCAAAGCCGGCATCGGCCTTGGCGTCGCGCGCAAAGGCGAGCGAGAACGCGACACGCACGCTCGTGCCGTCCGGGCGCTTGCCCTCGCGCTCGAAGCGCACGGCCGGCGCGGCCGCGATGCCGCCTTCGCCAAACTGCGCCGCGTCGTCCGCGGCATCGCGGCTCTCCAGCAGCAATGCCCAAAAGCCTTCCTGACGCTCGAGAAAATGGCGGCTCGGCGTGCCGAACAGGCGCGAGAGCTCGTCGGCGCCGAGCTTGTCGGGCTCCGCGATCGTCAGCAGCTCGATGAAGAAGCCGGGGAACTGCACCAGCCGATTGTGCGTGCCCCACGGATGACGATTGCGCGCGCCGACCGTGAAGCCGATCCGCTGGTAGCGCGCGGCCGCCGCGTCGAGATCGCGGACCACGTGAACGATATGGTCGAGGCCACGCGCCATTCCGGTTCAATTCCTTGCCAACTGCTCGTCCAACGTCGCCGTGAACTGCTCGAATATATAGCGAGCCGTGAATGGCCGCACGAATGCCGGCGCAGCACGGCGCATTCGCCATGCGCGCCGTGCATCGGTGGTTGTTTCCCACTTGCGGGTCGGCAGGCAGTTGGCGCACATTTCGCGCCAACCAGAATGACCAAAACTGACGCAAGACCGAAGCGTTGAGGCCGCTCGACCGGCCGGAGTCGCAATCAAGGGAGGCTTTCATGCAGCGAAAGAGCTTGTACGCGAGCGTCGCGGCCGTCGCGTTGGCCGCGTTCCTGGCCGGCACGCCGGCCCCCGTGCACGCCCAGCAGGCGGCACAAGAGGTCGCGATCGACAACGACGACATCGGCGGCGTCGTCACGGGACCCAAGGGTCCCGAGGCCGGCGTGTGGGTGATCGCCGAGACGACCGATCTGCCGACCAAGTTCGCCAAGATCGTCGTCACCGACGACCAGGGCCGCTACGTCATTCCGGATCTGCCGACCGCGAACTACGAGGTGTGGGTGCGCGGCTACGGGCTGATCGACTCGCCGAAAATGCGCGCCAAGCCGGGCCAGCATCTCAACATCGCGGCGGTGGCGGCGCCCAACGCGGCCGAGGCGGCGCATTATTATCCGGCGATCTACTGGTACTCGATGATGAAGATTCCGCCGAAGAGCGATTTCGGCAACGCCGAGAGCGGCATTCCGCCGAAGTTCACCCAGGACGACTACCTCAAGCAGATGAAGAACATCGGCTGCATCGGTTGCCACCAGATCGGCCAGGAGGCCACCCGCACGATCCCGGCGCAGTTCGGCCACTTCAACAACGGTGCTGAGGCGTGGGAGCGGCGCGTGCAGTCCGGCCAGGCGGGCGAGATGATGGTCAACCAGCTCGCCGGCACCTGGGGCGGCGTGCCGTTCAAGTATCTCGGCGACTGGACCGATCGCGTCGCCAAGGGCGAGCTGCCGACGCAGAAGCCGCCGCGGCCGCAGGGCGTCGAGCGCAACCTCGTCATCACCGAGTGGGAGTGGAGCACGCCCGACAAGTACCTGCACGACCTGATCTCGTCGGACAAGCGCAACCCGACCGTCAACGCCAACGGGCCGCTGTTCGGCTCGCCCGAATATTCGACCGACAACATCCCGATCCTAGACCCGAAGAGCAATAAGGTGACGTTCTTCAAGCTGCCGGTGCGCGATCCCGGCATGCCGGAGTCGCTCGGGCCGGGCCATGCGGGCGCGATCATGCCGCTCGCCGACTCGGCCTACTGGGACGGCAAGAAGCTGTGGGACACCCGCGCCAACAACCACAACTCGATGTTCGACGAAAAAGGTCGTTTGTGGCTCTCCGCGACGGTGCGCGGGCAGGAGAACCCGCCGTGGTGCAAGAAGGGCTCGGACAACCAGTACGCCAAGATCTTCCCGCTCGAGAAGTCGCAGCGTCAGGCCGCGATGCTCGACCCGAAGACGATGAAGTACACCTTCGTCGACCTGTGCTTCTCGACCCACCATCTCCAGTTCGGCTTCGACAAGGACGATACGCTGTGGTTCAGCGGCACCGGTCCGGTGGTCGGCTGGCTCGACACCAAGGTGTTCGACGAGACCGGCGACTCGCAAAAGGCCTCGGGCTGGATGCCGTTCGTGCTCGACACCGACGGCAACGGCAAGCTCGACGACTATGTCGAGCCGAACCAGCCGATCGATCCGAACAAGGACAAGCGGATCGTGCCGGGCTCCGGCCCCTATGCCGTGATGCCGAGCCCGGTCGACGGCTCTGTCTGGTTCACGGTCGGCATCTTCGGCGGCCCGCCCGGGTTCCTGCGCTACGATCCGAAGACCAAGCTGTCGGAAATCTACTACGTGCCCGAGCCCGCCTTCGGCATCCGCGGCGGCGACATCGACAGCAAAGGCGTGGTGTGGGGCTCGGCCTCGAGCGGCGATCTCGTGAGCTTCGACCGCAGCAAGTGCAAGGGCCCGCTCAATGGCCCGAAGGCGACCGGCAACCACTGCCCCGAGGGCTGGTCGCACTATCGCTATCCGGGACCGGGCTTCGCCGGCCACGAGGATCGCAGCGCGGAGTCGAGCTACTACACCTGGGTCGACCAGCACGACGCGGTCGGCCTCGGCGCCGACGTGCCGTTCTCGACCGCCAACCTCGGCGACGGCTTCATCGCCTACGCCGGCGGCAAGATGGTGATGCTGCGCATCCCCTACCCGATGGGCTTCTACGCCAAGGGCCTCGATGCGCGCATCGACGACGCCAACGCGGGCTGGAAGGGCCGCGGCCTCTGGAGCACCAACGGCGACCGTGCGCCGTGGCTGATGGAGAACGGCCTGGGCAGCCGCCCGCGCGCCGTGCACATCCAGGTGCGTCCGGATCCGCTGGCGCATTGAAGTCGGACGCAAATGCAAGATCGCCCGGCGCCGCGCACCGCAGCGCCGGGCGATGCTTTTCGTGGGCGCCGCGCAGCGGCGTCTTACACGCGCTCGGCAATCCAGTGTAGTCTCGGCGCGGAGCCGCCAGCGAAGCCTGCCGACGCTCCGCAATCAAAGGCGACGACGACGCCCTCGACGGGTAGGCAATTCCGGGATCGCATTCACGGGAGCCGCGCATGGTCATCGGCCGAAGACGATTGCTACACCTCCTTGCGGGCGCCGCCGCCGTACCGGCCCTGCCGCGCGCCGCCTTCGCGCTCGACTATCCGACCCGCCCGGTGCACATCATCACCGGCTACGCGGCGGGCGCCGGTCCGGACATCATGGGGCGCCTCGCGGCGCAATGGCTGTCGCAGCGGCTCGATCAGCAATTCATCGTCGACAACCGAACGGGTGCCGCCAGCAATATCGGCACCGCGATCGCGGCCAAATCGGCCCCGGACGGCTATACGCTCTACGTGGCGGTCTCCACCAACGCCGTCAACCAGACGCTCTACCAGAACCTCAGCTTCAACTTCGCCCGCGATTTCGTTCCGGCCGCGTTCATCGGGGCGACGCCGTTCGTCCTCGTGACCACGACGCAATTCCCGGCCAAGACCATGCCCGACTTCCTCGCCCACGCGAAGCAGAATCCCGGCCAGGTCGACTACGCGACCTCCGGCGTCGGCACCGGGCCGCATGTCGCCGCCGAGCTGCTCAAGATGATGACCGGCATCGAGATCGTGCATGTGCCCTATCGCGGGAACTACGTGACCGATGTCGTCGCCGGCACGGTGCCGGCCGCCGTCAGCCCGATGCCGCAGGTGGTCGAGTTCATCAAAAGCGGGCGACTGCATGCCGTCGCGGTGACGACGGGCAAGCGCTGGCCTGATCTGCCCGACGTGCCCGCGATCGGCGAATTCGTGCCGGGCTACGAGGCGAGCGGCTGGTACAGCCTCGTCGCGCCGACCGGAACGCCGGCCGAGGTGATCGCCAGGCTCAACACGGAGATGAACGCCGGCCTCGATGACCCAACGCTCCATGCCCGCATCCTCGCGCTCGGCGTCGAGCCGCGCCCGATGAGCCCCCCGGCATTCGGCGAGTTCATCGCCGCCGAGATCGACAAGTGGGCGAAGGTGATCAGGTTCGCGCAGCTCAAGCCGGCGGGGTGATCTCTTCACCCTCCCCTGCAGGGCCCTGAGGGGGACGGTCGATCATCGCGACGCAGCAGCGATGATCGGGGTGGGGTGACGGCGATATTGGGTCGAACGAATTGCCAAGCAGCTCGCGGCCTCACCCCGCTCGCTTCGCTCGCGACCCTCCCCGTTCGGGGCAGGGTGAAGAAAGCGGCGACTACACCAGCCTGCTCCGCTCCACCGCGGCCTCGATGAAGGAGGCGAACAGTGGGTGCGGCTCGAACGGCCGCGATTTGAGCTCCGGGTGGTACTGCACGCCGATGAACCAGGGATGGTCGGCGTATTCGATGATCTCGGGTAGGATGCCGTCGGGCGACATGCCGCAGAAGCGCATGCCGCGCTGCTCCAGCCGCCCCTTGTAGTTGGTATTGACCTCGTAGCGGTGGCGGTGGCGCTCGGAGATTTCGGTCGCGCCATAGATCTCGGCGACGCGGCTGCCGCGCGCCAGCAGCGCCGGATAGGCACCGAGCCGCATGGTGCCGCCGAGATCGCCCCCCGCGCCGCGCTTCTGCAGCTCGTTGCCCTTGAGCCACTCGGTCATCAAGCCGACGACCGGCTCGGGCGTCGGGCCGAACTCGGTCGAGTTCGCGTCGGCAATGCCGCAAAGGTTGCGCGCCGCCTCGACCACCGCCATCTGCATGCCGAAGCAGATGCCGAAATACGGCACCTTGCGCTCGCGCGCGAACTGGGCCGCGCGGATCTTGCCCTCGGCACCCCGCTGGCCGAAGCCGCCCGGCACGAGGATGCCATTGACGTGCTCGAGGAACGGCGCCGGGTCCTCGCGCTCGAACACCTCGCTCTCGATCCAGTCGAGCTTCACCTTGATGCGGTTGGCGATGCCGCCGTGCGAGAGCGCCTCGATCAGCGATTTGTAGGCGTCCTTGAGCCCTGTGTACTTGCCGACGATCGCGATCGTCACGTCGCCTTCCGGGTTGCGGATGCTCTCGTTGATCCGCACCCAGCGGTCGAGCTCGGGCGCCCGCGTCGGCTCGAGGCCGAAGGCGGCGAGCACCTCGGTGTCGAGGCCGGCCGCATGATAGGCCTCGGGCACCGCATAAATGTTGTCGACGTCGCGTGCCTCGATCACGGCGCTTTCGCGTACATTGCAAAAAAGGCCGAGCTTGCGCCGCTCCTCGGGCGGGATCGGCCGGTCGGTGCGGCAGAGCAGGATGTCGGGCTGGATGCCGATCGAGCGCAGCTCCTTGACGGAGTGCTGGGTCGGCTTGGTCTTGAGCTCGCCGGCCGAAGGGATGAACGGCAGCAGCGTCAGGTGGATATAGACCGCGCTATGGCGCGGCAGCTCGTTGCCGAGCTGGCGGATTGCCTCGAAAAACGGCAGGCCCTCGATGTCGCCCACCGTGCCGCCGATCTCGACCAGCACGAAATCGACGCCTTCGTTGCCCTCGCGAACGAAATCCTTGATCGCGTTGGTGACGTGCGGGATCACCTGGATGGTCGCGCCGAGATAGTCGCCGCGCCGCTCCTTGGCGAGGATCTCCTGGTAAATGCGGCCCGTGGTGATGTTGTCCTGGCGGCTCGCCGGACGGCCGGTGAAGCGCTCGTAATGGCCGAGATCGAGGTCGGTCTCGGCGCCGTCGTCGGTGACGAATACCTCGCCGTGCTGGTAGGGCGACATCGTCCCGGGATCGACGTTGAGATAGGGGTCGAGCTTGCGCAGCCGCACGCTGAAGCCGCGTGCCTGCAGCAATGCGCCGAGCGCCGCCGATCCGAGACCCTTGCCGAGGGAAGAGACCACGCCGCCGGTGATGAAAATGTACCGCGCCATGGGACTCAACGTGTAACGCCCCGGGATCGATTCGACGAGGGGCCAAGGCGAAGAAACGCAAAGTTTGGCCAAGAATCTCATCGGTTCCCCAACATTGTGGGCGCCGGGGGATTCGGGCGAGGCGCCAAAGCATTAGGGGAAGCGGCCCACATGCGGCTTGAGCCGACGCCGGGCTGTTCTGTTGCGGCGCAACCCTGCCATGTTTGGCCGGGCCGGCGCGCCTGCCACGGCGTTGTCCTGGAGACCTCGCGCGCGTCAACCGACCCTGGAGGTGAAATTCCCGAGCAGCGCTACCGCACGATGTCGACGCCGCCGCGTCATCTGGCCGCGCCGGAATTTACCATCGCGCCGGCGCACGGCCCTCTACCATTCTGCTGGCGTCTGACCTATCAATCGTTTAATCAGGCAAGCTGGCCTTGCCGCGGCAGGGGCCCCCGTGCTGGCCAAGGATCACTGGGTGAGGAGGAAACCTTGAGCTCGTCAAACGAGCCCGCGCATTCACGCGGTTTCGGGCTGAGTCTGCGGCTTTTCCGCAAGCGCGACTTCTATGCCGGCCTGTTGATGATCGGCTTCGGCCTGGTGATGTCGATTCACGGCCCGACCTACTCGCTCGGGACGCTGATGCACATGGGGCCGGGCTTCCTGCCCACCGCGCTCGGCGTCCTCCTCATCGGCATCGGCATCACGATTTCGCTCACCGCCATCGGCGTACCGGACGGCGAGGACGAGGACATCCTGCCGGCGCACCCACAATGGTTCGCCTGGGCCTGCATCCTCGCGTCACCGCTGCTGTTCATCGTCTTCGGCATGTATGGCGGGCTCGCGCCCGCGACCTTCGCGTGCGTCTTCGTCGCCTCGCTCGGCGATCACAAGGCGGGTTGGTTCGCCGGCATCGTGCTGTCCTTGATCATTACGGTGTTCGGCGTGCTTCTCTTCCACTTCGTGCTGCAAATTCCGATGCCCGTCCTGAAATTCTTCGAATGGAGCATCCTGTGATTACGACAGCCATCTCGGATCTCGCGCACGGTTTTTCGGTCATCATTTATGACCCGAACACCTGGTTTCATCTGTCGATCAATCTCCTCTGGTGCTTCATCGGTGTGCTGATCGGCAACATGGTGGGCGTGCTGCCCGGCATGGGCCCGCTCGCCACCATCTCGATCCTGCTGCCCCTCACGTTCGGCATGAAGCCGGTCGGCGCGATCGTGATGCTCGGCGCCGTCATGTACGGCGCTCAATACGGCGGCGCGATCTGCTCGATCCTGCTCAACTTGCCTTGCCATCCACCCCACGCGGTCACGTGTCTCGACGGCTACCCGATGACCAAGCAGGGACGCGGCGGCGTCGCGCTCGGCGTCACCGTGATGGCCTCGTTCGTCGGCGCCTCGTGGGGCATCACCGAGATGATCTTCCTCTCCCCGATCCTGGTGCGCGTCGCCCTCCAGTTCGGCCCGGCGGAAATCTGCTCCCTGATGCTGCTCGGCCTGCTCGCCGGCTCGACGCTCGCGCGCGGCTCGCCGCTCAAGGGCGTCGCCATGACGGTGCTCGGCCTGATGCTCGGCATCGTCGGCTCCGACATCGAGACCGGCGCCGAGCGCTTCACCTTCGGCATTACCGAGCTCGACGACGGCATCGAGCTGATCGCGCTCGCGCTCGGCCTGTTCGGCCTCGCCGAGTTCATGAACAGCGTCAACCAGCAGGCGGAGATCAACACCAAGTACACCAACGTCCGTCTGCGCGACATGCGGCCGACGCGCGAGGACGTGCGGCGCTCGGTCTTCCCGATGATGCGCGGCACGATCATCGGCAGCCTGTGCGCGCTGATCCCGGGAACCGGCCCGACGATCGCGTCGTTCGTCGCCTACGCGACCGAGAAGAAGGTGTCGAAGACGCCGGAGAAGTTCGGCACCGGCATGATCGAGGGCGTCGTCTGCCCCGAGACATCGACCCACTCGTCGACGCAAGGCGACTTCATCCCGACCATGAGCCTCGGCATTCCGGGCGACGCCGTGATGGCGCTCTTGCTCGGCGCCCTGATGATCCAGGGCATCGTGCCGGGACCGCAGCTCATCACCCAGCATCCCGACGTGTTCTGGGGTCTGGTGGCGAGCTTCTGGATCGGCAACATCATGCTGGTGCTGCTCAACGTGCCGCTGATCGGCATCTGGGTGAAGCTGCTCACCATTCCGTACAAGTACCTCTACCCGAGCGCCATGTTCTTCGTCTGCATCGGCGTCTACGCGGCCAACAACGACATGTTCCAGGTCGGCGAGGTGCTGGCGATCGGCATCCTCGGCTACGTGCTGCTGCGGCTCGGCTTCCACCCGGCGCCGATCCTGCTCGGCTTCGTGCTCGGCCCGCGCTTCGAGGAGAACTTCCGCCGCGCCATGCTGATCTCGCGCGGTGACATCCTGGTCTTCCTCGAGCGCCCGATCAGCGCCGTGTTCATCGCGCTCGCCACGATCCTGGTCGTCGGCCAGCTCTACTTCCGTCTCAAGGGCGGCAAGAAGCAGGTCGTGCCGGGCGACACCGTCGAGCAGCCGCTCGCCGCCGAGTAGGGCCTTCGCCAATTGGTAAAGACGTCAACGGGCCGCGACCTCGTCGCGGCCCGTTCGCTTTTCATGATCATGAGGTGAGACTTGCAGCCCGCTTGGAGAGGCGGAATGCGGGGAAGCGCTATCGGTCGAGAGTGGACTGCGTGACTCTATCCAGGCTGAGCGGATAGCCGCCTACTTCGACTGGGGAACCTGCGGGCCCGGGGCTGCCGGCGCCCCGCGCTGGAGCTGATTGAGCACGCCACCCTGGTTCGCTGGCGCCGGGGCCGATGGCGCCCCGCTCTGCGAAGCCGGGATCACGGCCGACGGCCCGCGCTCGTGGCTCGCGATGATCGAGAGCGCCAAACTGGTGAGGAAGAAGCCGGCCGCCAGGATCGCGGTCGCACGGGTGAGCGCATTGGCGGTGCCGCGGCTCGTCATGAAGCCGCTGCCGCCCCCGATTCCGAGCCCGCCGCCTTCGGACTTCTGCAGCATGATCACGCCGATCATCGCCAGAACCAGCATGAGATGGATCACGATGACGACCGTGTGCATTGAACCCGTCCGTTGGAGATGAAGAAACCGGCCCCGTCCGACCGGCCGTATACGGCATATAGGCAGCCGGGCGGCTGTCTACACGATCCGGTCCCGCATTGCCACCGGAGCGATGACGGCCGTGCCCCTACCTCGCCCCATCCTTCCGTCTTACTTCAGCGTTGCCAGGTAAGCCACGACGTCATCGACATCTTTTTGCTCGGTCAGGCCGTCGAAAGGCATCCGCGTGCCGGCCACCTTGGCCTGCGGATTGGCTACGAACTGCCGCAGGGTCATCTCGTCCCAGACGAGATTGGCCCGCCGCATCGGACCCGAATAACGGAAGTCATCGAGGGCGGCCGATTTGCGCCCGACGATGCCCTTGAGGCTCGGCCCGACGGCATCGGGCTTTTCGGTGTGGCAGGCCGCGCAGGTGGCGAACACCTGCTTGCCGTGAGCGAGATCGGCCGCCGAGGCCCGAGACGCCGCCAGGATGGCGGTCGCGCCGAGCGCGGCCAGCATGACGCGGCGGCTCATGCGTGCACCAGTGGGCCGGGATTCTTGACGTACTGGGTCGTGATCGCCTGCGCCGACCAGTAGGCGAGCGCCCCGACCGTGCCGGTCGGATTGTAGCCGTGCTGCTGAGGAAACACCGAAGCGCCGAGCACGAACAGATTGTGCGCGTCCCAGGCCTGCAGGTAGCGGTTGACGACGCTCGATTTCGGGTCCGATCCCATCATGGTGCCGCCGGTATTGTGGGTCGACTGGTAGGGCACGATGGTGAACTTCTTCGGCCGCTGATGCAGCTCGTAATGGGTCGGGTTCATCGCCTTGATGATCCCGTCGAGCTTGGCCAGCAGGTAGTGCGACATCTTATGGTCGTTGTCAGTGCCGTTGTAGGTGAGCCGGATCAGCGGCCGGCCGAGCGCGTCGCGGTAGGTCGGGTCGAGATCCATAAAGTTCCTGGCGTTGGCGTAGACCGAGCCCTGCGTATTGAAGCCGGTCGCGTGCTGGTACCACTTGGCGGTCGCGTGCTTCCATTCCGAGCCCCAGCGCGGCGTGCCGTGCGGCACCGGGCGCGACCCGATCGGCGGCGCGCCGCCGTTGTTGCAGGCAATGTAGCCGCCGCCGAAGAAGCCGAGACCGCCGTGGTCGAAGTTCTCGCCGTTGAAGTCATCGATCGCGATCGACATGCCGGGCGCGCCGATGAACGGGTTCATCCACTTGTCCTCGAAGAACGCCGTGCCACCCGCCTCGAACTGGTAGGCGTAGTTCTTGCCGACCACGCCCCGGCCGGTCTTCGGATCGTACGGCTCGCCGATGCCGGCGAGCAGCAGCTGCTGGGTGTTGCCGAAGACGAAGCTCGACAGCACCACGATCCCGGCCGGCTGCTCGAACTCCTCGCCGGTGCGCAGATCCGTATAGGCCACGCCGGTGACCTTCTTGGCAGCCTTGTCGTACAGGAGCCGGCTCACGAACGAGCGGGTGCGCAGCTCGAATTTCGGCTCGGTGCGCAATACCGGCATCACGTTGACGTTCGCGGACGCCTTCGCGTTCGCCTCGCAGGCCGTGCGGTTGCAGTGGCCGCAATACTCGCACGCGCCGAGCGTGATCCCTTCCGGGTTCACATAAGGCGCGCTCGCGGTCGCGACGGGCAGCGGGAACGGGTGATAGCCGAGGCTCTTCGCGGCATCACGAAAGATCGCCGGGCCGACGCCGGTCTTGATCGGTTTGTTGGGATAGTCGTCGCTGCGCGGCCCCTCGAATGGATTGCCGCCCGCGATGGTGTTGCCGCGCAGGTTGCCGGCCTGGCCGGAAGCGCCGCACAACTTATCGAAGTGATCATAGTGCGGCTCGAGCTCGGCATAGCTCACCGGCCAGTCCGCGATCGTCATGTCGTCCGGGATGGCCTTGGCGCCGTACCTCTCGGCGAGCGCGCTGCGGATGCGGAAGTCGGTCGGCAGGAAGCGCCAATGCAGCCCGCCCCAGTGGATTCCGGAGCCGCCCACACCCTCGCCCGGCAGGAAGGCGCCAAAGCGACGGATCGGCAGCGCGCGCTCGTCCGGCTCGTTGCGAAACGTAATCGTATCGAGCGAGTTGTCCTGCATCAGCTCGATGCGCTGCACGTAGCGCAGCTCGTCGCGCAGCTGGGTGAGGGTGAACTCCTCCTTCGGGATGCGATCCTGCCCGCGCTCGAGTCCGACCACATCGAGCCCGGCCTTGGTGAGCTCGCGCGCCATGATGGCGCCGGTCCAACCCATGCCGACCATGACGGCGTCGACTTCTTTCAGCTTCGTGACCATCGCGACGCCCTCCCGTTACGAAAAATCCGCGATCGACTTCGGCGGCGCGACGTAGCGCTTGTCGTAGTAGGCATCGACCTTTTCGCGGTAGAGCGCCGGCAGGCCCGGGAAGCCGATCATCTTCCAGCCGGCCATGTTGCGGTTGCCGCCGTACATCGGATCGGAGAAGAAACCCTCCATCACGATCGCGAGCACGCGATTGAAGAAGGCACTGGCGGAAAAATTCTCGAACTTGGCCGTGCCCGCCTCGATCTGCTTGAGCGCATCGATCCGTTCCGCCGGCGCGAGACGATCGAGCTCCTTGCCGAAGGTCTTGTGCGACCATGCGTTCGCCGCCGCGATGCCGGCGGTGAAATACTCGCGCGGCGTGAGCGCGAGCTGATACCCCTGCTCCGGCGCCCCGCGGTGGAACGGACCGGATCGGTACACCCGGTCCCCTGCCCCGTAGGCACCGGCGAGCTGGCGGTCGATATAGGCGACGACGCCGCAGTCGGTGCCGGACGGCGAGAGCTCGTCCGCCGGAATGATCGTATCGGCCATCGCCGACATGAACGCGACCTCGGTCGCCGTCAGCACGAGGTAGGTTTCGGGCTCGGCGGCGGTTGCGGCAGGCTGCGGCGCCGCGGGCGCCGCCTCCGCGGGCGTCGCTGCTGCGAGCTCGCCTGTGAGCCCGCTCGCAACGCTGGCACCGGCAAGGCCGGCGCCCAGCAGAAATTTTCGACGGGTATCGTCGACCATGATTTCCTCCCGCGACTCGACCGTGACGTGACGGTCATTGTCCCATTGCGAGCATGCTAGCGCGGCGCCTGACAAAGTCGAGCCGGATGATATTCTGCGTCGCGCGAGGAACGCATACGAGGGACACGAAATGGGCAAGGGACATCGTGACAAGGTCGCCGTGATCACCGGCGGCGCGAACGGCATCGGCCAGGCTTTCGCCAGGCGCCTCGCCGAGGACGGCGCGCATGTCGCGATCGCCGACGTCGCGCCGGGCGATGCGACCGTCAAGCTGGTCCAGCAGGCCGGTCGCGAGGCGCTCGCCTGCAAATGCGACGTCTCCTCGCCGGACGCCGTCGCGGCCATGGCGAGGGAAGTCCTCGGCCGCTTCGGCCGCTGCGACATCCTGATCAACTGCGCCGGCATCTTTCCGCAGCAGGCCTTCGAGGAGATGTCCTTCGCGGACTGGCGCCGCCTGATGTCGATCAACCTCGACAGCGCCTTCCTGTGCGCGTCGGCGTTCGTGCCCGGCATGAAGCAGCGCCGCTGGGGCCGCATCGTCAACATGGCGTCGAGCACGCTCGGCTCGGTCGTCACCGGCTTCGTGCACTACGTGGCGAGCAAGGGCGCGATCGTCGGCTTCACCCGCGCGCTCGCCTCCGAGCTCGGCCCCTACGGCATCACGGTCAATGCCATCTCGCCGGGCTTGACGCGCACGCCCGGCACCGTGTCGCGCGCCCCGCGCGCCGGCCTGAAAGACATGGACGAGGAGTTCGCCGCAGTCGCCCAGATGCAGGCGATCAAGCGCGGCGAGGTGCCGGAGGACCTGGTCGGCGCCATGTCGTTCCTCACCAGCGACGACGCTGCGTTCATGACCGGCCAGAAGCTCAACGTGGATGGCGGGCGGGTGCGAGGCTAAGCCGTCATTGCGACGCGTGCGAAGCACGCCGAAGCAAAGCAATCTCGATCCGCAAACACATGAGTCCGCGGGACGAGATTGCCCCGTCGGCGTTCCGCCGGCTCGCAATGACGCCCTGGGCCCCTCAAATCCCGAGATACCGCGACTTGATGTCGTCGTTCGCCCACAGCTCGGCGGGCTTGGCCGAATAGACCACCCTGCCCTTGCTCATGACATGCACATAGTCGACGAGCTTGAGCGCAAGCGCCGCATTCTGCTCGACCAGCAGGATCGACAGGCCCTCGGCCTTGAGCTTGCCGACCGCCTCCCACACGCCCTGAATGATGATCGGCGCGAGCCCCTCCGACGGCTCGTCCATGACCAGGCAGTCCGGGTTGGTCATCAGCGCGCGGCCGATCGCCAGCATCTGCTGCTCGCCGCCCGAGAGCGTGCGTGACCGCTGGTGGCGCCGCTCGCGCAGGCGGGGAAACAGCGCGTAGACGCGCTCGAGCGTCCACTCGTGGCGCTCGATGTTGCGCTCGGCGACCAGCAGGTTCTCCTCGACGCTGAGCGTCGGAAACACGCGGCGGCCCTGCGGCACGAGGCCCATGCCGCTGCGCACGGTGGCGAACGAGGTGTTGGCGGTGACGTCGTCGCCCTTGAAGACGATCTTTCCGCGCCGCGGCGGCACGAAGCCGACGATGGAATTCACCAGCGTGGTCTTGCCGACGCCGTTGCGGCCGAGCAGGCCGAGGATCTGGCCCTGCTCGAGCTGCAGCGTGAGGCCCTGCAGCACATAGGCGTCCCCGTAATAGGTGTGGATGTCCTGGACCTCGAGGATCGCCATCAGCCGGTCCCCAGATAGATTTCCTGGACCTTGGTGCTCTTGCGGATCGCCTCGGCTTTTCCGGTCTCGAGGATCCGCCCGAAATGCAATACCGACACATGGTCGGTGACGCCGAACACCACGTCCATGTCGTGCTCGATCAGAAGGATCGCGAGGCCGGGATCGAGCCGCATCAGGAACTGCGCCATCTCGTGCGATTCGCCCGAGGAGAGCCCCGCGGCGGGCTCGTCGAGCAGCAGGATTTTCGGGTCGCTCGCGAGCCCGAGCACGATCTCGAGCTGGCGCTGCTCGCCATGCGAGAGGTTGCGCACCTCGACATTGCGGCGGTCGTGGAAGCGCGCCTGCTCGAGCAGCCGATCGGCCTTCACGTAGGCGTCGCGGTAGGACGACATGAAGCGCCAGGCGACGAATTTCGACGGCTGCACGCCCTTGATGGCGAGCAGGACGTTGTCGAGCACGGTGAGGCGCGGAAACAGGCTGGTGATCTGAAACGTGCGCGCCATCCCGAGCATGGCGCGGCGATGGCTCGGCCAGCGGGTGACGTCGCGGCCGAACAGCATCACCTGGCCGGCGCTCGCCGGCAGGATGCCGGTGATCAGGTTGAACAGCGTGGTCTTGCCGGCGCCGTTCGGCCCGATGATCGCCTTGCGATCGCCCGGCATGATCTTGAGATCGACGCCGCGCACGGCCTGCAGTCCGCCGAAGCTTTTGCACAAGCCGACAAGCTCGAGAACGGGCGTAGCCCCGTCTCCTTCGGTCACCTGGTCCACGCTCGTGTCCCTGCTGGAGTGCCGGGGCCCGGCTGCCCCGACATCGTCATTTGCGGCCCCTATTCGCAGAACTTACACGGCGGAAAGTCGCGGCTGTAGACCGGCTGCTTGAGGAACGCGGCCTTGTCGTAGGTCCAGAACTGGCTCACGTTCGGATAGGTCTTGATCACCGTATTCCATAGCTCGGCCTTGTCGTAGCCGAACATCTTCCGCCGCTCGACCTTCTTGATGTAGATGTTCTGGATCGGGTTGCGCATGTCGTCGATGCTCACCGGGCCGCGCACCGCGTCGATCTTCATCCCCTCCATGATCTTGATGAATTGCTCGGCGCCCGGCCATTTGCCGCCGGCCTTGCGCAGCGCGAGGTCGATCCATTCGGCCGTCGTGTAGTTGGTCTCCGAGTAATATGATGGCACCTTGTTGTACTTCGCGCGGTAGGCCTTCACGAAGGCGGCGTTCTTCGGCGTATCGATCGCGGCACTGTACTGCAGGGCCGAGACGTGGCCGATCACCTCGTCACCCATCGCGGGCAGCACGAACTCGTCGTAGCTCGTGCCGCCGCCGAGCACCGGCTTCTTGTTGCCCGCGGCCGCGAGCTGCTTGGGAAACTGCAGCGACATCGGCCCGACCATGAGAGTGAAGATCGCGTCGGCATCGGGCCGGATGGTCGGGATGTACGGACCGAAATCCTTGGTACCGATCGGCGGCCAGATTTTCTGAATGATCTTGCCGCCGCAGTCCTCGAACGCCTTCTGAAAGCCTCCTGCGACTTCGTAGCCGAACGCATAGTCCGCAGCGATCACCACGATCTTCTTGTAACCCTGATCGCAGGCCCATTGGCCGAGCGGGTGGCTCGGCTGCGAGCTCGCGAAGCCGGTGCGGATGAAATAGGGGTACTTGCTGAGCTGGCGCTGGGTGAGGTCGTCGGCAGCCGCGACCGGCGAGATGTAGAGCGTCTTCTCGCTCGTGCTGACCGGCGCGAGCGCGTAGCCGGTCGAGGCGAGGAGCCCGCCGACCATCATGTTGACCTTGTCCTGCAGGATGAGCTTCTTCGCCTTCGTGACCGCGACGTCGGACTTGCCCTGCTCATCCTCCACGATGAATTTCACGGGCACGCCACCGAAATCGCTCTTGTGCTCGTCGAGATACATCTGGAAGCCATCGACCATGTCCTTGCCGATCGCCGCGAAGATGCCGGTCATCGGCGCGAGGAAGCCGATGCGCAACTCCTCGGCGGCCGCGGCCGACCCGGTGCCGAGCGCGAGCGCGCCGGCGAGCAGCAGCGGGCCGAACCCGCGCAACCATGGGTGCCTCATCGTCCTCTCCTGCTTTCTCCCCTGCCCGTGCATCCGGCGGCCGCGCCCCTACTCGCAGAACTTACACGGCGGAAAGTCGCGGCTGTAGACCGGCTGCTTGAGGAACGCGGCCTTGTCGTAGGTCCAGAACTGGCTCACGTTCGGATAGGTCTTGATCACCGTGTTCCACAGCTCGGCCTTGTCGTAGCCGAACATCTTCCGGCGCTCGACCTTGCGGATGTAGATGTTCTGGATCGGATTGCGCGAGTCGTCGAAGCTCACGGGCCCGCGCACGGCGTCGATCTTGAGGCCCTGCATGATCTTGATGAACTGCTCGGCGCCCGGCCACTTGCCGCCGGTCTTCTGCATCACCGTGTCGATCAGCTGCGCCGTCGTGTAGTTGCTCTCCGAGAAGTAGGACGGCACCTTGTTGTACTTCGCGCGATAGGCCTTGACGAAGGCCTCGTTCGCCGGCGTCTCCAGCGCGGCGCTGTACTGCAGCGGCGAGATCCCGCCGATCGCCTCGTCGCCCATCGCCGGCAGGACGAACTCGTCGTAGCTCGTGCCGCCGCCGATCACCGGCTTCTTGTTGCCGGAGGCCGCGAGCTGCTTTGGAAACTGCAGCGACATCGGCCCGACCATCAGCGAAAAGATCGCGTCGGCGTCCTGGCGGATGGTCGGGATGTAGGGCCCGAAGTCCTTGGTGGTCAGCGGCGGCCAGATCTTCTGGATGATCTTGCCGCCGCATCCCTCGAACGCCTTCTGGAAGCCGCCAACCACCTCGTAGCCGAAGGCGTAATCGGCCGCGATCACGGCGATCTTCTTGTAGCCCTGTTGGCAGGCCCATTCGCCGAACGGATGGCTCGGCTGCGACGAGCTCCAGCCGGTGCGGATGAAGTAGGGATATTTGTCGATCTGGCGCTGGGTGAGGTCGTCGGCCGCCGGGATCGACGCGATGTAGACGGTCTTCTCCGCCGTGCTCACCGGCGCGAGCGCGTAGCCGGTCGGCGCCAGGATGCCGCCGACGATCATGTGCACGTGGTCCTGCAGGATCAGCTTCTTCGCCTTGGTGACGTCGACGTCGGGCTTGGCGGTGTCGTCCTCGAGCAGGAACTTCACGGTCGCGCCCCCGAAAGCATGCGGGTGCTGGTCGACGTAGAGCTGGAAGCCGTCGACCATGTCCTTGCCGACCGCCGCGAACGGGCCCGTCATGGCGGCGAGGAAGCCGATGCGCAGCTCCTCGGCGGACACGCTCGAGGCCGTGCCGAGCACGACCGCGCCGGCGAGCAGCAGCGGACGAAGTCCGCCAAACGACTTACCAAGCGACTTCCAGAGCGATGTGCGCTTCATCGTTTCGTCTCCCAGTTTGCCGCTCTCTTGCTCGAGCCGCCCCGCTCAAGATGACGCGGCCGCCAGTTTCTCCTTGCCGCTCGGGTTTCCCGGCGCGCCACGGCCCCGGCGCAGGCGCTCGGGAATGCCCATCAGCCCGCTCGGCAGGTAGAAGATCGTCAGCACGTAGATGCCGCCGAGCACATACTGCCACCACGGCACCAGCGTGCTCAGATACTCGCGGATCGCGATGACGATGAAGGCGCCGATGATGCCGCCGACGAGCGTGCCGGCGCCGCCCAGCACCGCCATCAGCAGCGCGTCGACGGAAGTGGTCAGCACCACGTTGTCGGGGCTGACGATGCCGGCGGTGTGCGCCCACAGCACGCCCGAGAGCCCGCCGAAGGCGCCGGCGATGATGAAGGCGATGTATTTGTGCAGCCACGTATTGTAGCCGAGGATCTTCATGCGCGGCTCGCGCTCGCGGATGCCGACGAGGCTGCGCCCGAACGGCGAGCGCACCAGCACGTACATGGCGAACAGCGACAGCGTGAACAGCACGAGCACGACGAAGAAGAAGGTGACCTCGTTGGAGAGGTCGATGCCGAATTTCGGCCGGGTCGCGATATTGATGCCGTTGTCGCCGCCGGTTAGCGAGTTCCACCGATACGCGAGCCCCCACACGCACTGGCCGAGCGCGAGCGTGATCATCAAGAAATAGACGCCGGTCGCGCGGATCGCGAGCAGGCCGAACACGGCGGCGAGCGCCGCGCCGATCAGGAGCCCGAGCAGCACCACCAGCCAGAAATCGAAGCCGAGGCCGATATTGTATTTGGCGGCGAGGATCGCCGTCATGTAGGCGCCGACGCCGAAATAGGCCGCCTGCCCGAGTGAGGCGAGACCGGTGAAGCCGAGCAGCAGGTCGAGGCTCATCACCAGGATCGAGAACACGAGCGCGCGCGTCGCCAGCAGGATCACGAACGAGCTCGTGAACGGAATGCCGATGGCGAGCAGCGCGATCGCGGCGACGACCAGTGCGATCTTGAGGCGGCTGGTCATCTGGCTCACTCCCGTCCGAACAGGCCGGTCGGCTTGACGGCGAGGATCAGCGCCATCGGGGCATACAGCGTGAAGTACGACACCTCGGGGAACAAGGCCTTGCCGAAATTGTCGGCGAGCCCGACCAGCAGCGCGCCGATCGCGGCGCCGCCGAGGCTGCCCATGCCGCCGATGATGACGACCGCGAAGGCGAGCGGGAGGATCTCGAAATCGAGGCCCGGATAGATGCCGAGGAAGGCGCCGCCGATCACGCCGCCGAGGCCCGCGAGCGCGGCGCCGAGGGCGAAGATGAACATGGAGATACGCGAGGTGTCGATGCCGACGCCGCGCGCCATCTGCGCGTCGTCGACGGTCGCGCGCACCATGGCGCCGATCCGCGTCTTCTCCATCGCGAGCCACAGCGCGCCGCCGATCACGACCGCGATCGCGATCATGAAGATGCGGTAGAGCGGCAGATAGAGCGAGCCGACACGGACGCTCTGCGCCAGCGCCGCGGGCGGATCGATGTCGAAATTGTTGCCGGTCCAGATGTCGAGCGCGGCCTGCTGAAACAGGAACGCGAAGCCGACCGTGAGCAGCACCTGGCGCAGCGGGTCGAACCCGAGCGGGCGCAGGAAGGCGCGTTCCATCACGAGGCCGACGGCGCCGATCGCGATGGCGGCGAGCGGGATCGCCAGCACCCACGAGCCGGTGCTCCAGATCACCGTAAGCGCCACATAGCCGCCGAGCAGAAAGTAGGAGCCATGCGCCAGGTTGACGATCCGCATGACGCCGAAAATGAGCGAGAGGCCGCTGCCGACCAGAAACAGGAGGGCGCCGTAGGAAATGCCGTTGAAGGTCTGGATCAGCCAGTAGTTGACGCCCACCAACTCCCCCCAACAGGAACTGCCAGATCAGCTTAACCCATGGCAAGGCGCACGGAAACGGATAGATGGCCGCAGGATGTCGATCGCCGCGGCGGGCTTATTCCGGCCATCACATGGCATTGGCTCATTCGCCCGATTTGCACCCGGCGAAAGGCTGCGGAGATGCCCTTCCCGCCTCCATCCCAGGGGGCACCCCTAGGGGGGCCGATGCAGCACCGCGGGCGACCGCGTCACAGTCCGCCGCCCGCGCTTGAAGACATAGAGCACGGGAGCGAGCTCGCGCACCGCCGCCTGCACGCTGTCGCAATCGAGCACAACCAGATCGGCGTCGTTGCCGACCGTGAGCCCGTAGCTCCGGGCGTTCACGAGCGCGGCCGCCCTTGTCGTGATCATGGCGAAGCATTCGGCGATCTCGGCCGACGACGCGGCCCGGCACACATTGGCGTAGAGATTGGCCATGCGGAGGAGCGAGCCGTCGCCGAACGGCGTGAACGGGTTGAGCACGTTGTTGGTGGCGAGCGAGCAGTTCACGCCATGGCCGAGCAGATGATGCGCCGGCGTCACGCCGCGGGCGCCGCTGTTCGGCCCGGTGCGCCCCATGAGAAAGAGATCGGTCGACGGCAGCACCGTGAGCGCGACGCCGGCCGAGCGCAGCCGCGCCGCAGCGGCCGCAAGTCCCTCCGGCGTGAGCACCGAGAGCCTGGTGACATGGCCGGCGGCGACGCGCCCCCCATAGCGGAGCTCCTCCGCGCGGCGACACACGTGGGTGAGGTCCATCGTGTCGGCGTCGAGGTCGAAATCGAGATGCATGTCGATATCGACGTCGAGCTCGCGCGCCAGCGCAAAAATGCGATCGATCTGCCCGTGCGGGTTCGTATCGGTGTACGGGCAGGCGCCGATGAGGTTGCCGCCGCGTTTGAGCGCGGCGACCATCAGCTCCTCGGTGCCCGGATTGTTGAGCATGCCTTCTTGCGGAAAGATGCAGATTTCCAGATCGACCGCCCACGCATATTCGCGCACCAGCGGCAGCACGCCCTCGAGCCCGCGCAGGCCGATGCCGGGATCGACCTCGAGGTGCGTGCGCACGTGGGTCGTGCCGTTGAGGATACAACGCTCGAGCGTGCGCCTGGCGCGCGCGTAGACGTCTTCTGCCGTGAACGCGGCCTTGAGCCGCGTCACCTCGCGGATCGCGGCGCCGAGATCGCCCTCGGCCTGGCAGCGGTCGAGGATGCAGGCCTTGTCGAGATGCAGGTGGGTCTCGACGAATCCGGCCGAGACCAGCCGGCCGCCGATGTCGAGGGTCTCGGCTTCGGCCGCAAGCCGCGGCGCGATGGCGACGATCTTGCCGCCGGCGATACCGATATCGGTGAGCCGCGTGGCGTCCGACGCGAGGCGCGCGTCGCGCAGGATCAGATCCATCTCGACCTTTCACCCGATCGTCACTGCTTGCGCGAGATTAGTGGCATGTCAGCACCATCGAAAGTGCCGAACGCCGGACGTAGCACGTTGGCGTCGCGGTCGCGGTCGGCTTAGGCTTTGTTACGATTCGTTTCCCGATCGAACGCTCCCGGCCTTGTCGGACCCAGACCCCGCCGAACCCGAGATCCCGCCGTGGCTCATGGCCGCGGCCGAGCTGGTGCAGCGCGAGACGGAACCGACCCGCCTGCCCGATGTCCCCGAGATCGCGCTGCGGCTTGCGGTCGAGACGCCGCCACTGTGGGAGAAGATCGAGACCGAGCTCGATATCCGCAGCGGCTTCCCGCCCTATTGGGCCTTCGCGTGGGCGGGCGGCATCGCGCTCGCGCGTCATGTGCTCGACCATCCGGACCTGGTCGCCGGGCGCCGGGTGCTCGATTTCGCGGCGGGCTCGGCGCTGGTCGGCATTGCGGCGGCCAAAGCGGGGGCGGCGCGTGTCGTTGCCAACGACATCGATCCGCTCGCCGCCGTCGCAATCTCGTTCAATGCCGATCTCAATGGCGTTGCGCTCGCCGCAAGCGTCGACGACCTCCTGCCGGTCGATGCCGGCTTCGACCCGACGACCTTCGACGTGGTGCTGGTCGCCGACGTCTTCTACGCTCCCGAGCTCGCGGCGCGTGCGATTGCGTTTCTCGCCCGTTGCCGCGCCGCCGGCTGCACGGTCGTGATCGGCGATCCGGGGCGCCGCGACCTCCCGCTCGATCGCCTGGAAAAGCTCGGCAATTACGCCATCACGGTGACGCGCGATTGCCAATTCTTCGGCGCCCAGGCGCCCGGTGGGCAGGTGGAGCTGCGCGCCGCGAATGTGTGGAAGTTCATCGGGTAATCGTCTAGGCCGCATGCAGCGAAGCGGAAGGCGGGGACAGCCTTTCCCGGATCACGGTGCTTCGCGCCTCCATCCGGGCTACGCACTGAACTCACGGATAGCCCCGGAACGTCCCGTGCGATCCAAAGCCCCAGTAGTTGCGCAGGGTGTCGCGGTCCCACACTTTCGGACGCTGCGGCCGGTCCTGGTGCCATGGCCGCGGATCGAAATAGCCGAGCGCCTCGTCCTTCATCTGGTCCATCTCGCAAAAGAGCTCGACCCGCACATTGTCGGCGTTGCGATGATAGGCCGCGATGTTGTGGCCGATGATGTGGCGCGCCGGCCCCCAGACCAGGCGGATGCCGTTCCGGGCGAGGAAATCGCAGGCACGATGGATCTCCGGCCAGTCTTTGACCTCGAATGCGATGTGATGGAGCTGCGGCACGGGGTCGACGACGAAATTGACCGTGTGGTGATCGGTGTTGCAGCGCAGGAACGCGAAGGTGGTGTCGCGCCAGTCGGAGACGCGGAAGCCGAGCACCTCGGTGTAGAACCTGGTCACCTCCTGCACGTCGGTGACCCGGTAGGCGACGTGGCCGAGCTTGAGCGGCGTGATCACCGCCTGTACGCCGTCATCTCCGGCGAAATTGTAGTCGGCAAAAAGCTCGATCGAGGTGCCCTTGATGTCGCGAAAGACGAGCGCCTCGGCGATGCCGGGCGAGATGCCGCTGCGGCGCTCGCTCTTGATGCCGAGCGCCGCGAGCTCGCGGGCGAGCGCCGCGAGGTCGCTGCCGGGCGCGACCTGGAAGCTCAGCCGCCGCAGCGCCACCGCATCACCGCGCTCGAGCACGATCGCCTCGAGGCCGGTGCGGGTCGCGAGATAGGCGCGATCGCGATCTCGCTCGAGCACGCGCAGGCCGAGAACGTCAGCGTAATAGGCAACCTGGCCCTCGAGGTCCGGCGTCGAGAAGCTGGCGTGGCCGAGGCGACGGACTTGGATCATCGGCGACCCCCTCGTGGATGCTACGCCCTTACGTCGACCTGCAGCTCGCCCAGCACCGCCGCCGAGCGCCCGACCAGCCGATCGCCCGGTTTCACCGGTCCGACGCCTTCCGGCGTGCCGGTGTAATAAACGTCGCCGGGATAGAGCGTGTAATACTCCGACGCGAACTCGATCAGCCGGCGGATGTCGTAGATCAGGTAGCTCGTGTTGGTGTCCTGGCGCGTCTCGCCGTTGACGGTGAGCGACAGCGGCTGGTTGTCGGGATCGCCGATCTCGTCGGCCGTGACCATCCAGGGGCCGAGCACCGCATAGCCGTCGCACGACTTGCGAAAGCTGCGGTCCTGCGGACCGCGCACCGTCATGTCGAGGCCGAGGCAATAGCCCGCGACGTAGTCGAGCGCTTTTTCGCGCGGGATCCTGCTGCCCTCGCGGCCGATGATCAGCACCAGCTCGATCTCGTGATCGTTGCGCTTGTCGGGAAAGCGGATCGGGATGCCCTCGGACGGTCCGACCAGCGCCGAGTTGGCCTTGAGGAAGATGCCGGCCTCACCGATGTCGGTCGAGAAGCGCCGCACCCCGCCGGAGAGCGCCTCCGCGACGTGGTTCATCTCTTCGATGTGCTTGCGGTAGTTGGTCGGCGCCGCCATCAGCTTGCTCGGCCGCGCCACCGGCGGGAGCAGCTTCACCTGCGCGAGCGGCTTGCCCGGCGCCGAGGCTGCCATCTTCTCCAGCCGCTGGCGCCACGCCGGCAGCGCCGCGATCACGGCGTCGCCCCGCATGTCGTAGCGGGCGCCCTTGCGGATCTCGTCCTGGGCGGCGCTGACGTCGTGCACCATGTCGCCCTTGATGACGCCGAGGCGATCATCGTCGAACCTGCAAATGCGCATCGGGCTGTTTTCCTCGGTTGGGGGCGAATAGCGAATAGCGAATGGCGAATAGGGCCACGCCGCCTCCTACCCTATTCGCTATTCGCCATTCACTACTCGCTACTCACAATACGCCCCACGCGCAATCGCCAGAAACTCACTAGCCTTGAGGCTCGCGCCGCCGACCAGCGCGCCGTCGACGTTGGCGACCGCCATCAGTTCCTTGGCATTGGCCGGCTTGACCGATCCGCCGTAGAGGATGCGCACGCCCTCCCCGGCCGCGCCGAACCGCGCCACGAGGCGCCCCCGGATGAAGCCGTGCACCTCGGCGACGTCGGCCGGGATCGGCGTGAGCCCGCTGCCGATCGCCCAGACCGGCTCGTAGGCGACCACGAGATTGGCCGCCGTCGCGCCATCCGGCAGCGAGCCGTCGAGCTGCCCGCCGCAGATCGCCAGCGCCGTGCCGGAGGCGCGCTCCTCGCGACTCTCGCCGACGCACACGATGGCGACGAGACCGGCGCGCCAGGCGGCTTGCGCCTTGGCGCGCACCGCGGCGTCGCTTTCATGGTGCAGGGTGCGCCGCTCCGAATGGCCGACGATGACGAAGCGCGCACCCGCGTCGCTGAGCATCTCGGCCGCGATGTCGCCCGTGAAGGCGCCCGCCGGCTCGGCGCGGCAATCCTGGCCGCCGATCGCGACCGGACTGCCGGCGGCGCGCGCCGCGAAGGCCGCGATCAGTGTTGTGGGAGGGCAGACCAGCAGGTCGGCCTTGGGCGTGACCGGCGCCGCCCCGGCGATGATGCGGTCGAGCTCGACGATCGAGGCCGCGAGCCCGTTCATCTTCCAATTGCCGGCAACCAAAGGACGGCGCGCCGCAGCCATCGTGCATCCCCAACGATCCCGGTTCGCGTTACCAGACGGACTTGCCGCGCGGAAGAGGGCCGCGACACATTTCCCGCCGTTAATTCAACATGTTGCGGATGGCCCCTGCCATCCCTATGATAGCCACAATTCGCTGCGCGTTGGCGCGCGAGCAAAGATCACTCCCACGCAAAGACGATTGGCATGCTTCGCGGTATACGCAACGCCTCCTCGGGTTGGGTCGGCAAAACGATCATGGCTGTGGTCGTCGGCGGCCTCGCCGTCAGCTTCGGCATCTGGGGCATCGGCGACATCTTCCGCGGCTATACGCGTGGCGCGCTGGTGACGGTCGGCAACGACAAGATGACGGCCGACCAGTTCCGCCAGCTGTTCAACCAGCGCCTCCAGGCGCTGTCGCGCCAGGTACGCCGGCCGATCACGCCCGAGCAGGCGCGCGCCTTCGGCATCGACCGCCAGGTCCTGTCCGAGTGGATACAGAATGCCGCGCTCGACCAGTACGTGCGACGCCTGCGACTCGGCATTCCTGAGGCTGCCGTGATCCAGCACGTCATGGATGATCCGCGCTTCCGCATCCCGGGCGGCCAGTTCGACGCGACCCGGTTCCAGGCCGCCCTGAGCGAGGAGGGATACTCGGAGCAGGGCTACATCGCCGAGCAGAAGCGCGACACCTTGCGCCGGCAGCTTCTGCTGTCGCTTAGCGCCAACCTCGACGCGCCGAAGGCGCAGCTCGAGGCGCTCAACCGCTTCCAGAACGAGCAGCGCGACGCCGATTTCGTGGTGCTCACCCCGGCCCAGGCCGGCGACATCCCGCCGCCCGCGCCCGACGTGCTCGCCAAGTATTTCGACGCCCGCAAGGTGCTCTTTCGCGCGCCCGAGTACCGCAAGGCGACGATCCTGGCGCTGACGCCCGACACGGTCGCGTCGACGATCGAGATCCCGGACGCCGAGGTCAAGGATTTCTACGATAAGAACAAGGATCGGTTCGGCACGCCGGAGAAGCGCGACGTGCAGCAGATCCTGTTCTTCAACAAGGACGAGGCGCACAAGGCGGCCGAGCGCCTCAAGAGCGGCACCTCGTTCGACGACCTGATCAAAGACCCGGCGATCAAGGACAAGTACAAGGACCTGGGCGTGATCGCCAAGTTCCAGATCCCCGACGACAAGGTCGCCAACGCCGCCTTCTCGCTCAAGGTCGACGAGGTGAGCGGCGCGATCGACGGGCTCTACAACTCGACCATCGTGCGCGTCACCAAGATCGAGCCCGGCAACCTCAAGACGTTCGAGCAGGCCCAGGCCGAGATCAAGAAGGGGCTCGCAATGCAGCGCGCCAGCCAGGAGATCAGGAAGCTGCGCGACAAGGTCGACGACCAGATCGGCAGCGGCACGCCGCTCGGAGAGATCGCCAAGAGCCTCAACCTGCCGATCCAGACGATCGCCGCGGTCGACCGCTCCGGCCGCGGGCCGGACGGCAAGCCGATTACGCTGCCGAAGGGCGCCGACCTGCTCAGCAGCATCTTCGCGGCCAACGTGAATGACGAGAACGAACCCGTGCAAACGCAGGACGGCGGAGTGATCTGGTACAACGTCGACGCCGTGACGCCGTCGCGCGACCGCACGCTCGACGAGGTCAAGGACGAGGTCACGACGCGCTGGCACGACGAGCAGGTGATCGAGCGCCTCAACGCCAAGGCGAAGGAGATGGTCGACAAGCTCAAGGCCGGCGCCAAGCTCGCCGACCTCGCGGCCGCCGAGAAGGTCCCGGTGGAGAAGACCAAGTGGCTCAAGCGGCGCGGCGACAACGGCGACTTGCCGGCCGCCGCCGTGACGGTACTGTTTCACACCCCCAAGGGCGAGGCCGCGATCGCCGACGGCAAGCAGCCGACCGAGCGCATCGTCATGGTGGTCGACAGCATCACCGAGCCGACCTTCGACGCGACGGCGCCAGACATGAAGCAGCTTTCCGACGCGCTGCGCGAGTCGACCGACAACGACATCTATGCGCAGTTCATCGGCCAGATCGAGCACGACATCGGCGTCAACGTCGACCAGAACGAGCTCAACCAGGCGCTCGGCTCAAATCCGCAGCAGTAGGACGGCAGATGCAGATCGAGCCGGCGGCCGCGCGCTTCGACGAGGCCTACGCGGCCGGTAAGCCGCAGGTCGTGTGGACCACCCTCGTCGCCGATCTCGAGACGCCCGTCTCGGCCTTTCTCAAGGTGGCGAACCGCCGTCCGTTGAGCTTCCTTCTCGAATCGGTCGAAGGCGGCGCGACGCGCGGACGCTACTCGGTGATCGGGCTCGATCCCGACACGGTGTGGCGCACGAACGGCACCAAGGCCGGGATCAACCGCACGGCGCGCACCAAGCCGGACGCTTTCACGCCCTGCGCCGAGGCGCCGCTCGCGGCGCTGCGAAGCTTCATCGCCGAAAGCCGAATCGACATCCCCGAGGGCCTCCCGCCGATGGCGGCCGGCGTGTTCGGCTATCTCGGCTATGACACGGTGCGGCTGATCGAGGAGCTCGCGAAGCCCAATCCCGATCCGATCGGAATTCCGGACGCAATCCTCGTGCGGCCGACCGTCGTGGTGATCTTCGATGCCGTGAAGGACACCATCACGGTCGTGACGCCGGTACGGCCGGAAAAATCCGTCCCGGCGAAGACGGCGCTTGCGCGCGCGACCGAGCGCCTCGCGACGATCGTCGACGATCTCGACCGCGCGCTCGACAAGGAGCAGGCGAACGGCGCGGCCGGCCCGATCGTGATCGAGCCGCACTCGAACACGGCGCCGGCCGAGTTCAAGCGCATGGTGCTCAAGGCCAAGGACTACATCGCGGCCGGCGACATCTTCCAGGTGGTGCTGTCGCAACGCTTCGAGGCGCCGTTCACGCTGCCCGCCTTCGCGCTCTACCGCGCCATCCGCCGCATCAACCCGGCGCCGTTCCTGTTCTACCTCGACTACGGCGATTTCGCCGTGGTGGGCTCGAGCCCGGAGATCCTGGTGCGCACGCGCGATGACGTGGTGACGATCCGCCCGATCGCCGGCACGCGGCCGCGCGGCGCGACGCCGCACGAAGACAAGGAGCTCGAGGAAAGTCTCCTCGCCGATCCGAAGGAATGCGCCGAGCACCTGATGCTTCTCGACCTCGGCCGCAACGACGTCGGCCGCGTCGCCGAGATCGGCACCGTGACGGTGACCGACCAGTTCTTCGTCGAGCGCTACAGCCACGTGATGCACATCGTGTCCAACGTCGAGGGCAAGCTCGCCGCGTCCCACGACGCGCTCGATGCGCTCGCGGCGGGCTTCCCGGCCGGCACCGTCTCGGGCGCGCCGAAAGTGCGCGCGATGCAGATCATCGACGAGCTGGAGAAGGAGAAGCGCGGCCTCTACGCCGGCTGCGTCGGCTATTTCTCCGCCGCCGGCGAGATGGACACCTGCATCGTGCTGCGCACCGCTTTGATCAAGGAGGGCCGCATGTACGTGCAGGCGGGCGCCGGCGTGGTCGCTGATTCCAATCCCGACTACGAGCAGCAGGAATGCATCAACAAGGCGAAGGCCCTCTTCCGCGCCGCCGAGGAAGCGCGGCGGTTTGCGAGCGCGGGAAAACGCGGACAATAAACTGCAACGTCATTGCGAGGCGCGTAGCGCGCCGAAGCAATCCTCGATCCGCGGGCGCATGCGCAAGCGGAGCGAGATTGCTTCGTCCGCCTTCGGCTCCTCGCAACGACGCCCTCACCCCATATGCCCAGCGTGGTTCTGCATATACCACGCGGCGATCTCTTCCCGCGTCGCCCACCACACGCCGTCGAAGCGCTTCGCGTAAGCCAGGAACTCGCGCAGCGCGCGCACCCGGAAGGCGCGGCCGATGATGTGCGGGTGCAGTCCGATGCTCATGATCCGCGCGCTCGCCTCGCCCAGCCGATAGAGCTCGTCGAACTCGTCGCGCATCGTCTCGAACGCGGTCGCGGCGGTGAAGTTGCGGCGCAGGAACATGCCGATGTCGTTGACCTCCTGGGTGTAGGGAATCGACACCAGCGGCCCGTGCTTCGTCGCGATCAGGTAAGGCTGCTCGTCGTTCATGTAGTCGCAGTGATACGTGAGCCCGAGCTCCTTCAAGATGTCCGACGTATTCACGGTGCAGCGCAGGCCCGACGACAGCCAGCCCTTCGGGCGTCGGCCGGTCGCCGTCTCGATCGCGTCGAGCGCGCGCACGATCACGGCGCGCTCCGCGGCCGGATCGTCGCGATAGTCGACCAGGGAATCGGCCTGCAGATAGTTGTGCGCGATCAGCTCCCAGCCGCGCTCGCTCGCCGCGGTGACGATCCGGGGATGCCGCTCGCATAAGATGCCGTTGACGGCGCAGCTCGCCGGCACGCCGGCCGCGTCGAACTCGTCATAGAGCCGCCAGATGCCGACGCGGTGACCGTACTCGCGCCAGCTGTGATTGTTGAAGTCGGGCGCCCGCGCCGGCAGCAGGCGCTCGTTGATCGACGGCCCGCCCGCCACATAGGGCCCGTCGCGATCCTGGGTGAGCTCCCAGTATTCCAGGTTGAGCGTGAGCATCAGCGCGAGGCGCTTGCCGTTGGGCCATCTGAGCGGCTTGCGTTCCGGCATCGGCACGAAATCGTAGTGCATGGCGGCTCCAGCGCTCACTGAGGCTTGATGCCCGCTGCTTTCATCAGCGGCCACCATTTCTCGATCCCCGCCTTCTGCAGCGCGCCAAGCGCCTCCGGCGTCAGCTCGTCGGCCGGCGGCATCTCGAGCGCGAGATCGATCATGCGCTGCTTGAACACCGGATCGGCCATCGCCTCCGCCGCCGCGGCATTCAGCTCGTCGACCACCGGCCGCGGCGTCCCCTTCGGCGCCCACAGCGCGTTCCACACCGCGAGGTGAAGTCCCGGCAGTCCTGCCTCATCCACCGTCGGGATCTCCGGCGCCGACGCGGCGCGTGTCGCCGTGGTAATCGCATAGGCTCGGATCTGCTTCGCGCGCACCAGGGGCAAGAAGCTGCCCGACGCGGTGCACATGAGGTTGAACTGGCCCGACAGCAGGTCCTGCATCGCCGGCGTGCCGCCGCGATAAGGCACGAGCTGCCAGGTCACGCCGAGCGCCTGCTGCATGAGGATGCCGCACATGTGCTGCGTGTTGCCGTAGCCGACGGTGCCCTGCGTGACCTTGGCCGTGTTGGCCTTGATCCACGCCACCAGCTCCTTGAGCGTGGTCGCCGGCACCGAATTCGGCGTGACGATCAGGAACGGATAGGCCGGCAGCTGCACGATCGGCGCGAAGTCCGCCACCACGTCGTAGGGCAGCGCGAGCGAGACCGCGTTGAGCACGTGCGTCTCCGAGCTGCCGATCGCGATCGTGTAGCCGTCCGGCGCCGCCCGCGCGACGCGGCCGATGCCGATGCCGCCGCCCGCCCCGCCGACGTTCTCGACCACGATGGTCTGCTTGATCGTCTTCTTCATCCGCTCGGCGAGGAGACGCGCCAGCGTGTCGGTGACGCCGCCCGGCGGATATGGCACCACCAGCGTGATCGGACGAGCCGGATAGACCTCCTGCCCGCGCGCCATCGTGGCAACGAGCAGAACGAATGCGAGCGTCAGCAGCCTGCGCATCGATGCTTCCCTATTGTCCGCGCCAAAACACGAGGCTCGTCCCGCGCACATGACGCAGGCCGAGCCGCCGCTCCGCCTCGAGCTCGTCGAGCGCGCGCGTGACGCCTTCCCAGCGGCCGTAGTCGTGCCACAGCACCATGCCGCCGGGCCCGAGCAGGCCGAATGCCGTCTCCGAATCCTTGCGCACATACTCGTAGGCATGCGAGCCGTCGACGAAGACGAGACCCGCCTGCCCGCGATAAGGCGACCAGTCGAACGTCGCTGAATCGCCGAGCATCTGCGTGATGCGCGCCGCCGCGCCCGACCACGGCGGCGCGGCTTCGCGAAAGCGCGCGCCCGGCGCCCGCTTGTCGACATACTGCCGCTCGCCCGGCGCGAGCGCGAAGGCCGCGCGATCCTCCGGCGGCAGATCGAGGGTCACGAGCCGGCTCGCGTCCGGCGCATTGACCGCGAGATTGAGCGTGGTGCGCCCGTCGAACGTGCCGATCTCGACGATGAGCGCGCCCGGACGCACGGCGGCCGCGGCCTGCGCCAGCACGCCGAGCTCCGCCAGGTTGACGTTGCCGTTCGCCTTGTCGGTCGCGACCAGTCGGATCGTTCGCCGCGACAGCACCTCCGACCACGACGCCTGCGGCAGATGCATGGCATGCCCCCGCCGCACGCCACGCAGCGCGCGGCTGCGGTCGCGCAACCGCCGCGCCGCGAGCGATCCTGGCAGATAGAGGCCGAGCGCGTAGAGCCCACTGACGCGGGCCCTGGCGTCTGACCACGCCTCGTTCACACCTGCACTCCCGTTGCCATCGTCGCCGACCTATAGCACCCCGTGGCGGGCGGCCCAAAAACCTCTATATCGTGGCATACGCCAACGAAGCCGAGGTTTCATCCATGAGCGCCGACCACGACCACAAATGGAAGCACGACGGCGTGCGCGTCATTCCCGGCAACTCGCTCGACGGCAACACGCCGCAGACGCCCGGCATGGACCGCAAGGCGGCGATCAACTTCGCGCGCGTCGGCGCACAGAAGATCTGGGCCGGCACCGTCGCGATCAAGCCCGACGCCAAGACCGGCGCGCATCATCATGGCGAGCTCGAGAGCGTCATCTACGTGGTGCGCGGCAAGGCGCGCATGCGCTGGGGCGATCATCTGGAGTACGTCGCCGAGGCCGGCCCTGGCGATTTCATCTACGTGCCGCCGTTCGTGCCGCACCAGGAGATCAATGCGAGCGCCGACGAGGTGCTCGAATGCGTGCTGGTGCGCAGCGACAACGAGGCCGTGGTGGTCAATCTCGACATCGAGCCGGTCGAGAAGCCGCAGGCCGTGAAGTGGATCGATCCGATCCATAAGAGCTGATCCCCTCCGTTCGTCATTGCGAGCCGCGCACACCGCGGCGCCGCAATCTCGATTCGCAAGCTGCACCGGCAGACGAGCTGACCCGGTCCCGTCATGGCGGCAATCTCGATCCACAGCGATCGAGCTTGCTTCCTCGGGCTCCGCCCTCCTCACAACGACACCTTCGGAGGGCGGCTACTCCCAAATGGGAACTATCGGCCGCGGCAGCATTCCCTTAGGCAAATGAGACGGTTGGTCTTGGTGCAGCGCAAGCACCTCCGCCGAGCGAGCACGGGGCGGAAACAGACGAGGCTGGAGACCCGGATGACGGCGAATTGCGCGGCGAGCGCCGTTTTGAGGTGGAGCGTGACGACAGATGACAGTCTTGCGGTTTGCCGGCTTCGAGCTGGATGAGCTGCGCGCGGAGCTACGCAATCGCGACGGCGAGGTCGTCCGGCTGCGGCCCAAGGCCTTCACCTTGCTGAGCCTGTTCGTCGCCAATGCGGGCCGCGTCTTGAGCAAGCAGGAGCTGATGCGGGCGGTTTGGCGAAAAGTCCATGTCAGCGACGACAGCCTCTTTCAGTGCATTCGTGAGATTCGCGCGGCCCTCGGCGACGACGAGCGCAAACTGATCAGGCTCGTCTCCGGCCGCGGCTACTTGTTAGATCCCGTGAGCGAGCCGGCCCGGCGCCCCCGATCCGATGGGATCGTACGGCATATTCAGGAAAATCTCATGCGACTGTGGCGCCGCGGCAGCAAGACCATCACCGCGCCGTGACGCGTGCACATTCCCTATTCGCCGGGCACGAGCAGATCTAGGCCGGCACCGCACGTCTGCGCTACGCGTGGTGACGCTCCGCCGTCAATGCGAGCGAAGCGAAGCAATCTCGACCCGCGGACTCATGCGCATGTGGAACGAGCTTGCTTCGTCGGGCTTCTCCCTCCTCGCAATGACGCTGCAGCCGCCACTTGGTGTGCCTGGACAGCCCTGCTGCGCGACGTGTCGGCCGTCACAAAAATGGCGATTGTGCGTGCGCGGCCGCGCCGAGCGCTGAACGTAGGCCTCCGACTGCTGACCAAAGAGCACGCAGCGAAGCGTGGGTCCGCGCTGACCAACGCGGGCGACGCGACTGCGCGGAAAAAGGGAGGTTGCCGTGAACCACGTACCTGCGGGCCGCCGCGCTCGATTCGTTTTCGCCGCCGGATTGTCGCTCCTCGCCGGCACAGCCGCGATGGCAAGTGGCCTGATCCCGCAACCCAACGGCACCGTCTATGACGCGAACCAGAACGTCACCTGGCTCACCGACGCCAATTTTGCCGCGAGCCCGCAGGGCCGGGCGATCCTCGCGGCCGCCCACATCACGGGCGTCGAGCCGAGCGGGATTATGGACTATCAGACCGCAGTCCTCTTCGTCCAGGCGATGAACACGGTCCCGTGCGGCGGCAGAGGCTACCTCTGCCGCAACGACTGGCAGCTGCCGGTCACGATCACGACGCCGGCGCACGATCCGACCTGCACGGTTCATCGCGGCTTCGACGGCAATTCGTTCGGGCCCAACTGCCGGGAAAGTGCATTCGGCAATATGTTCTACCGCGGGCTGGGGCGGACCTATCCGAGTAGCATCGTGCCGTACTTTCGCGACGCGGTCGCTGGGCTGCACGACCTGCACCCTGCCCTCTACTGGTCTGCGACCCCGGGCGGGGCAACCGGCCAGCAGACGTTCTCGTTCCTGACGGGCCAATACGCCTCAAGCACCACCCTGTTCAACCTGCTGCACGTCCTCCCCGTGCATCATGGCCTGCTCCCGGGCAGCACGATCGGCGCCGATGCGCATGGCGTGTCACGCTATATCGGCGGCCCGGCCGCAGGCCTCGCCGTCTATGACACGGCCTCCGGACTTTCCTGGCCGCTCGACGCCAACCTCGCCGCGACCCAACCGTTCGGCGTGACCGGGACCATCACGATCCCGGCCAAGCCCAACCATGACGCGATCACCATGCCGTTGATCGCGGCCGGCGGGGCCGTGCACTTTCAGGGCGTCGCCCCCTGGCTCGGAGACCTCAACAGCAGCCGCTATGCGGGCGCACAACATTGGGTCCTGCCTACGCTGGACGAGCTCGAGACCCTGTACGCGCACCTCGGCCTCTCGCCCGGCAACGCCTCGTTCTTGGCGCGCGGCCTCACCGAGCCGTTCTACAACTTCCAGCCCTTCTTCTACTGGGCCTGCCCCGAAATCGAAGCGAGTCCGACCCAATGCGATTACGCCCGCGTGCTCAAGTTGCGCGACAACATCGCGATGCGCTGGTCGTTCAATTTCGATACCGGCTTTCAAGGCACGAGCCAGGAGACGAAGCGCTACTACGTCACGCTGTATCATCCGGGTCGGTGATTGGCGCCCGGCCTTGTTCCGCGTCATTGCGAGGCGCAGTTCATCCAAAAAGTCATTGCGGGCAAAGCTAAGCAATCTCGACCCGCAGCCTCACGCGTATGCGGCTCGAGCTTGCTTCGTCGGGCTTCGCCCTGCTCGCAATGATGACCCCTTGCCGGCCTGTGCCCGCGCGCCATCGACTTGTGCCAAATCGCACAACGGCGCCGACCGCGCCACCGTACACCGAGATCGTTCGCCGCGAGCGCGATCAACGGCTCGCGGCACTCGACGAAATGTCCATGCTCGAACTCACAGGAGAAGCTCCAATGACGATCAAGAAATTGGCCATCGCGGCCCTCCCGGCGCTCATTCTCGCCGGCGCAGCCCTCCCGCAGACTGCCGCAGCGCGCGGCACCGGCGTGCTCAACTTCGGCCCGCGCAATCAGCCGATGCAGGCCAACACGTTCGGCAGCACCACGTTCGGCACCAACGGCAACACCAACGTCACCCTGCTGCCGCCGCCCCCGCAGCCGGGGACGTCGCCGGCGCGGCACCGCAACTCGCCGCGGCCGATGTAATCTCCAGCCGACGCGCACCACACCAGCCGGGGCGGATCCTGCGGATCCGCCCCGCCGTCGTTGCGAGGCACGCGAAGCGGGGCGAAGCAATCGCCTTCCGCGGACCCCTGCGTATGCGGACCAAGCTTGCTTCGTCGGGCTTCGCCCTCGGCGCAATGACCGTGCTTCTCATCCCTCCAGCGAGGCCCATGTCATCCCGTGGTCGCCCGCCCAGCGCTTCACGGTCGCGACCTCGTTGGCTTGGGGCAGGCGGTTGGCGAAGCCGCGGCACTGCACGATGCGCCCCTCCCGAGTGACCTCCATGGTGACGCCCTTGTGCATGCGGCCGATCGGAAATTCGCACGTCATCGACCAGATCGAGATGTCGCCGGACATGCACTGCGGCTTGTAGCCCGCCACGCAGTGGTGCATGCGCATGCCTTCGGCAAAGAGTTCCTTGCCCGTCCTGATTTGCCGAATGCGCCAGATCGCGCGCTTGTCGCGGCTGCCGGACTCGTAGTCGACGTCGGGAAGCGGGCTGCCGGTCCAGGCGCCACCGCCGACCGCCTGCTTGCGTCGCAGGGCGCGGTGCCACTCGTCCATTCGGCGCCGCAGCACCGCGAGCGTGCGGCCCTTGAGCGTGAAGGCCGGGTCATCGCGCTTGGCGGTGAACAGAAAGTCGGCCAGGTCATCCATACCATCGCCGGCGAGCGGGTTGCGGGCGAAGAACCGTGCCACCTCCTTCCAGAACGTCGATGCAATCGAGTAGCTCGAGACCTTGCAGCGCGCGATGCGCAGCGCGACATCGACCCGATCGCAGTGCGCACGCGCGACCGCATACCAGAACGCCTGCCTCATCGACGCGATCTCGCGCGGCGCGGTCAGAAAATGATGCGTCTCCTGACGCGACAAGTAGGTGCTGGCCTCTTGCCGATAGAGCGAGCCGCCCTGCGCCGCGGCGAGATACCAACGGCGGAGATCGGGCGCGCCCTTCCGCCGCCCTGCCCGCCGGTCCGGCGGGATGAGCTTGTCGACGAAATCGTCGTCACATTCCTCGATCCAGGCCTGCTCGAGGTGCGCCGCAACGCGGAAGCGCGCGAAGGTGAAGCGCACGAGATCGATGAACCGTCGCTCCTGCGACCGGCTCTTGATCCGGCAGCGCCAATCCTCCGGCGCGCGCAACGCATAGCCGCGCAGGCTCGCGATCTTCTCGCGAAGCTCAGGTTTGAAGTCGGCGAAGCATTCGGGCGCAGCGGGGTGTGCGTCGGTCCGCGAGCTTGCTTCCAGAACGGCGCTGATCCGGCGCTCAGCTTCGCGCCGTCGATCCTCGCGCCAACGATTTCGTTTTCCCATGGATGGCTCCAGACAAGCAGGGGCATCGCCGCCCTGCCGGGCGGATCGAAAAACCTTTTAGGTTCTCGAGCCGCATGTCTGTCTCCACGAAAACGAATGGCGCCGACCATTCGGCGCGCGCCCTGGTGGCTTTAGACTATGGCTATTTTTGGAATTAGGATTGATCGGACGACCAGTCACTCTGCAAGTGTGTCTTTATCGCCACTTATTAAACTCCTCGTCGCCTGACCCGGTCGTCAGCCTGCGCGCCGGGCGCAGTCAGAAGCGGACAGCTTCCGGCGGCGGTCGCGAGATCCACCCGATTGCCGAACGGATAGCCGAACTCGGCGAACACGTTCTCGGCATAGAAATGCTTCTCGAACGCCGGCTCGCGGGCGGCAAGATGCACCAGCATCTCGAAGATGAAATCCTGCTTGAGATAGTAGCTCTTGCCGTTCGCCTCGCCGTCGAGAATGCCGTCGAAGAAGGCGAGCGAGCCCGCCTCGCGCGCCATCGACCAGTCGGAGCGGTCGACGCCCGCCAGCCGCGCGACCGCGTCGATCTCGGCGAGCTCGCGCACGAACATGAGCTCCTGCATGTCGTTGCGGTCCTTGTGCGGATCGCCGCGCCCAATGCCGAGCCGCTTGAGGCGCGCCGCGTTCTCGCCTTCGAGCTCATGCCGGACCGCGCGTATCTCCTGCCGGCCAGGCCGGTCGCTCGGCCGGCACTCGAGCAGCAGCGCGAGCATGCGCTTTTCGTTGACGGCGAAATCGGGCCCCGCCGCGAGCTTGCGGTAGATGCGCGCTCGATTGAGCTCGGTCAAGGCAATGCCGAGGCGGGCGTTCGGCAGGTAGCGCCCCAGCGCCGGGTCGAGCTCGATCGTGTCGTCCTTGAACAGGCGCGGATCGAGAAACGGCGCGACCGGCGTTCCGGTCGGATAGATCAGGTCCTTGTAGACGCCGCTCTTCGCGGTCGTGGCCGCGAAGGTCTCATAGAGCTTGCGCTCCTTGCGGCCGATCCGATCGTTCGGAAAGGTGTCCTGCACCGAGCCGTAAAACCCCGGCCACAGCGGATAGGAATCGAAGATCGGCCGCGGATCGGCGCCATGGCAGCGCTCGCATTTGGCATCCACCGCCGACGGCCGCCAAGCGCGCCGCTGCGCGGCCGGCAGCAGATATGAATGCAGCACGAACTTCGCCTGCTCGGCATCGAAAGACATCGTCTCGAGCAGATCGGCGCCGGGCTTATCGTCGTCGCCGATGAACGTGAGCACCAGCTTTGCGTCGTCGGTGAACAGAATGACGCGCGGCCGCTGCGGCGTGATCGACGCCTTGAACGGGCTTCGGCTGTCATAGACGAAGGTGAAGTTCCGCCGCAGCTCGGCCGGCAGCAGGGGCACCAGCTCCTCGACCGAGTCGACGGGCCGCCCGGTCTGCGGATTGCGCGCCAGAAGCTCGCGCAGGTTCGCCTCGGTGAATGGCTGTGCGCGCTCGGCAGCCGCGGCCGGCAGCGTCGGCCAGGAGGCGAGCATCAAGGCGAGCATCAACAGCAGCGGGAGAACAGAGCGCCGGACCATCACGCGACCTTTCGGGTTGCGCTTCTTAGTCGCCGCGCGCGCGAGTGCCGTTCACGGCAGAGCGCAAATCGCGCGCGTCGTGTGATCGCCGACACATGAACGCCGGTTCAGCTAAGTTATTGATCCGCGGCATGAACCGGCGCGCCGCGCGGGCGACCAACGAGCGGATGGTCACATCAATCACCATAGGTGAGACCCATGTCTGCAACAATGTCTGCTCAAACCAAGTCCGCGCGAACGAAGTCTGCTCGTATCTCGCTCTGCGTCCTGGCGGCGGCTGCCGCACTCGGCGCCGCGATCCTCGCGCCGACCACCGCATCGGCGGGCCCGATGGGCCTGAAGGTGCATCCGCACGGCCCGCTCGGCGTCGTCGTCCACCCGCACGGCCCGATGGGCATCATCATCAAGCCGAAGCCCATCGGCTGGATCCCGCATCCGATCGGCATCATCATCAAGCCGCACCCGCATCCGATCCCCTGGTGCAAGTGGCACGACTGCGGCCCGCACTGGGTGCCGGGCGGCGAGACGGTGGTGACGGAGCCGATCGCGGTGACGCCTGCCACACCGGCGCCGGTTGCCGCGGCGCCGTGCACCTGCCTGACCAAGACCTATCTGCGGGACGGCAGCGTGCTCTTTCAAGACGTCTGCACGCGCGAGTCGGCGATCGAGATGCGCGACGCCGTCAACGGCCTCGCTCCGGCGCACTGATGAAGGTGCTCCCCGAAGTGCCGATCTCAGGCCTGCCTGCCCGAGATCGGCACTTTGCTCTCACGGCAAGATCGCAAATGCCCTTGCCGGAAAGCCGAGGCCGTTCTTCACCTTCGGCCACGTCACCACGATGATCGCGCCCGTCGGCGGTACCTTGTCGAGGTTCGCCATCACCTCAATCTGATAGTGGCCGTGCTGGAGGATGTAGGTCTCGGAATCCATCTTGTCGGTCGTGTCGGTGTCCATCGCCTCATGGCCGGTCGCGATCACGCCGCGCTGCTCGTAAAGGAGCTTGATCGTCTCGAACGCCCAGGCCGGAAACGGCTGGCGCTTGAACCGCTCCGGGTTGGCGTCCCAGTCCTTGTACATGTCGGTGCGCAGCGCGACGAAGGAGCCCTTCGGCACGCGACCGTGCACCTTTTCCCACGCCGCGAGGTCGGCGACCGAGAAGGCGTGATTCGGATCCTTGACGAGGAACGGCGTGTCGTCGAGCACGATCAGCGGCAAAATCATTTGCTTCAGCGGGATCTGATCCATCGTGGTGCCGTTCTCGGCGAAATGCGCCGGCGGATCGACGTGGGTGCCGTACTGCCCGACCATCTCATAATAGGTGGTGCGGAAGCCGTCCTTGGCGATGGTGTAGGGCTCGTGCGTCTTCGGATCGGCCATCGGCGTCATCCTGGCCTGGCCGAAGCCCGACCAGACCGGCGTGTCGGGCGAGAAACTGTGCGTGAGATCGACATATTGCTTCGACGCAATGATCCGGTAGGCGCGCGCGAGGTCGCTCTCGGCGCGGGCGGGCAGCAGAACAACGACCATGCAGCCCAGCACCACCGCCGCAAGGGAGCTCAGCGTGCGCATTCCCGCCTCCTGATCCGGACGATGACGCAGAGGTTGTCATTGCGAGCGAAGCGAAGACTGTATGTCCCTTTCCTTGCGGAGGCGACTCGCCCTCGATGCGAGTGCGAGGGTTACCCGGATAGGCCGGGCAGAGCCTCACGCAAGGAGGGCGAGTCATGGACGAGCATATCGCAGCTTTTGTCGGGATTGATACGTCGAAGTTACGTAATTCGGTGGCAATTGCCGAG